>JAESFN010001069.1_pt1 | contig 15271 bp, 13 predicted proteins | sample 9269411 | NCBI WGS metagenome assembly JAESFN01 (sample SAMN14505399, study PRJNA617100) | algae metagenome | isolation source: Iphinoe sp. HA4291-MV1 and co-occurring heterotrophs from trail next to... | place: USA: Maunawili Falls, Hawaii | collected 2009-07-25
AATCAGACGAGAGGGTAAGCCCTCGGATGGCAAGAGCCGCTTGACCTCAACCTAGGTTGAGGCCGTAGCCGTGCCGCCATCCCAGGGTGGACGGAGGAGACGGTCGTGATCGACAGAGTGTTCAAGTGGTTCGAGGATCGGCTCAACCCCTATCCGCTGGGGGAGCCGGCGCAGCCGCCCAAGGGACTGGTGGCGTTCTGCCTGCACTACTGCAAGGGCGCCAAGCGCTGGCTGATCGCCATGGCGATTCTCGGTGCGGCGATTGCTGCCGGCGAGATCGCGCTGTTCGGCTTCATGGGCTCGCTCGTCGATTGGCTGAGCACCGCCGACAAATCCACCTTCCTTCAGACCGAAGGCTGGAAGCTCGGCCTGATGGCCCTGGTGCTGCTGGTCGGCCTGCCGCTGCTGCAGATCATCGACACCCACATCATCCACCAGACGCTGATCGGCAACCTGCCGCAGCGCATCCGCTGGATGGCGCACCGCTACCTCCTGCGCCAGTCGATGAGCTATTTCCAGGACGAGTTCGCCGGCCGCATCGGCGCCAAGCTGATGCAGACGGCGCTCGCCGTCCGCGAAGTGGTGATGAAGCTGCTCGACGTTACGGTGTTCGTGGTCGTCTATTTCGCCGGCGCCGTGGTGCTGGCGGCGATGAGCGACCTGTGGCTTGCCGTGCCGTTCCTCGTCTGGCTGGTCGCCTATGTGGCGCTGCTGGTGCGATATGTGCCGCAGCTGGGCAAGATCTCCGAGGCACAGGCCGACGCGCGCTCGCTGATGACCGGCCGGATCGTCGACAGCTACACCAACATCGCCACGGTGAAGCTGTTCTCGCACTCGCGCCGTGAGGAAGCCTACGCGCATGAAGCCATGGACCAGTTCATGGGCACCGTGCACCAGCAGATGCGGATGATCGCTTTCCTCCAGATCATCATCCCGCTGATGAACAATCTTCTGCTGTTCGCGGTGGTCTGCGTGGGCATCAACCAATGGATCTTCGCCGGCATGACGCCGGGCGCCATCGCCGTTGCGGCGGCGCTGGTGCTGCGCTTCCAGGGCATGAGCCAGTGGGTGATGTGGGAGATGTCGGCGCTGTTCGAGAACATCGGCATCGTGCGGGACGGCATCAACTCGATCTCGCTGCCGCGCGTCGTCGCCGATCAGCCCAACGCCAAGCCGCTCGGCGCGGTGAAGGGCGAGGTCCGCTTTGACGATGTCGGCTTCCACTATGGCAAGCAGTCGGGCGTCATCGACCACCTGACCCTTCAGATCAAGTCGGGTGAGAAGATCGGTCTCGTCGGCCGTTCCGGGGCGGGTAAATCGACCATCGTCAACCTGCTGCTGCGTTTCTACGACCGCGAGAGCGGCCGCATCACCATCGACGGCACCGACATCGCCACCGTGCAGCAGGATACGCTGCGCGAGCAGATCGGCGTCGTGACGCAGGATACTTCGCTGCTCCATCGTTCCGTACGCGAGAACATCCTCTATGGCCGCCCCGATGCGAGCGAAGAGGAGATGCTCGCCGCGGCACGCCTCGCCGAGGCCGATACGTTCATTGACGGGCTGGTCGATCTCAAGGGCCGCAAGGGCTACGACGCCCATGTCGGCGAGCGCGGCGTCAAGCTCTCGGGCGGGCAGCGGCAGCGTATCGCCATCGCCCGGGTGCTCTTGAAGAACGCGCCGATCCTGGTGCTCGACGAAGCGACCTCGGCACTCGACAGTGAAGTCGAGGCGGCGATCCAGGGGCAACTGCAACTGTTGATGCGCAACAAGACGGTGATCGCCATCGCGCACCGGTTGTCGACCATCGCCATGATGGATCGGCTGGTGGTGCTGGAGCAGGGCAAGATCGTCGAGCAGGGCACGCACGCCGAGCTGATCGCGCTCGGCGGCGTCTACGCCAAGCTCTGGGCTCGTCAGTCCGGCGGCTTCATCGAGATGGATACGCAGGAGGAGGCGGCGGAGTAGGCCGCATCCCGACACATAACTTCAACCATCCCAAGGAGGGGACAAATGGAAACTCGCAATCATCCCGGATTCATCGACCTCAGCGCGGGCCCCAACGCCAGCCGGTCCAAAGTGAAGCGAAAACAATCCGTTAGAGCCCTGACCTGACTCGGATAGTCAGTTACGGGGCTCGGAAAATGAGTTCAAAATGCTCAACCGAGTCATTGCCTGGTTCGATGCCCGCTACTCTCCGGTAGCGCTGGCCAAGGACACCCAGCCCCCGATGGGGGTTACCAAGTTCACCATGTATTTCGTCAACCAGTTCCGCGGCGCGTTTCTGCTGCGCATGGTACTGGTCGCCATCGGCTCGATCGCCGATGCGATGATGCCGGTCTTTGTCGGCGTCGTGGTTGGCCTCCTCGCCACCACCCCGCCGGGGCAGATGTTCGAGCTGCACCGGCAGACCTTCCTGTGGATGATCCTGGTGATCGCCGTGATCCGGCCGATCACCTTCCTGCTCGATACGCTGGTGCGCAACCACGCGATCGTGCCCAACCTCGTCGACATCGTCCGCTGGCAGAGCCATTGGCACGTCATCCGGCAGACCTGGAGCTATTTCCAGAACGACTTCGCCGGCCGTATCGCCAACAAGATCATGCAGGCGGGGGAGTCGATCGAGTCCTCAGTCAACATGACCATCGACGCCGTGTGGTACGCCGGCATCTTCGTGGTCGTCGCGGTGGTCGTGCTGGCACGGCTCGACTGGGTGCTGCTGGTGCCGATCGGCATCTGGCTGGTGCTCTATGGCATCCTGTTCACCATCGTCATGCCGCTCATCGCCCGGCACTCCGAGGAACTCTCGGAAGCCAAGTCGGTGATGACCGGGCGCGTCGTCGACAGCTACACCAATATCCACACGCTGAAGACGTTCTCGACTGACGGACACGAGGACGCCTACGTGGCGGACTCGGTGAACGAGCATGCCGTCGAGTTCAGAAAGCTCATGCGGGTGTTCACCTACATGTGGTCGACGCTGTTCATGCTCAACGCGGGCCTGGTGATCTCGATCGCCTGGATTGCGCTCAGCAGCTGGAATGCCGGAACGCTGAACGCTGCTGCGGTGGCGACGGCAATCCCGTTCGCGCTGCAGATCATGAACATGAGCGGCTGGATCCTCGATGTCGGCTCCAACATCTTCCGCCAGATCGGCACTACACGGGATTCGATGATCACCATCGCCCAGCCGATCACCATGCTCGACAAGCCAGAAGCCAAGCCCCTGGTGGTGAAGGAAGGCGGCATCACCTTCGACAACGTCACCTTCAACTACTGGCGCGGCAAGGAAGGCACCGTGATGGAGGGGTTCAACCTCAACATCAAGCCGGGCGAGAAGGTGGGTCTGGTTGGTCGCTCGGGCGCCGGCAAGTCGACGCTGGTCAACCTGATGCTGCGTCTGTTCGACGTGGAATCCGGCGCGATCCGCATCGACGGGCAGGACGTTCGCGACGTGACGCAGGAAAGCGTGCGCGCCGCGATCGGCCTTGTCAGCCAGGACACCTCGCTGCTGCACCGTTCGGTGCGCGAGAACATCAAGTACGGCCGCCAGACGGCGCCCGACGAAGAGATGATCCGCGCCGCCGAGCAGGCCAAGGTGGCCGAGGTGATCGCCGGTCTGGTCGATCCGAAGGAACGGCGGGGCTATGACGCCCATGTCGGCGAACGGGGCGTCAAGCTTTCGGGCGGGCAGCGCCAGCGCGTTGCCATTGCCCGTGTGCTGTTGAAAAACGCCCCGATCCTGGTGCTCGACGAGGCGACCTCGGCGCTCGACAGCGAAGTCGAGGCGGCGATCCAGGATCAACTGGTGTCGCTGATGCAGGGCAAAACCGTGATCGCCATCGCCCACCGCCTCTCGACCATTGCCGCGATGGATCGGCTGGTGGTGCTGGAGAAGGGCCAGATCGTCGAAGAGGGCACGCATGCTGAGCTGCTGGCCAGTGGCGGTCACTATGCCCAGCTCTGGCAGCGCCAGTCCGGCGGCTTCCTCGACATGAAAGCCGAGGCGGCTGAGTAAGTGTGGGGCGGGGCAGGTGTTCCGCCTATGCACCGGTTCACCCTCCCCCTTGCGGGGAGGGTAGCGCAGCTGAACTTGGCCTCGGCCAAGTTCATAGCGTAGCTAGGGTGGCGGGAGCCGCGTGCACCGAGTGTGCGGCTCCCCCCACCCTTAATCCCTCCCCGCGAGGGGGAGGGAGAGGCTAGGGGCACCGTCAGCGCATCACTCTCACCTTACCCCGATTTCACGTTCACTTCGTTAGGACTCAAGCTATTGAGGGTCCTGATGAAACTGCTCGAGCCCATTCACCGCTTCTTCGAGCACTGGACCGACCCGTTCGGCCGGTCGGGCGACCTGCAGCCGCCGGCGCCGACCTGGCGGTTTTTCTGGTTCTACATTTCGCAGGCCAAGCTCGCTTTCCTCGCCCTGCTGGTGCTGGGTGGGCTGGTGGCCCTGGTCGAGGCGGCGCTGTTCTATTATGTCGGCCGCATCGTCGATATTCTCGATAGCTCGCAGCAGGCCGAGGGCTGGGCCGGGCTGATCGCCGGGTTCGGGCCGGAGCTGGTCTGGATGCTGGTGGTGACGCTCGGCATCCGCTTCGTCATCACCTGGCTATCGGCCACGGTGGAAGAGCAGACCGTCAATCTCGGCTTCTACAACCTGGTGCGCTGGCAGGCCTACGCCCACGTGATCCGGCAGAACCTCACCTTCTTCCAGAACGATTTTGCCGGCTCGATCGCATCCAAGGTCTGGCAGTCGGGCGGTGCGGTGGGCGACTTCATGGTCAGCCTGCTTCAGGTCGTATGGTTCATCGGCATCTACACGGTGACGACGGTGGTGCTGGTTGGCCAGCTCGACTGGCGGCTGGCGGCGGCGGTGCTGCTCTGGGTCGCGGCCTTTGCGGCGCTCGCCCGCTACTACGTGCCACGCATGCGGAAATTCTCGGCCGGCGCGGCAGAGCAGGCCTCGGTGCTGACCGGGCGCATCGTCGACAGTTTTTCCAACATCCAGACCCTGAAACTGTTCGGCACCGCCGAAGCCGACGACAAGTTCGTCAAATCCGGCTTCGAGAGCTTCATTGCGGCGATGACCAGGCTGGCGCGCACGCTGGTCGGCGTACGCACATGGATGGGCATGCTCTCTGGCATCGCGATCGCCGGCATCGCAGCGCTCTCGGTACACTTGTGGACCGAGGGGCTGGTGAGCGTCGGCGGCGTTGCCTTCACCACAGGGCTGGTGCTGCGGCTTTACAACCTGCTCGGCCGCCTGATGAACCAGCTCAATGGCCTGATGCGCAATTACGGCACGGCGCAGAACTCTGCCGAACTGATCGCGCGCCCGCTCGGTCTCATCGATGCTCCGGATGCAAGGCCGCTGGTGGTGACCGATGCGGCAATCCGCTTTGAACATGTCAGCTTCAAATACGACAATGCCTTGCCGGTGATCGACGACCTGCAGCTCGAGATCAAAGCGGGCGAGCGGGTCGGGCTGATTGGCCGCTCCGGCGCCGGCAAGTCGACCATCGTCAACCTGCTGCTGCGCTTTTACGACGTGCAGGGCGGCGCCATCTCGATCGATGGCCAGGATATCGCGCACGTCACCCAGGAGTCGCTGCGCGCCAATATCGGCGTGGTGACGCAAGACACTTCGCTGCTGCACCGCTCGATCCGCGCCAACCTGACCTATGGCCGCCCGGATGCCACCGATGACGAGATGTTCGCCGCGGCGGCCTCGGCCGAGGCGGATGATTTCATCGAGCAGTTGATCGACCAGAAGGGCCGCACCGCCTACGACGCATTTGTCGGCGAGCGTGGGGTGAAGCTTTCGGGCGGTCAACGTCAGCGCGTGGCGATTGCCCGGGTATTACTGAAGAACGCCCCGATCCTCGTACTCGACGAGGCGACCTCGGCGCTCGACAGTGAAGTCGAGGCGGCGATCCAAAGCCAGCTGAAGACGCTGATGCAGGGCAAGACCGTGCTCGCCATCGCTCACCGCCTCTCGACCATCGCCGAAATGGACCGGCTGATCGTGCTCGAAGCGGGCCGCATCGTGGAGCAGGGCACCCATGCCGAACTGCTGGCCGCCGGCGGCCACTACGCGACACTGTGGGCCAGGCAGTCCGGTGGGTTCCTGGATCTCAAGGCGGCGGAGTAGGGGAGTTCTGCGCGTGGGGCTACCCCCACCCAGCTGCGCGACGGCCTTGTGCTACGCGCAAGACCTGCTTCGCTACCCTCCCCACAAGGGGGAGGGAGAGGGGTGAATACCGCGAGCTCTCAGTCGTCTCCCTCCCCCTTGTGGGGAGGGATCAAGGGTGGGGGTGGCCCGACGCGCCGGCAGCGGTCCTACTTCCGCACTCGGTAGTGCAGGTGCGTGACGCCCTCGCCCTCGAGCACACGCAGCCGTTCCAGCTTGCGCAGCCCAAACCCCAGCGTGTCGAACAGCCGCGTGCCCTCGCCGAGCAGGAACGGCACCTGGTGCAGCATCAGCTCGTCGAGCAGCCCGGCCCTGAGCGCCATCGGCACCAGCGTGCTGCCGCCATGCATCATCACATTGCGGGTACCTGCCGTCGCCTTGGCTTCGCGCATAGCGACACCGAGGTCATCGACATAGTGCACATTTCGCCACTTGCGCACCCAGTCGGGCGCCTCATGCCGGCTGACGATGAAAATTTCGACGCCATGGTGATGATCGCCGTTCCAGCCGCCGGCCGGCTCGAACGTGTGGCGTCCCGCCACCACCGCTCCGGTCGCCATCATCTCGTCCCAGATCTGCCGATTGACGCCCTTGAGCTGCGCCAAGGCGGCATCGAAATCGCCGCCTTCGGCATCGCCGAACACCCAGTCATGCAGGTGCTGGCCTTCATCGCCCAGCCCATTGTCCGGACGAACATTCGGTCCGGTGATGAAGCCATCGGCCGACATCGACATGTAAAGCACGCTCGCACCCATCGTCTCTCTCCTCGGTTGGGCGGCATCGGCCGCCTTCACCATCCCGACGAGTGAACGTCATTGGGATCGACAAGGCTCCTAGCGAACTTCGCGCAAGATCGTCTCGAGGCTGCTCTCGAACGCCTCCTCGATGCTGCCGCCGAGGTTGAAGGCATTGCCATTCTCCATCAACACGAAGCCGTGGAGGAACGCCACCAGCGTGCGCGACAGCGGCAGGATACGCGCCTCGGCGATGCCGGCAGCCTGCAACTCCTCGAACAGCGGCTGCGCCGAGAACAGGCAGGCGGCGCGGATCTCGGGGTCGTTGAAGGCGTTGCCGCTGTAGATCGCCTTGTAGCGGTTGGGCGCCGTACGGCCGAAGCGCCGATAGGCCGTGGCCATGGCGATGAGACGCACCCTGGGCGTCGGCCCTTGGGTCTCGCGGCGGAGGTGGGCCTCGAGCTCGTTGAGGATCTCGATCTCGACCACCTTCAGGATCGCCGCGCGGTCGGCGAAGTGCTTGTAGAGCGAGGGCGGCTTGATTCCGGCGCTCGCTGCCACGGCACCCATGGTGAGGGCGTCGGGGCCGGACGTTTCGACCAGCGCCCGGGCGATGCTGGCAAGCTGGGTGGGCGAGGTCTTAGCGGGCGTCGGCACTGCGGGCAGCCTTCCTCGCGGGGCCGATCAGGCCGAGATGGGTGTGGTGGGCAAACCCGGGATATTTGAGCCCGTAGCCGACGGCCCGGTCCATGCCGATATGTGCCGTCCAGATCAGCGCCACCTCGGTCAGCCAGAACACCCCACCGAACCAGCCGACGGCGCCAAGCGCTGCCGGCACGGCATAGGTATGGGCGAGGTTGTAAATCTTCGCACCGGCTGCTTCGCCGGCATAGAGCCCGAAGAAGCTGAGGTCGGGCGCCAGCAGCAGGATGGCGAACAACCACCAGTTGCCGCCGAGAAACCAGTAGGCGGTGACGGCGGCAATGAGCGCCACGAAACCCTCGACGCGCAACGTGTTCACGACGGAGTGGGGCGGGAAACCGGGAGTGGCGGACATGGTGAACCTCAGTGGCTAACGTTCATAGCTATGATAGCTATATACGTTAGCCATGAGAGTCAAGGCTGGCGGTGTTATTGCACCGCCGCCTCCCCGAACTCGATGTCATCCCAGCGAAAGCTGGGACCCAACTCGCCACCGGCACCAGCGGATAGATGGTTCCCAGCTTTCGCTGGGATGACACCGGTGGGGAGGGGGAACTGGTGCCAAACCCTCTGCTTACAAACCCCTTACTTCTCCGCAAACGCCTCACCAATGGCCTGGAACGCCTTGACGATGTCGTCGGGGGAGGGCGAGCGCTTGGGGTCAACCAGCCATTGCGCGATGACCCCGGTGGTCACCGCCAGCATCAGTGAGCCCACAGCACGCTTGGTCGAAGCGTCCGCGTCACTTGCCGCGAAATCGTCGCCCATCCCGACGCGCGCTTCCTCCTGTCCTTCGGCGATGATCGCCGAGAGTTCGGGGATGCGCATCGAAGTGGAGGCGTTCTCGAAGCTGGCGAGCGACAGCTGCCGGTCGCTGGCGACAGCAGCCGCCAAGTCGCGCCAGTGCGTCTCGAACCGCTTGCCGTAGTCAGCGATCGAACCCGCTGACTCGCCGCCGAATTGCTCGCCCCACTCGCTCAGCATCTCGACGATCGCCTGGGTCATCAGCGCGTCTTTCGAGCCGAAGTGGTAGCCGATCGAGGCGAGGTTGGTGCCCGAGGCGGCAACGATGTCGCGCGCCGTGGTATTGGCATACCCCTTCTCGCGGAGGCACTTTTTGGCGCCGGCGAGCAGATCTTCCTTGTGTCCCATGTCCCTTCCTACCGGTTGCGACGAGTCGGTTCTATACGGATGTATGAAATCTATCTAGACAGATGTTTTATACGTACGTATGAATAGCGACATCGCAATAGGAGATGCCGTGATGACCCACCACCCGATCCGTACCGTGCTGATCTCCGGCGCCAGTGTCGCCGGCCCGTCACTCGCTTTCTGGCTCAGTCGCCATGGTTTCCAGCCGACCATCGTCGAGCGTGCTCGGCACCTACGCGAGGGTGGCTATGCCGTGGATTTCCGCGGCACCTCGATGGAAGCGCTGCGCCGCATGGAGCTGCTCGATGCGGTGAAGGCCGAGGCCACCAATATGGGCGATATGTACTATGTCGATCGCCGCGACCGTGAGGTCGCCACCATGCCGGCCGCTGCTTTCAGCGGCGAGGTTGAGATCATGCGCGGCGATCTGGCGCGCATCCTCTACGACGCCACCAAGGCTGGCACCGACTACATTTTCGGCGACTCGATCGCCGAGCTCACCGAGCTCAGCGATGGCGTCGAGGTACGGTTCGAGAGTGGCAGGGTCCAGAGTTTCGATCTGGTGATCGGCGCCGATGGGCTCCATTCCAACGTTCGCGCCCTGGCGTTCGGGCCCGAACAGCAGTTCGTGCGCGATCTCGGGCTCTATGCCTCGATCTTCACCGTGCCGAACCGGCTGAACCTCGACTATTCCGGCCGCCTGTTCAGCGCTCCCGGCACCATCGCCGGTGTCTACAGCGCTCGGCAGAACCGCGAGGCGCGGGCGCTGATGTTCTTCGACGGCGATTTCGGCGACTACGACTATCGCGATGTCGGGGCACAGAAGCAGTTCGTGCGGCAGCGCTTCGCCGGGCAGGGTTGGTATGTGCCGCAGATCCTCGCCGACATGGAGTTCGCGCCGGATTTCTACTTCGATACCATCAGCCAGGTGGTGGTCGAGCGCTGGTCGCGCGGGCGCGTTGCACTGCTTGGCGACGCCGCGCACTGCGCTTCGCCGCTATCGGGCATGGGCACCGGCATGGCCGTGGTCGGCGCCTACATTCTCGCCCATGAGCTGAACGCATCGCGAGACAATCACCAGGCGGCCTTCGCCAGCTATCAGCGAAAGCTGCAGCCGTTCGTCGATGCCAGCCAGGCCCTGGCGCAGAAGGCCGTCGGCGGCTTCGTGCCGAAGGGAAATTTCGCCATCTGGGCCCGCAACCTGATGATGAAGCTGCTGCCGTTGCTGCCTGCCGACATGGTGCTGAAAGAGGCCTATGCCGCGGCCAACGCGATCAGCATCTGAGTCCGGACTTGGGATAGCTCGGCGCGGGAGGTATGAGGAGAGGGCGGGCGGCGGCGTGAAGCGCCGCCCGTCGCGTCACATTGCCATCAGTTCGGCGACTTCGACCGAGCCGCCGGCCGCATAGATCGGACAGCCGCGTGCCATCGTGATCGCGTCGTCGAGGCTGTTCGCTTCGAGAATGGAATAGCCGGTCAGCGCGTTGCCATTGGTGCTGGCGACACGGCCATCGGCGCCGATGGTCTTGCTCGGCCCGGCCGGGTTGCCCATGTCGGCAACCGCGCTGCCCATCCCCTTGTACCAGGCGACCCATTTCTCCATCGAGCCTTCGAGGTCAGCCGGTGACGTCGCGGGCGATCCATGAAAGCCCAGAATGTACTTAGCCATTTTGATGTTCCCTGTTTTGCCGCTGCTTGTTGCTTACATGCTGGTCGGCAGGTTCAGCGGTTTGCCTGTCTCGAGCAGCGTCTTCAGACCCGCAACGACCACCGGCCAGCCAGTGTCGATGCCGGCATTGGCTTTCTCGTAATCGTGGTGGGTGATGGTGAACTTGACGACTTCGCCCATCGGCTCGATGGCGAAGGTGACGAGGGTCGGTTGCGAGTTCTCCGCCCAGCTCGGGATGAAGCTCGAGACGATCTTCTTCAATGGCTCGATCTCGATCACTTCGCCGTCGAGCATCACTTGGCCATCGCCGGTGAGGTAACGGAACGGTCCGCCTCGCCTCAGTTCGCTGTCGATCCGCGTGCCGTAATAGTAGAGCGCAGTGAGTTCAGGCCGGGTCAGCGCGTCCCACAGTGCCTGCGGTGTGGTCCGGATATAGGTCTCGAGCACGAAATTCGGTTTGTCGGCCATCGGTGCTGAACTCTCCAACTGGTTCTTCAAATCGAGTGCGAAGCGCGCGAACGGCTTCTGGTAGGGCGCGATCCAGCGATCGGCGACCTCCTGGATCGGCGCGGCGTTGAGGTAGTGGTACTTGAACCGCCCTTCCTTGCGGCTCGTCACCAGCTTCGCCTCCTCCAGCACCTTGAGGTGCTTCATCACCCCGAACCGCGTCATTCCGAGCCCCTGTTCGAGCTCGGTCAGGGTCTGTCCGGCCTTGTCGCGCAGGCTGTCGAGCAGCTGCCGTCGGGTCGGATCGGCCAAGGCTTTGAAGACGGCATCCACGATCAGCACAATAGGTGACCAAATGGTCACATGTCAAGTCGTCGCCCCAAAGGCTGAGAGACAGCCCGGTAACGCACCGCTAGGCTCGCTGCATCCCGGGAGGGCAGGGGATGTCGGCATCGCGTCAGATCATGACGGTGTTCTTCGTGCAGGCGCTGGCCTTCGGCGCCTGGCTGCCGCGTATTCCGGACATTCAGGCGCGGCTCGGACTGAGCGCCGCCGAACTCGGCTATGCGTTGCTCGGCCTGCCGGTCGGGCTGTTGATCGCACTACCCTTTGTCAGCATCGTCGTCGGTCGCACCGGCGGACGACAGGCCGTGTTGTGGAGTCTGCCGGCCTTCATTCTCGCCATCTGCCTGCCGGCCTTTGCGCCAAACGGGGTGGTGCTGTTCCTGGCACTGGCCATCGCCGGCCTCGCCATGTCGACCATCGAGCTTGGCATGAACATCGTTGCCGACGAGACCGAGAAGCGCGACGGCGTAGCGATCATGAGCCGCTGCCACGGCTTCTGGAGCCTTGGCATGATGGTGGGCAGCCTGAGCGGCGCGGCGGCGGCGCATTGGGGCATCGCACCGCAAGTCTCGATCATCGCCGTCGCTGCATTGGCGCTGCTGGTCGGACCGGCGGTAGCGCCGCGGCTGCCGCATGATCCCGTCGCAGCAGGTGATGGCGGTGGCGAAATCTCGGTCTCCGGTTTGTTCGTCCCCGGCGCCATCATGCTCGGTATCTGCATCGTGGCGCTGGCCAGCAACATCCTCGAAGGCGCGGCCGCCGACTGGTCGGCGGTCTACCTGCGGCAGGTACTGGGCGCCGATCCCGGAGCAGCGGGGCTCGGCTATGCGGCCTATTCGTTGTTGATGGCGGTTGGCCGCTTCAACGGCGATTGGGTACGAAGCCGCTGGGGCGCGGTGGTGGTCGCACGAGCCTGCTACGGTGTGGCGCTGGTCGGACTGCTGCTCGTGGTTTTCGCGCCGGACTATCCGTGGGCGCTTGCAGGATTTGCGCTCGCCGGTTTCGGTGGTTCGGTCGGCGTGCCGCTGGCGGTGAGTGCCGCTGCGTCGGCGCCCGGCCACACGCCAGCCGCTAACGTTGCCTTGGTCTCGCTGGTGTCGCTCGTCGGCTTTCTGCTCACTCCACCGATCATCGGTTCGGTGGCCGAACTGTTCGGACTGCGCGCGGCACTGGGCGGCTTGCTGCTGCCGGTCTTCGTCGTCGCCATCGCTGTCGCATTCGCCCTAGCGCGCCGACAAGCTATCCCGGCGAGATCAGCCGCCTGATCCATTGGCACCTGCCGAGAAGCTCGCTACAACCGCCCCGCAATCGATTTCACCGCGATTGCGACGTTGCAATATGAGCGGCCACGGCCGCCCTCGAGGAGAGCTCCCCCATGGCGAAGACCAGAACTGCGGCCGTGCCCGCCACGACCGGCTATAGCGAACTCGATCTCGCCGGGCAGTTCCAGCTGACGTCACCCAAAGTGAAGCTCAAGGCGCCGATCACCCTGCCGGGCGACGTCCACACCGCGCTGCTCGATGCCAAGCAAATCCCCGACCCGTATTTCGGTCAGAACGAAGTCGACGTCATGTGGGTCAACAAGACGCCGTGGACGATGGAGCGGAAGTTCGAGGCGACCGCCGCCGATATCGACGGTTACCTCACGCTGACGCTCGACAACGTCGACACCATCGCGACGGTGATCCTCAACGGCGAAGTGATCGCCGAAACGCAGAACCAGTTCATCCGCTACGACATCGACGTCACCGGCAAGGTGAAGCCAGGCACCAACACCCTGCGCATCGAGTTCGCGGTAACCCGCGACGTGGCCAAGGCGCGCTCGGACGCCCACCCGTTCCCGATCCCTTTCACCTACAACTATCTTTCGAACGGCCTCGAAGGCGTGCACATGAACTTCGTGCGCAAGGCCGCCTGCCACGCCGGCTGGGATTGGGGCATCTGCCTGATGCCGACAGGCGTCTATGGCCGCATGGTGATCCGCCGCTCCAGGCTGGCGCGTCAGGAGAGCGTCACCGTCGAGCAGGCGCATGGCAAGAAATCCGTCGAACTGTCGATCACGACTCGGGTTTTCGCTTTCGCCGAGGGCTCGGTCGAACTGATGCACGAGATCGATGGGCAGAAGCTCGCCGACAAGGTGGTGGTGCGCCCGGGCGAGAACGTCTTCACCCACAACCTCACCATCAAGAACCCCAAACTCTGGTGGCCGAACGGGCAGGGTGAGCAGCCGCTCTACGAACTCTGGACCACGCTTGACGGCGAGGTGACCAAGCGGAAGCTTGGTTTGCGCAAGCTCGAGTGGCTGGTCGAGAAGGACGAGATCGACCACAGCTTCAAGGTGCGGATCAACGGCCGCGACATCTCGATGTTCGGCGCCAACTGGATCCCGGCCGACGCCATTCCCTCACGCATTACGCCGACCACTGTGCGCGACCTGCTCGAGAGCGCCAAGGCGGTGAACATGAACATGCTGCGCATCTGGGGCGGCGGGCAGTACGAGCCGGATTACTTCTACGAGATGTGCGACGAGCTCGGCATCTTGATCTGGCACGACTTCATGTTCGCCTGCATGAGCTATCCATCCGATCGCGCCTTCCTCGCCGACGTACGCACCGAGATCACGCAGCAGATCCGCCGCCTCAGCCACCACGCCTCGATTGCGCTGTGGTGCGGCGACAACGAGGTGATCGGCTCGCTCCACTGGTACCCCGAGACCAAGGCGGCGCCCGAGCGCTACGTCGCCAACTACGATCGGCTGAACTCGATGCTCGGCTACATCGTCGAGGACGAGGACCCGTCCCGCCGCTTCTGGCCCTCCTCGCCGTCGCTCGGCTACATGGATTATTCCGACGGCTGGCTGATGGATACGCGCGGCGACACGCACTACTGGAGCGTCTGGCACTCGGCCAAGGATTTCTCCGCCTATCGCGACGTCAACCCGCGCTTTGCCTCCGAGTTCGGATTTCAGAGCTTTACCTCGATGAACGTCATCGAGAGCTTCACCGCGCCGGCCGATCGCAACCCGACCTCGCCGGTGATGGAAGCGCACCAGCGCAATACCGGCGGCAACTCGCGCATCCTCGAAACCATGACGCGCTATTTCCGCTTCCCCTCCGCCTTCGAGAACATGGTGTTCCTGAGCCAGATCCAGCAGGGCCTCGCCATCAAGACCGCCATCGAATACTGGCGCTCCACCAAGCCGCGTTGCATGGGCACGCTGTACTGGCAGATCAACGACGTCTATCCGGTCGCCAGCTGGTCAAGCCTCGACTATGGCGGGCAGTGGAAGCTGCTGCATTACATGGCGAAGCGCTTCTACTTGCCCGTCAACGTCGTCGCCGTGCCGGACGGCGATACTATCCTGCTAAAGGCCATCAACGACACCGCCGGGAAGGCTGAAATCGCTATAGAAGTCCAGGCCGTGGATGCCAACGGCAAGGCTCGCGTGATCGCCACTGCGAAGGTCAAGACCAACCCCGACAAGGCCGTGATTGCCACCAGGCTGAAGCTGAGCGATCTCGGCCCCAACGAGTTTCTGTTCTTCTCCTGGACCGCCGAGGACGGCAGACCGCTGGGCGAAAACGACTACTTCCCGAAAGCTTACAAGGCGTACGAGCTGGCCGAAGCCAAGGTAAAGGCAAGTTGGTCCGGCGGCGACAAGGCGCCGGTGCTGACGCTGACGGCTGATAAGCCGGCGGTGTTCGTCACTGCCACGGTCGATGTGCCGGGATACTTCTCCGACAACGCCGTGACGCTGCTGCCGGGCCGTGAAGTGAAGCTGAGCTTCACGCCGCGGCACGGAGCGAAGGTGACGAAGGACGCGCTGGCGGGCAGCCTCAAGGTCGGGCATTTGCGGCAGACGTACTGACAAGCTGGCGCGGGCTGCCCCCCACCCTTGATCCCTCCCCCCAAACAGGGGGAGGGAGACGATAGCCGCGATGTCGGAGTGAGGGTCTCCCTCCCCATGTTTAGGGGGAGGGGACAGGGGTGGGGGCAGCCCGCACCGGCGCGTCGGTCGGCTACGGCACCAAC
>JAESFN010001070.1_pt1 | contig 15267 bp, 10 predicted proteins | sample 9269411 | NCBI WGS metagenome assembly JAESFN01 (sample SAMN14505399, study PRJNA617100) | algae metagenome | isolation source: Iphinoe sp. HA4291-MV1 and co-occurring heterotrophs from trail next to... | place: USA: Maunawili Falls, Hawaii | collected 2009-07-25
GCGGGCAATGCGCGGCCCGTAACGACGTTTGACCCATAAAGCGCGAGGTGGTCCGGGTTTTCCCGGACCACCTCGCGTACAGCACATTGATGCCCTCTACGCCTGCGATTCCATGTTCTGGAGATCGGCGTGCAGCTCTTCGGCGCGCTGCTGCTTGGTGCGGACGCGATCGAGCACCTCGATCACGCGATTTTCCAGTTCGTCGCGGATCTGGTCGGCGCGACCGCCGCCACCGAGGCTGGAAATCGTGTCGCGCCAGCGATTGATATTCGCCTGATCGTGGGCGATCGATTCGTTCAGGCGCTGGTACTGCTCGCGCTTGCGCGAAACCGCATCGTGCAAGCCCTGCTCGCGCGATTTATCGCGGTCCTGGCGGTCGGTATCGACGTGGCTAAACACCCCGTCGCAGGCGCGCTTGAAGCGCTGCCAGAGCTCGTCCGATTTCTCGCGTGGGATGAAGCCGACCGTTTTCCAGCTCGCCTGAAGGGCGATGACGTCCTGAATGGCGCCACGCATGTCCTCGCGGAGGGCGATCGCTTCCGCCTGCTCGCAGAGATCTTCCTTGATGCGGATGTTCTCTTTATGAGCGGTTTCGCGCTCGGCGAAGGCGCTGGAGCGGCCATCGTAGAACTTCTGCTGGGCACCGCGGAAGCGGGTCCAGAGCGGATCGTCGTGCTCGCGACCGGCGGATCCGAGCGTTTTCCACTCCTCCATCAGGCGGCGGAGCGCTTCGGCGGTCGTTTTCCAATCGGTCGATTCGGCGATGTCCTCAGCCTGGACAACCAGGGCTTCCTTCTTCGCCTTGTTCTCTTCGTAATAGGCACTGCGACGCTCGTAGAACTTATCGAGCGCGCCACGGAAGCGCGGCCACAGCTCGTCCTCGGCTTCACGTCCGGCGAAACCGGCCGCTTTCCAATCGTCCATCATCGAACGAGCGCGGCTGCTCTTGTCCTTGAAATCGTCGACCAAGGAGAGCGCTTCGGCTTCAGCCGCCAGCGCATCCTTTTTCACCTTGCTCTCTTCCCAAGCTTTCTGGCGCTCGGCGAAGAACGAGGTGCGGCGTTCGTGGAAGGCGGAGCGGGCGCCACGGAAGCGTTCCCAGAGGGGATCGTCCAGCTCTTTGCCGGCCGCGCCGATGCCGCGCAGCTCTTCCTGCATGGTGCGGAAGGCTTCGCTGGTCGATTTCCATTCGGTCGATTCAATGAGCGCTTCGGCCTTCGTGACGATCACGTCTTTGGCGGTGGCGCGCTCCTGGCCCTCGGCCGCGATCGCCGATTGCACGGCGGCGAGGCGAGCATCGAGCTCAGCCCGTTCCTCAGACGGTTCGAGGTTGTCGAGCCCTTCCTGAAGCACGGTCAGGCGCGAATTGAGCGAAACCTTATGCTCGGCGCTCTGCAGATCGGCTTCGAGGGTTGTGGTGCGGCGGCGGATCGATTCGAGATCGAGCGCCTTCGGCCCCTCGTGCTGATCTTTCGCGTCCTCACCCTCGGCGGGAGCCGCCGCGGTGAGATCGCCTGCTTCTTCCGCTGCTTCGGCGGCGTTCTGCTCGACCGCTTCCTCAACGACTGCGCTTTCAGCCGGGGATTCCGTGGTTTCGGCCGCTGCTTCGGGGTCCGCCGCCGGGGCTTCCGCCTCTGCTGCCGGTTCCTCCACCTCGCTGACCGGGACCGCTTCCTCGGCGGTGGCAGCCAGATCGGCGGCCTCGACCGCCGTTTCGGCCGCGGCCTCCACGGTTTCGGTCGCCTCGCTCACCGCTTCGGCTGCGGTCTCCACGGTTTCAGCCGCGTCGTTCAACGCCGCTTCGGTTTCGACCGCGGTCGTTTCCTGCAGGTTTTCGGTTGTCGCTTCAATCGTCGATTCGTCGCTTGGTGCCGTCTCAAAGCTCATGTTGCTTGCTCTCCGCTGCGTTCAGCGCATAGGTTGCTCGCGATGCCGCCATTGCCGTCAATCAGGTAGCCGTCGCTACATACTGCCTGCCCCGCTGTAGACGAGTTCGTTACATCGCCGCTCGACCGCTTCCGGATCGATGGCGACACGGGCCATGCCCGTTGCCATTGCCGCGCGCGCCACCGCTCCGGCGACGCGTGGGGGCACGCGCAAATCAAGCGCACCCGGTATGACATTGTGCGGCGAAAGTTGTTCGTCCGCTACCAGGCTTGCAATCGCTTCCGCGGCTGCAAGCTTCATTTCATCATTGAATCCGCGAGCGCGCACGTCGAGTGCACCGCGGAAGACGCCCGGGAAGGCGAGTGAGTTGTTGACCTGGTTCGGGAAATCGCTGCGGCCGGTAGCCACCACGAGTGCGCCTGCGCCGTAAGCCTCGGTCGGCAGAATTTCTGGATTCGGGTTGGCGAGCGCGAACACGATCGGCTTGGCGGCCATCGATTTCACCATCGCGCGGGTCATCGTGCCCGGGCCCGAAAGTCCGATGAAGACATCCGAGCCCTTGATCACTTCGGCTAGGGTGCCGGAGCGCCCTTCACGATTTGTGATCTGGGCGATAGCGATCTTGCTCGAATCCATCGGTGCCTCGCGGCCCTCGACGATTGCGCCGGAGCGATCGCAGAGCACGATATCGCCGACCCCCTGCGCCAGCAGCAGTTTCGCCACGGCGATTCCGGCGGCGCCGGAACCGTTGATGGTGATGTGGAGATCGCTGAGGGCATTGCCACGCAACTTGGCGGCGTTGATCAACGCCGCCGAGACCACGATGGCGGTGCCGTGCTGATCGTCGTGGAAGACCGGCATATCGAGGCGGGCTTTCAGCTTGTCCTCGATCTCAAAGCAGCGTGGTGCCGAGATGTCTTCCAGATTGATGCCGCCGAAGCTTGGCGCGATCGCTTCCACGATATCGACGATTTCATCGACATCGGTGGCGGCGAGGCAGATCGGGAAGGCTTCTACACCAGCGAGTGATTGGAAGAGCACTGCTTTGCCTTCCATCACCGGCAGACCGGCCTGCGCGCCGATGTTGCCAAGCCCGAGCACCGCGGAGCCATCGGTGACGATCGCCACCAGATTGCCCTTACTGGTCAGTTCGTTGACCTGGGTCGGATCCTGGCGGATCACCTGGGCCGGAACGAGCGCGGCCGGCGGCACGCAGAGCGTGTTGAGAATGTGGTGATCGCGGATGGGAATGTTGTTGCGGATTTCGAGCACGCCGCCGTTGCGCAGGCGGAGATCGATGGCGCGCTCTTTCAGCGTGCCTTCGACCAGGTTCGCCGGCACCGAAGCGCGGCGGCCTTCGTACACCAGCGAGCGGGTGCGGCGCGCGACCTCTTCGGGCGCAACCACGCGACCGGCTTCATCGGCTTCGTTGGCAGCGCGCACCACGGCGGCCGCGATCGCCGGGGCGACGCGGAAATCGAAAATGCGCGGAATGATGTAATCAGCGTGGAGTTCGTCCGGTTTCACCATATCGGCCAGCGCTTGCGCGGCGTAGAGCAGCGTGCGCAGGCGGATATTGCGCGCCCGGGCATCGAGCAGACCGCGGAACACCCCCGGGAAAACGAGAGAGATATCCATCGTATTCGGGTAGTCGGAGCGACCGGTGGCGACCACCTTCGCTCCACCGGCGCGGGCGGCGGCCGGTTCGATTTCCGGGGTCGGGATCGCCAGCGCGAAAACGATGGCGTTTTCGTTCATCTCGCGGATCATGTCGTCGGTGACGATGTTGCCGGTGGAGAGCCCGATGAAGACATCGGCGCCCTTCAGCATCGCTTTCAGCGAGCCGCGGCGATTTTCGAAATTGGTTTCCTTAGCGATGTAGGCCTTGGCCCAGTTCATGCGCTCGGGGCGGTATTTGTAGATCGCCCCGGCGCGGTCGCAGACCACGAGGCGCTTCACCCCGGCGCGCACCAGCAGGCGGGAGACACCGACCCCAGCGATACCGGCGCCGCTGATCACGACGCTGATCTCGTCGATCTTTTTGCCGGCGACCTTCAGCGCGTTGATCAAGCCACCGAGCATGAGAATGGCGGTGCCGTGGTGCTGATTCGAGAAGATCGGAATTTCGGCCGACTTCTCCAGATGATCGGCGATGGTGAAGGCCGCCGGAGCGGCGATATCGTCGATGCAGATGGCGCCGAAGGTCGGCGCGATCGCGCGGCCGACATCGATGATGCGGGCGGGATCGTGGGTATCGAGCGCAATCGGGAAGGCATCGATCCCGGCGAAGGTTTTGAAGAGCACGCTCTTCCCTTCGGCCACCGGAATCGCCGCTTCCGGCGGGCCGCCGTCGCGACCGAAGAGATCGGAACCATCGGTGAGGATGGCGACCGTGTTGCCGCGGCAGGTGAGATCGAACGAGAGCAGGGGATCGCGCTCGATTTCGAGGCAGGCTTCCGCTACACCGGGGGTGTAGACGAGCGAGAGCATGTCGCGATCGCGAATGGGAACCTTGCTATTAACCCCGATCAGCCCCTGAAAGCGGCGCCGGTAATTCAGGCCTTCATCTTCATAGACGAGTGTGGACGTCGGTAAGGCGCTCAACGTGCGTGCTCCACTGTTAATCTGCTCGCCAGGGGATTAACCCTCGATCTTCAACCGCGCGAACATGCGCGCGTACCCTGGCGCGAGGGACCTCGCGCACTGTACCACGCACCCAATCGCAGTGCTGATCGATTGTGCACCGATGATGTGACCAATCCGACGCGCCAGATCGGCTGCCGGGTTGAATGCAGTTGGTATCATGGCTGCCAAACCTTGGCGCTGCAGCGCCACGATGCGCGAATCGCAGCAGAGGAGCCGATCATGGTGTATTGCCCGAATTGCGGCACGGAAAATGACGCGAACGCCAAGTTTTGCAAACAATGCGGTCGCGCGATGGACGATGTTTCGCAGGCGCGGCAGGCGATGAATCCGCCCACCGGCGCGCCGATGGCCGATAACGCGGGACGTCTGATCGCCGATGACGGTCTTCCGGTCGGTGACGATCTCGATGGGGTGCCCGGCGGCGAGCGCCTGATCTGGAAAGGGCGCCCGCAGTGGTTCTTCTCGCCGATTTCGGCGCTGACCCGGCGCTACAAGCTGACCAACGAGCGGTTGCAGGTCGATAACGGCTTCATCAGCCGCCGGCACGAGGAACTCGATCTCTTTCGCGTGCAGGATGTCGAGATCAAGCAGGGGATCATCTCCCGCATTTTCGACTTTGGCGATGTTTGGATTTTCTCCAGCGATGCCTCCACGCATCACTTCCGCCTGCGCAATGTTGGTGATCCGGTGCGGGTGAAGGATCTGGTGCGAGCCGCGGCGCGTATCGAGCGCCAGCGCCGCCGCGTGATTCTTCGCGACGAGGTTTAACGGCCGCGAACCTGTTTGCGGACGTAGATGATGTAGAAGGAATGTCATCGCGCCCTGCTCCGAGCGATGCCGGAGCGGGGCCGCGTGTTTATGGGAGGTACGGATGAAACGGCTTGTGGGATCGATCGGATTTGCGCTGATTGCGCTAGCGGCGCCGGTGACTACGTTCGCGCAATCGGCCACACCGGCAGCGGGGCAGGTAGTGCCGGCACAACTCTGCCAGGTGGAGCCGCGCACGGTTGAATCGCTTCAGGCGATCATCGAGGAGCAACCGTCCGATGGCACCGATGTGCGCATTCCAGTGCGGTTCGCGCCTGGTGAAGGCACCCCGGCCGATCCGGCGACCGCGCTCGCCGTGACGGTGGTGATGACCGAACTAGCGGCCTGCTACAACGCCGGTGATCTGTTGCGCATTTACGGGCTCTTCACGGATGCCGCTCTGATCCCGGCTCTCCTGCCGGAGGATGTGGCCGAGGCCTCCCAAGCCGCTCAGGGTACGCCGCAACCGATCACGCACGATGGGTACGAAACGCCGGAGGTGACCGATGTCCGGGTGCAACTCGACGGCCGGGTAACGGCCATGGTCGATTTCAACGACGAGATCGCGCTCATAACCTTTGCCTGGAACGGCGAGCGTTATCTCATCGATCTCTTCGACGATCAGATCGTGCAAGGCATCGCGACCCCGACCAGCTAGGCGGCGAACTCGCGTTGCAGCGATTCGAGAATCATCGTCCAGCCCTGCTCGGTGCGCTCGGCGTACTCGACCCACTCCGGGCTCATTACCTGGGTGAGCGTCACCACGCAGCCATCGCCATCGGCGGTGAATTCGAGGGTGACACGATCCCCACCTGGGTGATCTTTTTCGGTGGCGAAGAGGAAGACGAGCCGGTGTGGGCGATCGATTTCGAGATACGTACCCCAGTGCTCGGCATCGCCGTAGGAGCGACGCTCGACGAGATAGAAGTGACCGCCGACCACGGGATCGATCTCGACGGTGAGCATTTCGCCGTCTGGGGTGGCGAAGAGCCATTTGCCGGCGCGGGAAGGATCGAGCCAGGCATCGAAAACCCGCTCGATCTCAGCGCCGATGCGCCGGGTGACGCTGACGGTTACAGGCTTGGCCGCGGTCATGGGGCGTCCTTTCCCTCGTCCTCACTGGCGAGGAATTGTTCGAGATTATCGAACTGCTGATTCCAGAAATCGCGTTGCTGATCGATCCAGCGCGTCACCTGATCGAGCGGATCGAGATTGAGCGAGAGGAGATATTCGCGCCCCTCCCGGCGGCGGCGTACGAGATCGGCTCGCTCCAGCATCCGGATGTGCTTCGAAACGGAATTGAGCGAAATGGGGTAGGGGGCAGCGAGATCGGTGACGCGGGCTTCCCCGGCGCGTAAACGCTCGATGATCGAGCGACGGGTGGGATCGGAGATCGCCACGAGGACGTGATCGATGGTGTTTGGGGATGGCGCGAGCATAACATTCACCTCTAAGGGTGAATGTTAGTGCGTATAGTAGTGACTGTCAATCGCTTCGAATTGCGAACTAGGGACGGGCGGCGCTGAGAAGGTGTTCGAGCACGCGCGCGTTTTCTTCGTTCACTGTGCGCGGGTGATCGGGCGACCACATCAAACTGGCGCCGGCAATGGCCGCGAGCAGCGCGTGGGCGAATTCGGCGGTATCGCAGGGGCGAATCTCGCCGACCGCGATGGCCGCTTCCAGCAGATCGGCGATCTCGACCTCGTACTGGCGCGCGTGCTCATCGATGTAGGGGCGGAACAAGGCATCGGCGCGTGCTTCCAGATAAAAGATCAGGAGGGCGGTGTGGCCGGCCATTTCGCCGACTTCCTCCAACCGCTCCGATTCCGGCATCAGCACGCGGGCGCGCAGCACGGCAAGCGGGGAATCATGCTCGGCGCGGATGCGCAAGAAGCGCTCGTGCGATTTCTCGGTCGACCAGCGCAAAAAGGCGCGCAGCAACTGATGTTTCGAGCCGAACCGGCGGATCAGCGCTGGGCCAGTGCACCCTACCTCGGATGCCACCGAAGCCACGGTGAGGCGGTTATAGCCGAGGGTGCGCATCGCGCGCGCCGTGGCGAAGAAGATGTCCTCGTCGGTGAAAACTCGCGGTCGCCCTGCTTCGCGCGTTCCAAGGGGTTGTGGTCCTATTTGCGTGCCCAATCGATTTGCCTCTACTTGTCCCACGGTCCCACCCAGACCATGCGCATTATCGGTTCACAGCGTGTGCAAGGTTTGTTCTACACGGTTTTGTGCGTTATGACGAGGACGAAGGTCCTTGTAGTCATGGTGGACAGTCACAATCATGCGGTGGAGATACTTCGTGGGCGCGTTACTTGATCCGCGAGTAGGTGAGCGCGAGATCGCTTTCCCATGCCGCTCCGCCGCGTGACATTTCACCCTTGCTGACCATGTGATCGCGGTCTTCCCGGGTCAATGTGGCGCGTTGAGAAAAGGTGGGGTCGTCGCGCCACCACGTCAGTTGATGCTCCGACACGGCTGCGTCGTATTTTCTTGAGACACCGCGTTCGTCAAAGTAGAGCATGAAGCACTGCCCGGTCGCGTCATCGCTGCCAAATATGCTGATCCCACTCGGAATTCCCGGCTCGTCAATCTCGGTGCGCATCATCATGAACGCGCCGCCTTCAATCCACGCAAAGCTCACGCGGCCGTGAAACGTGGTGCCGGGCATCAGGGCGTGATGGCCGGTGGTTTGCCATTCGCCTACCAGCGGCGCGAGATCCTTGAGCGCAGGGTTGGGTATCGACGCTTCGCTTCCAATCGCTGTTGGCTCGTCCATCGTCGCTCGCCTCCTGCAAGAGACAGATCGTACGAAACCGAGATTTTCGGTTCGCCGTTAATCACCGGAATGTGCGGTCGCCAGGCTGATCCGAACCAGATTGCTGTGGAAGGTGGCGTGGATGCCGGTGTCGCCGAGATGCGCGCTGGTGGTCCAGTTGACGCCGCGCCCGTGGGGTGAGCGCTGATTCCAGCGACCTTTCGGAGCGACGGCAACGCCGGGCTGAGTTTCATCGGTGACAACCGCGCGGAGGATGGTCCAGCCGCGCGCGCTTTCGAGACGCACGTCGTCGCCATTGGCGATCCCGCGCGCGTCGGCATCGCGCGGGTTGATCTCGACGAAGGGATCGCCCTCTTTGTGCTCGAGTTTGGGTTGATTGGCCATGCTGCTGGAAACGAAGTGATGCGAGGCGGCGCTGATCAGCATCAGGCGATCGTCGTCCGCCGGTCGATCGACGAATTCGAGCGGTGGTTCGTAGGTTGGCAGGGGATCGAGCCCCTGCTCAGCGTAAATCGACGATCGCAGCTCGACCTTGCCGGATGGGGTGGGGAAGACACCATCGCTGAAGGGAATCCAGCCCTTTTCGGCGTAGTTGAATTCGAGCACCCCCTTTTCGCGCAACTCGTCGAAGCTGAGCCCGCGCAAATAGGGATTGTTCGCAGCGGTGGCGTTGAAGATCTCCTCCGCCACGTCATCCGCGCTCTGGTGCAGCCAGGGTTCGGTGAATCCCATCGCCGTTGCCAGGCACTGCATGAGATCCCAGTTGCTGATCGCTTCCCCGAGCGGAGCGATGGCCGCGTGGTTGTAATGAATGAAGCGATGACCGTAGCCCTTGTGGAGATCGACCTGCTCCAGTTGGGTGGTGGCGGGGAGCACGAGATCGGCGTACCGCGCGGTGTCGCTCATGAATTGCTCGTGGACGACGGTGAAGAGATCGTCGCGCAGCAGACCGCGCACGACTGAGCCGGTATCGGGGGTCGAAGTGGCGGGATTCGCGCCGAAAACGAAGAGCGAGCGGATGGGAGGATCGCTGGCTTCGCCGTTGAGCGCCGCGCCGAGGCGAATCATATTGATGGAACGTGGCGGTGGTGGGCATTCGCTGGCGTGCGTGATCGCTTCGCCATCCCACGAGCTATAGCCACTGGTGCTGTACCAGAGACCGCCACCTTTTTGACCGATCTGCCCGTTTAGCGCAGCCAGCGAGACCACGGCGCGGAACGTTTGCCCACTGTTGCCGTGGCGCTGGAGGCCATCGGCGGTTTTCAGCATCGCCGGTTTGGTGGTGGCGAAGCGGCGGGCGATATCGGCGATGACATCAGCATCGAGACCGGTGATGGCAGCAACGCGATCGAGCGGGTACTCAGTTGCGCGCTCGCGCAATTCCCGCCAGCCGACGGTGTTTGTTTCCAGCCAGGCTTCGTCGTGCAGCTCCTCGCTGAAAATCACGTTCATCATGCCTAGTGCCAGTGCGGCGTCGGTGGCGGGGAGAAGCTGGAGATGCAGATCGGCGGAGCGGGCGGTGAGCGTTTTGCGCGGATCGATCACCACCACGAAGCAGCCGTTGCGTTGCGCTTCGCGGATGAAGGGAACCACGTGCGGTCCGGTGCTGGCGGGATTGTTTGCCCAGAGGATGAGAAACCGGCAATCGGGGAGATCGCGGGCATCGGGTGCGAGACCGATCCCGTAGGTTGCTTTCATGCCGAGCCCGGCTGCGGCATCGCAAATATTGCGATCGAGCGCGCTGGCGCCAAGCCGATTCCAGAAGCGCGATCCGGCCACCGCACCCTGCACGGTCCCGATCGTGCCGCTGTAGGAGTAGGGCAGAATCGCCGCCGCGCCATCCTCAACGATGATCTGCCGCCAGCGCCGCACGATTTCGGAAATCGCGTCCTGCCAGGTGATGCGCTCCCATTCGCCACTGCCCTTAGGACCAACGCGGCGCATCGGATATTCCAGGCGGTCGGGGTGATAAACGCGATCGAGATAGGGGCGGACTTTGGCGCAGAGCCAACCGGCCGTGAAGGGGTGATCGGGATCGCCGCTGAATTTCACCGCGCGTCCGTCCTGCACCTCGGTGATCACAGCGCAGGTGTCGGGGCAATCGTGCGGGCAGGCGCCACGAACATGTTGGATAACGGGCACGACGGTCATGACTGGTTCCTCCGGCACGATGATTTGTGAGATGGTACCTGATAGCGATGATGATGGAACGATCTGGAGAACTGGGTGACTACAGGGCTAGAAGCGCCGTTCGTGCTGGCGATCGATATGGGTACATCGAGCACGCGAGCGTTGCTCTTCGATCGCCTGGGCAGGGCAGTCGCTGAGAGTGAAACCCAGCTTCCCTACGATGTGCTGGCGACTCCGGATGGCGGAGTCGAGCTCGATCCCGCGCTGGTGCTGCAACGAACCGAAGCGTGCGTTGACGGTGCGCTTGCCGCCGCGCGCCGCGAGGGCATTACCGTGTCGCTCGTTGCCGTCTCGTGTTTCTGGCACTCACTGCTGGGGCTCGACGATCGGGGACAGCCGGCCACTCCTATTTATATGTGGGGAGATACCCGCGCGCGGTTCGCCGCAAGCGCAATTCGCGGTGAAATCGATGTTGAAGGGTATCGCCAGGAATGCGGGGTTACGGTCCACTCCAGCTACTGGCCCGCGAAGTTGCGCTGGTTGCGCGAAACCGCGCCCGAGCGCTTCCAGCGGGTGCGACGATGGACGTCGGCGGCCGATTACCTGGCGCTGGCGTGGCAGGGTGTCGATCGGGTGTCCGCGGCGATGGCGACCGGCACGGGGTTGATGGGTGTTCAAACCGGTGATTGGAGCGATCGCGCGTTGGAAATTGCCGGAATCGATCGCGCGGTGTTGCCGCCGATCGTGAGTCGTTCCGAGCCGGTAACTGGATTGCGCAACCCCTGGCTGGAGCGCTGGCCCGAGCTGGCGGCAGTGCCGTGGTATCCGTCGATCGGTGATGGCGCCTGCGCGAACGCCGGAAGCGGCGCGGTGGGGCGCAACCGGCTGGCGCTCACCCTCGGCACCTCAGGTGCGGTGCGCGCGATTGTCGATGCGCCAGTCGGCGAGCGATACACGGTTCCTCCAGGAGTGTGGGCGTATCGACTCGACGACCGCCGGCTGGTGATCGGGGCGGCGGTGAGCAACGGCGGCAACGTCGCGGCCTGGGTCGGTGGCATCACCGATCTCCCGGCGCGGGACGAATCGCTCGGCGATCAGCAGTTTGTCGAAGCCGATAGCCACGGGTTGACTATCTTGCCGTTTCTGAGTGGTGAGCGCGCGCCGCTGTGGGACGATCGGGTAACCGGGGTGATGGCGGGTCTCACCCTCGCGGTCGATCGCCCGCGTCTGTTGCGAGCGGCGATGGAAGCGGTTTCGGTGCGATTGGCGATGCTCTTTCGCTTGTTGCAACCGCAGATGGAGCCTGGGTGTGCGGTGATCGCGAACGGCGGCGCGCTGCTTGGTTCCGAGGCGTGGCAGGAAATGACCTGTGATGCGCTGGGCGTGCCACTGACGATCCTCGAGCCGACCGAGGAGACAGGGGCGCGCGGCGCCGCCGTGCTGGCGCTCGAGGCGTTTGGGGCGCTTCCGGCCATCGATGGCGGGAGTGATCCCGCAGCAGGACGCCCGGTGCGTCAACCCGATCTGGGCAATCACGAGCGGTATTTGCGGGCAGCGGAGCGGCAGGACGCGCTCACCGCGGCGATGCTCGAAAGCGGTCTCTGGGACCGCTAAGCCGCGTGCGCCGTGCGTGCAAGCTGCATAGTGGGATGTTCGCGGACTTGTGCAGGCGGCCCCTTCTGTCAAGCTACTGAAGGTCCTAGCGTTAAATCGGGGTCCGGATACGCCGGAACCCGGTTCGCTGTGGAGCCGCTCGTGGAACCGATTCGCCGCCATTCACCATCGCCATCCGATGCTGACGCCGCGCTCTACCGATTTGGAGCGGGCAGAATCGTGCTTTTCGGGTATCGCGAGGGTGAAGAGTGGATTCTCGCCCGGGGATGGCGAACCCGCGATCGGTTTAGCGACATCCGTCGCTGGCGTTTCACCGCACCTGAACACTTCGCCGCGCAGGCGTTTCGACTGATCCGTGACGAGGGACTGAATGACTCCTCGGCGCGGGACGCTGAATCTGCAGCGGTGCGCTGGGCGATAGCCTCATCGTCCTAGTCCGAAACGGTAGACCTTTTTCAAATTCCAATCTATCATCATCTCACGACATCGGAGATGAGGCATTGGCGGCTGCCCGCGCGGCCACTGCCGGCTCGATCACCGATCGCAGTGCTTGGCGATCAGGTAGGATGATTGAGTCATCACATCGCTGCCCGCAGAGATGTTGCGAGTCGCATCGGCACACCTTGGAGGAGCGTTGGTGGCCAAAGTGCGCTCCAGCGGTGGAGCGAATGAGCCTCCGAGTGGCTCTCCGGTTGAACAACAGGTAGGGACTGCCGAAGGGGTCGAGCGCGGCGGTTCGAGTTTGCGTACGCTCGCGCGGATGGCCGGAATCATTGCCGGCGGTTCCGATCCGGAATCGATGCTGCAGGCGTTGCGCGGCGAGCTTGCCACCGCCATTCCCAACGACACCTTCGGTGTACTCCTCGACGATCCAGAATCGGGCGGATTGCGCTGGTTCAATCCGCTGGGATTGCGTGCCTTCAAACCGGAGGTGATCCCCAGCGGTCTTGGCGTTGCGTCGGATGTTCTCGCGTCCGGGCGTGGCGAGTTGCTCAACTACGCCCGCCGGGATTCGCGTTCCTGGCCGCCGCCAGCCCCGGACGTCAAACCTGGTCCCGAACACATGATGCTGGCGCCGCTCGTTGCCGAGGGGAAACCGGTCGGTGTGCTCGTTGTCGGACGGTTTGCCGATCCGGAATTCAGCAGCGACGAATTCGAGACCTTCTTGGTGATCGCCGAGATGACGGCGTCGGCGATTCGCAGCACGCGGATGCTGCAGGAATTGCGAGCTGAGCGGGATGCGGCGGTCGCGTCGGTGGAATCGCTCACGCGCCTGGCGCAAGGCCACGCGACAATTGCGGAGATCACGGCATTCTCTGACCTGCGCAGAACGATCTTCGATGAAGTGCAGGCGATCGTGCCGGCGCGCAAGATCATCTTTCTACGCGTGAAGGAGCGCTCTGGCACCGACGCGTTCACGCTCGATGCTGCCGGACAGATCGTGCAGCTCATCGATCCGACGCCGATCTCGTGGCATCCGATTGTGCAGCAGGCGCTCGACGCCTCAACGCCGCTAATCGTCAACGATCTTGATCCCGGGCTGCCTGGTTTTGGTGCGGCGAGATCGCTGATCGAGCCCGAGCACGTCATGGTGGTACCGATCCGCCGCAGCGATGGGCTACGCGGCGCGGCGATTCTCCTGCGCAGTGGCGAGCAGCGATTCACGCAGCTCGATGCGGAGATCGCTCGCAGTTTGGTGCTGCATGCCACCGCGAAATACGCGAGTCTCGATCTTATCGATTCGACGCGGGATTCGGAGCGGCGCGAAATTCGGAGTCGCGAGCGGGTGGAGGCGATTCTTTCCGCAACCCGCGCGATCGTTTCCTGGCACGATCTGCCGCAAGTGGTCGGCTCGGTTGCCGATCTCGTGCAGCGCCACGTCGCGCACGATCGCTTCCTCGCGCTCTCGTTCGATCCGAACGGCCGCGCGACTGTGCGGCATTACCGGCGCAATGGCAAAAGCATCCCGGTCGAGCGGCGTATCGAAACGGCGTCGTCGCCAGTGGCGCAGGTGCTGGAGCCGGGAGCGGTGCAGCTGCAGATCCATCCGGGTCGCCGGATCACCGAGCTCGGTCTCGATGACGATGGCCGCGTCTGGCGCTCGCACGGCGGCATCACCATGGCGTACACCATCGAGTCGCCGCAGCGCGTGGTCGGAGCGGTGCTCATCGAGCGTTCGTCCGGAGCGGAATTCAGCAACGAGGAATCCACCATTTTCGAAGCGCTGGCGAGTGTGATCGCCGTCGCCTACCAGACCGCTTCCTCGTTCGACGAGGAGCGGCGCGGGCGATCCGATGCCGATCTGCTCGCTCGCGCCGGGGCGCGGCTCACCGCGTTGAACGGTCTGGACGATCTGGCCGGGGCGATCGCCGAGTTGATGCCGCCCGCGGTCGGTGCCCGCGCCGGTTTGTGCGCGATTGTCGATGAGCTTGGCGCGGTTTCGCTCTCTCGCGGTTCTGCCGTGCCTGCAGGCGTGCCGCTAACCGAAATCACCCGGCTGTTTTCGGCTGAGGTGGCGATTGGCATTTCCGCTCTCGACCCCGACCAGATCAAGCGCGCGATCGGGGAAACACCGCTCCCGGGCGACGCGCACGCCTGGATGTTGGCGTATGAGGGGGCGAATCGCGCACTGATCCTCACCTGGAACGTGCTCGACGATCGCCTGGCCCTGCGCGATCAGTCGCGGTTGACGGCGGCGATGCTCGATCTCGCCAGTACGGCGCTGACCCGGGTGCTGACGCGGGAGGAGGGCGAGCGGCGCATTCTCGAACTCAATGCGATCGCCCGGCTCAATCAGCTGGTGGCGTCCGGCGCTGATGTAGAGCGGTTCTGCGAAGCGGGAGTGACGGCGCTCTGTGAATTGATCGGGGCCAGCGCCGCTGGTCTCACGGTCGAAGCGCGGGGCGGTAAATCGGTAAGCGTGCGGGTTGGCGAGGGGGGAACCCACGATTGCACCGCCGTAACCCAATACTGGGCGCTCGCCCAAACCGAGCAGCAGCCGTTCGAAATTCCCGGGTCGACTGACGATGAAATGCTGCTGGCAGTTCCGATCGTGGCCGACGGGACAGCGATCGGTGTCTCGATTCTGGCGCGCACCGGGCGGCGGTTTGCCCTGCGCGATCGCGCGGCGGCTGCCCGGCTGGGCGGGCAGATCGCGGTCGGGTTGCAGCGGATTCGCACCTACGAATTGGCGCTGCGCGAGCGAGCCCGCGCTGACCGGCAATCGATCACGCTGAGCCGCGTGCTGGAAGCAACCTCGCTTTTCCTTGCGATCCACGATCGCGACGAGGTGATCCGCACCGCCGCAGTGCTGGCGCCGGAAATCGCCGGTGCGCATCGCGTTGCGATCCATTGGCGTGATGCTGACGGAGAGATGCGGGAGGTCACCCTGCGGGACTGGCCGG
>JAESFN010001071.1_pt1 | contig 15201 bp, 14 predicted proteins | sample 9269411 | NCBI WGS metagenome assembly JAESFN01 (sample SAMN14505399, study PRJNA617100) | algae metagenome | isolation source: Iphinoe sp. HA4291-MV1 and co-occurring heterotrophs from trail next to... | place: USA: Maunawili Falls, Hawaii | collected 2009-07-25
CCGCGGCGCCTGTCGATGTCGCCGGCCTTGACGTTGATCCGATCAGAACTCGGCGGATTCCGATACGCTCCGCCACGCCACGATGGCCTCACGGACCGCATCGATCCGGTTGAGGGCGCGGTCGATGGCGCTCCGGCCGAGGAGCAGCCGGAGCGGCGGCTTTTCGGCAGCGAGGGTCTCCAACACGATGCGGACCGCGGCGGCCGGATCGCCAGGCTGCTTGCCGTTGACGGATAGGAGGAAGTCGCGGTTCGCCGCCGCGGATGTGCCGGCATAGGCCGGATTTGCCGAGGCGATCGACACCGACCGGCCCATGAAGTCGGTGCGGAAGAGGCCGGGCTCGACGATCAGCACGCCGATGCCGAAGCCGGCGACCTCGGCGGCGAGCGATTCCGACAGCGCCTCGACGGCGAACTTGGTAGCCGCGTAATAGCCGGCGCCGGGGTTGGCGCTGAGCCCGCCGATCGAGCTGAGATTGACGATGGTGCCGCGCCGGCGCGCCCGCATCCCGGGAAGGACGAGGCGGGTCAGCCGGGCGAGCGCGAAGACGTTGACCTCGAACACCCGCCGGATGGCTTCTTCCTCGCCCTCCTCGATCGCCCCGAAATAGCCGAAGCCGGCATTGTTGACGAGCACGTCGAGCGAGCCGAAATGGCGCTCTGCCTCCGCCACGACCCGCGCCGACTGGTCGGCGTCGGTGACGTCGAGGGCGCGGACGAGCACGCGGTCGGGGTGCCGGCCGGCGACGTGGGCGAGCGTTCCCGGGTCCCGCGCCGTGGCGACCACACGGTGGCCGGCGGCAAGCGCCTGGGCAACGAACTCGGCGCCGAAGCCCGACGAGGCGCCGGTGACCAGCCAGACCGAATCAGGCGGGATGGTCATGAACTCGCCGCCTCGGCAAGCGCCCGCGGCCGGACGTAGCTGGCGATGGTCTCGCCGGCGATGCCGGCGACGGCCGGCTGGACGCGGTGGGCGAACGGCAGCAGGGGAAAGACCAGTTCGGCGAAGCGATGCGCCTCCTCGAGATGGGGGTAGCCCGACAGGATGAAGCTGTCGACGCCGAGCCGCCGGTATTCGTCGAGCCGCTCGGCGACGGTTGCGGGGTCTCCGACCAGGGCCGTGGCCGCCCCGCCGCGCGTCAGCCCCATGCCGGCCCAGAGGTTCGGCGAGACCTCGAGGCGGTCGCGCCGGCCACCGTGGAGGGCGGCCATGCGCGCCTGGCCGACGGAGTCCATGCGGGAGAAGATCTTCTGCGCCTGGCCGATCGCATCGTCGCTCACCTTGCTGATCAGCCGGTTCGCCTCCGCCCACGCCTCGTTCGTGGTCTCGCGGACGATCACGTGCAGGCGGACGCCGAAGGTCACCGTGCGGCCCTCCCGGTCGGCAAGCTCACGCACCTCGCCGATCTTCTCGGCAACGCCGGCGGGCGGCTCGCCCCAGCTGAGGTATTTGTCGACGGTCTTCGCCGCGACCGCGTGGGCCTGCGGCGACGAGCCGCCGAAATAGAGCGGCGGATGGGGACGCTGCACGGGCGGGAAGAGGACATGCGCGTCCTCGATGTCGATGAAGCGGCTCTTGTGAGTGACATGCTCGCCGGCGAGCAGCGCCTTGAAGATCCGGAGGTATTCCTCGGTCAGCTCGTAGCGGTCGGCATGCGAGAGATGGATGCCGTCGCCCTTGTTCTCGACCGGGTCGCCGCCGGTGACGACGTTGATCAGGAGGCGGCCGCCGCTGATGCGGTCGAGGGTCGCGGTCATGCGGGCGGCGAGGGTCGGCGGCTGCAGCCCCGGACGCACGGCGACGAGGAAGCGCAGGCGCTGGGTGAAGGGCACCAGCGCCGAGGCGATGATCCAGCTGTCCTCGCAGCCGGTGCCGGTCGGGATGAGTACGCCGAAATAGCCGAGGGAGTCGGCCGCGATGGCGACCTGCTTGAGGTAGTCGATGCCGACGGGGCGGGCGCCCTCGCTGGTGCCGAGGTAGCGGGTGTCGCCGGTGGTGGGGAGATACCAGAGGACGGAGATCGTGCCGGGTGCGATGCTGGACATGGCGATGACCTGGATGAAGGGACCTGGACGGAGGCGGAGCCTCAGGTTCCCGTCGCGGCGAGCGGCGGGGTCTTGGCGAAGGCGCCGTGGTAGCGGCGTGCCGGATGGCGGTCGTTGAGGGTCGGCCCGCTGCCGGGAAACATGCGCTCGCGCAGCGTCCCGGGCGCGTAGTCGCGCTGGGCGATGCCGCGCTCCTGGAGCACCGGGATCACGTGGTCGACGAACTCCGCGAAGGTGTGCGGGACCGTCTGGTACATGAAGTTGATGCCGTCGATGCCGGCGTCGAGCCACTCCTCGATGCGATCGGCGATCTGCTCGGGCGTGCCGATGATGCGGGTGTTGTAGGACAGCGCGTATCCGAGGTCCTTCACGGTCGCCTTCCGCCCGTTATTGGCCTCCTCGAAGTAGCGGATGTAGCCTTGGACGCCTTCGATCTCGAGCTCCTCGACCGGGCGGTCCGGGTCGAGCAGGCCGAGGTCGATGCCGAGGTCGCGGCTGATGTGGGCGAGGAGGCCGTCGAGGCTCGCGAGCTCGTCGAGGTCGCGGGCCTTCTGCTTCGCCTCGTCCTCGCTGCTGCCGACGACGAAGGACATGCCCTGGACGAACTTGAGGTCGCCGGGCCTGCGGCCGCTGGCCTCGACCTGGCGGTTTACCTCGTCGATCAGCTTCCGCGCGCCGTAGGGATTGAGGCTGACGATGAAGGTCCCCTCGGCATTCTGCGCGGCGAAGCCGCGGCCGGCACGCGACGAGCCCGCCTGGAACAGCACCGGCGTCCGCTGCGGGGAGGGTGTCGTCAGGTGCGGTCCGAGCACCTTGTAGCGCGGGCTCTCATGGTGGATGCGGTGGACCTTCGCGGGATCGGCGTAGAAGTTCCTCGCCTTGTCGGCGTGGACCGCATCGTCGTCCCACGAGCCCTCCCAGAGCTTGTACACGACGTCGACATATTCGGCCGCCCACTTGTAGCGCTCGTCATGCGGGACGATGCGGTCGAAGCCGAAGTTCTGCGCGGCGTTGTGGCTGACGCTGGTGACAATGTTCCAGCCGATCCGGCCGCGGCTGAGATGATCGAGGGTCGACACCCGCCGCGCGAAATTGAACGGGTGATCCTGCATGATCGAGGAGGTGAAGGTGAGCCCGATATGCTCCGACGCGGTGATCAGCGCCCCGACCAGCGCCGAGGGATCGTTGCAGGGGATCTGTACCGCCTCCGTGACATAGGTGTCCCAGCTGCCCTTGTAGATCGGGTCGACGCCGATCACGTCGGCGAGGAAGAAATTGTCGAACTTGCCACGCTCGCAGATGCGGATCTGGTCGATCCAGTAGTCAAGCGCGTTGAACTCGACCTGGCGGCTCTCCGGCCGCCGCCACAGGCCGTGGTAGATGTGGGACACCACATTCATCGAGAAGCCGTTGATGATCAGGCGCTTGCGCATGGCTTTCGTCCGTTCCTCAGAACTTGGCGGTGGCAGGCGGAATCCGGCCGTTGAGCAGGAAGTCGCCGATGAACTTGAACTTGTAGGAGAGCGGGTCGTGGGTGGTGTGCGCGCGGGCGTTCCGCCAATGGCGGTCGAGCCCGAGCCGGCGATCGCTGCCGGTCGCGTTGGCGACCTCGAACAGCCGCTCCGACACGGACAGCGCCGCCTCCGCCGTCGCGATCCGCGCCTGGCCGACGGCGATCGAGGCGGCGACATCGGCCGCCTCGTCCTGCGCGCCGGTGAAGAAGGCGTCGGCGGCCCCATCGAGCAGGCGGGCGCCGCGCTCGACGAGCGCCACCGCGGCCTCGACCCGCGCCGACATCGCGCCGATGGCCTCGAGCACATAGGGGTCGTCGCCCGCGCGCTCGACCCCGGCCTCGCGGAGCGGCCGGCCATGCTCCCGGCAGAGGATGAGCGCATCCGCGAACGCGGCGCGGGCGATGCCGGCATCGATCGCGGCATGCATGACCTGGGCCGCCGCCTGCGCATGCCAGCGCCGTGCGCTTGCGGGAACCGGGACGAAGATTTCCCCGGACGTCACCGCGACACCCTCGAGCCGCACGGTGCCGCTCGCGGTGGTGCGCTGGCCGAAGCCGTTCCAGTCGTCGACGATCGTCACGCCGGCGCGGTCGCTCGGGATCACCGCGGTCACGTCCGCGCCGGCCTCGTCCCTGGCGCTCACGAACACGAACTCGGCGAAGGCGCTGCCCGTCGCGTAGTACTTGGTGCCGTCGAGACGGTAACCCTCGGCTGCCTGGCGGATCGTGGTGCGGGCGTCGCCGTAGAATTGTCCGCCGCGCTCGGCGACTGCATTGGTCACCAGCGCGCCGCCGGCGATCGCGGCGAGCACCCGCTGGCGGAGGAGCGGCGGCGCGTCGGCCCGGAGGATCTCGATGAACACGCCCTGCGACTGGATCGCCTGGGCGACATTGGGATCGCCCGCGGCGAGCGCCACGAACACCCGCGCCGTGGTCAGCCATGACGTGCCCGGGCCGCCGAATTCCGGCGGCACGCGGAGCGCATGGAGCCTCGCCTGCTTGACCAGCGCCATCTGCGGGACGGGAAGGATCCGATTCTGGTCGCGCTCGAGCGCGCCCGCGGCGATCTCCCGCGCGATCGCTTCCGCGCGGGCGAGAATGGCCGCTTCGCCATTTTCGCCGCGCGAGGCCGGGGAGTCGGCCGGGAAAGCGGCATGGGCAGCCGGCTGAGTGCCCGCCTTCAGTGCGACACGCTGGTTCATGGAGGAATGGCCCGTCACGCGGCGATGCGTTCCGGGGAGAGCACCCCCCGGGCCTCGCGGAGAAGCTGGTCGAAGCGGGCGCGCTGCGCCGGGTCGGTGATCGCGCCCTCCGCAAGGTCGCGGTCCGACGCATAGAAGCCGGTCGGCAGCGTATGGGCGCCGAAGAACCCGAACAGCGGCCGGAGCTGATGCTCGATGATGAGCGCGTGGCGGTCGCTGCCGCCGGTCGCCGTGAGCGCGACGTGGTGGCCCTGAAGCGCGGTGTAGTCGACGAAATCGAAGAAGTACTTGAAGAGGCCGGTGTAGGAGCCCTTGTAGACGGGCGTGCCGACGACCAGGAGATCGGCGGTCTCGACCGCGTTGAGGGCCACCTTGAGTTCGGCCGCCATGTCCTCGCGAGACCGGGCCCCGCCGAAATGTACGGCGAGCGGGAAGAGGTTGATCACCGTGCCGGTTCCGCCGGTCTCGCGGGCCACGTCGCTGACGATGGATTCGACCAGGGCGAGGGATTTCGAACGAAGCGAAAGGCTACCCGCGACGCCGACGATCTGCTTGCTCATGTTGACTGCTCCTTCCCGCAATTTCTTGTCACTTGATCACCGCGCTTCGGATGCGGTCCTGGCTGACCAGCACCGCGGCGACGACGACGACGCCCTTCACCACCATCTGCGTGTATTGGGAGACACCCATCAGGTTCAGGCCGTTGTCGAGGATGGCGATGATGAGGACGCCGATCAGCGTCCGTTGCGGCCCGCCGGTGCCCCCGGCGAGCGAGGTCCCGCCGACGACGATGGCCGCCAGGCTGTTGAGGAGGAGGTCCGAGCCGAGCGACGGCCCGACGGCGCCGAGCCGCGCCACGGCGAGGATCGCACCGAGGCCGGCGAGCAGCCCCGAAAGGGCGAAGGCATAGACCTTGTAGCGCGCGACCGGCACGCCCGAGGTGCGCGCCACGGCCTCGCCACCGCCGATCAGGTACATGTAGCGGCCGAAGCGGGTGCGGTCGGCGATGAGCACGACGACGGCCCAGGCCACCAGCGCCCAGAGCGCGATGTTGGGGAGCCGCGGGACGAGCTGGCCGATCGCGATCGTCTCGATGCTGAGGTCGTTGTACTGGATCGCCCGCCCGTCGAGGAGCTGCAGCGCGATGCCGGTGAACACCGAGAGCGTGCCGAGCGTCACCACGAAGGAGGGGATGCGGCCGCGCACGTAGATGACGCCGTTGATGGCGCCGAGCACGGCGCCGAGCACGGCCGAGAACAGGAGGATGGCGAGGCCGATGCCGGTGGCGTTGAGGACGAGCACGCTGGCCGCCCCGACGAGGAGGACGATCGCGCCGATCGAGAGATCGATGCTGCCCATGAGCACGACGAAGGTGGCGCCGAGGCACACCATGAGGAGGGTGCCCGCCTGGCCGCTGACGGCGGTGAAGTTGCGGAGCGTCGCGAACGAGTCGGTGGCGAGGGAGAAGAAGACGACGAGCGCGGCGACGACCGCGATCGGCAGCCAGACGCTCTTGTCGGAATGGCGGAAGCGATCGAGCCACGCGGACGGCGCGATCGCCGGATTGATCGAGGTCATCAGGCGGCCTTTTCCTGGATGGGGGCGATGGCGTGAGGAACCGGACCGCCGGCAGGCGTCGCCGCCTCCGCGAACGCCGCCGGCCCGCTGCCGTGGGGCAACATCAGGGGGATGAGGTCGCGTTCGGACGGCTTGCCGGCGGGCGGCGCCGGCAACTCCGCGGCGACGCGGCCGCGCTGCATGATCACGATGCGGTTGGAGAGGCCGATCAGCTCCAGCAGCTCGTCGGTGATCAGCAAGATCGCGACGCCCTGCTCGGCGAGGCCGCGGATGACCTGGTAGATCTCCTCCTTCGCCCCGGCGTCGACGCCGCGGGTGGGATTGTCGAGGATGAGGACCTTGAGATCGCGCGCCAGCCAGCGCCCGAGGACGACCTTCTGCTGGTTGCCGCCCGAAAGGCGCGCAGCGATCTGCCGGGGGCTGCCGGAGCGGATCGAAAGGTCACGGACGAAGCGCTCGGCAATGCGATTCTCCCGGCCGAGGCGCCAGAAGCCCAGGCGGCTGGTCAGCAGATCGCCGCCGCTCGCCGAGCCCATGTTCCAGGCGACCGAGAATTCCGGAATCAGCCCTTCCGCCAGCCGCTCCGCAGGCACGTAGCCGAGGCCGCGACGGACGAGGCGGTTGATCTCCGGCCGCTCCAACGGGGCGCCGCAGAGCGCGATGCGCCCGCTCGCGGGAGGCTCGACGCCCGCCGCGCCACGGCCGAGCGCCGACTTGCCGGAATCGAGGAGGCCGCCGATGCCGATGATCTCGCCGGCGCGGACTTCGAGGGAGACGTCCTCGTAGTCCCCGGGCTGGCTGAGCGCCTTGAGGACCAGAGCCGGGGGCGCCCCTGCGCCGACCGTGCGCTGGCGGCGTTCGTGATAGTAGTCCGCGGCGCGCTCGCGGCCGACCATCAGCTCGTGGAGTTCGGCCTCGCTGGTGCCGGCGGCGGGACGATCGGCCACTACCCGGCCGTCCTTGAGCACCACGATCCGGTCCGAGACGGCGAGCACCTCCGTCAGCCGGTGCGAGACGAAGACGAGCGAACCCACGGTCCGCATCCGCGCCATCAGTCGGAAGAAGGCCTCCTCGTCGCGGCGGTCGAGCGCCGAGGTCGGCTCATCGAGGAGGACGAGCGGATTAGCGCGGCCGGCGATCAGCAGCGGCGAGAGGCAGGCGCGGGCGATCTCGATCGATTGCCGGGTGGAGAAGTCATAGGAGCCGGTGCGCCGGCGCACGTCGACGTCGAGGCCCGCCTCGGCGACGATGCGCTCGGCCATCGCGATCATCGCCCTGCGGTTGATGAACGGGCCGGCCCGGTCGAAGAAGCGCTCGTGGCCCAGAACGATGTTCTCGTAGACCGGGATGTTCTGGACCAGCGACTGTTCCTGGAAAACGCGGGAGAGGCCGAGGCCGAGCGCCGCCCCGTAGCCGGGCGGCGCGAAGTCGGCGCCATTGAACTGCATGGCGCCAAGGTCGGCGCGGACGATCCCGGTGAGAATGTTGAGAAGCGTCGACTTGCCCGCCCCGTTCTCGCCGACGAAGCTGACGACGGCCCTCTCGGGGACAGCGAAGGAGACGTCGTCGAGAACGGTAGCCGGTCCGTAGCGCTTGGTCAGACCGCGCGCCGTGAACGCATGGGCCGAAGCCGGCACGTTCGTCCCGAACATGTCCTGTGTCGCAAAGGCGTTCATGGCGCTGTCCGATCGGGGATGTGGAAGGGAGGGTCAGGGCGCGTGGGGCGGCCCTGACCCCTGCGGCCTCGCCTAGCTTGGGGACTTGAGGGGCGACGGGCCGTCGAACTTGATCTTGTAGTGGTCGGCATACTCGGCGATCACCGCTTCCCACTCGCCGTTGGCCTTGGCGTCGCTGTAGGCCTTCGGGTACTGCCAGCCGTCCGGCTTCGGCACCGACGCCCACTCATGGTCGATGTCCATCGGCGTGATGTCGGCCTGCGGGTCCCAGTCGTCGGGATGCAGGACCTTGGAGACCTTGCGGTAGTCGAAGGGTTCGACGCCGCCATTGTCGACGTAGCGGTCGATATAGGCGTCGATGTTGGCCCCGGTCGTGGTGATCGAACGCCAGTACTGGAGCCGCTCGCTCGCGCGCGGCGTCCAGCCGTGGGTCACGTCGTAGATGCGTGCGGTGAAGAGCGCGGCGATATAGGCCGGGCTGTTGGCGCTGGTCGCCACCTGCTGGCCGGCCTGGATCGCCTTCGCCGCGAGGCTGGTGCCATCGGCGCCGGAGACGAGGACATCCTTGCCCGGCTGGAGGCCGGCAGCGCGAAGGGCGGCGATGACACCCTGGGCCTCGTCGTCGTTCTGCGCGACGACGCCGACGATGTTGCGATGGCGGGTCAGCAGGTCTTCGGTCGCCTTCAGCGAATCCTCGCGGTTCCAGTTGCCCGGCAGCTCGCCGACGAGCTTGATGTTCGGAAACTCCGCCAGGGCCTCGTTGCGGCCCGCGCTACGGGCATTGTCGGTGATGTGGCCCGGGACGCCGGTCACGCCGACGATGTCGCCACCGCCGAAGGCGGCATCCACCGCCTTCAGGAGCTCGCGCGTCACCGCGCGCTGCGCCGTGATCTCATCCGGGACAGCGTAGAGGGTGTAGTAGTCGTCGGCGTCGAATGGCGTGAACCAGGCGAGCGTGCCCCAGGTGTTGCCGATGTAGATATTCGCGTCCGACGCGGACTTGGCGAGGCGGCGGATGGCGCTGCCGTCGGCGAGGTTGAAGATCGCGCCGGTGGTGCCGGCGACGGCCTGCTGCTCGAACTGGTTCAGCTGCAGCTGGCTGTCGAAATTGCCGTCGAGCACGGCATAGGGCAAGCCGAAGGCCGCCGCCGCGGCGGCGAACGACTTGTCGGCGATCGTGTTGTACTCGTTCTTGTAATAAGCGGTCAGGAAGGCGAGCTTGCCGTCCGGCGAAGCAATGGCGACGTTCGGCAATCCAAGTGCCGCGGCGCCCGCAGCGGCCGCAACGCCGGCGCTGGCGAGCGACAGGAAGTCGCGCCGGGAGACGCCGTGGGTGTCGAGGCGGTCGAGATATCCATCGACCACCTTCTTCTGGGTGAAGTCGGGGAGATTCCAGGGGGCGAAACGGCGGCTCATTGCACGGCTCCGGGTGGAGGAACGGAAGCGTTCCGGTCCCCTGCCCGGCAGCAACCGCTGTGCCAGCGCTGGACGCACTGCAGCGTCGATCCGGAATCCCACTGCCGGATCAATGATATAGGGACAATCTCGCGGGCGCTGCGGTGCGAAGGATGATGGCACGGCCTTGATGGCTATCCAGCACCGGCGACCTGCTCGTGTTGGAAAGACGCGAGCGCACGGCCGGCGCTTCGGCATCCTCGTGCGGTCGCGCCGCCTGCCGATTCCGGGTGGTGCCGATGGGGTCAAGCTCGTTCGGCACGCGGCTCCGAACCGGGGAGAGAAAACCGCCGGGCATCCCACCTTCCAGCACGCCGGATGCCCGAGTCCGATCGCGGCATCCCCCGGACCCGCTGCCATTCCAGCAGCCGCGACCCTCCGCCTGTTGGCAATCGCCCAGCCCCGCCGGCCGCGCGTCCGGATAACCCGCTGATTTCGCTCGCGCGGCCGGATTGGCACGCGCCCTGCCATGACCGGCCGACAGGGACGCGGCGACGCGCTCGTCCGAACAAGGGGTACGAACCATGCGCTTCCTGAAACGACTTGCCATGCTGGTGGCCGCCGGCGGGTTTGCGGCGACGCTGACCACTGTGGGCCATACCGAGGACGACAAGACGATCCGCATCGGCTTCCAGAAATACGGCACGCTCATCCTGCTCAAGGCGCGCGGGCTGCTCGAGGAGAAGCTCGGGCCGCAGGGCTACACCATCGAATGGACCGAATTCCCCGGCGGTCCGCAGCTCCTCGAAGGCCTCAATGTCGGCGCCATCGACTTCGGCACCACCGGCGAGGCGCCACCGATCTTCGCCCAGGCGGCCGGCGCGCCGCTGGTCTATGTCGGGCACGAGCCGCCGGCGCCGCGCGCCGAGGCGATCCTCGTCCCCGCCGACAGCCCGCTCAAGACCATCGCCGACCTCAAGGGCAAGAACGTCGCGCTCAACAAGGGCTCCAACGTCCACTACCTCCTGGTCAAGGCGCTGGAGAGTGCCGGGCTCGCATACGGCGATATCACCGTCTCCTTCCTGCCGCCGGCCGATGCGCGCGCCGCGTTCGAGAAGGGCGCCGTCGACGCCTGGTTGATCTGGGAGCCCTTCCTTGCCGCAGCGGAGGCCGCCACCGGTGCGCGCCAGCTCGCCGACGGTACCGGTCTCGTCAACAATCACGAGTTCTACCTGGCCTCCCGCTCGCTGATCGAGCGTGACCCTGAAGTGGTCGACGTCGTCATCGAATCGCTCGGCGAGATCGACGATTGGGTCAACGCCAACAAGGCCAAGGTGGCCGAGGAATTCTCGCCGCTGCTCGGCATCCCGGCGCCCATCCTTGCCGTGGCCGTCGACCGCCGCACCTACGGCGTCGAGCCGATCACGCCCGAGGTCGTCGAGAAGCAGCAAGCGATCGCCGACGTCTTCTTCGAGCTCGGCCTGATCCCGAAGGCGATCAAGATCGCCGATGCCGTGAAGGCGCCCCAGTCATGAGCGGAGCGCCCGATGCCCCGAGCAAAGTCAATGTGCTCTGGTTCCTGCCGACCCACGGCGACGGCCGGTATCTCGGCACCTCGGTCGGCGGCCGCGCCACCGATCTCGGCTACCTCCGCCAGATCGCGACCTCGGCCGACCGCCTCGGCTATTACGGGGTGCTGATCCCGACCGGCAAGAGCTGCGAGGATTCGTGGCTGGTCCCCGCGGCGATGGTGCCGGAGACCGAGCGCCTCCGCTATCTGGTCGCGGTCCGTCCCGGGCTCCAGCCGCCGACGCTCGCCGCGCGCATGACGGCGACGCTCGACCGGCTCTCCGGCGGCCGCCTCCTCATCAACATCGTGACCGGCGGCGACCCGGTGGAGAATGCCGGCGACGGCATCTTCCTCAGCCATGCCGAGCGCTACGAGGTCACACACGAGTTCATGGAGGCCTACAAAGCGCTGCTCGCCGGGGAGATCGTCAATGTCTCCGGCAAGCACATCCGGATCGAGGGCGGACAGCTGCTCTTCGAGCCGGTGCAGAAACCCCATCCGCCGATCTATTTCGGCGGATCGTCCGAGGCGGCGATCGACGTCGCGGCCGAGACGATCGACAAGTACCTCACCTGGGGGGAGCCGCCGAACCTGGTCGCCGAGAAAGTGGCGACCGCCCGCGCCGCGGCCGCCCGGCGGGGACGGACGCTCAGCTTCGGCATCCGGCTCCATGTCATCGTCCGCGAGACCTCGTCCGAAGCGTGGGCTGCGGCCGAGCGGCTGATCGAGCATGTCGACGACGCCACCATCGCCAAGGCCCAATCGATCTTCGCGCGGATGGACTCGGTGGGCCAGAGCCGGATGTCGCGGCTCCATGGCGGCCGCCGGGACAAGCTCGTGGTCAGCCCCAACCTCTGGGCCGGCGTCGGCCTGGTGCGGGGCGGAGCCGGCACGGCCCTGGTCGGCTCGCCGGAGGAGGTCGCGGCGCGGATGGAGGAGTACCGGGCCATCGGCATCAACACCTTCATCCTCTCGGGATACCCCCATCTCGAGGAGGCCTATCGCTTCGCCGAGCTGGTCTTCCCGCTGATCCCGCTGGCACACGCGTCTGAACGGGGCGCGCTCGCGGTCAACACCGGGCCGTTCGGCGAGACCATCGCCAACGACTTCCGGCCTACCCCGCGCCAGGTCTCGGCCTCCTGAGATGGCCGCGGCGGGCGAGACGATCCGGCGGGGGGCCGCGGCCGTGGGCCGCCTCCTCCTGCCCTGGGCGTTGCCGATCGCGCTCGTCGTCGCCTGGGAGGCGGCCTCGCGGCTCGGCCTCCTCTCGGCGCGGCTCCTGCCCGCACCGAGCGACGTCGCGATCGCCTTCTGGAACAGCCTCCGCGACGGCTCGCTCCTCAAGCATGCGGCGATCTCGACCCAACGGGCGCTGAAAGGCCTCGTCATCGGCGGCGGCATCGGTTTCGTCCTCGGCGTGCTCGCCGGAATCTCGCGGCCGGCCGAGACGGTGTTCGACTCCTCGATGCAGATGCTCCGGAACGTGCCGCATCTCGCCATCATCCCGCTGGTCATCCTGTGGTTCGGGATCGGCGAGGACGCCAAGATCTTCCTGGTCGCGCTCGGCACGGCGTTCCCGATCTACCTCAACACTTTCCACGGCATCCGCACGGTCGACCGCGGCCTGATCGAGATGGCGCGGGTCTACGGGCTCGGGCCGCTGGCGCTGTTCTGGCGCGTGATCCTCCCCGGCGCCCTGCCCTCGATCCTGGTCGGCCTCCGCTTCTCGCTGGGGCTGATGTGGCTGACGCTGATCGTCGCCGAGACGATCTCGGCCTCGTCCGGCATCGGCTACATGACGATGAATGCCCGCGAGTTCCTCCAGACCGACATCGTCGTGCTCGGGATCATCGTCTACGCGCTCCTCGGCAAGCTCGCCGACTGGCTGACGCGCCGCGTCGAGACCTGGGCGCTCGCCTGGCATCCCGCCTTCCAGACCACAGCAGAGGAAACCAGGCCATGATCGAGACGATCGCGCTCCGGCGTGTTCTCGAATCCGAAGCCGGCTATGAGTTCCCCGCCGCGCTGCCCCGCAAGTCGGCACCCTACCTCCGTCCGGTGGAGCCGACCGGGCCAGCCGGGCTCGCGGTGAGCGTCCGCGCCGCATCGAAGACCTTCGGCGAGCGGGCGGTGCTGAAGGGCCTCGACCTCGAGATCAGGTCGGGGGAGTTCGTCGCCGTCATCGGCCGTTCCGGTTGCGGCAAGTCGACCCTCCTTCGCCTCGTCGCGGGCCTCGACCGCTGCTCCGCCGGCGAGATCGATGTCGGCGGCCGTGCCGTCGAGGGACTCCGGCCGGAGGTTCGCCTCCTCTTCCAGGACGCCCGGCTGCTGCCGTGGCAGCGGGTCCTCGAGAATGTCGGCATCGCCCGCCAGAAGGGCTGGCGCGAGACATCGGCGGCGGCGCTCGACGACGTCGGCCTTGCCGATCGCGCCCGGGACTGGCCGGCGGTTCTCTCCGGCGGACAGCGGCAGCGGGTGGCGCTGGCCCGCGCTCTCGTCAGCCGGCCGGGCGTGCTGCTGCTCGACGAGCCGTTCGGGGCCCTCGACGCGCTGACCCGGATCGAGATGCACCGGCTGCTCGACCGCATCTGGCGCGAGCACGGCTTCACCACGATCCTGATCACCCACGACGTGGCCGAGGCGGTGGCGCTCGCCGAGCGCGTGGTCGTCCTCCGCGAGGGGCGCGTCGCGCTCGACCTCCCCGTCACGCTACCGCGCCCGCGCCACGAGGCGGCCGACCCGGCCGCGGCCGCGCTCCAGGCCCGCATCCTCGACGCCGTCTGAATCGGTGAACGTCCGGCAATACCGTCGTCATCCAGGGGTGAGATTCCATGATCACGCGCTCCCTTCCCGCCATGCCCGGGCTGCCGAGATTCATCGGCGACGCCGCGGTCCGGCGCGCCGCGCTCGGCTGGGCTTTGTTCGTCGTCTCCTATGGCTTCACCCTGGTCGTGGTGGCGTTGGGTTGAAGGCGCCCGCCGATGGCTATCCAGCAGCTGCCGCCGATCGCGATGTTGGAAAAGCCGCAGGCCGAGGCCGCCGCTCAGGACAACTCGTTGAAATTGCGAGACTTGGCGATCTGGCACGGGACCTGCGGAAGCGGTCCTGACGCCTTCGCAGGAGGCGAACAGAAGGAGAGAGATACCATGCAGAGCTCAATCGTGAAGGCGGCGCTGACCGCAGCGGCACTGGTCGGCACCACGCTCGGTGCGGCGGCTGCCGACGCCGTGGTGATCGGCTACCAGACCACCATCGATCCGGCCAAGGTCGCCCAGGCCGATGGACTGTACGAGAAGGAATTCGGCCGCGACGTCGACTGGCGGAAGTTCGATTCCGGCGCCGAGGTGATCGCCGCGATCGCCGGCGACTCGCTCGACATCGGCTTCGTCGGCTCGAGCCCGCTCGCCGTCGCCGCCTCGAACAAGCTGCCGATCGAGACGTTCTTCATCGCCGACCTGATCGGCGACGCCGAGCAGCTCGTCGTCCGCAACGGCTCCGGCATCGAGAAGCCCGAGGACCTCGCCGGCAAGACCGTCGCCGTGCCCTTCGTCTCGACCACGCATTACAGCCTGCTCGCCGCCCTGAAGCACTGGGGCATCGATCCCTCGACGGTAAAGATCGTCAATGCCAGGCCGCCGGAAATTGCCGCTGCCTGGGAGCGCGGCGACATCGACGCCGCCTATGTCTGGGACCCCGCGCTGGGTGCGATCAAGGCGAGCGGCAAGGTTCTCGCCTCCTCCGCCGAAGTCGGCCAGTGGGGCGCGCCTACCTTCGACGCCTGGATCGTGCGGAAGGATTTCGCCGCGGAGAATCCGGCGATCGTCACCGGCTTCGCCAGGGTGACCGGCGCCGCCTATGCCGACTACCTCGCCGACCCGGCGAAGTGGCTCGCGGACAAGGCCAACATCGACAAGGTCGCGAACCTCACCGGCGCCAAGCCGGAAGACGTGCCGGTGGTGCTCGCCGGCTATGTCTTCCCGACCCTCGCCGAGCAGGCATCCGCCGCCTATCTCGGCGGCGACACGATCAAAGCCGTCATCGCCACCGCCGAGTTCCTCAAGGACCAGGGCAAGATTCCGGAGGTGCTCGCCGACTACGGGCCCTACGTCAACCCGGCCTACGTCAAGGAAGCCGCTGCGACGAACTGAACCTGCGCACGCACGCCCCGGGGACCCCGGGGCGTGCTGTCAGCCAGCCATGGGAGGTGGTGTCATGAGCAACA
>JAESFN010001072.1_pt1 | contig 15189 bp, 12 predicted proteins | sample 9269411 | NCBI WGS metagenome assembly JAESFN01 (sample SAMN14505399, study PRJNA617100) | algae metagenome | isolation source: Iphinoe sp. HA4291-MV1 and co-occurring heterotrophs from trail next to... | place: USA: Maunawili Falls, Hawaii | collected 2009-07-25
TCGTTTCGACTCCGACGGCCTCTCTATGAGGATGTCAAGGAAGTGGCCGAAGCGACTGGGTTGTCGATATCGGAGGAGATTGAGCGTCGCCTCACTCAGTTCGCTAGTTGGGAGAATCGGTACGGCGAGGCGGAGAAGATGGCGCAGAAGCTGCTGGATACCGTCCAGCAGAGCCTTGAGATGGATTTGGAAAAGGCGCTGATGAACACCGGCTTTAGGCGCGTCCTAACCACCTACGGCCCCGCGTACGTCGCCCCGCGCACTCCGCACGATGTTATTGACGGCACGGCTGACGCAGACGCTATCTTGGACAAGGTGATGCCGTCCTTAAGACGCGCAATCGGAGATGCCCTTCTAGGAAAGCGACTCCACACAACGAGGGCGAAATGACCGCGGGCCACATCCGCCGCCGCGGCAGGTCATCGTGGGAACTGAAGTTTGAAACCGGCCGAGACCCGGCGACCGGCAAGCGAAAGATCGCTTATCACAGCTTCCGAGGCACCAAACGGGATGCGCAGCTCAAGCTGGCTGAGCTTCTCGCGGCGGTTGGTGGCGGTTCCTACATCGAGCCACGGAAGATCGCGGTCGGCGAGTTTGTGCGAAGTCGGGTCGATCAATGGGAAGCCGGAGGCGATATCTCAGCCAGAACGGCTCAGCGATACCGCCAGTTGGTCGAGAACCAGATTGTGCCGCACGTCGGGGCGATCCCCTTACAGAAGCTGCGGCCGCTCGACATCGAGGCGTGGCACACGACGTTGCGCATGTCCGGGAGCGCCAAGGGAGGCCCCCTCGCCCCGATCACGATCGGCCATGCCCATCGGGTGCTCGGGAGTGCGCTCGCAGACGCTGTGAAGAACAATATGGTGACACGGAACGCCTGCCAGCTCGAGGCGGCGCCGAAGGTAGACGAAAAGGAGATGGTGATCGTCCAGAACGTGCCCGCGTTCGTCGAAAAGCTGACAGGCCGGCTGCGCGTGCCGGCGGCGATCGCCGTATTCACCGGAATGCGACTTGGCGAGATCCTCGCCCTGCGATGGAGCCGCGTCGATCTCGACCGAAAGGCGATCCAAGTGCGCGAGGCGATCGAGCACACCAAGGCACATGGTATTCGCTTCAAACCACCGAAGTCGAAAGCAGGGCGGCGCGACATCACTTTGCCCGACGTCTTGGTCGACATTATGCGCGACCATCGCCGGGCGCAGTTGGAGTTGCGCCTACGTCTCGGCATGGGAAAGCTACCCGACGACGGCTTGCTCTTCGCCAATATCGACGGCCGAGCCCCCTCCCCCGGCTCCTACTCGTCTGCATGGGCCGACTTCGCCGAGGCGATCGGCTCGCCCGATATCACCTTTCACGCGTTGCGGCACACCCATGCCTCGGCGCTAATAGATGCCGGCGTGGACATCGTGACGATCAGTAGGCGCCTCGGCCACGCAAAGCCGGATATAACCTTGCGCATTTACGGTCATTTGTTCAGAAAGGACGATGGAAAGGCCGCGGAGGCGATCAACGCCACCTACTAAGACTCCGGTGGCGAAGCGGTGGCAAAGTCCCGAAAAAGTCACGAATTGTTCCACGAGCGTCCTCACTAAGTATTTGAAATACCATCAAGGATGGGTGGCCGAGTGGTTGAAGGCAGCGGTCTTGAAAACCGCCGGGCTCGCAAGGGTCCCGTGGGTTCGAATCCCACCCCATCCGCCAGAAACGCGATCTGTCAGAAGTGCGATCGATCGCGACATCCGTCAGGCCCGGTCAGGGCGACACTGTGCTGAAGCTGATGGTGAGCATGCGCACCGCCGTGCAGCCCTTGGCGACGGCCAGTTTCTTTGATGCCCAGTTCGGGAATTCATGGCGGCCGAAGTGGGCGGCCGCCATGGCTACCACGAACCATGATGCAACTGACGGACCGCCGCAACGGTCGCGGCGGCGTCTTCTCATGCCGGTGTCGACCGAATACTCAGACGCCGTCGGACCCCGAGTTGCCACCTCCGGACGGGGTCCCGGCGTTGCCGTTTCCCTTGCCATTGCTGCCCTGGATGCCGGCGGCCTTGCCGCCCTTGCCGTGACTGCTCTCACTTTTGCCGGGCGCGTCATAGGCGAAGGTCGGTGCCGAGAATGCCGCTATGGCGAGGCCGGCCAGTATTGCGATAGTGAGTTTCCTCATCCTTTTGGCTCCCTGTTGTCACAAGCTGCGCCGCCCCGACACGGTGGATCAAGATGACAAGGCCGGGAAGGTCGCCCCTCCCGGCCGATCACTTGGTCGCCATTGCTTTCGCTCCAGTTTTGTCGATCTCTCCGATTGTCCGGGCGACAGACTTCCGAAGCCGCTCGCCCGCGTCGAGGGATTGCCTGGTCATCCGCCACCTCGACTGGTTGCAGGTTGAATCCTGATGGGCCGCTCCGGTTTCGACACCAGCACAAAGTCGAGCACCGACGCCGGGCGCGAGCCGTGCCGTGGCGCGACGGGGGTGCTGAAAAGCGACCGCGGGCTGGGCTTGATCTCGGCAGCCAACGCTGTCCCAGCCCTCGCTTGTGGACGGCCTTGGCCCCAGTCGGGACCAAAATCGAGGAGCGCCGAGATGACCTTGGGCGTTGGCGACGTCGGCATGATCTCGTCGTTCCCCGCGACGCGCCGCGCTTGTCGCAGGCGAATAGCAGGGAAATGCTCGCGCTGGGGTTGTCTTCTTTCCGCGGCGCTCGCAGAAGCGCCCTTCGGATTCCGGCCTACACTGCGTTGGCAGGATGTGCCAGAACACCCCTGAACGATGCAGAGGCCGGTCTTTCCGCGACCCCCGACGGGTCTCGCCAAGTTATCGGCGCGCAGTTGACCAACCGACGCCGGATATTCGATCGGGCAACCGGCTAAGCAGGACCGATCGCAGAGCTGGGGCTGCCTGATGCGACTGCGCAGAGTGCTGATGACGATCGCGGTGGTGGTCGTGGCGGTGGCCGCGACCGTCTTCGTCGTCCGCGCCGTCGACTCCCTCCGGGGCCCCCCGCTGGCGCCATGGCATACCTTCGTGCCTGTCGAACTCTCCGTCGCCGAGATGGACGCCACGGACTGGGAGGGCTACCTCGCCGCGGAGGACCGCATCTTTCAGTCGGTTCGCGAAAATGTCACCGACCAGCTCCCCGAGCGGGAGCGAGACCGCTTCGACCGCTACTTTGCCGAGGCGCCGATCTATCCCGGCCGCTTCCCGCAGGATTTCAACCGCTCCTATGTCCTCGTGCCGGATGGTCCGGCGAAGGGCGCCGCCGTCTTCCTCCACGGCCTCACCGACGCGCCCTACAGCCTCCGCCACCTCGCGGAACTCTACCGCTCGCACGGCTTCGCCGCCGTCGTCATCCGCATTCCTGGCCACGGCACGGTACCGGCGGGGCTGACGGCGGCACGGTGGGAGGACTGGATGGCGGCAACACGCCTCGCGGTGCGCGCGGCAGGCGCGCTCGCCGGTCCTGACGCGCCCCTCCATCTGGTCGGCTATTCGAACGGCGGTGCGCTCGCGGTGAAATACGCCGTCGATGCACTCGGCGAGCCGGCCCTTGCGCGGCCAGACCGCATTGTCCTCCTCTCGCCGATGATCGGGGTCACGCGCTTCGCCCGTTTCTCCGGGCTCGCCGGCTGGCCCGCCATCTTCCCGCCCTTCATCAAGGCGGCGTGGTTCAGCATCCTGCCCGAGTACAATCCCTTCAAGTACAACTCGTTTCCGGTCAACGCAGCCACCGAGTCCTTCGAACTCACCCAGGTCCTCCAGTCCGACATCGAGGAAGCCGCCCGCGGCGGCCGCATCGGGGGGCTGCCGCCGATCCTCACCTTCCAGTCGGCCATCGATTTCACCGTCAGCGCCAGCGATGTCGTCACCGCACTCTATGACCGGCTGACGGCCAACGGTAGCGAACTGGTGCTGTTCGACATCAACCGCGCGGCGAATGTCGGCATCCTGTTCCGCGATCGGGCCGAGGCCGCCGTCGGCCGCCTGCTGCCGCCGGCGACGCGGAAATATCGCACCACCGTGATCGGCAATGCCGGCCCTGACGATCCGGCCGGAGTTGCCCACACCCGCGAGGCCGGCGCCGCCGACGAGACCACCGCGCCCCTCGGCATCGACTATCCGCGCGACGTTTTCTCCATGTCGCACATCGCGCTCCCCTTCCCGCCTTCCGACGGGCTCTACGGCGCCGAGCCCGACCCCGACGACGATTTCGGCGTCACCCTCGGCAACCTCGCGACCCGCGGCGAGAGCGGCGCGCTGATCGTCGGGCTCGACACGCTCCTCCGCAATTCTTCCAATCCGTTCTATGCTTACGTCGCCCGGCGGATCGAGGAAGGCATCCCGGTTGAGTAGGCCCTATCTTCGCCCGAATGCTCGGGCCCATCCCGTTCCGGTTCCGGGACTGGTCGGGACGAACCGCGCGACCGTCGAGCGATAATGCGTCGTTTCCTCTACATCCTTCTCGGTCTCATCGTCGTCGGCGCCGGCATCACCGTCGCCATCTCCTTCTATCAGCCGCCCATGCGGCTGATGCCGGCCCCGGCGGTCTTCGTCGACGGCAAGACCAATATCTTCTCCGCCAATCCCGAAGCCACCGCCGACCCGGAGATCGACCTCTTCTACGCCACCAACCGCGCCCCGCTGGGCACGCGGGAGGCGCGCGACTACGCCCGGGTGGCGGGCGACGATCTCAGCGCCGGCAAACTCACCATCCGGATCGGCGAGGACGGGACGACGTGGGACCGCATCTACGAATGGTCGACGCGGGCCAGCGGTGACGAGGCCCGCCCGTTCCTCCACCTCGCGGCGGTCGAGGAGCAGGCGACGATCGCGCCGGGCGAGCCGCTGTCCCCCGAGGCGAAGGCCTGGTTCGCCGAGATCAATGCGGCCCTCGCCAAGAGCCGCGACCGTGACATCATCGTCTATGTCCATGGCGCCAACACCAACCTCGAGCGAGCAGCCGGCCAGGCCGCACAGCTCCAGCACTTCACCGGACGGAACTCGGTGGTGCTGCTCTTCGCCTGGCCGACTGCCGAGAACTTCCTCCGCTACTCGCGCGACATGGTGACGGCTGCGGACTCCGCGCCCGAGCTCGCCCGCCTGATCGAGCTCCTCTCCGAGAACACCGCCGCCGGGCATGTCGACGTCTTCACCTACAGCGCCGGCGCGACCGTCGGCAGCAAGGGCCTCGCCATCGTCGGCAAGGACGACGATGCGCCCGGCGCGCCGCAGACCCGGCTCGGCGAGATCTACCACGCCGCCCCGGACGCCGATTTCCGCGGCTTCGTCGACGATATGCAGGACTATGCCGACCACGCCGGGCGCATGACCGTGGCGGTCAACATGAACGACAGCGCGCTCCGCCTGTCGCGGCGGGTGAACAGCGGCTCGCGCGCCGGCCGGCCGGACATGCGCGAGCTCAGCCCCGAGGCGACCGAGTGGCTCCTCGGCGCGACCAGGGACTACGGCCTTGAGCTGCTCCGGGTGCGGCCGGAGAACATCCCCGGCCTCTCCAACTTCTCCCACACCTTCTGGTACGAGGATCCGTGGGTCAGCAGCGACGTATTGATCACCCTCCTCCACCATCTGCCGCCGGACGAACGCGGCCTTGAGGAGGGCGACACGTCGTTCGGCGCCCAGTACTGGACCTTCACGCCGGATTATCCCGAGCGACTCGCCCGCGTCCTCGACCGGCTCCGCGCGAGCGCCCAGGCCACGACCGACGGGAGCCCAGACTGATGCGCCTCCGCCTCCTCGCCGCCCTCGCCCTGGTCCTGATCTCCCCGGCGGCCTCCGCGCGGGATTGCGTGGTGCTCCTCCACGGCCTGTCGCGCACCGAGTCGTCCTTCCTGCTCATGGAAGAAACGCTCGCCGCCTTCGACTACACGGTCGTCAACTCGACCTACGCCTCGACCAGGATGCCGATCGAGGATCTCCTCGACCATATCGACGGCGCCGTCGAGCAATGCGGCGATGCGGAGCAGATCCACTTCGTCACCCACTCGATGGGCGGCATCCTCCTCCGCGCCTGGCTCGTCGACCACCGTCCGGAGAACCTCGGCCGCACGGTCATGCTCGGACCGCCCAACAAGGGCTCCGAACTGGTCGACGTCTTCGGCCACCTCCGGCTCTTCGAGTTCTTCACCGGTCCGGCCGGCCTTCAGCTCGGCAGCGGCGCGGAGAGTTTCCCCAATCTTCTCGGCGCCGCGGATTTCGAGGTCGGCATCATCGCCGGCTCGCGGTCCGCCGTCCCCGTCATCCCGGGCATCTTCAAGGGGCCGAATGACGGTCTGGTCGCGGTCGACAGCACACGGCTCGACGGCATGCGCGATTTCATCGTGCTCCCCGTCACCCACACCTTCATGATGAACAACCCGCTCGTCATCGCCCAGGTGCTCCACTTCCTCGAGCACGGCGAGTTCGACCGCGAGCTGACGCTCCGGCGGCTCTTCCAGCGCGCTTTCGCCAACTGACCGCCGCGGGGCGTCCGGCTCAGGCGGCCTTCCGCCGGGCGCGGCGCGGCTTGGCCGGCGGCTCCGGCGCCGGCTCGTCGTCGATGTCGCCGTCGCTCGACAGGAGGATTGCGATCGGTCTGAGCATCGGCACCTTCGCGCAGATCGTCAGGATCACCGCCATCAGCGGCACCGCAAGGAACGCGCCCGCGAGGCCCCAGACCATCGCCCAGAAGGTCAGCGCCGCCATGATCACGAGCGAGCTCAGGTTGAGCGTCTTGCCCATCAGCATCGGCTCGACCACCTCGCCGGTGATGCCGTGGACGAGGGCAAGGCCGACGACCACCAGGAACACCGGCGTGAATTCCTGGAACTGGAGGAGCGCGAACAGCGACGGCAGCACCGTGCCGGTGATCGACCCGATCTTCGGGATGAAGTTCAGGAAGAACGTCAGTAGCGCCCATGTTTCGGCGAAGTCGACGCCCATCACCTTCAGCACCGCGTAGGCGGCGACCGTGTTGCCGGCGCTCAGGATCGTCTTGTAGAGGAGGTAGCGGTGCACCCCCGCGATGATCCGGCGCCCGACCTCCTTCACCTCCGCGCCCCGCGCCGGATCGCCCTTGAACAGGCGATCGATCTTTTGCGGGAAGTGGCCGCTCTCGACGAACATGAAGGCGACGTAGAGCAGCACCACCACGATCGAGGCGATGGCGACGCCCGCCGGCGTGACGATGCTCCGGATGCTCGCGACGACGTTGAAGTCGCCCAGCGCCAGCCGAATCGGCTCGGAAAGATCCTGGCCGAGCCACTCCGACAAGGATGCGATCACGGATTGCAGCCGCTCCAGCATCGTCGGCCACTCCGCGATCATCAGGAGCAGTTCGCCCGACACCACGCTGTAGAGCAGCAGCATCACGGCGCCGAGGATCACCAGCCCGACAATGGCAGCGAGCCAGTAGGGAGGAGCAACCCTGCCCATCCGGATCCGCGACACCTTGTCGATGCCCGCGGCGAGGACCGTGAAGATCAGGAAACCGACGACGATCGGGACGAGGAACGGTCGCCCGTAGATCAGGATAAGGAGAACGATCCCGATGATCGCGAGCCACATGAACCAATGGCGCAGAGCCGAATCACCAACGCCAGCGTCCATGTCCACTCCCCAGCCGCATGCGCCCCTGCGGCAACGTGCTCCGGCCGCGACTATACGCAAAACCTGAACTGGGGTAATCTGCAATCCTCAGTTCTGCGGATAGGAAGATCGCCATGGTGAGACGTTCGCGCCCCAGCATCCTCGGCAGTGCGGTCCGGACCGCGGGCCGCACGGCGATCATCGCCGGCACGGCCACGGCAGTGTCCGGCAAGGTCGCGGCGAAGCAGGCCGCGGGGGCCGCACCGCCTCCGGGCGCCGCACCGGCGGAAGCCGCCCCGCCGGCCGGCCTCAGCACCGAGTCGATGGAGCAGCTCAAGAAGCTCGCCGACCTCCACCAGTCGGGCATCCTGACGGACGAGGAATTCGCCACCCAGAAGGCGCGTATCCTCGGCTAACCGTCGATCGTTCGAAGTCTGCCGGGAAGCCCGGCGACCGCGAGTCCGGAACCCACGGGGTACATAGCCGCGCCGGTGCTGCCGGCGTGCAATGGAGGATTTGTCCATGAAAGTGCTGGCATTCGTCGTCCTCGCCGGGCTCGGCCTCTCGGCTTGCACGCAGGCGGGAATCAATGCGGCCGGCGGAGCTGCCGCCGGGGGTATCATCGGCGGTGCCGTGGGTGGCGCGATCAGCCGCACGCCCGCCGGCATCATCACCGGTGCCGCCATCGGTTCGGTCTCGGGTGCGATCATCGCCGCCAACAACACCAAGCCCGCCGGCTGGTGCACCTGGCGGGACCGCTACACCGGCCAGGAGTTCTACGCCCGCTGTCCGTGAGCGTCTGACCCGCCTCAGAACGGGTCGAACGCGATCTCGACGGTGCCGCCGAGGCGGTACCAGGCCTCGATGCCTTCCGGGGCGACCCGGACCGTTCCCGGGCCGAACGAGGTGATGGTTCCGACCATGCGCGCGTCGGGCGTGAGTTCGCGGTTGATCGCGCGGGTCACCTTGCCGAGGGCGTCCTTGAGCTCGCCGGACACGTCCCATTGCGCGTTTTCAGCGATCGCGTCGCGTATGCGGTCGCGGAACAGCGCCTGGCCGATCCGGGCGAGAAGGCTCCGCGACGCGACCGTATAGTCGACATCCTCGAACACCAGCTGACCCTCGGCCCGCGCTCCGATCCTGTCGAGGAACTCCGGCGTACCCGAGAGATAGAGCGTGCCGTTGAAGGTGCCGCTCACGTCGACGGCGACCACCACCTTCTCGCCGCTGCCCGACACCCGCACGGCGTCGATCCGCATGGCGAGGATGAGGAAATCGAAGCGCCGGCCGCCGACCTTCTCCGTGAGCTTCCGCGATGCCTCCTCGTAGGTGATCAGGCCCCGCACGTTGATGTCGAAATGCGGGTCGATGTCGCCCGGCGCCGGCGCCGGCAGGGGCGCCGGCTCGGCCACCGGCGGCCTGGTCCCGAGCACGACGCGCGGCCGCGCCTTCAGCGCAAGGTCGATCGCGAGATACTGCCCGTCGTCGGTGAGGCGCGCCGGCCCATATGCGATGTCGACCGGGTTGAACTCGAGCCAGGTGTTCCGCCCGATGTCGATCGGCTCGGCTGCCTTGGCCCAGAGTGCCGCGGCCTCCTCGCGGAACGCCGTGGCGACCCGGATACGCTCCTCGACGTCGTCCGCCTCGGCTTGCAGCTTCTCGCGGAGCGGCTCGGCGAAGCGGTCGCTGAGGTTCACGTTGAGCATCGACGCGGTGCAGTCATTGGCCGGGTCGATCGACGCCACCAGCTCCGGGTCGAGGTGCCAATCCGCCGCAAGCTTCACCGCTCCCGAGAGCGTCGCCACGATCTCCCGCGGCGGCTCGTCAAAGCCGCAATTCGCGAGTTCCCGCCGTCCGTCCATCGTGCCGACCCGGACGCGATAGAAGAGGCTCAGGGCGATCGCCAGCCGGTCGTCGGCGAACGAGGCGCGGAGCGGCCCCTCCCGCCACGCGTTGCCCATGGCTCCGAGCGGGCGGCCAAGCCAGTTCCGCCCGAGCGCGTACCAATCCTCCAACGCGAGAATCATTCCGTCCGGCGGCTCGGCGCAGCGCCCGCTGTCCTCGGCGAGCGTCCGGCAGGTCGGAATGGCGGCTTCGGCTTCCGCGATCAGGGCGGGCCAGGCGGCCCTCACCCGCACCGGGATCGTCTCCACCGGCTGGATCGGCGCCGACTCGATCGGCACATAGGGCGGCGGCCCGCCGCTCACCCCGCAGCCCGCGAGCAGCGCGGCCCATACCGCCATCGCCGCCGCGAGCGGCGCTCTCGTCGCCCCGTATCTCATCGCAGCCTCACCAGCCCCGAGAAGCCTGCTACCGCGAGCAGGCTGAGTGTCCATCCGAGGATGGCCTGGACGTAGAAATAAAGGCGCGCCGCCCAGCCGAACGGCTTCGCCGGGTCGGGGCTCCACACGCTCTTCTGCTCGAGGTCGAGCACCGGCAGCAGGTTGTCGAGCGAGTACATCCACGGGCTGAAGACCGGAAAGCTCGCCGCCTCCCACTGGCTGAGGAAGCAGGTCAGCTGGTTCTGGCCCGCCTCAGCCCGTCCGTTGGCGAGCTGGCCCGTTCCGGCGAGCTCCCGCTGCTCCGTCTTCGGCAGCCCGCAGAGCGTCCATTCCGCCTGGCGGAGGACGACCGGGCTGGTCGGGCGGAAGGCGCCGACCCGCTCGGCATAGGCGAAGATCGCAACCCCCAGCGCCCAGAAGAACAGGAGCCAGAAGAACGCCAGGAGCGGCAGCCGGCCGTACCCGACGGTTATCTTGAGGACGCCGTCGATCGCCGCGAGCACCGCCCGCCCGAAGGAGTTCTGCGTGCGCTTCCGGCGCGCGGCGCGCTGCAGCCCCTCCTTCGCGATCAGCACCCGCCGCGCGTCCTCCTCGTGACCCATCTCCTGGAGCACGATGGCGAGCTGCTCGTAGGGCTGGGGCCAGAAATCCTCGCCCCAGCGCTCCGGGTCCTGCCGGCCGAGCCAGGCCAGCCGGCTCGCCGCATCGACCGGGCCGCCGATGAATGCGCTGTAGAGACAGCGGTTGAGGAGCAGGTCACCCGGCTTCGGCCAGCTCGCCGCCTCGTCATGGATCGAGCCGATGGTGGCGCCGGTCATCGCCAGCGTCCCCTCGATCATCGCCCCGTCACGGAGGAAGAAGGCCCCGGCGATGGTCGTGCGGTTGAGGAGCAGCCCGTCCCCGCTCGGGTTGACGATGCGCACGCCGGCGCAATCGAGGTCGGCGCCGATCCGCGCCGCGATCAGCCGCACCTCGCCTTCGATCTCCGCCGCCCGCAAGACCACGCGGCTGCCGACGTCGACCGCCACCGCGTCGATCGCGACACCGGCCGGCGCGTGGATGCTAGCCCCGGCGCAATCGAGGTCCGCCGCCAGCTCCGCTCCGGTCAGGATCACGGCTCCCCCGCAGCGTGCGCCGCGGAGGTGCAGCCGGCGCGCCTCGAGGCCCTCGGCGTTGAAGGCCGTTCCGGTCGCCGGCCGCAGGCGCGCCCCGTCGCATTCGACATTGCCGCCGAAGGTCGCACTGATCAGGCGGACCTCGCCGTGAACGTCGGCGCCGCGGAGATATAGGCCGCCGCGCGCCTCGAGCCGTTCCGCATGGAGGCCGGGCAGCGACGATCCGTCGAGGAACAGCCGTTCGATCACCGCCGAGTTGAACACCGGTGCCGTGTCGAAATGGCAATTGTTGAGGCCGATGTCGCGAATGATGCGGCAGGCCTCGAGGTCGAGAAGGCCCTCGATCCAGGCTCCGCTCAGCCGGATCCCCTTCTCGTGCGGCTGCGCGTCCTCGTCGCCGCCGAGGAGCAGGAAACGGAGGAACGGCGCGCGGATGACGCGGTCCGCGGTCGGCTGGCGCGGCCGCTCGCCGTCGCCCAGGCGGTCGAAGTCGCCGCCCGGCAATCCGGCGATGACGATCTCCTCCGCCGCCAGCAGCGGGCGGAAATCCGCAAGCCGGGCAACGGCTCCGAACCTGTGCTCTGCGGCGAACATCAGCCCCGCTCACCAACGGAGGCTGGTGCAACCGGCGCATGCGTATCGTGGAACACGAACATCCCAAATATTCCACTCGAGCGAACAAGTTTCCTTCCGCCGAAGTGCTTCGGCCGCGCCAACCCGAAATCCTGAGAAACACTGGCCTCGACCGGTATTGATGCACGCTTTACCGGGCAATTCCAGTATTGGAGCCAACATTGCGCCCGCCCTCCCTTTCTGCCACTCTATCCGTAATTGCTGAAACGGCGACGCAAGATCGCCACGAGCCGGGAGGCGGCAGCTTTGGCTGGGGCAGACAATGGCTGAGGCGCACGCCCAGCCGAAGACCGTGATGCAGCGCTTCCTCGACGCGATCGAGCGTGTGGGGAACATGGTCCCCCATCCGGTCGTGATCTTCCTCATCCTGATCGCGATCGTGATCGTGCTCTCGGCCCTGCTCGGGGCCTTCGGCGCGACCGTCAGCTACGAGACGATCAACCCCGTCACCAACGAGATCGAGATCGCGACGACCGGCATCCGGAGCCTCCTCAATGCCGACGGCATCCGGTTCATGTATGAGTCGCTCGTCCCGAACTTCATGGGCTTCACCGCGGTCGGGCTGATGATCGCGGCGATGATCGGCGCCGGCGTCGCCGAGGCCTCGGGAATGGTCACGGCGCTGATCCGGAAGCTCGTCGCCGTCTCCCCCGGCTGGGCGCTCAGCTACATCCTCGCCTTCGTCGGCATTCTCTCGAGCGTCGCCGCCGACGCCGGCTACCTCGTCCTCCTGCCGCTCGCCGGCGTCGCCTTCATCGCCGTCGGGCGCAATCCCCTCGCCGGCCTCGCCCTCGGCTTCGCCGCCGTCGCCGGCGCCTTCACCGTCAACATGCTGATCAAGCCGCTCGACGCGGTTCTCGTCGAGTTCACCAATGACGCCGCCCAGCTCGTCGATCCGAACGCTTCGATCGGGCTCGCCTCCAACCTCTGGTTCTCGATCGCCTCGGTGCTGTTTCTCACGGTGCTGATAGCGGTGGTCAACAACCGCATGATCGAGCCCCGGCTCGGCCCGTGGGACCCGAGCAAGGCCGATGCCGCCACGGCCGGCAAGGATCAGAGCGCGACCCTCACCGCCGAGGAATCGCGCGGCCTCCGCTACGCCCTCTTTGGCCTGATCGGGCTGCTCGCCGTCTTCTTCTTCCTGACCATCCCGTCCTGGGCGCCGCTCCGCAACCCCGACACCGGCGAGCTGATCGGCAGCTCGCCCTTCATGAACAGCCTGATCACCTTCATCGTGCTGATGTTCCTCGTGACGGGATGGGCCTACGGCATCGGCGCCGGCACGCTCCGCACCCTCACCGACGTGATCAAGGCGATGGAGAAGGCCGTCACGGGGCTTGGCGGCACGATCTTCCTGTTCTTCGTCCTCAGCCAGTTCGTCGCCTATTTCACCTACACCAATATCGGCACGGTGATGGCCCTCGGCCTCGGCGGCGTGCTGCAGAGCGCCAATATCGGCGCCCTCCCCCTCCTCGTCGGCTTCATCATCGTGGTCGCGATCATCGACCTTCTCCTCACCGGCGCGATCGCGAAATGGGCGATCTTCGCGCCGGTCTTCGTCCCCCTTCTGATGAAGCTCGGCGTCGAGCCGGAGGCGGTGCTCGCCGCCTACCGCGTCGGCGACTCGCCGATGAACGCCATCACGCCGCTCAACGCCTATTTCGCGCTGATGGTAGGCTTCACCCAGAAATACGACAGGAACGCCGGGGTCGGCACGGTCGTGTCGCTGATGATCCCCTACGTCATGTGGATGTTCCTGCTCTGGATCGTGCTCTTCGCCGTGTGGCAGATCCTCGGGCTTCCTTGGGGCCTCTGAGCGCGGCCGGCTGAAACGGGATGGGTGACACGATGAGCAGCCCTGCGGACCTGGTGGATGTCGCCGCGGCGGAGGAGCACCTGATGCGCCTCCTCTCCGTCGAAGGGGTGACCGGCAAGGAGAAGGCGATCGGCGAGGCGGTTGCCGATGCCTTGAAGCAGGCCGGCGTGCCAGCCTCCGCGATCCGCTACGACGATGCGAACACGCGCATCCCGGTGCCGACCGAGACCGGCAATCTTATCGTCGACCTGCCCGGCACGCGGCCCGGTCCCCGCCTCCTCTTCTCGACCCACCTCGACACCGTGCCGCTCTGCGCCGGCGCGAAGCCGCGGCGCGAGGGCGACCGTATCGTCTCGGACGGCACCACGGCGCTGGGCGGCGACGACCGCACCGGTTGCGCCGTGCTGGTGGTGGTCGCGGAAACGCTCCTCAAGCACAATCTGCCCCACCCGCCGATCACGCTTCTCTTCACCGTCCGCGAGGAGAGTGGCCTCCACGGCTCGCGCGAGCTCGATCCGAAGGATCTCGGTGACAGCGTCGCCATGTGCATCAACGTCGACGGCCAGGCGCCGGCCGACCTGATCATCGGCGCCGTCGGCCAGGAGAACTGGGAGGTCGAGATCACCGGCAAGGCGTCCCACGCCGGCGTCGCGCCCGAGAAGGGCATCTCGGCCACCATGGTCGGCGCGCTCGGCCTGGTCGAGGCCCGGCGCGAGGGCTGGTTCGGCAAAGTCCAGAAGCCCACCGGCTACGGCAGCAGCAATATCGGCATCTTCGGCGGCAGGGACGGAGCCGCGGCCGGCGACGCCACCAACGTCGTCACCGACTACGCGTTTCTCAAGGGCGAGGCCCGGAGCCCCGACGCCGCCTTTGCCGTCGCCATTGGCGATGGCTACCGCGCCGCCTTCGCCAAGGCACAGGCCGAGGTCAAGGATCACGAGGGGGACACCGCGAAGGTGAAGTTCACGCAGACGACCGCTTACCCGCCCTTCCGGCTCGATGACACGGCGGCGGTGGTGAAGCGCGCCACGCGTGCGCTCGAAGCGCTCGGCATCGTGCCCAACTACGTCTTCTCGAATGGCGGCCTCGACGCCAACTGGCTCGACAAGCACGGCATCCCTACCGTCACCATCGCCGCCGGCCAGGCCGAGATCCATACCGTCAAGGAATACGTCAACCTGCCCCAGTATGCCGACGGCTGCAGGATCGCGGTGCTGATGGCCACCCTCGACGATTGAACGCCGCGACCGGCAATGGCGAACGCCCCCTTCACACCCCTCGCCGCCCATCCGCCGGCGCACGGCAGCCTTGACATCTTGCCGCTGGCGCCGCGGCGCCGGCTCTGGTCCGATGGCGGGCCACGGAGTGATCCGCATTGAGCCCGATTACCGCTACCGGCCTGATCATCGTCGTCGCCGTCGTCCTCTTCGTCTGGAACCGGCTGCCTGTCGTCTTCGTCGCCATCGCCGTCGCCGTCGCGCTGTGGGCGACCGGGGTGCTCACGCTCGGCCAGTCGCTCGCCGGCTTCGGCGATCCTGCGGTCATCTTCATCGCCTCGCTCTTCGTGGTCAGCGCCGGCCTCGAGATGACCGGCGTCACCGCCTGGGCGGGCCAGCTCCTCATTCGCGGCGCCGGCGAGAACAGCCGCGTCCGCCTCCTCGGGCTGACGATGCTGCTCGTCGCGCTGCTCACGGCGCTGATCAGCGTCAACGGCGCGGTGGCGGCGCTTTTGCCCGTGGTGGTGGTGATCGCCGTCCGCCTCAAAT
>JAESFN010001073.1_pt1 | contig 15178 bp, 11 predicted proteins | sample 9269411 | NCBI WGS metagenome assembly JAESFN01 (sample SAMN14505399, study PRJNA617100) | algae metagenome | isolation source: Iphinoe sp. HA4291-MV1 and co-occurring heterotrophs from trail next to... | place: USA: Maunawili Falls, Hawaii | collected 2009-07-25
CTGCAGATCGGCGCGGGGGTGCTGCGGCTGGGCAGCCTGGTCAGCTTCGTGTCCGCCCCGGTGATCAGCGGGTTCACCACCGCCGCCGCGGTGACCATCGCCGCCGGGCAGCTCCCGGCCCTGCTCGGGGTACCCGGCGACGCGCACACCGTCACCCTGGCCGGGACGGCGACCACGCTGCTGCCCCACCTGGACCGGGTCGACCCGGCGACCGCGACCGTGGGCGTGCTGGCGGTCGCCGCCCTGGTCGGGCTGCGTGGCCGGTCGAAACGGATCCCCAGCCCGCTGCTGGTCGTCGCGGCGGCCGGGGTCGCCGTGGCGGTGCTGCCCGTGCTGCACGGCGTGGCCCTGCTCGGCCCGGTGCCGTCCGGGCTGCCCACCCCGGCCCTGCCGGTGACCGGGGACGTCCTCGCCGACGCCCGCGCGCTGCTGCCGTCGGCGGCCGCGCTGGCCCTGGTGTCCTACCTGGAGTCGATCAGCACCGCGACCACCTTCGCCCGCCGCACCGGCTCCCGGGTGCGACCCAACGGCGAGCTGTTCGCGGTCGGCGCGTCCAACCTGGCCTGCGGGTTCTTCCGGGGGTTCAACGTGGCCGGCGGGTTCTCCCGGGCGGCGGTGAACGTCCAGGCCGGCGCGCGCACCCCGATGTCCGGGCTGGTGGCCGCCGCGCTGATCGTGGTCTCCCTGCTCACCGTCGCACCGCTGTTCGCCCACCTGCCCCGGACCGCGCTGGCCGCCGTGATCATGGTCGCGGTGATCTCGCTGGTCGACCTGCGCGGCGTGGTCGCGGTCGCCCGGGTCAGCCGGGGGGACCTGGCCGCGCTGATCGGCACGTTCGTCGCCACCGCCGTGCTGGGGCCGGTCGCCGGGCTCGGTGTCGGCGTGGCGATGAGCCTGGTGATGTTCCTGCGCCAGTCGGCCAGCCCGCACCTGCCCGAGCTCGGCCGGCTGCCCGGGACCGCGGTGTTCCGCAACCTGCGCCGCTACCCCCGCGCGCACACCGACCCGGCGGCGGCGCTGTTCCGGCTGGACGCACCGCTGTACTTCGCCAACTGCCAGATGCTGCTGCGGACGGTCCGGGCGGCGCTGGCCGACCGTCCGGGGCTGCGCGGGGTGGTGCTCGACGCCGGCTGCATGCCGTGGATCGACTACTCCGGCACCGAGGCGCTGACCGAGCTGGACGGCACCCTGCGCGAGGCCGGGGTCACCCTGCACCTGGCCAGCGCCCGCGGACCGGTGGTGGACGTGATCGCCCGGGACCCCGGGGCCGCGCGGCTGATCGACGACGGCCGGCTGCACACCGACGTGGCGGCGGCGGTGGCCGCGCTCGACCTCCCCCGGGACTCCGCCCTGCGCACCGGTCAGGGCCCGGAGGACACGTCCATCCGGTAGCCCTGGCCGGCCGACCACTGGGTGGTGACGCTGAACCGGTCGCCCCGGATCACCGTCTCCCGCCACTCCACCGGCTGGTCGCGCAGCAGGCCGGTGCGCCGCACCTCCATCGCCGCGCAGCTGCTGGACATGTTCAGCAGCTTTCGCGTACCGCTGTCGGGGAGGACGGCGGCGATCACCTCGGTACCGCCGGTGAGCCGGGTGCCGGTGAGCGCGGCCAGCTCGTCGTAGAGGCCGGAGTGCGAGAAGTCGGCGGCCAGCAGCGGCCCGGCCACCGAGCGGGGCAGCCACGTCCGGTCCAGGGCCAGCGGCTCGCCGTCGGCCAGCCGCACCCGCTCCAGGTAGACCAGCTCGGTGTCGTCCGGGCGGTGCAGCCGGGCCGCGACCGCCTCGTCGGTGCGCACCTCCAGCGCCCGCACCTCGCTGCGCTGCTCCAGCCCGCTGGCCTCCACCGACCGGAACAGCGAGTACAGCGCGCCCAACGGCTGCTCGATCTTCGGCCGGCGCAGCCAGGTGCCCCGGCCCCGGCTGGACTCCAGCACCCCGTCCGCGCGCAGCCGGCGCAGCGCGTCGCGCACCGTGTGCCGGCTGATCCCGTACTCCTCGACCAGCTCGTGCTCACCGGGGAACCGGACGTCGAACGCGCCGGCCCGGATCCGCCGCTGCAGGTCCGCCTCGAGCTGGGCCCACAGCGGCAACGGGTTGCTCCGGTCCAGCGGCCGGGCATCCGTACGCCTGGGCATGGCCCCTCCGCACAATCCGGGCAAAAGTGTGATTGCCCGGACTATATCGGTCTCCTCGGCGCGGGTCGAACCGCTGGTCAGGGCCGGGGCGGCAGCTGCGCCAGGACCCCGGTGGCGTCCGGGTTGCGCGGGCCCTGGTTGTAGGGCAGTGCGGACAGCGCCCTGCCCATCGCGCAGGTGTCGGTGAGCGCCGAGAAGGTCAGCCCGCCACCGACGAACGCGCTCAGGAACCGCGCCTTCGGCTTGGCCAGACCGATCACCAGCCCGGTCAGCACCAGCGACCCGGCGACCAGCCGGACCTGACGCTCCAGCGCCCAGGTGGCCTTGCCGCGCTCGACGTCCCCGCCGGCCTTGGTGTACGCCACGATGCCGCCGTCCAGCACCCGCGCACCGGCCGCGCCCGCCCCGGCCAGCCGCTGCTTGGCCTGCCCGGCCCGGACCCCGGACTGGCAGACGAGCACGACGTCCTCGGGCAGCCGGGCGGCCAGCGCCTCGGTGTTGTCCTCGAGCAGCGGCAGCGGCACGTTGATCGCGCCGGGGATGTGCGCGGTCTCGAACTCGGCCGGGCTGCGCACGTCGATCAGGGTCACGTGGTCCTGCCCGAGGACCTGCCGGCGCAGGGCGTCCGCGTCGACCCGGTCGGGGCTGATGCTGGTGGTCATGTCCGTACTTTAGCGAAACGGTGGAGTATTCGGTTCGTGGCACCCTGTCAGTCATGACCCAGCGACGGTTCCCCCGGTACGCCGAGCTGCGCGAACTCCTCCGGCCGGCCCCGTTCGAGTGGAATCCGACGACCCGGCGGCTGACCCGGGCGGCGACGATCTCCGACCTGCGCGAGCTGGCCCGCCGCCGGGCTCCCCGGGCGGTGTTCGACTACACCGACGGCGCGGCCGGTGAGGGTGAGCTGAGCCTGAACCGGGCCCGGGAGACCTACCGGCGGCTGGAGTTCCGGCCCTCGGTGCTGCACGACGTGTCGACGGTGGACCCCTCCACCACCATCCTGGGGCGACGGTCGGCGTTGCCGTTCGCGCTGGCCCCGACCGGGTTCACCCGGATGATGCACACCGCCGGCGAGCGGGCGGTGGTGTCGGTCGCGGCCGGGGCCGGCATCCCGTACGCGCTGTCCACCCTGGGCACGGTGACCATCGAGCAGATGGCGGAGGCCGCGCCGGAGGCGCGCCGGTGGTTCCAGCTCTACCTCTGGCGGGACCGGGCCCCGGCCCAGGACCTGATCTCCCGGGCGGCGGCCGCCGGCTACGACACGCTGATGCTGACCGTGGACACCCCGGTGGCCGGGAACCGGCTGCGCGACGTCCGCAACGGGCTGACCATCCCGCCCCGGCTGAGCCTGCGCACCTTCGTCAACGGCGCCATGCACCCGCGCTGGTGGTTCGACCTGCTGTCCACCGAGCCCCTGACCTTCGCCAACCTGGCCTCCACCGAGGGCACCGTGGCCGACCTGATCGACCGGGTCTTCGACCCCGCGCTGACCATGGCCGACGTCGAGTGGCTGCGGTCGGTGTGGTCGGGGTCGCTGGTGGTCAAGGGGATCCAGTCGGCGGAGGACGCCCGCCGGGTGGTGGACGCCGGGGTGGACGGGGTGCTGATCTCCACACACGGCGGCCGGCAGCTGGACCGGGCCCCGGTGCCGCTGGAGGTGCTGCCGTCGGTGGTCGACGCGGTCGGTGGCCGGGCCCAGGTGTTCGTCGACTCCGGGATCATGACCGGCGCCGACATCGTGGCCGCCCTGGCGCTGGGCGCGAACGCCGCCCTGGTCGGCCGGGCCTACCTGTACGGGCTGATGGCCGGCGGCCGGCCCGGGGTGGCCCGAGCGGTGGAGATCCTCACCGACGAGCTGGTCCGGACGATGGGGCTGCTCGGCGTCACCTCGGTGGCCGAGCTGAACCCGTCGCACGTCCGGCTGCGCCCACCGGGCGGCTGATCGGAGATTCCGACGCCCGGGTGGAACCGATCGCCGGTGAGCGGCGTCTGTATCCGTGACCAGCTTCGCGCCCGCAGCCGCCCGGGGGACCCATGACCGCCACGATCGACGTACCGATCCTGCCGACCCCGCGCCTACCGGCGTACCCGCCGGTGGTGGTCCGCCGGCTGCCGCTCGAGCCCGACACCGAGCCGTCCGCCTCGCCGGCCTCCGCACCGGCCGCCGCTTCGCCCGTCGAGTCGACCGCCGATCCGGCCGGGCTACCGGCCGCCGCTCCCCCACCTGCACCCCGGCCGACCAGGCCGGCCGTGCCCGGCAACCCCCGGGTGGAGATCGAGCGGGTGCTACGGCTGCTCATGGAGATGCTGGACGGCCGCCGCCCGGCCACCCAGGCCGGCGGTCGGATCGGTGCGATGCCGCTGCGCTACCTCGTCGCGGCCCGGACCCGGTTGAAGCCGGCCGGTCGGCGCACCGGCTCGGCGTCCCGGCACGGCCCACCCGGGCTGAGGTCGTTCCGGATGAGCCACCCGGCCGAGAACGTGACCGAGGTGAGCGCGCGCTGGGCCGACCGGGGCCGCTTCCGCGCCCTGGCCGCCCGCTTCGAGTGGCGCGCCGACCGCTGGACCTGCACCGTCCTCCGCCTCGGCTGAGCCGCTAGCTACGGGCTCCCGGGGCTGAGCGGGATGCATGGCAAGGCCGCAGGAGCCGTGGCTTGCTCAGCAAGCGAGGCGACGAGAACGCCGCCAGGCGCCCGCTCAGCTACGGGCTCCCGTGCTCGCCCCGTGGCAGTGCTTGTACTTGCGTCCCGAGCCGCACGGGCAGGGGGCGTTGCGCGACGGGCTGGCGTTACCGCCGCCGTTCTGCGCACCCTGACGTCCGCTGCCCGCGCCACCGCTGCGGGTCGCGCTGCCGTCCTCCGCCGGACCGCTGTACGACACTCCGGCCAGCGCGTCCCGCATCTTCCGTCGGCCGAGGGCCACCGGGGTCGCCCGGGGGTTCGCCGGTGCGGCGTGCCGCCCGGTGGGCGCGTCGACCGCCGGGTCCACGGCGTCGGCCGCATCGGCGACCCCGGCGGGTTCGGCGGCGGTCGGCGGCTCGGTCGTCGCCGTCGCCTCAACACCAGCCTGCACCGCCGGCGCCTCGGCCGGGGCCTCCTCGGCCGGCGTGACCTGGACGTTGAACAGGAAGCCGATGGCCTCCTCCTTGATCCCGTCCATCATCGCGGTGAACATGTCGAAGCCCTCGCGCTGGTACTCGATCAGCGGGTCGCGCTGGGCCATCGCCCGCAGGCCGATGCCCTCCTTGAGGTAGTCCATCTCGTAGAGGTGCTCGCGCCACTTGCGGTCCAGCACGGTGAGCAGGATCTGCCGCTCCAGCTCCCGCATGCCGCCCTGCTGCGGGATGATCTCGTCGATCTCCGCCTCGCGCCGCGCGTAGGCCGCGCGGGCGTCCGCGGCCGCGGCGTCGACGATCAGGTCGACGCTGAGCTCGGTCGGGTCGTCGTCGTCGGCCTCGTCGACCCCTTCGATGAGGTCCTGCCAGCGGATACCGATCGGGTACAGGGTGCCCAGCGCGGTCCACAGCGCGTCCAGGTCCCAGTCCTCGGCGTACTTGTCGGCGGTCGCGCCCTCGACGTACGCCCGGACGACGTCCTCCAGCATGTGCTGGCACTGCTCCTGGAGGTTCTCCCCGGCGAGCACCCGGCCGCGTTCCTCGTAGATCTTCATCCGCTGCTTGTTCATGACCTCGTCGTACTTGAGGACGTTCTTGCGGATCTCGAAGTTCTGCTGCTCGACCTGGGTCTGCGCGCTGCGGATGGCCTTGGTGACCATGCCGGCCTCGATCGGCACGTCGTCCGGCACGTTCAGCCGGTTCATGATGGTCTCGACCGCGGCGCCGTTGAACCGGCGCATCAGCTCGTCACCCAGGGACAGGTAGAACCGGGACGTGCCCGGGTCGCCCTGTCGCGCGGACCGACCGCGCAGCTGGTTGTCGATCCGCCGGGAGTCGTGCCGCTCCGTGCCCAGCACGTAGAGCCCGCCCGCGCCGACGACCTCCTCGGACTCGGCGGCCACCTGGCGCCGGGCCTCGGCCAGCGCGGCGTCCCAGGCCGCCTCGTACTCCTCCCGGGTCTCCACCGGGTCCAGGCCGCGGGCCTTCAGCTCCTGGTCGGCCATGAAGTCGGGGTTGCCGCCGAGCATGATGTCGGTACCGCGGCCGGCCATGTTGGTGGACACGGTCACCGCGCCGAGCCGCCCGGCCTCGGCCACGATCGCGGCCTCCCGCTCGTGCTGCTTGGCGTTGAGCACCTCGTGCGGGACGCCCCGGGCCAGCAGCAGCTTGGCCAGGTACTCCGACTTCTCCACGCTGGTGGTGCCGACCAGCACCGGCTGCCCGCGCCGGTTGCGCTCCACGATGTCGTCGGCGACCGCGTCGAACTTGGCCGGCTCGGTCTTGTAGATCAGGTCCGGCTCGTCCTTGCGGATCATCGGCTTGTTGGTCGGGATGGTGACGACGCTCATCTTGTAGATCTGGGAGAGCTCGGCCGCCTCGGTCTGCGCGGTACCGGTCATCCCGGCGAGCTTGTCGTAGAGCCGGAAGAAGTTCTGCAGGGTGACGGTGGCCAGGGTCTGGTTCTCCGCCTGGATCTCCACCCCCTCCTTGGCCTCGATGGCCTGGTGGATGCCGTCGTTGTAGCGCCGGCCGTCGAGCACCCGGCCGGTGAACTCGTCGACGATCAGCACCTCGTTGTTGCGGACGATGTAGTCCTTGTCCCGCTGGAACAGCTCCTTGGCCTTGATCGCGTTGTTCAGGTAGCCGACCAGCGGGGTGTTGGCCGACTCGTAGAGGTTGTCGATGCCGAGCTGGTCCTCGATGTAGGCCACGCCCTCCTCGCTGACCCCGATCGCCCGCTTGCGCTCGTCCACCTCGTAGTGGGTGTCCCGGCGCATCAGCGGCGCCAGCCGGGCGAACTCGGTGTACCAGCGGGCGCTCTGCTCGGCCGGGCCGGAGATGATCAGCGGGGTGCGGGCCTCGTCGATGAGGATGGAGTCCGCCTCGTCGACGATGGCGTAGTTGTGCCCGCGCTGCACCATCTCGCGGGTGGTCCAGCACATGTTGTCGCGCAGGTAGTCGAAGCCGAGCTCGTTGTTGGTGCCGTAGGTGATGTCGGCGTTGTAGGCCTCGCGGCGGCGGGGGGTGGGGAGGTCGGAGAGGATCACCCCGACGGACAGGCCGAGGAAGCGGTGGATGCGGCCCATGTTGTCCGCGTCGCGCTTGGCCAGGTAGTCGTTCGTGGTGACCACGTGCACGCCGAGCCCGGAGATGGCGTTGAGGTAGGCCGGCAGCACGCAGGTCAGCGTCTTGCCCTCACCGGTGCGCATCTCGGCGACGTTGCCCAGGTGCAGCGCGGCGCCACCCATGAGCTGCACCGGGAACGGCCGCTGCCCCAGGGTGCGGATGGCCGCCTCCCGGACGACGGCGAAGGCCTCCGGCAGCAGGTCGTCCAGCGACTCGCCCTCGGCGTGCCGGGCCTTGAACTCGTCGGTCTTGGCCCGCAGCTCGGCGTCGGTCAGCTGCTGCGTCTCCGGCTCCAGCGTTTCGATATGAGCGGCGATGCGCGACAAGCGCTTGACCAGCTTGTGCTCACCGGCGCGGAGCAGACGATCTAGAACCACCGGGATGACCTCAGCTCGTAATTCGCGTGGGCGTCACCGCGGTCAACGACGCGGGACGCTTGTCCAGTTCCCCATGGTAGTGAGTGCGGACACGCGACGAGGGCACGGGCCGTCTGGTCCGTGCCCTCGTCGGGTCCGGTTGGGGCAACCGGGTGACGCTGGTTACCTGGCTGGCGGTTCCTCAGGTCACCGGGCCGCCGGCGGGCACCGTCAGCTGGTGAGCCGGATGACGCCGTAGTCGTAACCCTTGCGCCGGTAGACGACGCTGGGCAGGCCGGTGTCGGAGCAGGCGAACAGGAAGAAGTCGTGGCCGACCAGCTCCATCTCGGAGAGTGCCTCGTCCACGGTCATCGGCTTCGCGGAGTGTTCCTTCTCCCGGGCGATCCGGCCGGGTACGTACTCCGGGAGCTCGGCCCCGATGTGCTCGCTCGCCTCGCGCTGCTCCGGGATGGCCGCGGCACCGGCGGCGGTGAGCAGGCCCTCGTGTTCGGCGGTGTGTTCGAGCACGGTGTGCTCGGTGTATTCGAGTACGGCCACGGTGGAACCGTTCATGGTGCGCAGGCTGTCCCGCTTGCGGCGGCCGTAGGGCACCCGGCGGCGGTCGTGCGACTTGCGCAGTCGAGCTTCGAGCTTGCCGATCGCGATGTCGAGCGCCGCGTAGAAGTCGGGGCCGCAGGCCTCCGCGCGGGCCACCGGGCCACAGCCGCGTCCGGTGATCTCCACCCGCTGGCAGCTCTTGGTCTGGCGCGGGTTTCGCTCGTGGAAGAGTTCGACCTCCATGCCGACGATCTTGTGGTCGTACCGTTCGAGGCGGCTGATCTTGTCAGCGACGTGAACCCTGAAATGATCCGGAACCTCGACGTTCCGACCAGTGACGACAATCTCCACTCGGACCTCCCTCGCACCTGCGTCGGGAAAACCCTCGACCTCCGAACCGCTGCTCGCTCCGGGGTTTCGAGAGTGGTTGGGCAACTCGTCATTCACCCCACGTTCAGTGGGTGGGACGCACGGTAACCTGCATCACGACTTTGCAACACCCCTTACCGCGCAGGAGTCCACAGCCGGGCAGAAACTTTCCCCGTTCGGCCTCATGCCCGGTAGAATGGCCAGGCTCATGTCCCTGGTCGGCCCGCTGACCAGCGGTTACGCGTGCGTGCTCCACTCGGTCGGCGGCCGTCCGGCGGTGGCGTCGCAGAGCACGACGGCCCCCCGCACCGGCACACCGGCCGCCGCCAGCGCGGCGCTCGACTCCCGCAGCGTGGCCCCCGTGGTGACCACGTCGTCGACCAGGATGACGCCGGCCCCGAGCGGGGGCAGTCCCTCCGTCCGGGCGACGATCCGCCCGCGCAGGTTCGCCGCGCGGGCGGTCGCATCCAGCCCGACCGAGTCACGCCCGCCGGGGCGCATCCGCAGGCCCGCGTCGAACCCGACCGTCCGGGCCGGGGCGGCGGGCTCTTCGGAAGGCCGGACGCCGAACCGCTCAGCGGGCCGGGCACGCCGCTCGGCCGGCCGGGCGGCGAGGTGCTCGGCCAGGTGCTCGACCAGCGTGAGCATATGGTCGCCGCCGCGGGCGCGGGCCGCACCGGGCCGGGACGGCGCGGGCACCAGCCAGCACCGGGCGGTGACCAGACCGGCGTGCTCGGCGGCGTCGGCGAGCAGCCCGGCCAGTGGCCCGGCCAGCGACCGCCGTCCCCGTTCCTTGTACCCGAGCAGCGCCTGGCGCAGCGGGCCCCGGTAGCGCCCGGCCGCGACCGTGCGGGGCGGCCCGGGGAGCGTCCGCGGCGGGCCGAGGGCGTCCGCGCAGCGCGGGCACCACAGTGGCCCGGGCGCCCCGCAACCTCCGCATCCGGCAGGCAGCACGAGGTCCAACAGGTCGGCCAGCAGCACCCGTCGATCGTGCGCCGCCCGGGTGTCCGGTCCCCTCCGGCCGCCGCGGGTTACCCACAGGGCGACCGGTAGCCCACAGCCCCGGCGGTCGCCCTTGACACCACCCGGGCGCCCCTCCCGCACCGCCCCTCCCGCACCGCCCCTCCGGCACCGCCCCCCCGGCACTTGTCGCGGGAACGACCCGCACCTGTCGAGGAAAGAGCACGCGACAGGAGGCTCTTGTCGAGGGCAATAACCGCGACAAGTGCCGAAGGGGGCCGCTCCCGGGCGGGTCAGCCGGGGTAGCTGGGGTTGGAGCCGGCGGAGCCGCCGACCAGTTGGCGCCAGCTGCCCAGGTCGTCGGCGCCGAAGCTCCAGACGCCGTTCTGGTCGGTGACCATGAGCGGCCGGCCGGGCGCGGCGGCCACCGAGGTGAGCGGCGGGGTGAGGTTGTTGGTCGGCAGCGACTGCCAGTCCAGGCCGTCGACCAGCGCCACCACCACCGGGCGGTCCGTCCGCCGGCCCACCGCCGCGATCTGGTCGGACGTCCGCCAGGACAGCGCGACCAGGTCGGTGAGCTCGCCGGGGCGCAGCACCCGCACGTTGCGGACCGCGACCTCGTCCCCGGCCGAGCGGGTCACCGCACCCACCACGAGCTCCCCGCCGACCACCGCCGCCACCCGCATCCCATCCCGGGACAGCCGCAGGTCGCCGATCGGGCCCAGCGCGGAGAGCGCGGACGCGTCCACCGGCCGCACGCCCGGCCGGCCGCCGGCGTCGAGCACGACCCGGACCACCCGGCCGCCGTCCAGCGCGGTCCACACCTCGCCGCCGGTCGGGCTCCAGGACGGCCGGGTCATCGCCTCCGCCCGCAACCCGGCGGGCTCCAGCGGGGCGCCCGCCTTGCCGAGCATCAGCTGGCGTCCGCCGGCCCGGGTCACCGCCGCGAGCCGCTGGCCGTCCGCCGTGGTGGCCGCCGAGACCAGGTCGTAGGCCCCGGTGCCGATCCCGCCGGCCACCGGCGCACCCAGCGACCCGGGCAGCAGCTCGCGGGCCCGGCCACCGCCGACCACCAGGCCGGGCACGTCCGGGCGGATCTCGGCGTCGGCGCCCAGGTCGGCGAACATGTCCCGGCTCAGGTCCGGGCGGTCGGCCAGCAACGGGGCGCCGTCGTCGAGCAGCCGCACCCGGGAGACGTTCACCTCGGCCAGGCTGAGCACCACCTGCGCGGCCAGCAACCGCCGCCGGGCCTCGTCCGCCTCGCCGAGCTCGGTGAGGTCAACCAGCACCGCGCCGTCCGGGGTCTCGGCCACGTTGGCCCGCAGCCGGGCGGTGCGCGGGATGGCGCTGGAGACCGCCCCGGCCAGCGCCGAGGACGGCCCGGCGAGCAGCTGCTCCACCGCGCGGGAGGGCAGGGTGCGGGCCGGCGTGGCCGGCAGGTAGCGCAGGTCGGCGACCGGGGTCTGGCGGACCGGGTCGACGAAGTAGGACTTCACCGAGCGGTAGTTGGCCCGGAAGTCGGACAGCCGGACGCTGACCCCGGCCGGCGCGGCCTCGATCCGCCACCGGTCGTCCTGGCGGACCAGGCTGACCTCGTAGTCCAGCGGTTGCTCGTCCAGCTCGAACGCCCCGGACGGCGAGAGCCGGCCGATCTGGTTGCCGCGCACCCGCACCCCGACCCGGTCGATCCCGGAGTTCGGCGGCCGGCGGGCGTACACCGTGTCGAACTGCTCGGAGATGATCGTGACCGAGGCGCCGTCGTCCCAGTTCCCGGCGGCCGGGGTGAGGAAGCGCCGGGCGGCGGCGTGCATGTCGGTGGTGCTGCCCGAGGCGTTCACGAAACCGCGCACGATGTCCAGCGGGGTGCTGTTGTCGGTGGGGCCCGGCGGCAGCCCCCGGTCGTCCCCCTCGGTGATCTTGCGCAGCACCCACACCGGGGACGACTCCGGCACCGACGCGCAGCCGCCGGTCAGCGCGGTGACCAGCCCGAGCAGCAGGGCAGCGACGACGCGGGCGCGGCTCACGACGTGCGCTCCGAGGCGGCCGGGACGCCGGGCCGGTCCGGTTCGGACGCCAGCGGGTCGGCCGGTGGCTCGTCGGTCGGGACCAGCGGCAGCGGGCTGCCCTCCAGCTCGACGCCGATCGTGCGGGGCAGGGTCAGCCGGAACGCCGCGCCCCGCCCGGGCTCGCCCCAGGCCTGCAGCCAGCCGCCGTGCAGCCGGGCGTCCTCCAGCGCGATCGACAGGCCGAGCCCGGTGCCGCCGCTGCGCCGCGCCCGGGAGGAGTCGGCCCGCCAGAACCGGTTGAACACCAGCCCGGCCTCCCCCGGTCGCAGGCCCAGCCCGTGGTCGCGGACGAGTACCGCCACGCTCCGCTCGTCGCAGCCGACCGTGACCCGCACCGGGCGGCCCTCGCCGTGGTCGATCGCGTTGGCCACCAGGTTGCGCACGATCCGCTCCACCCGCCGGCTGTCCACCTCGGCGTTCACCCCGGACGGCACGTCCAGCTCCAGCTCGGTGCCGCTCTCCCCGGCCAGCCCGCGCACCGCCTCCACCGCGCGCAGCACCACGCCCTGCAGGTCGACCGGCTCGGCCACCAGCTCCGCCATCCCGGCGTCCAGGCGGCTGATCTCCAGCAGGTCGGCCAGCAGCCCCTCGAACCGGTCCAGCTCCTCGACCAGCAGCTCCGACGACCTGCGCAGCGCGGCGGGCAGCTCCTCCCGGGAGGCGTAGAGCACGTCGGCGGCCATCCGGACGGTGGTCAGCGGGGTGCGCAGCTCGTGGCTGACGTCGGAGGTGAACCGCCGCTGCAGGGCGCCGAACTCCTCGAGCTGGCGGATCTGGGCCTGGATGCTGCCGGCCATCTCGTTGTAGGACTCGGCCAGCCGGGCCACCTCGTCGTCGCCCTTGACCGGCATCCGCTCCTCGAGGTGCCCGTCGGCGAAACGTTCGGCGATGTCGGCGGCCTGCTGCACCGGCCGCACCACCTGCCGGGTGACCACGCTGGTCACCGCGGCCAGCAGCACGATGATCAGCAGCCCACCGACCAGCAGGGTGGACTGGACCAGCTCCAGGGTCCGTTGCTCGGCGGACAGCGGGAACAGCAGGTAGAACTGCAGGTCCCGGCCGGAGGTGCGGACCGGCTGGCCGTAGATCACCATCGGTACCTCGTCGACCACCCGGAACTCCCGGGCCAGCGCCCCGCCGCCGACCGCCGCCCGCAGGTCCGCCGGGACGTCGGAGAGCTGCCCGGCGCTGGACTCCGGCCGCCCCGGGGTCTGGCCGGTGGTCAGCACCGCCCGGTACTCGCCGGCGTTCTGCGCGCCGGGCTGGTCGTCCAGGGTCACGTTGGTCAGCCGGTCGAGGGCCTTGTTCAGCTTGCCCTGGGCGTCCTCACCGTCCGGGTTGACCCCGGAGAGGTCGCGTTCGAGCAGGGTGGCCGCCGACTCCATCTGCACCCGCGCGGCCGCCACCTTGCCGGCCACCAGCCGGTCGGCGATCTGGGTCTCCAGCACCAGGCCGAGCACCAGGATCACCCCGGAGGACAACGCCAGCGTGCTGACCACCACGCGCAGCTGCATGGAGCCCCGCCAGGCCGCGCCGACCACGCCGGCGGCGTCGGCGCCGACCACCCGCAGCCCGTGCACCGTCCCGCGCACGCCCCGGATGCGCAGGAACCGCCGCACCAGGGCCCGCACCTGGGTCCAGACCACGGCACCGCGGGCCGGACGGTGTTGTCCGGCGAGCTCCGGTCCCGGCTCCGGATCGAAGGAGGGGTCAACCACGACTTCTGCCTACCACCCCGCCGGTCAACTGGGCGTCACGCAGAGATCACAGCACGGCTCACGGGGGGCCGGCCTTGTAACCGACCCCACGCACGGTCAGCACCACCTCGGGCCGTTCCGGGTCGCGCTCGACCTTGGACCGCAGCCGCTGGACGTGCACGTTCACCAGCCGGGTGTCGGCGGCGTGCCGGTAGCCCCACACCTGCTCGAGCAGCACCTCGCGGGTGAACACCTGGCGCGGCTTGCGGGCCAGCGCCACCAGCAGGTCGAACTCCAGCGGGGTCAGCGAGATCGGCGCGCCGTTGCGCAGCACCTGGTGCGCCGGAACGTCGATGGTGATCTCGCCGATGGCCAGGGTCTCGGCCGGCTCGGTGTCGGTGCGGCGCAGCCGGGCGCGGATCCGGGCGACCAGCTCCTTGGGCTTGAACGGCTTGATCACGTAGTCGTCGGCGCCGGACTCCAGGCCGAGCACCACGTCGACGGTGTCGCTCTTCGCGGTGAGCATCACGATCGGCACCCCGGACTCCGCGCGGATGCCCCGGCAGACGTCGATCCCGTTCATCCCGGGCAGCATCAGGTCCAGCAGCACCACGTCCGGGCGGAACTCGCGGACCGCCGGCAACGCCCTCGGCCCCTCCGACACCACCGCCGTGTCGAAGCCCTCCCCACGCAGCACGATCGTGAGCATCTCGGACAGCGCCGGATCGTCGTCGACCACCAGAATCCGCGACTTCATGGGCGACATGGTGTCATCCCCGCCCGACGCCGCTGCTCCGACCGGCGCTTTTCGGCGTTTCGCGGTGCGGCGGGGAATCCCGGCGACCGCCCGGGGGTTGGTCAGGGGCATGGGGATCCAGCGGCTCAACCACGCGGTGCTGTACGTGCGCGACGTCGAACGCAGCGTCCGCTTCTACCGGGACGTGCTCGGGTTCCGCGAGGTGCACCGGCTGCCGGGGGCGGCGTTCCTGCAGGCGGCCGACTCGGAGAACGACCACGACCTGGGTCTGTTCGCGATCGGCGCCGACGCCGGCGACTCGGCCGCCGGGCGGGGCACGGTCGGGCTCTACCACCTGGCCTGGGCGGTGTCCACGCTGGCCGACCTGGCCGACCACGAGCGGCGGCTGCGCGAGGCCGGGGCCCTGGTCGGAGCGTCCGACCACGTGACCACCAAGGCGCTCTACGCCAAGGACCCGGACGGCCTGGAGTTCGAGGTGTCCTGGCTGGTGCCGCTGGACCGGGTCACCGAGGAGATGCGCGCCGCGGTGGCCACCCGGCCGCTGAACCTCGACGCGGAGATCGACCGCTGGGGCGCCGACCTCGTCGGAATGGCCTGACGGCCCCGTGAGTGATTAGTAGTGCTGGAGCACTACTAATCACTCACGGGCCGCTGGGCATCCAGCCGGGTGGGCCGAAGAGGTAGCGCAGCCGGTCGCGCCAGGTGCCCGCGCGGCGCACGTCGGACACGATGGCGGCGTACTCGCCGAACTGCAGCCGCAGCAGGTTGTAGGTGTCGACCGGGTAGGTCAGGCCGTAGCGGGGCCGCTGCCTCTCCTCGGCGAACGTGCCGAACATCCGGTCCCAGATGATCAGGATGCCGCCGTAGTTCCGGTCCAGGTACTCGGGGTCGCTGCCGTGGTGCACCCGGTGGTGCGACGGGGTGTTGAAGACGAACTCGAACCAGCGCGGCAGCTTGCCGATCGTCTCGGTGTGCACCCAGAACTGGTAGATGAGGTTGATCGAGAAGCCGGTGTAGATCAGCGCCGGCGGCATCCCG
>JAESFN010001074.1_pt1 | contig 15159 bp, 6 predicted proteins | sample 9269411 | NCBI WGS metagenome assembly JAESFN01 (sample SAMN14505399, study PRJNA617100) | algae metagenome | isolation source: Iphinoe sp. HA4291-MV1 and co-occurring heterotrophs from trail next to... | place: USA: Maunawili Falls, Hawaii | collected 2009-07-25
CCAAAATCGCCAAACGCGATTTTGGCCCTCCCACACCGAAGTCGGATGCTTCCGACTTCGGCGATATCCACTGCCAAACACGGGTAGACCCGTGTTTGGTGGGAGGGCTGGCCCGACCGATCTCGTCTCCCAAGTTCGTCACCGTGGCAGCCTTCAATGAGTCTGAGTACTAGGGCCAGTCAGTTCGCGGCGCGGGCTTCGTCCTTGGCCAGCCGCCGCAGCCACCGCCGGGCCTCGCGCCGCACGTTCTGCGGGGCGGTGCCGCCGAAGCTCGTGCGGCTCGCCACCGACTGCGCGACGCCGAGCCGACCATAGACCGCCTCGGTGATCCGCGGCTCGACGCTCCGCATCTCGGCGAGGCTCAGCCGGTGGAGGGGCGAGCGCCGCTCCTCGGCGAGGCGGACGATCCGGCCGGTCACCTCATGGGCCTGGCGGAAGGTGAGGCCGAGCTCCTGGACCAGCCAGTCGGCAAGGTCGGTGGCGGTGGAGAAAGCGGCGCCGGCCGCCCGCCGCATCGCCGCCTTGTCGGGCTCCATGTCGCGAACCATGCCGGCGGTGGCGGCGATCGCGAGCTCGAGCGAGGCGATCGCGTCGAAGGCCTGCTCCTTGTCCTCCTGCATGTCCTTCTGGTAGGCGAGCGGCAGGCCCTTCAGCACTACGAGCAGCGCCGTCTGCGCGCCGATGATGCGGCCGCTCTTCGCCCGCACCAGCTCGGCGGCATCCGGGTTCCGCTTCTGCGGCATGATCGAGGAGCCGGTGGTGAACCTGTCCGAGAGCCGGACGAACCCGAACCCGGCCGACGACCAGATGACGATCTCCTCGGCGAAGCGCGAGAGATGGACGGCGCAAAGGCTCGCCGCGGCGAGCGTCTCGATGACGAAGTCGCGGTCCGACACGGCATCGAGCGAGTTGGCGGTGGGGCGGTCGAAATGGAGCGCCTCCGCCGTCATCGTCCGGTCGAGCGGGAACGAGGTGCCGGCGAGCGCGGCCGAGCCGAGCGGCGATTCGTTGAGTCGCTTCCGGGCATCGGCGAAGCGGCCGCGATCGCGCCCGAGCATCTCGACATAGGCCATGAGGTGGTGGCCGAAGGTCACCGGCTGGGCGGTCTGGAGATGGGTGAAGCCGGGCATCACCGTCGCAGCATGCTCCAGCGCCTTTTCGGCCAGCGCCTGCTGGAGGTCGCGGAGCCCCTCGTCGATGCCATCGATGGCATCGCGGACGAACAGGCGGAAATCGGTGGCGACCTGGTCGTTCCGCGAGCGGGCGGTGTGCAGCCGGCCGGCCTCGGCGCCGATCAGCTCGGTCAGCCGCGCCTCGACATGGGTGTGGATGTCCTCGAGTTCGCGCGTGAAGGTGAACTCGCCGGCCTCGATCTCTCGCAGGATCGTGTCTAGACCGGCATCGATCTTGTCGGCTAGGTCCGCCTCGATGATGCCGCGTGCGGCGAGCATGCGGGCGTGGGCCTTCGAGGCCGCGATGTCCTGGCGGAAGAGCTTCCGATCGAAATCGATCGACGCGTTGATCTCTTCCATGATGGCGTCGGGACCTTGCGCGAAGCGCCCGCCCCACATGCGGCCTGTCATGCCTGCTCCGGAGTTGGTTGAAAAATGCCCGATACGCCGTCCCGCCCGCGCCGCACGGTGCTCGTTCTCCTCGGCGCAGCCGTCGCCGGCATCCTTGCCGGCGCGGTCGCGGTATATGTCATGGCCTCCCGGGAGCGCAACGCCGACGTGGCGGCGGCCGATTGCGCCGGCGCCGTTGCGGCGGCCCAGCGGGCCGCTCCTTTCGCCAAGGGGGAGGTCGCCGCCTTCCGTGTGGCGAGCGAGCCGCGGAGCCTCGCCGCCCTCGCCTTCACCGCCCCCGACGGCAAGCCGGCGACGCTGACCGGGCTCGGCCACGACGCGGCGCTGGTCAATATCTGGGCGACCTGGTGCGTGCCCTGCCGGGAGGAGATGCCGACGCTCGACCGGCTGCAGGCGGCGCTCGGCGGCGAGGCATTCGCCGTGGTGCCGATCAACATCGACGCCAACGCCCCCGACCGGGCCAAGGCCTTCCTCGAGGAGATCGGCGTCGCCAACCTCCCATTCTACGCCGACCCCACCGGCAAGCTCTTCGCCGACCTCAAGCGCCAGGGCATGGCGATCGGCCTCCCCACCACGGTGCTGGTCGACGGCAAGGGCTGCGAGATCGGCATCCTCGAAGGCCCGGCGGAGTGGGATTCGGACGATGCGCAGGCGCTGATCAGGGCGGCGGTGGGGGTGTAGGGACGTTCAGTCCCATCCTTCGGCGCCCGCACGGGAGTGCGGACGCCCGTGGGCGTCCGCGGCACAAAACCCACGTCTCGTCAGCCGCCGCTGCCGATCACCGGCGGCTGATTGTTCGGGTCAGCGTTGGGCAACGGGTTGGTCGGATCCTTGAGGTTGGGCACCAGGTCGTTCGACGCTCCCCCCGGGGCACGCTTGATATTGGGGTACTTGACGATCGTCTTGTCGAAGGCGATCAGCGGTTCATAGAGGAGAGCAAGGGCCCAGCCATTGTCCTGGCCCGAATACTTGCCGGGCGATGACGACAGCACACGCGTGGATGCCGCGCCGTTGAACGTCATGTCATACTTCTCGTAGGGGTCCATCGTGAGGTTGTAGATCGCCCCGATGGCGCCGAGGTCGGCTGTGGCGCCGAGCCAGGAGTCCTTCGCGGTGTACAGGTACTTCCACGCGATTCGAATCCAGGGCTCCTTGGGATCGTCGCCGATGTCTGCCCGCATCCCGTAAAGGGACTCGCCGTCGATGTAGATCCAGGTGTCTCGGGCGGAGTGGTCGGCCTTGCCGAGCACGTAGGCGCTGTTGTCGATCGAGTCGAAGTAGATCGGCTTGCCGTCGTCGTCCATCATCTCGCCCGTCGGCGGCGCCTTCAGGCCAACCATCGTGGCCAACGTGGCCCACGCATCGATGTGCGACATCATTTCATCGTAGCGCGCGCCAGCCTGGATGTGACCGGGCCACCACATCAGTCCGGGTACCCGCCACCCGCCTTCAAACGCGGTTCCCTTCTCCCCGCGGAACGGCGTGGTGCCCGCGTCCGGCCAAGCATCCTGCCAGGCGCCGTTGTCTGCGGTGACGATGACGATGGTATTGGGCGCCTCGGCACGTATCGTCTCCATCACCCTGCCGATGTTGTCGTCGAGCTCCAGCATCGAGTCGGAGTAGTCGCCGAGATGGGTGCGCCCCCTGAATTGCGGCGCGGGGTTGTTGGGGTTGTGCATCTTCATGAAGTTCACATCCATGAAGAAGGGCTTTTCGTCGTTCGCGTGCGACTTGACGTACTCGATTGCCGAGTCGGCCTGCCGGACGTCGAAGTCGGCAAGATAGTTCCAGTCGATCGTGCCGGTCTTCGTCGCCGGCTTTCCGGCGGTTCCTTCCCACTCACCGAGGTTCACGACCGAGTTATACATGCTGTTGAACTCGGCGTTGTACGACGGGAACCAGGGATGCATCCGCGGCGACGTGTCGTTGTAGGAGTAGACCCCGGGATAGTAGGCAGCGAAGTGCTTCATCTCATCGAAGCCGTGCTCGATGGGATAGGCTTCCGGCTTATCGCCCAGGTGCCACTTTCCGGAAAAATAGGTCGTGTAGCCGTTCTTCTGGAAAAATTCGGCGATCGTGGGAGTCTGCTGCTGGAGCGCGTTCGGATCCCCCGGGGCGACGACGATGGAAAGCGCCGTGCGAATCGGAATGCGCCCGGTTATCAGGGACGAGCGGCCCGCCGTGCAGCTCGCCTGGCCGTACCAATTCGTGAACACCGCCCCCTCGCTGGCGATACGATCGATGTTCGGCGTCGGATGCCCAAGCGACTTGCCGCCGCCCATGTAGCCGAAGTCACCCCAACCGGTATCGTCGGTCATCAGGATGACGATGTTGGGTGGCTTCGCCTGTGCGGCTGCTGGCGCGACCGCCATCGCCGTTACCGCAAGGAATGCAGATGCGCCGAGCACGGTGGCTCCGGTCAATTTCATCATTCGACTCCATTCTGAAGCTGCTCCGGGCGAGCAGCGGCTGATGCCTTGCCTATTTCACGGGTCGCCGAGTCCGAAGGCGCGGATTCCCGACCGCGACGGGTTGGTTGGTGAGATGATGAGAAGTGGCCCTTCGCCTTCGGCTGCCGGCCACATCGCGCCGCGACGCCGCCGAAGTCCGATGAGCTGAACCAAAAATCGCCCTCGCAAGTTGCGGCCCTAGTCCGACGCGGTCACAGCATGCGCGAAAGACAGCTCCTGTCCCCGCTCACATCGTCGGACCCTGCGTGGGGAGCGTGTGCGAAGCGACGGTCCCGGACTATGCAATTCCGGCAAAAGCGCCGGTCTGGTTTCCCGGGAGCCGCTGCCCACCGCGGGGTAGGTCGCAAGACCCGTGGCGGCGTCGCGGTGACGTCGACGAAAGAAATTCGGGCCGAGACGAAATGGGGCCGCAACCGATCCAGGTCAGGCGCGCTGAAATCGCGCGACCAATCCAATTCGCATCGGTCCTTGCAAGCGCGATCGCCGCAGCGTGGTCGAAGGCGATTCGCCAAACAGCTTTCGGTACTCGACGGAGAACCGCCCGAGCTCCCAGAAGCCATGGTCGGTCGCGACGCTGGTCACAGACACGCCGGCGGAATCGGCCTGGATCAGTGCGCGGCGCGCAAGGTGCATTCGCCGAAGCCAAAGGTAGCGAACGGGCCCAAGCCCAAGATACTCCTCGCAGCAAAGTCGAAGCGTGCGCTCCGATGCGCCGATCGCAGCGCAAATCTCCGCGAGGTACAGCGGTTCATAACGGTTGGCGGCGAGAAAGCCGTCGAACCGTGCCATGATGGCTGAATGGTGCCGGGCCGCAGCCCGATCGGGTACGGGTTCGCCCTCGCTCAAGCATCGCATCATCACATGGAGCAACTCTTGTTCCAGCGAGCGGGCGACCGCCGGGTGCGAGAAGCTGTCGGGTGCGACTTCGGCAAACCGTCGGGCGTCTTCGTGGAGAGACCACAAGCGGGCAACGAGCGCCGGCTCCGGGTGGATGACTCGCATGGTCGATGGACGAAACAGTTCGCGGCCCAGTATGGCGCGACTCGCGGCGGCGAGGTCCTTGGGAGTAAGCGACATCGAACCGTATTGAGAAGCGGCAAAGCTGCGCCGATGAACCGGCTCCGTATCGTGCACCACGATCGCACCCGGCGAGACATCGACGCCGCGAAAGCGCGCGGCGGGCTGACCGGAGCCGTATGGGAACTCGATGGCTGCCCGATCTGAGCTGACCGGACCGTGGGCGATACGGGGCAGGTGCTCCTTGATGCGCTGCATCCAAAGCCGGTTGAGATCGATGCGGGTCAACTCGGCATGAAATGTCCCTGTCGCGGTCGGGAACATCTCTACCTGAATGCCGCGAATCGCTGCCTGGTAGTGGTAGGGATCAGAAAAGGTGGAGATGCTGCTCGACGACATCGCAGCGATGTTTCTTCCGTTGGTCGCAAAACGGCCGGCACGTGGATCATCCTATAGTCTTTCGACCTGCGCAGGAACATCCCCGTCGGAAGCGGGGCCATCGGCCTGGCCCGCAGTTGGTCATCCCGGCCTACGATCCAAACCGGAGTCTCCATGCCCTTTGTCGTCATTTCCGGCTGCTCGGGAGGTGGCAAGTCGACGCTGTTGGCCGAGCTGGCCCGACGCGGGTTCGCGACCGTCCCGGAGCCGGGGCGGCGGATCGTGGCCGAGGAGATGGGGGCGGGCGGCACGGCGTTGCCGTGGATCGACCCTGCCGCGTTCGCCCGGCGCGCGATTGCCATGGCGATCGCCGACCGCGTGGCGGCACGGGGCGACGGCGCCCCCGTCTTCTTCGATCGCGGGCTGATCGACGCCGCATCGGCGCTGGAGGCAATCACCGGCGAGCCGGTGCTTCGGCCGCTCGCGGAGGCGCATCGGTACCACGCCCGCGTCTTCCTCGCCCCGCCGTGGCCGGAGATCTACGCCACCGACGCCGAGCGCCGCCACGGCATGGAGGCGGCGATTGCCGAGTATGACCGCCTGTGCAGAGACTACCCGGCGGTGGGCTACGCGGTCGACGAACTGCCCAGGGTGAGCGTCGCCCAGCGCGCCGACTACGTGCTGTCGCGCCTGGCCTAGCCGGGAGTCGCCGCTATCGCCTCGGGGCCGTGCGTCAACGCCTCGATCTTGCGTGCATGGGCCACCGCACCCGTTGCGCCGGTGGTCTTGGTGAGGAGAGCGAGGGTCTCGTCCTCGTCGTCGCCGACCGGGCTCAGAGCGAGGTCCATGTAGGCGGCCGCGGCGGGATCGCGGCGGATCGCCTTGCTCAGACGGCGAAGGCGCAGGTAGGTGCCGACCAGGACCGCGTGGGTGTGGATGGTGTCGCGGACGAAGCGCGGCCAGAACCGCCACGCCGCCTCGGCGGGGAGGCCGGGCCGCAGCTCGTCCGGGTGCTTCATGCGCAGGCCGCCGCCCTGGAGGGGATGGACGCCCTCGAGGCGGACCGTGGTCGAGAAGGTGAGGAGCAGCTTGACGAGGCTGTGCATCGGGACGCCCGTAGCCGCCGCCCGCTGGAGCAGCACCTTCATGTGCGCGGGCGAATAGTAGAGCGACCAGGCCTCGCGGTAGATGTCCTGCCATTCCTCCCGGCTCATCCGCGGATGGGCCGTGCAGGCATGCTCGGCGTCGTAGATGTTGAGGTCGGCATCCATGTCGACGCCGGCCTTCCACAGGCGCTGGTGATCCTCCGATCCGGGGAGCGGCGTCAGGCAGAAGAACTCGAGGATGTCGATCGGCAGCTCGGCCTGCATGATGGCGATGTCGCGCCGGATGGTCTCGGCGGTGTCGGCCGGGAACCCGAGGATGTAGCCGGCGATGGTGATGATGCCCTCCGCCTTCCAGGCGAGCAGCATCTTCCGGTATTCGGTGATCTTGTTCTGCCGCTTCTTGGCGCCGGCGAGGTTGTCCGGGTTGATGTTCTCGAGGCCGATGAACACCCGCGTCACCCCGGCGCGCTTCGCCTTCGCGACGAAATTCGGGATCTTGTGGCAGAGCGCATCGACCTGGATCATCAGGCCGAGCGGGATGCCCTCTTTTTCCCGGAGCTCGATCAGGCGGTCGAGGATCGCCTCCCAGCTCCGGTTGCGGGCGAAGTTGTCGTCGGTGATGAAGAACCTGCTGACGCCTTGTTGCCAGTTGAGCCGCACCAGCGCTTCGACGTCGTCGGGCGAGCGGTAGCGCGATTTCCGCCCCTGGACGTTGATGATGGTGCAGAACGAGCACTGGTAGGGGCAGCCGCGGCCGGCGTCGAAGCTGGTGCTCCGGCCGATCGTGCGGTCGACATACTCCTTCGGCAGGTAGGGCGTCGGCGTGCCCTCGATGCCGGGCAGGTCGTTCATGAAATTGTATTCGGGCTTCAGCCGGTCTTCGCTTACGTCACGGAGGAGGCCCTCGAAGCGGTCCTCCGCCTCGCCGGCGAAGATCGTGATGCCCATCTCCCGGCAGGCGTCGAGGCCCACCGCCCGTCCGTCGAGCATCGACAGGCAGCCGGAGACATGGAAGCCGCCGATCGCGACCGGGATGCCGGCGGCGCGGAACGGGCGGGCGATGTCGAGGGCCCGCGGATACTGGTTCGACTGCACGCCGACGAGGGCCACCAGCCCGAAGCCGCCGTTCCGGCGGAAGCGGGCGATCAGCCCCGGGATGTCGATGCGGGCCGAGGTCTCGTCGATCGGCTCGATGTCGACGGCGACGTCAGGGCCGAGCACACGGCGCTTGGCGCAGTCCTCGGCGATCGCGAAGACGGCGGCCAGTGAATTCGACGGCACCATCCCGCGCCACCAGCGGATCACGTAGCCGTCGTCGTCGTAGTGAGACGGCTTGATCAGGATAAGCTGGAAACGCCGGTTGGGCGCCGGGGGGCCCCCGGCCCGGGACAGTGTCATCGAGGTCCGTCGCTCCGATCTGCCCGGCGGTCGGGCGGCGCGGCTGCCCGCAGTTGCGACCTTCACACGATATGGCGCAGTCTCCTAGTGAATTTCCACAGTGTGACCCGCCCACCCTCATCCCGCGGACGTCACCCGCACCCCGCCGGGTTCGTGGGCAAGGACGAAGGGGAAGCGCCGCCCTGGCAGGGCCGAGGTGCTCGCCTCGCCCTCGCCGAGGTCGATGGAAGCGGGGTGGAGGCCGAGCGGTCCGGCGATGTGCTCCTTGACCGCGATGGCGGCGGCCAGCACCGGCAGCGGCCCGGAGGCGCGATAGACCCGCTCCAGCGTCCCCGGCAGGAAGTTGCTGCGCTGGACGGCGGCAAGCGCGAGACGGGTGCTGCCGCCGTCGCGGGTCGAGAGCGCCAGGCCCGGCACGAAGCGCCGCTCGGCAAGGAAGGCGCGCCTCTCGGCCGCCGGCCGGTCGCCAAGCGGCCCCTTGGGCAGGAGACGCTCGGTGAGCGCGATCTCGGCGACCACGCCCGCCTCGCCGATGATCTGGATGGCGACGGGAAAGGTCCCTTCCGCCGCGACCGGCGCGGGCCGCGCCTCGACCCGGAGCCGGCCCGAGGCGGGCAGCGGGCCGAAGAAGCGGAGCGAGGTGATCTCCTCGGGATAGGCCACGCTGCCCCGCGCCGCCTCGCCGAGCCACAGCTCCGGCTCATCATGCGGGACGCCGTGGAGCGCCGCGTCGAGGATCAGCACCGCCCGGTCGGCCTCCACGGCCCCGGCAGGCACCGCGACCTCGGCCGAGGCCCCCGCCGCCGAGCGGCGGAGGCCGGACTGGAGATGGAAGGCCGGCCCGTGGAACAGGTGGCCGGCGGCATAGGCGTCGGGCGCCGGCAGCGCGTCGGCGAGCGCCGGCCACGGCGCGGGCGCCGCGGGCCAGGCGCGGGCGGTGTGGACCCGGGCGGCCGCGACCTCATGGCGCTCGATCCGGAGCGGCCGGTCCTCGCCGCCGCAGAAGGCCACGAGCCGCACGGCATAGGCGCGCGCGGCGCAGGCCTCCGCCCCGGCAACGAGGCGGACGCCGCCCTCACCGACCGGCACCCAGCGCCGCAGCCGCAGCCCTTCGATGGCGATGGCCCTCTCGCCCGAGACGTCGGCCGCGACGGCCGCCGCCTCGACGGCAAAGGCCATCATCGGCAACGCCGGCAGGGCATAGGTCGGGCAGTGGTCGGCGACCCAGGCCGGCGCAGCCGGGGTGTAGCGGGTGACGCGGTGGCCACGCGGCGCGGGCCGGCCGGCGATCCGCACCGCCATGTTCTTCACCTCGTAGATGGGCAGGCCATCGGCCCAGAGCGTGCCCTCGGCGACTGCCAGCACTTCGCCGTCCTTCTCGGTGACGGTCACGCTCATCGTCGTCACCACCTCCTTGTTCCGGGGCACCACCTGGCCGCGGTACTTCCAGGTCAATGCCTCGCCGAGCGCGATCGGCTCGAAGCGCGCCGCCTGGAGGTTCCGGCCAGCGCCGGATAGGATGAGGTAGGACTTCACCGCCTGCAGCATCGCCTCCAGGCCGAGCGTGCCGGGCTGGACCGGGTCCTCGTAGAAGTGCGCCTTGAAGTACCAGGCATGCGGGTCGATCGCCTGCCGCGTGCGGATGCGGCCGGCGTTGCCCGCGGCGGCGGGCCAGTAGCCGGTGACCTCGTCGATCATACGCAGCCGGTCGCCGGGAAGGCGGAGCCGGCCCTCGAAGAAGGCGGCGGGTTTGTCACGCAGGTCGATGCGGACATCGGACGGCTCGGCGAGCCGGGCCTTCATCTCGGCGGTCGCCGGCAGGCCGGCCTGCTGGGCGAGCTCGGCCTCGCCGAAGAAGCCGAAGCTCGTGTTCATCACCGCGACGACGCGGTCGCCCGCCTTGCACTCGACCGCGAAGAACACCAGCGTCAGCGCGCCGAGGCGGACGACGCGGGTGAGCGTCGCCTTCGTCGTCAGGGTGCCGATGTCGGGCGTCACCTCGAGCGACTGCACCGAGTCGCTGCCGTCGAGGTTGCGGAAATAGGTGGTGCCGGACAGAGCGAAGCCCGAATACGACGCGAGCCAGCCGCAGGGCTGGAGCAGCGTCTCGCCGAGGACGCAGAATGGCATCGCCGGCCGGTCGTTGCCGGCGAAGTACCAGGCGTCCGGCGGCACGTCATACTCCGCGGTCACGGTGATGCCGGTCTCGCCCTTCCAGGCCGGGCCGGTCACCTCGGTGACGCGGGACATGAACAGGTAGGGCGGCCCGGGGAGACGCGGCACCCGACCGCGGCCGTCGAAGGGGGCATAGCCGGCGCCGAAGGGGATCGACGGGCGGTCCCAGGCGCAGGCGAGGATCGCGGCATAGTCGCCGCGGACGTCGCCATCGGCACGCAGGAAGCGCGGCGGCGCGGCGCCGTCGGCCCACGCCTTGCGGGTCGAGAGCGGCCAGCCCGGCACGAGCTTGAGGCCGAAGCGGGGGCAGTGGAACACCTTGAGGCCATCACAGGTGCAGAGCAGCGTCGCGAACACCGTCGGTTCCGGACCGTCGACGATCTCGGTGACGAACACCTCGTAGCGGAGCTGATGGGTGCGATCGGGGATGACCTGGCCGCGGCAGACGAACTTGAAGGCCTCCTCGGTGACCGGCTCGAAGCGCCAGCCGTCGTGCTTCACCGTCATGCCCATCGCCGCCATCAGCGTCGCGAGGCACTGGACCGCGGCGTCGGCCATCAGCGTGCCGGGCATGCAGGGATCGTTGAGGAAGTGGCCGCCATAGAACCAGGCGTCGACCGGCACATGCGCCGACGCTTCGAGATAGCCGATTCCGCGCGGCCCGCCATTCGGCTCGAAGCGGGTCACCTCGTCGATCAGCCGCATCCGGCCGGCGGCCAGCTTCGGCGTGCGCTGATGGGCGGCGGCGAACTCGAAGCCCTCGCCGAAGCAGGTGAAGGCGTCGCCATCGGCGAAAGCGGCAAGGTCGCTCGCCGAGAAGGCGGACTTCCGCGACGGGTGGAGCGACGGCGGGAGGTCCTGCCGGCCTTCGGAAAGCGGCGCTTGCGGCGACCACTGCACGCCCTTGGCCTTGGCAAGCTCGGCGTCGCTGAAGAAGCCGGCCTGGCCGTTCCGAACCGAAGAGAGGACCCGCCCGTCCACCGTGCAGTCGTACTCGAAGAAGAACATCCGCACGTCGCCGAGCTGGGCGTGGCTGTTGATGCGGATGTCGAAGCGGAGCGTATCGCCCGCCTTCGGCATGCCGCCATCGTGGAAGGTGATCTCGCAGCCGAGCAGGCGGTAGACGCGGTCGCCGCGATTGTGGGCGTCGATCCCCATCCAGGAGATGAGGAGGAGATCGGCCTGGCCGGACTCGATGACCAACCCGACCGGCATCCGGCCCTCGTCGAGATACCAGGCGTCGGCGGCGATGTCGGTCTCGGTCACGATCCGCCCCGGGCCGAGCACACCGGGCTCGCCCTCGATCGCCACCACCCGGTCGGCGAGGAGGAGCGGGGCCATCGGCATCCGCACCTGGCGATGGTGGCCGTCCTGGCCGGCGAAGCGCCGGCCGAACACCTCGGAGATGCGGCCACCGGCGAGGATCTCGAGCTGCCTGCGGTCGTAGGGGGGCATCACGATGTCGCCGGTCAGCGCCTGCTCCGCCGCCGCCGGAGGGGCGTCCGGCTGGACGAGGGCGTGCACCTCGGCATCCTTCGCCCGGGGGCGGGAGAAGGAGTGGAGCGTCTCGGGCGCCGGCGGAAAGGGCGCGGGGTCGGTCATCCTGGTCACGGGAATCGTCCTTTCCTTGGGAGCAGAGGCGGGGCGGGCGCGGGCGGCGCCGAGGGTGCGGGGATCGAAGGCGGGCATCCGGGCCGGCATGGCGAGGGCGAGGCGGTCGGCGCTCCTCCGGTCGGCCGCCGGCGCGGGGCCGAAGGCGCGGGCGAGCGCCGCAAGGTCGAGCTCGGCGCCCGCGGCGAACAGCGCCGCGGCGACGCCGGCGAGATGTCCGACCGGATCGCGGCCCATGTCGTCGAGCGACAGGGCGAGGTGGGGCCGGGCGCCGAGCGTCTCGCCGATCGAGCGGGCGAGCACGTTGCGCGGGCCGGCCTCGACGAAGATGCGCACGCCGTCGGCGTAGGCCCGCTCGACGGTGCGGGCGAAGTCGATGGGGCGGCGCGCCTGATCGAGGAGGGCATCGCGGACCGACCCGCGGGTCTGCCCGTAGCTGGCGTTGTGGGACTGGGAATAGAAGCGGACGCCCTCGGCCGGCGTGGTGGCGCGGTCGTGGAGCGCCGCCCAGGCCGACGCGAACGGCGCGAGCGCTTCGGTATGGCAGACGAGAGTCGGCGCCTGCTCGGCGACGCGGTGCCGCCCGATCCGGTCCATCGCCACGGCACAGGCCTCCGGCGTGCCGCTGACGATCGCCGACTGCGGCGAGAGGACGATGCTGATCTCGGCGCGCCCATCCCCGCCGAGCGCCGCGCTCACCTCGGCGACCGGCGCCGCCACCAGCCAACTCTGCCAGCCGAGCGGCGCATCCGGGCCGAGGCCCCAGTGCGTGCGGGCCGCCTCCAGCCGGCCGGCGAGGTGGACATCGTAGAGGCCGGACTCACCGAGCTCGCGGAACATCTCGCTCATGTCGCGCCAGACGCCATAGGCGAAGAGCGCGTTGGTCTCGCCGGAGGAGAGGCCGATCGCGTTCGACGGCCGGAAGCCGAACAGGCGGCCGGCCGCCTCGGCGTGGGCCTGGCAGATGAGCGACGCCGCCTTGAGCGTGCCGAACGGCCCCGCGATGAAGCCTGCGCCTTCCTCGCCATAGAGGGCGGAGGCGACTTCGGCCGCGACGGGGAAGCGCGCGGCAAGCGCATCGCCGATCTCGGGGAAGGCGAGGAACAGATCGCGGCCCATGCCGGCATAGGCGTTGGCCCCGGCGAAGACGATCGCCGCCTCGCCCTGCGGGGCGCCGACGCCGTAGTGGACGCCGCGCCCGGCCGGAGCCGTGCCGTGGGCGAGCGCGGCACGGCAGGCGGCAATGCGCTCGGCGAGCATCGCCTCGTCGCGGGCGAGAATGGCGAGGCGATGTCCGCCCCCGGCCTCGACCAGCCCGGCCGGCTCGGCGAGGGCGGCATGAAGGGTGGCGGCATCGGCGGCCTGCCACAGCCTCAGCACCGGCGCGGCGCCGGTCCGGGGCCGAAGCGGCTGTGGCGCAGCTCCGACCGCGACGGTCGCGGCTGGCCCGGCGAAGCTCGTGATGCCGGTCGAAACCGCCCGCGTGCCGGGGACGGCGATGGCCGGACGTATGCCGGTGGCGGTGATCCCGGTGCGGGTGGCCGCGGCGACGATGGCCGCGAGCACCTCGAGGAGGCCGGAGGCGGCGTGGACATGCCCGAAGCGGGCGCGAACGGCATCGCCTTCCGCGCCGCCGGCGGTCGGGTCGACCGTGGCGGGGAGGAGCGCATAGATGCGATCCGCCGCGGCTTCGGCATCGGCCTTCCGCTTGAGGACGAGCGCGACGGCACCGTCGGCCGGCCGCTGCCGGTCGGCGGGGAGGAGATCGGCCGCCGCCCGCATGTGCACGGGCTCGACCGAGAGGTCGACCGCGCCGCAGAGGGCGGCGTCGATCTCGCCGCGGACGAGGGCCCGGCAAGCGAGCCGGAGCGCCTCGATCCCGGACAGCTCCTCCGCCGAGACGGTGAAGGCCGGCCCGCGGAAATCGAACTGCGTGCTGAGCCGGTTGGCCGGGATGTTGGGCATGGTGCCGACCACCGCGGTCGAATCGAGCGCCGGTGCGGCACTGTCGCGGGCGCTCGCCGGCGCCACCCCGTCGGCGGCGACGTCGTGGGCGGCGAGGAGCTCGTCCAGCCGCCAGCGGAGCGCCCAGCGCGCGCTCTCCGCGTCGCAGCCCATGCCGAAATAGACGCCGGCCCGCAGCCGGTCGAAGGGCTTGACACCGGCCATCGCCTGGAAGGCGACATCCATGGCGAGCGTCTGCTGGCCGAGGCTCCGCCGGAGGTCCCTGGGCGGGAAGCGGAGCCCGCGGCCGGGCAGCGTCACCTCGCCGATCGCCTGGGGTTCGCCCGGCGCCACAGGCGCGCGGAGGCGGGCGATGAAGGCGTCGAGATCGGGCGCATCGCCAACCGCGACACCGATGCCGCAGACCGCGATCGCTTCGGCCGCGGCCTCCCGGCGGGGAACGTGCACGGCCGGCCGGCTGCCGGAGGCGGGCGGCTCCTCGAGGACGACATGGGCATTGTTGCCGCCGAAGCCGAAGGCATTGACGGCGGCGCGGCGCGGACCATTCGCCAGCCACGGCTCCGGTCGACCGAGGAGCCGGAGCGGCGTCTCGCCGAGCGCCTCGATCGGCCGGTCGGCATCGAGGGTGGGCGGCAGCAGCCCGGCCTCGAAGGCGCCGAGCAGCTTGACGATCGCGGCGGCGCCGGAGGCGGTGATCATGTGGCCGAGATTGGCCTTGAGCGCACCGACCGGAAGACCATCGGCGCCGGCGAAGACGGACGCCATGCTCTTGACCTCGACGGCATCGCCGACCGCGGTGCCGGTGGCGTGGCACTCGACATAGCCGATCGAGAGCGGGTCGACACCGGACACGGCATAGGCCTCGCGCATGGCGCGGATCTGGCCGCCGCCGTCGGGGGCGAGCAGGCCGCGCTCGCTGCCGTCGTTGGAGAGGCCGACGCCACGGACCACGGCCAGCACGCGCCGACCGGACTCGAGGGCATCGTCAAGCCGCATCAGGGTGAGGAGGGCGGCGCCCTCGGCGGGCAGCAGCCCGTCGGCATTCCGGGTGAGCGGCCGGCTCCGCCCGCTCGCCGACAGCGCCGAGAGCGTCGAGAAGCCGACATGGAGGAAGAGGTCGTCGGCGCGGTTGATGCCGCCGGCGAGCACCACGTCGCAGCGCCGGTCGTGGAGCAGGTCGGAGGCGAGCTTGAGGGCATAGAGCGAGGACGCGCAGGCCGCATCGAGCGCGAAGGCCGGACCTTCGAGGCCGAGGGCGCGCGCGGCGAACATCGCCGGGAGGCCGGAGACGAAGCGGTTCTCGGCAGGGAGCGCCGGGCCGGCGCGATGACCGGCGCCGGCGAGCCAGGTATCGCAGGCGAAATCGGCGAGGCCGCGGCTCGGGTAGGAAAGGTTGCCGACGACGAGGCCGGCGCGCCGCCGGGCATCGCGGCCGATGCCGGCGGCCTCGAGCGC
>JAESFN010001075.1_pt1 | contig 15156 bp, 13 predicted proteins | sample 9269411 | NCBI WGS metagenome assembly JAESFN01 (sample SAMN14505399, study PRJNA617100) | algae metagenome | isolation source: Iphinoe sp. HA4291-MV1 and co-occurring heterotrophs from trail next to... | place: USA: Maunawili Falls, Hawaii | collected 2009-07-25
AGAAGTAGTCGAAGTCGATGTCTCCGGTGACGCCGGCCGGGGCCTGATGACGATAGGCCACCATTTCCAGTTGCCCCTGGTTGGTGCGCCAGACTCCGTTCTCCGCGCCATCTTCGACGTTGGCCTGAAACGCCACTTCACCCGTCGCGTTGATCGATGGCCCACGCATCGAGGTGAAGCGTCGACCATCCGGCGCGCCGGGCGCGATCTCTCCGGCGAGGGCAACCGGCGCCAGCGCGTCTCCAATGGTTTTCCAGATGCCGCCCCCGGGCGCCGGCCCCGAGCCGTCTTTTACAGTCGCCTGAAAAGCCAAGTTGCCCGCGTCGTTGATCGCAGGCCGGCCGAAGGCGTTTGCCGTCAGGCCTACAGGCAAGCCTGGCAGCGCTTGGCCCGAGGCGGAAATCGTTTGGTCGCCGGCTTGCGATGTGCGGATCAGGCTCTCACCGTTTTCCGAGACATAGGCGAGCCGGCCGGAGTCGTTCACGGCCCAGCGGTCGTAGTCCAGCGGCCGCGTAACCGTCGTGAACGAGCCCGGACCCCCTTGCGTGAACTTCGACGAACCCGTTGAGAAGGCGAGCTGGCCATCTCCGTAGACCTGCCAGTTCGAGTATTTGAAGAAATTCTGGGGCGAAGGGACAGGCTCCTCAGTGCTCTTGCGCACCATCATTTGCAGCACCCCCTGATGCTCCGACCACAGCCCTTCATTTTGCTCGGAGTCGACGCGCAGCTCGCCAAAGAACGCCACGCGTCCTTCGCGATCGATGATCGGATCGACGAACTTGCTGAAGCGCTTGGTCGTGCCGGGGGCATATTCGCCCGAAAGTGCGACGGTTCGCGGCAGCACCTCGGCCAAGCCCAGGTTTGCCGAGACGATCGCTATGCAAATCCCGAGAGATCCTGCCAGCCAAGGCCGGCGTCTCAACGACCTTGCCAACACCAGAGCCATGCAGAACTGCCCCGAACCGTAGGAAAACTCGAAGGGATACCGTGGAACGGTCAACGAATTAGTTTAGATGCGGCCTCTTAGGGTTGCAACGATTTGGCGGCGAACCCCCGCTCGCGGACCGCTCGAGCGCTCCCCTTTTGATCGAGGCCGCCACGCCGTACGATAGGACGCGAACGAACCGCTTCTCCCTTTCCCGCCGCGGAGATCACTTGCCATGGCCCTGACCCCGAGCACCATGCTTCCCTTGGGCACGCCGGCCCCCGATTTTTCGCTGCGGAATGTCGATGGCCAGACCGTGTCGCTGGCCGACTTCGAAGGCGCGCCGGCGCTGCTCGTGATCTTCATGTGCAACCACTGTCCGTACGTGAAGCACGTGGCGGCTGAACTCGCAGTTTTGGGGCGGGAGTATCAGGGCAAGGGCGCCGCGGTGGTGGCCATTAGTTCGAACAACACGGCCTCGCATCCGGCCGACTCGCCCGAGCAGATGGTGCACGAGGCCGAGCAGCGCGGCTACACGTTCCCCTACCTGTACGATGAGACGCAGGAAGTGGCCAAATCTTACAAGGCCGCTTGCACCCCTGACTTCTATGTGTTCGACAAGGACCGTAAGCTCGCTTACCGCGGCCAAATGGACGCCAGCCGTCCTGATTCGGGCAAGCCCGTCACCGGCGTCGACCTGCGAGCGGCGCTCGACGCGGTGCTGGCGGGCAAGCCGGCCCCAGCCGATCAGAAGCCGAGCATCGGCTGCAACATCAAATGGAAGCCAGGCAATGAGCCGGCGTATGCCAAGTAGGAAAGCCTTACTCAACCGATTGAAACGGGTTGAGTTCGAATTTCTAACTCGGCGGTAGCTTTGCTCGCTCGACGACGAGCATCGCATTGGCGCCGCGCTGGAATTCATAGCGCACAGGCTCGATCCGCGCGGTCAGCCCGCGCGCCGACAACTGCTCGAGCACCGTGGGCAGATGGCGCGAAGGGCCGCCGGCGAACATGTCGACCAGCGGAAACACGCGTACTTCACGCGCCACTCGAGCCATTTCAAGAATGCCCGCTCGATGCGTGTCGGCGTTCAATAGATCGCTGTAGGTGAAGAGGTAGTGTGAGCAAACGGCTAGGTCGAACTGGTCGCTTGCCAGCGGCAGGTGCGGCAGCCCACCCGCCAAATAGCGCGCCGCACGTCGTCCATCCTCGTAGTCGGCCAGAAAGGCCGACACCGCCTGACGCCGCCGCCGCTCGAGCTCTCGGACAGATCCAATCTCGTCCCAGACGAAAGCGTCTTCGGTCGTTCGCGTCGCGGCCAGCACTTGCGGCAGGACGGTTTCGAAACGCGCTTCGATTTGCGCCGCATCGAACACGTACAGCGGGTCGACCGACACAACACAGCCCCCGCACGCCGACCACTCGGCGTTGAAACTCGACGGTCCATCGGCCACGCCCAGGATCGAACGCCGCAGATCGCCGTCGCTCAAGGCGAACATCCGCTCATACTCGCCGGCGGTGCGGCCCCAGGGAACGACTTGATCGAGCTTCAAGGGAAGCCGGGGCACGATCAAAGCGCGTTTGGCAGCTTACTGACGTAGTCCGCACGAACCGCTTCCGCAACCCCGTCGCCGGCGCGCATCTGATCGTCGATTTCGCTGCGATGGTCGTAGTAAAAAGCGAGCGCCGCGTAGACATCCGCGAGGGACAATTGCGAGTGCCGTTGCACGATTTCATCGGCAGTCAGCGCTAGCCGCTCGTGCCAGATCACAATGTCTTGAACTTGAATGCGCGTCCCGGCGATGCGTGGGCGGCCCCCACAAGTATCCGGCGACGCGACTACATGGCGATCGAGCCCAGTAGCAACAAGTGAAGGTTCTTGATGCAAGACGTGCCTCCTTAGAACGAATACTCCATTCTAGGCCAGACACCGACTCGCGGCTCGAATCTGCCTCTACTCCGCAAAAATCGTCTGCGTCCGCTCGGGCCCCACCGACACATAACCCACCGGGCGACCGACCAGTTCGGAAAGCCGTGCCAGGTAGGCTTGAGCCTTGGCCGGCAGGTCGTTCATGCGCCGCACCTTGGTCGTGTCGGACTGCCAGCCCGGCAAGGTTTCATAAACCGGTTGCACGCGCCGCAGGTCTTCGACGTGGCTGGGGAAGTCGGTGATCCGCCGGCCGTCGAGTTCGTAGGCCGTGCAGATCTTCAGTTCGTCGAAGCCGTCGAGCACGTCGAGCAGCATCACCGCGAGAGAATCGACCCCGCTCAGCCGCACGGTATAGCGGGCGGCCACGGAGTCGAACCAGCCGCAGCGCCGCGGACGCCGCGTGACGGTGCCATATTCGTTGCCGCGGTCGCGCAGCTTCTGTCCGGTGGCGTTGTCTTGCTCGGTGGGGAAGGGACCGCCGCCGACGCGCGTCGAGTAGGCCTTGAGCACGCCGATCACCCGCTCGATCCACCGCCCCGGCACGCCGGCGCCGGGCGAAACGCCGAGGCCCGAACTGTTGCTGCTCGTAACGTAGGGAAAGGTGCCATGGTCGATGTCGAGCAAGGCGCCCTGAGCGCCTTCGAACAACACCTTCTTGCCGGCCTCGAGCGCGTCGAGCAGAAAGGCGGTCGTGTCGGTGGCGAAGGGCTGCAGTCGCTCGGCGTACTTGCTGTAGTCGGCATAGATCTGCCCGGCGTCGAGCGCCGGCAACGCGCCATTGCTGAGCGCGCCGAGCATGCGATTCTTCTGCGCGACCACAAAGTCCAGCTTCTGGCGGAAGTCGGGCCGGTAGAGATCGGCCAGCCGCAGCGCATGCGCGCGGCCCACCTTGTCGCGATAGCAGGGGCCAATGCCGCGCCCCGTGGTGCCGATCTTCTCGCCGCCTGAGCAACTTTCGTCGAGCAGCTTGTCTTCGGCAAAGTGCCAAGGAAAGATCACGTGGGCCCGGTCGCTGAGCAGCAGATTGTCTGACACGCGCACGCCGCGGCTGGTGAGCCCGTCGATCTCGTCGAGGAACGAGCCGGGGTTGAGCACCACGCCGCCGGTGACCACGCACTTCACGCGTGGCGAGAGGATGCCGCTGGGGATGAGCGACAACTTGTAGGTCTGATCGCCGGCGACGACCGTATGCCCGGCGTTCGAGCCTCCTTGGTAACGGACGACGATGTCGTGCCGCTCGGTCAACAGATCGACCAGCTTGCCCTTCGCTTCATCGCCCCACTGCAAGCCGATCACACAGGTCCCAGGCACCAGCAAGTTCCTCTGACAAACAGCGGACCAAGCCCACCCGGCCAGCTCCCACAAAGCGAGCTAATTCCAGACAGGCAAACGCGTTAGTTTAGCCGGGCGGCCAGGGGGAGTAAAGCCGCGACCGCCTTGCAAACGGGCTAGAGCTGAGTCACCGCTTGGTTTTCGAATTTGCCACACGAACTCGTCTGCGATCAAGGAGTGCTCGCGGGTCTGGGGCAAAGATGCAGCCCCGTTAGGGGCGACTCGAAAATAGCCCCGGGCAAGGCCGGCGCGAGCCGGACGCCGCCCGGGGTCACGCTTCCAACGAAAACAAGAGCCCCAGCGGGGCGACAGAAACTCGACGGTCGGTCCGCGGGAGCGAGCAGGTCGTGTGTCGCCCCATCCGGGGCTTTGTCTTCGCATCGATCGATCTACCCCGGGCTGCGTTCAGCTAACGCTGCCCTTGCCCGGGGCTATTTTCGGGTCGCCCCTGCCGGGGCTGCACTCTTGCTCGTCGCCTGGATGATGCAAACGTGCAACTTCAAAACTCGCGCGGCGCGCTCGGATATGCGCGAGCCGAAACTTAACCGGTGACATCGCGGCCACTAGCTCGCTTCGAGCCGTGCCCCAGCGCTACGGCGTCAGTCGCGGCACGCCGATTTGCCGGCCGTAGTTAGCCAACAATTGCTCGCAGGTTAGCCCGTAGGCCGCCTGCAGGCTCTCCTCGGGCGTGGCCCCTTCCTTGATGCCGTCGATGAATTGCCGGTACGCGGCGGCGTCTGTTCGCAGCAGGTATTCAACCAGGCTCGACGCCAACCCGTATTGCCAGCCGGTCACGTTGGTGGCCGTGAAAAAGTCGCCGCCGGCCGAGCCCGTTTGGCGAAGCTGTTTGACCGCCAACTCCTGGGCGCGCGGCGTGCCCCGACTGGCAGGCGCCACGACCCCGGCGATCCAGTCGGCCACCCCTTCGTTGATCCAGCTCGGGATATGCACCGTGGAGCGGTGGCGCCACAAAAAGCCGTGCGCCGTTTCGTGCACCAGCGTGTGCGCGAATACTGCGGGATCGTCGCCAATCCAGCCGGAGATCACGACGTGGCCATCGGTCGAACAGTGGCAACGAGCCTGGTAGCCGGCGTACGACTCGGCCTTGAGCACTTCTTGGTCGAAGCGCCACATGTCGGCCTGCCCCAGGAACATCACGATCACGGCCTTGCCGAGCCAGATGTTCTTGCCTGCTGGCACGCCGAACGAGGTGGCCAACCGCGCGTACATGGTGTCGAGATCGCGGATGAAGGGGGCCAGCTTGGCGGCCGGGAGATCGGTGTAGAAGAGAAAGTACTTGGTTTCGTGAAACTGCAGTTGCGGATAGGCCGCCTGCGCCTTGAAGAAGAATACCTTGCGCTCGTTGACCGCCGCCTCGCGTTCGGCATCGGTCAGTTCGGGCCACAGCCGCTGCCTTTGAGTTTGCAGCCGCGCATTGATCGCCACGTCGCGGGCAGTCAGATCGATCAGCACGTGCCCCTTGAGCTGCGGTGCGAACCGCACGGCATACGGCTTATTGCCGAGCTCAATCCGGCTGAGCGCCGCCGCTCGCAAGACGCGCTTCTTGTCCCCTTCCTTGGCCTGCACTGTGACCGACTTGAACGTGGCCTGCCCACGGCCGGACGCAAACGAAACCAGCGAGACATCGCGAAGCGGTTCGCCGGCGTTGAAGTACAAGACAGCATCGGGACCTTTGAGCGCGGAGAGGTCGCCGACGGCATGCTCCGGCAAATCGGCGGCCGGGGCTGCCGCGGCGGCGCGCTTGGCCGCGCGGGCTTTGGCGGCGGATTTGGCCGGCTTCGCGTCCGCCTTGGAAGCCGCCGAACTCTCGCTTGCGGATTCGCCCTGCTCCGGCGGCGCGGCAGCCACGAAAAGCAGGGCCAGGCACACGATCGGCCAACCGCCCATGATCCGCAGGTCCTTCGTCGTTAGCGGCCTTGAAGCATCAGCTCGCGGAACTTGCCGAACAGATAGTCGCTGTCGTGCGGGCCGGCCGAGGCCTCAGGGTGATACTGCACGCTGAACGCCGGCAGCGAGCGATGGCGCACGCCTTCAATCGTGTCGTCGTTCAGGTTGCGGTGTGTCACCTCGAGTTCCGCCGGCAGGTTCGACTCGTCGACCGCGAAGCCGTGGTTCTGCGAAGTGATCTCCACGCGGCCCGTCTCGTGGTTCATCACGGGCTGATTCGCGCCGCGATGGCCGAACTTGAGCTTGAACGTCTTCGCGCCGCAGGCCAGTGACAGTAGTTGATGCCCCAGGCAAATGCCGAACACCGGCTTCTTGCCGAGCACGCCTTGAATCGCGCCGATCGCGTATTCGAGCGGCTCGGGGTCGCCGGGGCCGTTCGAGAGGAACACACCGTCGGGATTCTGCCGCAGAATGTCTTCAGCCGAGGAGGTGCCGGGCAGCACGGTGACTCGGCAGCCCATGTCGGCCAGATGGCGGCCGATGTTCCACTTCATCCCGTAGTCGAGCGCGACGACGTGCAGCGGCTCGCTGGACGCGGCGTCCTGCTGGCCGAACTTCGCCCAGGGGCTGAGCGGCTGACTCCATTCGACGGGGCCGGCCGGCACCACTTCGCGAACCAGATCGCGCCCAACCAGGCCGCGGCTCGAGCGGGCCTTTTGCACCAGGCTGGCGTCGTCGAGATCGACCGTCGAGAGCACGCCCTTCATCGAGCCTTGGCTACGAAGCCGGCGTACGAGTGCCCGCGTGTCGATGTCGGACACGGCCACCACGCCGTGCTTTTGCAGGTAGTTGGGCAGCGAGTCGTTCGAGCGGAAGTTGCTGGCGATCCGACTCCGCTCGCGGACGACAAAGCCCGAGAGCCAGGGGCGACCGCTTTCGACATCCTCGGCGTTGACCCCATAGTTGCCGATCTCGGGGTACGTCATGGTGACGATCTGCCCCCGGTAGCTGGGATCGGTAAGGATTTCCTGATAGCCGGTCATCGAGGTGTTGAAGCACACCTCGCCTTCGACCTCTCCGGCAGCGCCAAACGACAAGCCTGGGTAAACCGTGCCGTCTTCGAGGGCGAGCTTGGCGGGCGGAAGGTTTGCGGCCATCGGAACTCCCAGGGAGCGGTAGCGAAAAACGTTCTATTCTGGCTGCGCGTAAGGGGCAAACTTCGCCGCTCACGGCAGGGGGGGTGGCGTCAGGCAAGGTATGCTGGCGCACCTGCCGGACCGTCAAGGGATCAGGCTATGGGCCCGATACCAATCCTACGGCTGTGGGTCTCCGGACAGACGTTCCCCCGAACCCTCTGCCCGGACAGCCTTCTCGAGGGTTCTTGTACCGGCGAACAAGAACCCTCTTTTTATGCGCGCATCGATCCGAGCGGCCCCATTATACGAACGTGCGGGCCGCTCGTCTTGTCGCCGCCGCCCATTTTGGCAGCGACCTGAAATGGTCGACAGGCATGCGGAGGGCCACGCTTCCCTTGGTCCGGTCCGGCCAAGCCCGACTGGCCCCTGAGAGGTGGGCCGGCCGATTTGCTATAGTGGCGGAACTCTACATCCGTTCACTCCCTAGCTCCTTTGCCCTCGGCCGGCCGCCATGGTTCGCGAAACGATTTTGTCTCAGGAAGGCCCCGCGCCCGAAGAGGACCGCGACCTCCGCCCGCAGCGGATGGGCGACATGGTTGGGCAGCGCGAGGTCTTCGCCCGCCTGCAGATCGCCGTGGGCGCGGCCCAGAAGCGGAGCGAGCCGCTGGGGCATATTCTGTTCGACGGGCCGCCGGGGTTGGGCAAGACCACCTTCGCCACCTGCATTCCCCGCGACCTCGGCGTGGGCTATCAGATCGCCAGCGGCGCCGCGCTGACCGCGCCTAAGGACCTGATCCCCTACCTGACAAACGCCGAGGAAGGCTCGGTGCTGTTCATCGACGAGATCCACCGGCTGCCTAAGGCTGTGGAGGAGTTCCTCTATCCGGCGATGGAGGACTTTCGCATCGACATTGCGCTCGGCGAAGGGGTGAACGCGCGGACGATCAACATGCCGCTGCGGCCCTTCACCCTGATCGGGGCCACCACGCGCACGGGGCTGCTCTCGGCGCCGCTGCGCGACCGGTTTCAGATGCGCGAGCATCTCGACTTCTACACGCACGAGGAACTGGCCGAGATCGTCCGCCGCAACGCCATCAAGCTGCAGTCGCCCACCGAAGACGCGGCCGCCATGGAGATCGCTCGCCGCAGCCGGGGCACGCCTCGGTTGGCCAACAACCGCCTGCGGTGGGTGCGCGACTTCGCCACGCATCAGGCCGATGGCCAGATCACGCTGGCCCTAGCCCGCGCGGCGCTCGCGATGCAGCAAATCGACGTGCTGGGGCTCGACCAGCAGGACCGCAAGTACCTGACCACGATCGCGCGCGTGTTCGACGGCGGCCCGGTGGGCGTCGAAGCACTCGCCCACACGCTCAACACGGCCACCGACACGCTGAGCGATGAGGTGGAGCCGTTTCTCTTGCGGTCGGAGTTGATCGTGCGCACCCCGCGCGGGCGACGCCTGACGGCGCTGGGCTACGAGCATTTGGGGCTCGTGCCACCGCCGGATGAAGTGGGGCCGGCGGGTGGGCTGTTTGGGTAAGAGAAATCGCCACCGCCAGCCAGTGTCTACGCGGAATGGCCGGGCTCGCGTTTTGGCTGCCAGAGGCAGCACCGAGAATAGCCCCACGTTTCAACGTGGGGTGGCGTGCGACAAGCAACGTCATTGTCACCGCGTGCCAGCCGGCACGCGACGAAGGTTCGCGCAGGAGGTCACCCCGCATTGAAATGCGGGGCTATTTTCGGTAGTCGCTAACGCGACTAAGAGCCATTGGCATGTCCAAAGCTAGTCGCGACGCTGATATGCGAGATACCATAGCACGATGCGGTGCACGTAATTTCGATGAACTGAGCGCTTGGCCGCACCGAGCCCTCAACCACTTGAGTCGATCGACGAGGTGCCATGGTGCTCAACTCGGTCGTCGCTGCGATTGCTGCCACTGGCGCCAATGCACGTCGACTCTCGGATGAATCTCTGAGCTGACTCCTTGCCACGATCCAGCATCGCTATCTGGCAGATGTCCCAATCCACAACGGCTGGCTTTGGGAGGCATGGCGCGATTCAGTGGCTCGTTATCGCCCCGACGGCTGGCGATTGGCCGCGGAATATGCGGCAAGGGAACCGATCCTGTTTTTCTACGATGACGCCGCGATAGGCTTCGAGTTCGCGACAGGCACAGAACTTCGGGACGTGCTGAACGACTGCCCCGGCTTCGAGTTGTACGTCACCGACCGTGAGGCGTCCTTCGTCCTCTGTCACAACCATCACGACTATCTGAGCGGCGTGGGATCGTGCCAAGCGTGGCTGCTGACCATCCCTGATGAAGTGCACTGAATACCGATGCGACGACACCCTCATCATCCACTCTGGATCGGCCATGCCGGAGACTGTCGAGACGCTGGCCAACTGATCGATGCGGGAATCGGACTCGTTGTGCAACTCGCGTACGAAGAGACTCCCCTCACCCTGCCGCGGGAAATCGCCGTCTGCCGCGTGCCGCTCATCGATGGCGGCGACAACGACCCCCGCCGACTTGAACTGGCGATCCGCCTGGTCGAGCAATCACTTGCATTGTCGCTTCCCACGCTCATCTGCTGCAGCGCCGGACTGAGTCGCAGTCCGGCGATCGTGGCCGCGGCGCTGGCCACTTGGCGACAGGCGGAACTGGCACAATGCCTGGCTGAAGTGGCTGGCCTGGGGCCGATCGATGTCTCGCCGGCGCTTTGGGCTCAAATCTGCGAAACCGTGGGGTCGCACGGCCGAAACGCATGACAACGATTGGGCAGCTAGTCTTTCAACTTGCCTGCAAGCTAAAATAGTCGTATGCGATGCAAACTTTCCGACGAACAGCGGGCTTGGCTAAACCAATCCCCGCACCAACCGCTCGAATTAGTCGACGAGCAGTCGCAAGCTCGCTACGTGCTGTTATCGAGCGAGCAGTACGATCGCCTTCAAGCCGCTGGTCTGCATGATCTGCACGAATTGCGGGCGACCTACGGCGCTCAAAGCGAATCGCTGAGTAAGGCCGGCTGGGACGCCCCAGATTTTGATCTCTACAACGACTACGACGCGAATCGACCATGAAGGTCGAGCGCGGCGACATAGTCCTGGTGTCGTTTCCTTTCTCATCGGCGGCGGCGAGCAAGTTGCGGCCTGCGGTAGTAGTGCAGGCCGATGGCAACAACCTGCGGCTGAACAGCACAATTCTTGCCGCGATCACATCGAATACGGCGAGATCGCTGGAACCCACCCAAGTCTTCGTGGACCCGGCAACGCCCGACGGCGCGCTGGCCGGTGTGTTGCGGCCGTCGATCATCAAGTGCGAGAATTTGGCGACCATCGAGACTGCCTTAATTCAACGCAAGATTGGGCAGCTATCGGCCGTACTTTTTGCCGAGCTCGACGCTGCGTTGAAGGCGTCGCTAGATTTGCATTGACCACGATTCTTATACGCTGCGGCTACCGTAGGCAGCACCGAGAATAGCCCCGCGTTTCAACGCGGGGTGCGAGTGGCCAACAACGTTTTTTCACCGGGTGCCAGCCGGCACGCGTCGAGCATCCGCGCATGGGGTCACCCCGCATTGAAATGCGGAACTATTGTCGGTAGTCGCTACGCGACCATCGTTGCGCTGCCCGAACGCTGGTGCGAATCCCGCAGCGCTTCGAGCCCCTACTCCTTCCACCCCATCCGCGGCTGCTTCGCCGCCAGCACCTCATCCGGCCGGGCGATCGGCGTGGTCCTTGGCGCGTCGTGCAGGTCGTCCGCGTCGGCGGCCGCGAGCGCCGTCAGCGCTTCCACGAAGGCGTCGAGCGTTTCTTTGCTCTCGGTCTCCGTCGGCTCGATCATCATGGCCTCTTTCACGATCGGCGGGAAATAGACCGTGGGGGCGTGGAAGCCGTAGTCGAGCAGGCCCTTGGCCAGGTCCATGGCCGAAATGCCGCGCTCGGCCTTGAGCTTCGCGGCCGAGGCCACAAACTCGTGCATGCAGCGATCGCCTTGCGGCACCGGAAACACGTGCTTCAGCTTCGCCAGCAGGTAGTTGGCGTTGAGCACCGCGTTTTCCGAAACCGCCCGCAGGCCTTCGGGGCCATAGGTGCGGATGTAGCAGTAGGCCCGCACGAGCACGCCGACGTTGCCAAAGAAGCTCCGCACGCGGCCGATCGACTTCGGCCGGTTGTAGTCGAGGTGGTACGTGCCGTCGCGCTCGACGACCACCGGCGAAGGCAGATACGGCGCCAGCATCGACCGCACCGCGATCGGTCCTGCGCCCGGGCCGCCACCGCCGTGAGGGCCGCTGAACGTTTTGTGCGGGTTGAAGTGCATCATGTCGGCGCCAAAGTCGCCAGGGCGCACGATGCCGAGGATGGCGTTCATGTTGGCGCCGTCCAAGTAGATCAGCCCGCCGGCCTCATGCACCAGCCGCGTGATCTCGGCGATGTTCGGCTCGAACAGCCCCAACGTGTTGGGGTTGGTGATCATGAACACGGCCGTCTGATCGTCGAGCTTCGACTTCAGGTCGTCGAGATCGACCATCCCGCGGGCATTGCTCTTCACGCTCACCGTGGAGAAGCCAGCCACGGCGGCGCTGGCCGGATTGGTGCCGTGTGCGCTGTCGGGCGCAAGCACCTTGGTGCGATTCTCGCCGCGGTCGCGCAAATAAGCTGAGGCCGCCAGGAGCGCGGTTAGCTCGCCGTGCGCGCCGGCAGCCGGCTGCAATGAAACGGCGTCGAGCCCGGCGATCTCGCCCAGCATCTGCTGCAGGCGATAGAGCAACTCGAGCAGCCCTTGGAGCGAGTCCTCCGGCTGGTACGGATGTAGGTCGAGCATTCCAGGCAAACTAGCCAGCCGCTCGTTCCGCTTAGGGTTGTGCTTCATGGTGCACGAACCGAGCGGATAGAAATGAGTGTCGACCGACATGTTGAGCGTCGACAGGTTCGTGTAATGCCGCACTACGTCGGGCTCCGCCAACTCAGGCAGCGGGGGCGGCGCAGACGCGAGCGCACCGGCCGGCAGTAGCTCGGCCACCGGCTTGCTGGGCACGTCGCAGGCCGGCATGCGCGTACCACGGCGACCGGTGCGCGAAAGCTCGAACAGCAGCTTCGTCGATTGTACGTTACGCATGGGCCACGGCCCTCCTCTCGGCGCCGCGCTTCGATCCGGCCAGGGCAGCCGCCCACCCGTCGATCTCTTCGCGCGAACGTTTTTCGGTCACGGCCACCAGGAAGCAGTCTTCGAGCTCGGGGTACCAGGTGCCGAGCGGGACGCCGGCGTAATAGCCGCTGTCAGCTGCCGACGCGAGCAGTTCGCTCACCCGCCGCTCCTTGTCGCGAACGACAAACTCCTTGAACGTCGGGGCGTCGAACGCCAGCGTGCAACGCGTGCCAGCGGAAATGCGGCCGGCGGCGTAGCGCGCCTTTTGCAGGCACAACTCGGCGGTTTCGCGCAGGCCTTGCGGGCCAAGCACGGCCAGATAGATGCTCGAGCGCAGAGCCAGCAGGCCTTGGTTCGTGCAGATGTTGCTCGTGGCCTTTTCGCGGCGAATGTGTTGCTCGCGCGTCTGCAGCGTGAGTACCCAGCAGCGCTGTCCCCCGCGGTCGACCGTTTGCCCCGCGATGCGCCCCGGCATGCGGCGGACGAACTCTTCGCGGCAGGCGAGGATGCCCAGGTAGGGACCGCCAAAGGCCATGTAGTTGCCCAGGCTCTGCCCTTCGGCCACCACGATGTCGGCCCCGTAGTCGCCGGGGCGCTTGAGAATGCCCAAGCTGATCGGATCGACGGAGACGACGAACGCCGCGCCTTTCTCCTTGGCCAGCTTGCCGAGCGCTTCGACCTCTTCGATGCACCCCAGGAAGTTGGGCTGCTGCACGAGCAAGCAGGCGGTGTGCTCGTCGATCGCGGCCGCCACGTCGGCCAGCGGCGACACGCCGTTCTTGACAGGCACCGTGACGACTTCGGTGTTCAGGTGATTCAGATAGGTCGCCAGGATCTGGCGATACTCGGGGTGAACGCCGCCGAGCACCACCACCTTGCCGCGGCGCCCCGTGGCGGCCTGCGCCATGAACACCGCCTCGACCGCGGCGGTGCCGCCGTCGTACAGGCTGGCGTTCGACACTTGCATGCCGGTGAGCTGGGTGATCAGCGTTTGGTATTCGAAGAAGGCCTGCAGGTTGCCCTGGCTGGCCTCGGGCTGATAGGGGGTGTACGAGGTGAAGAACTCACCGCGCGAGGCGATGGCGTCGACCACCGCGGGCACGAAGTGGTCGTAGCTGCCGCCGCCGAGGAAGCACACGCGCTCGTCGCAAGAGACATTGGTCGCGGCCAGATGTTGCAGATGCTCGGTGAGCTCGAGTTCCACGAGCGCCGGCGGCAAATCCAACGGCCGGCCCAAGCGAAGCTCACGCGGAATCGGGTCGAACAGGCGCTCGACCGCGTCGACGCCAATAGCCTGCAGCATCGCTTGCTGGTCGGCCGGCGTATTGAGCAGAAACGACATTCAACGAGCACTCCGATGGTTTTCGGAAAAGGAGTTCGCCGCAGCGGCCGCATTGCCTGCTGCAAGGAACTCGTTGGCCCCCTCAGGATGAGATCGCTGCTGCCTCTTCTGAAGCATAGGCGGCAGCGCGAAAAAGGCTAATGCTGCTCCTCGGCGATTTGCTTGGAATAGGCGGCGTAGTCGAGCAAGCCCGACAAATCAGCCCCCTCGGCGAGCTTGAGCCGGATCATCCAGCCGCCGCCGTAGCAGTCTTGGTTGAGGGCCGTCAGGTCATCTTTGAGGCCGGCGTTGATCTCCACGATCTCGCCCGCCACGGGGCTATACAGATCGCTGACGGCCTTCACCGACTCGATCTCGCCAAACGCCTCTCCCACGCGCAGCTTGCGGCCCACTTGCGGCAGGTCGATGTAGACCAGGTCGGTGAGCGACTCCACGGCATAGGCGGAAATGCCTACGGTGGCCAGCTTGCCGCCGCCGGGGGCGTCTTCTACGGCCGCCCATTCATGGGTCTTGGCGTAGAGCAGGTTTTCGGGATTCACGATAGTCCTAGCTCCTCGTTAGCGGGGGCGACGATAGAAAGGCAACGCCACGACCTCTGCCGGTTCGCCGCGGCCACGAATGTCCACTTCCAATTCCGTGCCGGCCACCGACTGCGTCACGTCGACATAGGCCATGGCGATGGGGCGATCGAGCGTCGGCGAGAAGGTGCCGCTGGTGACCTGGCCCACCACGCGCCCGCCTGCGAGCACGGCGAAGCCTTCGCGCGGTACGCGTTTGCCTTGCAGCGCGAGTCCGACGCGCATCTGCTCCGGTCCGTATTGAACCGCTTCCACCAATGAATCGCGGCCGGGAAACGCCCGATCGCGTAGGTTCACTGCGAAATGCAAACCGGCCGTGAGCGGGTTGATCTGCTCGCTCAGCTCATGCCCATAGAGCGGCATGCCGGCTTCGAGCCGCAGCGTGTCGCGAGCGCCGAGTCCAGCCGGCATTCCGCCGACGGCGGCCGCCGCGTCGCTCAGGGCTTGCCACACGCTGGGGAGCGATTCGGCCGGCACGATTAGCTCGCAGCCGTCTTCACCGGTGTAGCCGGTGCGACTGGCCACCACGGCTTGGCCCGCCAGGCGGGTTTCGACCGCGTGGTAGTAGCGCAGCGAACTGAGCGGCGCTTCGACCAGCGGCTGCGCGATCTCGAGCGCCCGCGGCCCTTGTACGGCGATCATGCCTGAGGCCGCCGTTTGATCGGTGCAGCGCACGTAGGCGGGCAGCTTGGGGCGGATCCAGCCCAAGATCTTCTCGCGGTTGCTGGCGTTGACCACCATCAGGTGGTAGAGCGAGCCGTCGGCGCCGCGCAATTGGTAGACGAGCACGTCGTCGAGAATGCCGCCCGATTCGTTGGTCACGAGCGAGTAGCGCACCTGGCCCGGCTGCATGTC
>JAESFN010001076.1_pt1 | contig 15118 bp, 20 predicted proteins | sample 9269411 | NCBI WGS metagenome assembly JAESFN01 (sample SAMN14505399, study PRJNA617100) | algae metagenome | isolation source: Iphinoe sp. HA4291-MV1 and co-occurring heterotrophs from trail next to... | place: USA: Maunawili Falls, Hawaii | collected 2009-07-25
CAGCCAGGCACTTTGAATGCTGAATTGTCCGACCGGCCCGCACCCCCACACTGCGACCGTATCTCCAGCTTCGATGTCGGCCTGCTCGGCCGCCATGTAACCCGTGGGAAGAATATCGGTGAGGAACAGCACCTGTTCGTCTGGCAGCCCATCGGGCACCTTGAACGCGCCGAAGTCAGCGTAGGGAACGCGAACGTATTCGGCCTGCCCGCCCGCGAAGCCGCCCAGCATGTGGCTATAACCGAAAAGGCCACTGGGCGAGTGCCCCATGACTTCCTCAGCCATCTTCTTGTTCGGATTCGAATTCTCGCAGCACGAAAAGAGTGTGCGCTGGCAGAAGAAGCAATTGCCGCAGGCCATCGTGAAAGGAATGACGACACGATCGCCCCTCTGCAGCTTACCAGCGGCCGCTGAGCCGGTCTCAACGACTTCGCCCATGAACTCATGGCCGAGGATGTCGCCTGATTCCATGGTGGGCATGAAACCATCGAAAAGGTGCAAATCCGAACCGCAAATGGCAGTCGAAGTGACCTTGATGATCGCGTCGCGCGGGTCTTCGATCCGCGGATCGGACACGGTGTCGACGCGAACATCGCCTTTTCCGTGCCAGCAAAGGGCTTTCATCACGATACTCGCGGGTAGATTTTCGGGGCAGGATCGCGGAGCGTCCGTGCAAATGCAATTTGCGAACCGCCCTGATGAATCATGAGAATCGCTCGGGACTCTTTGGTGCGGACGACGAATTCTTAGTTGGAGTCAAGCAGGCACAACCTTTGCTGCCCATGATTTTGCCTTCTCCCAAACTGAGTTCCCCAAGAGCCCAATCATGAGCCTCGAAAACCTGTCAGACCTCTTTCACCACGAGTTGCGAGACACGCTCGACGCCGAAAAGCAAATCCTCAAAGCGTTGCCCAAGATGATCAAGGCTGCCTCGTCCGAAGACCTGAAGGCTGCTTTCGAAGAGCACCTTGAAGTGACGGAAACGCACGTCAAGCGGTTGGAAAAGGTGTTCTCCCAGATCGACAAGACGGCGCGGGGCAAGAAATGCCTGGCGATGGCCGGCATCGTCGAAGAAAGCGGCGAGTTGATGAAAGAGGACGCTGATGAGCAAGTCATGGACGCAGCTCTGATCGCCGCGGCTCAGAAGGTTGAGCACTATGAGATCGCGACCTACGGAACGCTGGTCGCCTGGGCCAAGCAACTGGGCTTGGAAGACGCCGCAGCCTTACTCGAAGAGACGCTCGCTGAGGAAAATGAAGCCGACGATAAGCTGACGGAACTGGCTGCCGAGATCAATGCCGAGGCGCAGGATGTCGGCGACGAATGATCAGGCGAGCAGTGAAAGCGGAACAACCGACAAGTGTTCGGTCGCTTTGTTGTTGATTGATGTGGTGAATGCTCTCGACTTTCCCGAGGGCGACCAACTTCTCAAATTCGCTTTGCCCATGGCGGAGCGGCTTGCCTCGCTCAAGCACCAAGCGAAGCAGGTCGGCATTCCTGCTATCTATGTCAACGATAACTTTGGCCGGTGGCGTTCCGACTTCCGATCGCTCGTTCGTGTTTGCTTAGAAGAAGGCACACGAGGTCGACCGATTGTCGAGCGCCTTCGGCCAGAGGCGGATGACTATTTCGTGCTCAAGCCTATGCACTCGGGCTTTTATTGTACGTCGCTCGAGCTTCTTCTCCGTCAACTCGGCGCGAGTACGCTCATCCTGACCGGCATGGCAACGAATCTCTGCGTGCTATTCACGGCCCATGACGCGTATCAACGAAATCTTCGTCTCGTTGTGCCGGCCGATTGCGTTGCGGCCGAAACTGCGAAGATCAATGACGAGACGCTGCACAACATGCGATCCACGCTCAAAGCCGACACGCGGCCTAGTGGCGAACTCGACCTACTGTCGCTGGCGATGCATCCATGATTCAGTAAGCCAAGCCACATAGGGTTATTCTGCGCCGACTAGCATTGTTGCCGCCCCAAAAGCCGAAGGAGCTTCCATGAAAACCCAATCTGAATGGCGGCTCACTGACCTGCCACACTTTGAGCGCGTCGAGAACAATGGCGAGTGTGATGTGGCCGTGATTGGCGGGGGCGTAATGGGGCTGACAACGGCCTATCTGCTCAAGCGAGCGGGGCGCCGCGTCTGCGTGCTGGAGCGGGATGAGCTGGGCGCAGGAGACACCGGAAACACCAGCGCACATCTGACCTACGTGACGGATCTTTCGCTGCCTGAACTCGTGAAGACGTTCGGCAAGGAGGAAGCTCGCTTAGTGTGGCAGGGAGGCGAGGTCGCGATCGGCCTCATCGAGTCGATCGTCGAGCGCGAAGGCATCGAGTGTGACTTCAAACGCGTGCCGGGCTTCTACCACGCGCCCCTCAGCCAGAGCGATGACGAGCGAGCAGAGCTCCAAGAGATCGCCGCCTTGGCCGCCGATCTGGGCTTTCTTGCCGACTACTTGCCCACGGCCCCGAGTCTCGGCCGCCCGGCGGTGAAGTGTGCCGACCAAGCCCGCATTCATCCGCTCAAGTATCTTGGTGGGCTGGCTCGAGCAATCGAAGGTGACGGCAGCCGCGTCTTTACCCAGACCGAAGTGACTGAAGTCACCACCGATCCTCTCCGCGTGAAGGCCGGACAATTTGAGCTCCGCTGCAACTATGTCGTGATCGGTACGCACGTGCCGCTCATGGGCAAGGCGGGGGTTGTGTCGAGCAGCATCCTGCAGTCCAAACTCTCTCCGTACACATCCTATGTGCTAACAGCTGAACTACCGACGGGCACGCACGAGGAGGGCTTGTTCTGGGACACGGCCGATCCCTACGAATACCTCCGCGTTGACCGGGAGGCAGAACGGGATCTCGTCGTCTTCGGCGGACAAGACCATAAAACAGGCCAAGTCGAAGACACCGAAGAGCAATTCCGCAAACTGGAAAACGCATTGCAACGGCGATTGCCGGGCGCCACAGTTTTGCATCGTTGGTCGGGGCAAGTTGTGGAAACCAACGATGGGCTCCCATACATCGGCGAAGTCGCCAATCAGCAGTTCAGCGCGACTGGGTTTAGTGGCAATGGCCTGACCCTCGGCACCCTTGCCGCGCTGATGGCCTGCGATGCGGCGCTTTGGCGCAAGAACCCTTGGCAGGATCTGTTGAGCGTTAATCGCACCAAGGTTCGCGGCGGCCTGTGGGACTATCTGAAGGAAAACGCGGACTATCCCTACCAACTGCTCAAAGGTTGGCTGACGGGTCGCAATGCCCGATCGCTTAGCCAAGTCGGCCCGGGCGAGGGCAAAGTGCTCCTGCTCCACGGCCACAATGTGGCTTGTTCACGCGACCAAGACGCTAAAGCAGTTTGCGTGAGCGCGGTGTGCCCGCATCTTGGCTGTTTGGTCGGTTGGAACAAAGCAGAGAAGACGTGGGATTGTCCTTGCCATGGATCGCGTTTTCGAGCGGATGGCTCGGTGTTGGCCGGTCCAGCAGAATCGCCGCTGGAAGTGGTCGATGTGAGCTGACCATTGCTCGACGATGCTAAGAATTCTCGCAAATAGCACGTTTTCGAAGCTTCACTAGCATTTGCAGGAGTCATTTGATGAGCCACGTTCAGAACGAGCCGAAGGGGCCCATGCCAGCGCAAGAACAGGCAAAGCCCGGCCTCGAATCGAAAATGGAGCCTGAACCGCGCTTCAATGCGCCGCTTTATCGAGGGTCGAGAAAGCTCGAAAAGCGGGTGGCGCTGATTACCGGTGGCGACTCGGGCATCGGGCGCTCCGTGGCAGTCCTGTTCGCTCGTGAAGGCGCGGATGTGGCAATTGTCTATCTGCGCGAAGAGCAGTCGGACGCTGAAACAACGCGAGATGCGGTGATGGACGAGGGGAAGCGTTGCTTGCTCATCCCTGGAGACGTGACGCGCGCTCAGTTCTGCCGTGAGGCGGTGAAGCTGGTCGTAGAAGAGCTTGGCCAGCTCGACATCTTGGTAAACAACGCCGCATACCAAGCCGAACAAAAACGGATCGAAGACATCAGTGAAGATCAGCTGGATCGCACTTTTCGCACCAACATTCTGGGCTATTTCTTCATGGCCCAAGCGGCCCTCCCGCATTTGAAGGAAGGAGCAAGTATCATCAACACCGGATCGATCACTGGATTTCGCGGCAGCAAAGAGCTTATCGACTACGCCGAGACCAAAGGAGCGATCCACGCCTTTACGAAATCGTTGGCACAGAACTTGGTCGAACGCAAGATCCGCGTTAATTGCGTGGCGCCGGGGCCCATCTGGACTCCTTTCATTCCATCCACGAGCGCAGAGAAAGCGGCCAAGCACGGTGCGAAGGTGCCGATGGAACGTCCGGGCCAGCCGGAAGAAGTCGCGCCGTCATTCGTGTTCTTCGCCTCCGAAGCCGATTCGAGCTACATCACGGGGGAGGTCCTAACGCTTTCCGGCGGAGAAATCTCGGGGGCCTAGCTTTTTATGGTCGCTTTGCCCACGCCAAGACACTCTGCCAAGTCACAGTGAAAGTCGGCTCGCGCGTCCAGGTGAGGCCGTCGTCGTCCCCAAGGAGATCGCGGAGCGAACGTTCATCTTGCGAACTGAGCCTGCCAGCGATCCGTTTCTCAAGACCACGAAGATGGAGCTGTAGAAACTCACTTACTGCAGGATCGAGCGGCGCTACCCGATCGAACGTCTTCGTAAAAAAGCCCGCTGGCTCGAGGCCAGCCTCGGCGAAGCAATAAGGAAGATGTCGCCCAACGTAGAACTTGCGAGGATGCGCGCTCCTATTTCGAAAGTGGTCGTATTCGGCACTCCGCAAGGCGATTTCCAGTTCAGGTGGCCAAGGCAGCATGAGCTGATGGAGACTGTCGTTCTCGATCACGATCACGAGGCCTTCCGGCCGAACCAGCTTTGCGAGTTGCGCAATCGACTGCACGGGCTCTGGTAAGCTGAATAGGCTTTGGCAGCACAGCACTGCGTCGAAACGCCCAGTGCGAAGCGGCGCACGATCGAGTCGGCCGGCAACATAGTTGTGCGTTGAAGGGCGTCCTAAGTCGCGGAGGATCGAAACACTTGCATCGAGACCAACCACGACGCCGTTCGGTCCGACGCGGGATTCGAGCGCTGAAACGTAAAAGCCATCACCGCAGGCGGCGTCTAGGACACGCATGCCGGTGAAAACTGGCATACGGTCGAAGAGCCTCCTCAGATCGTTGCCGAAGGCCTCGTGAAAGGAGGACAGTTCACGCGTACTCTCGTCTGCACCCATTCCTGGTCACCATCTACTAGATAAAGGCTTGCCTTGAGCTAGGAGCACTTCGCGTTCCTGAGGTGCGCTGAGAGCTATGGCAGCGGCGAGCGGGCTTTTTCGGCAGCAAATATGACTGCACCACCGATCCCCTTCCACGAAGGCCTTGAGCAGTTCGCGGTCGATGAAACGGAAGATATCGAGCGAACGGTTGCGTTGATCCGCAGCGCACTGCAACAAAAGAACGCGGCCAGCGGCCTATCTGATCGGGACGTGCATGCGAAAGGTCATGGATCAGTGCGCGGCAAGTTCCGTGTCTTGCCTAACCTGCCAGCCGAACTCGCCCAGGGTTTATTTGCTCGTCCGACCCATTACGACGCGGTGGTGAGGTTCTCCAATGCGGCGCCACGGCGCCGTGCAGACTTACGACCGGACGCCCGCGGCATGGCCATCCAAGTCGAAGGCGTCGTCGGGGACCGCGTCGAGGCTGGCTCGACACAGGACTTTGTGATGGTGAACCATCCCGTCTTTGTCGTTCCCGATGTGAAGGCGTACCTCGCTCTACAAGCCGCACGAATGCAGACTGTCCGCGGCAAGGTAAGTTTCGCGCGCCTGCTCCAGCAGACGAGACACTCGGTCGGGTGGGGATGGCGATCTGCGTTTGCCTTGGCGCGGGTGCTGTCGGAACCACCGAAGCACCCAGCCGACTACGCCTATTTCAGCATGGCTCCGATTCGCTTCGGTGACTTCGTGGCGAAGTACCGGACCATTTGCCAAACAAGCTTTTCCAAATCTGTTTTCCGCCGGGCCGCCTCGCTCGTGAGCCACAAGCATGCGATGCGGCACTGGCTCGCCGCGTCACTGCGGCACGGCGAACTCTGTTTCTTGTTCCAGGTCCAGTTAAGGACCTCGATCGGCTCAATGCCCGTCGAGGACGCCACGGTGGAATGGCCGGAGAGTGAATCGCCTTATCAAACAGTCGCTACCCTGAACCTGCCGCCACAAGACCTTGCTGCTCACTCTGAGCTAGAAGAGCGGAGTTATACGGTCTGGAATTGCTTAGTGGACCATCGTCCCTTAGGCGGCATTAATCGCGTGCGACGAGCTGCCTATAAGGCGTCAGCGACAGTGCGTGCTCGACACTAAGGGCGCAAAATCGGAAGCGTGCGCTCAATCAAATGGATGAGCAGCCAAACCGCCGGTTCGGGAAACACGCGTTTTCGAGGGTTTCGATTTCGTTTCCCGCTCAGCCAATACGCGCCCAGCCGAGGGGGGGCCGATTTTTGCTAACACTCGCGGCTCCAAACCGCCGGTTCGCGAAACGCATTAATTCGAGGGTTTCGAGGGGGGTGGGGCTGTCAAACTGGGCAACACGAACACCCGCAGTCGGCCCCAGTGAACTCACAGCGACAGCTCGTCAACGAGCTGGTTGTATTCGTCGGCACCCAACATCTCGATCAGCCGGTTCGCCAGCCATGCGACCTCCTGTAGTGCATCGCGCTGGCGAGCATCCGTGGGCCGCTGAGTATTCGCCGTGCGCAAGGTGGCGATGACGGCGGCTACACCCTCGGGCGAGAGATGCTCGCGGATGGCGTGCTCAAGAGTCGCGATGTTGGCCTGGTCTTTCATGTTGGTCTCCGGTTTGGGGGCGTCGCGTTTCGACACATGAGCCATGCGGACAGATGGATTGCAAGCGCGGAACCGGAAGAACCTGACACCGAGACCGTTCCCCGATACGCGGCTAGGTCGCCGACGTTTGCCCGGGTCGCGTTCGAGCTGGCCTGGGCTGTGCTGACGCCAGAGCCACAACTGGTCGCGTTGTGAGCGAAACAGTGGCCCGACGTGCCGCCCGTCACGACCGGGAGGCCCCGCATCGGAGGCCTCTGGCCGGCGATTTCGCTGAGCCTCGCTACTTTCGAAACGCAAACTTCCCGCGCTCGGTTTTCACGAACCTGGCAGCGTCGCCATCGTTCGTGATCTCGCGCAGGATCGCTGAGTAGAGCGTGGCCCAAGGCGTCTTGCCGCCGGGGCTGGTCCAGTAGCCCTTCTGGCTCATCACTTCGATGAGCTGCCGCGTGTTCATGGGCTGGCCTCGCTCCTCGAGCACCTTGGCCGCGGCGTCGAGCGCGGAGAGCTGCTTCTCGCCGGCCGGCTTCGGCTCGCGTTTGGCTTTGGACGGCTTAGAGCCCTTGGCCTTTGGCCCTGGCTCCAGGCACTTCGAGCAGATGTTGTCCCCTAGATCGTCGACGGCGAATTCGTGCTCGCCGCCCTTAGGGCAAGCGCCGTTTTGGTGCGCATCGCCCTTGGCCTCGCGGGCCTTAGCCATCTTGGCGGCGAATCCATCGCCCTTCGACTTCGCGGGCTTCTGCCCTGTAGTCTGCTTCTTCGTAACGGTCTTCTTGGCGGACATGACTCGTCCCTTTCGTGATGTTCCCGCCAGCGCCAGCCCTGCGTCGGGCCACGATCGCTCGCGGACAGGGACAGTCAGTTACCTCGCGGGCGGGAGCACATCAAGCGCTGGCCGGAAAGATTCCACCAAGGTGTCAGATGGCCCCTCGTGACCTGGTCGGGCGAGTTCATTAGCAGCCGAACGATACAGTGCCACTTGCGTGGCGCATGGCCAACAGGCGTTCGAAGACCTGCGCCGATGCTCGACTATCGGGCATGCCCGATATAATGTGTCGAGTAACGCTTCCGCTTACGGAGAGGCAGCCCTACCTTGCACGACGCATCGCCCTCAGCATTCAGTCGTGATCCGCGCACTCTGAATGTCATTCGTCACTTCGCAGACTGCCACGTCATTCCGCGCCAGTTTGGCGTATCGAACCTTACTGTCCCGCTCGATCGCGATGTTGACAGCAAGATTGGCGGCTGGTGCGATGGCCAACTGAAACGATACTTGGACACATTGACCTTCCAGCCGGTGGAGGGCCAGCTCGTCGTTGCAGGCGGAAAGTCCAAGCTGCGTGGTCGCTTCGATCCTAAGTCGGCCACCTTCCACGCCCGGCTGCGCTGTGATCCAGATCAATTCAAGCGCGCCATCAACGATCGGGATGGCGAATTGGATGTCGAAGCGTTCCGCGGAGTGGTCGTCGACACGTTTGCCGCACAGGTTTCGATCTTGCACTCCGCATTTCTGCTGCTTTTCCATCTCGGGCAAGTCGACACCTTCTCGACGCCTTTCGACTGGGTCCGGTCGATTCTCAGCAGAGCCTTGACGAAGCGTTTAATCGCTGAAGACGGGTCGCTGCTCCAGGATCGGATTGGGCTTCAGGTTGGAATTCCGGCGAGTCGAATCACCACGCCCATTTCGACTCTCGATGCCCTCCGGCTGCATTACCAGCCGGATTGCGACCTTGGGGACGACATGCACGGCGACTTCCCGGCCAAGAGTTTCGAAGATCGCGGCACGCATTGGTTCGTGACGCTACCCTATGCGCCAAGCCTTCGCGCGCAGGTGACATTCCCCAAGGAAGGTAGCGAGGAAGCCGGCAATGGCTGACGCCGAGGTGCTCCAAAGGCCCACTGACGATTCTTCCACGAGCGATCCAATTGGCAACTTGATCGCGGTCTGGGAAACCACAGTCCGCGCGGCGCCGACTGACCGAAACGGTCGCTTTATCGAGAATCCCTTAGGCGAGGACGGACTTGATTGGCGCGCGCATGCCGTGGTTGCCTTTGTGACCTCGCTGAACAAGTGGGGGCGTCCGGTCGACTTCGATGCCATCCCGTGGGGCGAATGCGAGGCGACGCGCGAAGCGATTCAGATCTACGAAATGGCCGCCGTTGGCGATGAGGCGGCCATCGTTGAGCGACTTCGGACTTTAGCCACTACGGATCTAGCGGCTTCGACTTGGGGCCTGCTTAAGAATGATTTGCCAAAGTTTCTTCTGGGTGTTCGAGATGCGCCTCGGGCGCCGACCGGATGGGAAGGCCCCTATGTTCGAGACATCGCCTCGGTGAAGGACTTCGACGAATGGCTTCGGCAGAGCGTTTACGTGATCGAAGTGCTCGGCGGCACTAGGGATGAGTCGCTCGTGGGGCGAAGCGTCCGAAATGCGTATCGGCTAATCGACAAACTGGATCTGATTCAGCAGATGCCAGTTCCGCCGCTTGTGGTTCGTGATTCACAAGAGGAAGTTGCGTTCCTACGTGGCCTCAGGCAGCACGTCTTCGCGGCCCGGAGAAAAGAGGTCGATGGTGCGTTGGCTTCAGCGCCAGAGCCTACGGCGTGCGAGGCGTCAGGCGAACCGTTTATCGGCGGTGAACTTGCAATGTTCGAGGACCGGGTAGAGCTCTGCGGCGTTTGCATCTGCAAACGGCAGCGATCTGATCAACGGTGGCGGCTGCTAAAGATCCTCAGCGAAAAGGCTCCTCTCGACGGAAAATCACTTGGCAATCAACTTTCGATCACGGAAAACGCTATCGCTGGCGTCGTTCGGGCGCTACGAGACGAGATTGTCGAGTCGTTAAGATCGGAGGCGGGCACACTCTGCGATAGAAACAGCGTGATTTTGAGCGGCGGGCGTGGCTATCGACTGGCCGAGACGATTTCCGTTCGTAATTCGTGCCCAAGTGTCCAGCCATCCGACCAATGCCAAGTGATCCGACTTGGCACCGATGGCAATGGTGATTTTGGCAGTGGTGACGCTGGTGGCACTGATCGAATTGGCGGTAATGGCGGTGGTGGCAGTGATCCTGGAGCCCTCAGCACTGATCTCAATCATGACGCCGTGATGACCACTGATGCTCCGACCCGACGAAGCTGGATCGTGGCTCAGTTGGAGAAAGGTAGGCGTCTCGACGTAGATCAAATTGTGACTGAATTGCAGTGCTCACCGAGGACGGCACAACGCGATCTCGCGGCTCTAAGGGAAGGTGGGCGCATTACATCCCTCGGGCCCACACGGAATAGGCGTTATCTCTTAACGTCTTCTAAGCAATGAGCTTATTAAGGCGTTCTGCATCATGCACCTTGATGTCGGCGTCCAGCGCCGCCGCCACGAACCGGGCCACCAACGGTTCAAACGAGTGCCAGTCGCCCCGACTGAGATAAGACAGAAAGCCCATTGCCCTTTCCGGCGGTGGGCTTTTCTCGTTTGGTGGCAACTTCTTGCGCCAGCTCTGTGTTCCCGCTGGCTTTGTCCAAGCGGTCAGTCGCAATGGGCGGGGCGGCGAGTTCCATCATCGCAACCGATGTGGGCGAAAGGGGTTGCGGAGTTCGAGTCCGGCCGCCCGTTCTCGGTTATCTCCCGTCGCCGTCACGCCTGAGGACCACTCGTCGGCCGGCCCCGCCGATCGCTTAGTAAGCGGTGCGCGTCAGCGAAGACGACGCTCCGCGAGGACTGCGCTTACTCGCCAGCACAAGGTGGTAGGCCTTAGAATCATCGCACGCGCATTCTGGAAGGTCGAGCGAAGGATTCTTGCGATGGCCGAAGTGACGCCCACGCAGGGGCGATATCTCGCGTACATTCACGCGTATATGAATGGCTTCGGTTTGGCGCCGGCGGAGTCGGAGATTGCCAAGGCGATGGGCGTCTCACCGCCGTCGGCGAACCAAATGATGAAGACGCTCGAAAGGAAGGGGCTCATTCGTCGACAGGCGGGCGTTCCACGTTCCCTTGAGATGCTGGTCGCGGTCGATGACCTTCCGAAGTGGAACGGCAAGCGGATCACGCGCAGGGTCAGGGAGTGGACCGTCGCCAATCCATCATCGCGGCGCCGCGGATCGGCAGACGACAGCCAGAGCGCCGTGTACCGTTTCAAGATCATCCTGCAAGGCACTGCCCCGTCGATTTGGCGGCGGATCGAGACGAAAGACGTAGAACTGGCAACACTGCACGAGTTGATTCAAACTGCGATGGGCTGGACGAATTCGCACCTGCACCAGTTCGAGATCGCGGATGCCCGGTACACCGATCCACGGTTCATGACGGGTGACTTCGATGACTTTGGTGCGGTGGACTACAGCGGCATCCGCATCTGCGACCTGGTCTCCAAGCACGGCCCGCGGCTACGCGTGGCCTACGAATACGACTTTGGAGACGGCTGGCGCCATGAGGTTATCCTGGAAACGGTGACGCAATCCGAGCCGGGAGCCAAGTACCCGCGCTGTACCGACGGAGAGCGCGCTTGTCCGCCGGAAGATGTTGGCGGCGTCTACGGCTTTGTCGACTATGTCGAGGCGATCACGAATCCGACTCACGGCGAACACCGCGAACTCCTGGAGTGGAACGGCCCCTTCGATCCCACGCGGTTCGACGCGGCCCAAGCCACTCGGCGCATGAGGAAAGGACTGCCATCGTGGTGAAGAAAGGAACAAAGCGGCCCCGAAAGCTCGCGAAGCACGACCGTTTTCCGCAGATCGAAAGGGAACTTCACAAGCGGACCCAGGCGGAGTTGGTCGCGCTGATCGTGGCGATCGCCAAGGAGCACGCCGTGGTCACGTGAGAACTGGAAGACCGGCTCGCAATCGAACTGCCGGTGGACCTGCTCGTCGCCAACCTGTCGTCGGCCATCCATCGTGCGACCGACTTCGACGAACGCATGATCAACCGCAACTTCGCAGTGGATTGGCAAGCTTATGCCGACGTTCGGAAGGGGCTGTCGCGGCTCGTCGAACTGAGCCAGCTTGCGGACGGGAAGGCGCTTGCGCTCGAGCCGATGAAAGGCGGCAGCTATCAAGTCGAGTGCAGCGACGAGGGATTGATGACCGAGGCGCTCAGCTAGTGCCTGATGCCGGTAATCCGCGCCGTCAAGGTCGCCGGCGGCGACGAGGCCGCCGAGTGGGCCCGCGAGATGCAGGCCGCCGATCGGGTTGGGTGCATCTGCTGCGAGGAACTGCCAGCGTTGCGGGGTGGGGCGTGAGCGAATACCAGTACGTGGTCTTCCGGGCCGTTGACGGCCCACTCAGTGACGAGCAGTTGGCGTTCGCGCATCGACAGTCCACCCGCGCCGAAGTGTCTCGAAGGTCGCTCTCCGTCGAGTACCACTACAGCTCCTTCCGCGGCGACGTCGATGGCTTGCTGCGCCAAGGCTATGACCTGCATTGCACAAACTACGGCGCCCGCGAACTCAAGCCGCGCTTGCCGAATGGTCTGCCCTTTGCGAAGGGCGTGTGGGGCAAATACGTTGAAGGCCAGCAACTCACGTGGAAAAAAGATGCCAAGGGTAGTGGCGGCATTCTGACTCTCTGTCCCTTTCACGAACCGGGCGAACTTGATGGCGTGTGGGAAGTGCAGAGCTACGTCGACGCGGCGATCGATATTCGCGAGCGTTTGATGACGGGCGACTTGCGGTTCCTGTACTTGCTCTGGTTGTGTGCGGCGAACGATAGCTATAACGATCCAAGGAGATGATCGAGCCGCCGGCGCCGCATGGCATTGCCGGCATCGCGTCTCGCGGCGGTCATCTCCTGCGATTCTTCTCGCTCGATCCGCTCTTGCTCGTCGCCGCTGGCAGCGACCTGGATGCCGCTCCGCGGGATCAATCTCGGGATCATGCCGCCCGCTGGGTCAACGCCCTCGACGAGCAACCCGCGAAAGACATGCTGCTGCAGTTCTTGGTCGGCGACACGGCGATCGTAAAGGCGAGGCTGCTAGCGGAGATCCGGGATTCGCAGGCTTCGAACGCTTGGCCGACGGGCGACAAGCAGCGGACCCTCGAGGAACTGTTGCGACGAACAGCGGCTCTGCGAGCCGAGGAAGCCGCCAAGCAAGCTCGCAAGGCCCAGCGAAGGGCCAAGCAAGAGGCGTCCAGGGCGGAGCGCGAACGCGCCGACCGAATGAAGGAAATGCTCGAAAATCCGGACCAATGGCTGCGCGGGTCGAACCGTCTCGTCGACCTTGGCGGAACAAGAAGCTACCAGGCGGTCGCCGAAATCCTCCATGATCTACGCGAGGCCATCGGCGGCGACAAGGGCGACAAGATTGTACGCCGTCACGCGGCAAAGCTGGTGAAGGCCCATCCGACGCTCAATCGATTGAAGAGTTCGCTGAGGAAGCGTGGTCTATTCGAATAGACGACACTCGTCCCCTCGATGTCCCTGGAAATCGGCATTTCTAAACCGACTCGCCGTCCTCCATCCGCCGCCGAAGTCCAGCCTCCCAGTTCCGGATTCCAGCATCAAAAAGTTCGATAGCCGTCCTGTCCCGCGACATCATAAGGTTCGTTGCAGAAAACACTTGCAGCGAGCCTTTCTTATGCGCCCTGGTGCTGAATTGGGCTCTTGTTACCAATGTGTTACCTACCGGCTGATAGGCGGCCCAGGCTGCATCCGCGGTCGTCTCCGCGTTGCGGCCGACGTAGAACCGCATGGTCGTTTCGATACTCTCGCGCCTCTTCAGCTCCTGGAGAACCTTGGGCATCACGCGGACAGCCCAGCGTTCTCCAAAGCTACGCCGCAGGTCGTGTGCGCTGGCGAACTTCACCTTGCCGGTGCGGGCGTCGGTGTTCACCTTCACGCCAGCCGCCCGGCCGATGCGGGCGATGATCCGCGAAACCCAAGCAGCATCAAAGCGGCCCCGCTGTCCCTTCAGGCCAAAGAGCGGAAACACGAGCCCCCGTCGTTCCGTCTCGGGGGTGAGCAAAAGGAACTCGGCGAACTCCGGGCGATAGGTAACAGCCGGTCGGTGTTACCTTTCTCTTGCGCGGCATGCACGCGAAGCATCGGCCGCCGACCGCTCAGGTCTACGCACATGCGGTGTGGACGATCCCACCACAGGTCGAGCGCTTCCCCCAGCCAAAGGCCTGACCACCACAACCCCGTTAGCAATCGCTGCCAGCTCGGGGTGGCCACGTCGACCACGATGCCGGGCACCTTGTCGAGCATTCGCTCGAACTCTTCGGCAGTGATCGGGCTGCCCTTCATCACGGACGAGTCTTTCGCCCGCGCCGGCCGGTCGATGGTTGGGGCGCCGATGCGGAGGAGCATCGCACGCCGCTCGCCCGCATCCTACAGCCCTATTGTGAGCACGGGCAGCCGATCAAGCCGGCCGCCCGGCGACACGCCCTCCACTTGCTGCAAGAACTCGGCAATCTGCAGCAACGAGCCCGACGGCTAGTTCGGTAACGGAATGCCCGGTGGCAAACGGCTTCGGCGCGAAGCGGGAATCGCTCTTCTGACTGGGAACGGCCGTATCACAGCGGCCGATTGGAGCGGCGGTTTTCAACCCGTCGAGGGACCGGTCCAGTTGCCAAGGCCGCTTTCCGCCGCGCGGAAGCCTTCGGCCTTTCACATTCTCTCCAACTGGACGGTCTGACGCTGCACTACACGGTGGAGTCCCAGGCGGTCGTCATCCGCGGTTACAGCGCGGTTTCGACCGCAACCGTGGCCTTTGGCGGCACGACGACATCTGGGCCGCCAAGGAGATCGTCGACATGCTGAGCGAGGCAGGTATCTATCAGCCGACCCTGAAAAAAGCCTTCGTGATCGACCGCAAGATCGTGAACACGGCCATCGGCCGTGACGTGGCGGAGGCTCTTTCGGCCTACGACATCCCGGTGCTCGACAGCTCGATCTGCCAGCGGGTCGCCTTTGCCGAGAGTGCCACCCAGGGGCTGACCGTCTACGAGATCGATCCCGAGATGCTGGCTTCTCAGGAGATGACTCACTTGGCCAAGGAAGTGGAGGGGCTCCTGAAATGATCAAGAAGGTGCAGTTTCCCGGACGCCGCCATGATCCGGCGCCGGCCGTCATCGACCAGTGGGTACAGAACCGCGGGCAACAGCCGGCCGAACCGACCAAGCGGCTGACGGTCGACGTGCCGCTCAGCCTGCACCGCCGAATGAAGATTCAATGCACCGTCGAGAACCGGATCATGGCCGATGTCGTCCGCGACCTGCTGTTCGACCGGTTCAGCGAGAGTGATGAACCGCCGGAGAT
>JAESFN010001077.1_pt1 | contig 15109 bp, 14 predicted proteins | sample 9269411 | NCBI WGS metagenome assembly JAESFN01 (sample SAMN14505399, study PRJNA617100) | algae metagenome | isolation source: Iphinoe sp. HA4291-MV1 and co-occurring heterotrophs from trail next to... | place: USA: Maunawili Falls, Hawaii | collected 2009-07-25
CCGGAGCGGGAGCAGCGGCCGCCGCAACCGGAGCGGGTTCGTGCGCCGGGGCAGGCGCCGCAGCGGGAGCTTCCGCGGCAGGCGCCGGAGCGGCCGCGGCAACCGCGCCGCCATCGATCGTGCCGAGGAGATCGCCGACGGTGACGACATCACCTTCGCTTTTTTCGATCTTGCCCAGCACGCCGTCGTCGGTGGCGGCGACTTCGAGATTGACTTTATCGGTTTCGAGTTCGAGCAGAACATCGCCGCGGTTCACCGCGTCGCCTTCGCTCTTCAACCATGTGCCCACAACGGCATCGACAAGCGATTCTCCGAGCGGTGGGACCCGGATTTCGACCGGCATCTGTTAACTCCTCTTCGTTGAGCGTTGCGGCATCGATACGGCGAGTCCACCCTGTTGCTTGGTTCGCCCATTGCGTGCCGTTGGAGCCGGTGGTTCGGCATACGCTGCCGCCACGATCTCCGCCTGGATCTCGTTGTGGGTTGCCAGGGAACCCTCGGCCGGGGAGGCACGATCGGGTCGCCCAACGTAGCGAATCGGCAGATCGCCGCCGGTCAGCTCACGCAGGCGCGGCTCCATGTAGGTCCAGGCGCCCATGTTGCGTGGCTCTTCCTGGGCCCAGACGATCTCTTTCAAGTTCGGGTAGCTGGAGATCACGCTGCGCAGCGCGCTGTTCTGGAACGGCGCAAGTTGCTCGACGCGGACAACTGCCACACGCTCGGCCGTCGGCCGCTCGGAGCTGCCTTCGAGATCGACGATCACTTTGCCGCTGCAGAGCACGAGGCGGGTGACCTTTTCGCGCCGCTCGATGGCGGAGGCATCGTCAATCACCGGCAGGAAGGTGCCCTGCACCAGATCGGCCACCGGCGAGGAGGCGAGCGGATTGCGCAGCAGCGCTTTCGGCGTCATCACCACCAGCGGGCGGCGATCGATCGGCAGCAGCTTCGCCTGACGGCGGAGCAGATGGAAGTACTGGGCGGAAGTGGTGCAGTTGGCGACGCGGATATTGTCCTGCGCCACCAGTTGCAGGAAGCGCTCCAGGCGTCCGCTGGAGTGCTCCGGTCCTTGCCCTTCGTAGCCGTGCGGCAGAAGGAGCACCAGCCCCGGTTCCTGCTGCCATTTCTGGCGGGCGGCGACGATGAACTGGTCGATCATGATCTGCGCGCCGTTGACGAAGTCGCCGAACTGCGCTTCCCAGAGCACCAGCGTCTCCGGGGATTGGATCGAGTAGCCGTACTCGTACCCGACGCAGGCTGCTTCGGAGAGCGCGCTGTTGTAAACCGCGAAGCTCGCCTTCGCCCCGGCAAAGTTCTGCAGCGGCGTGGTGGTCAGCCCGGTATCGGGGTTGTGCAGCACCAGGTGGCGCTGGCTGAAGGTGCCGCGCTCGGCATCCTGGCCGGTAAGCCGGATCGGGGTGCCGTCGGCGAGAATCGCCGCGAAGGCGAGTGCCTCGGCGTGCGCCCAATCGATGCGCGAGTCGGGCCCATCCACCGCGGTGGCCCGTTTCGTCCACTGCCGCGAAAGTTTCGACGACAGCTTGAAATCGGCCGGGGTGGCGTGGATCGCGGTTTGATACTCGCGAAGCTGGTCGTCGCTGATCGCGGTGTCCACTTCGCGGCGCTCGGTGTAGGGCACGTCCTCATCGGCGAATTCGAAGGAGCCGTCGGTGATCGAGCGACGCACCCCGGCCAGCTCATCGAGCTTCTCTTTGAGGAAGCGGTCGCCATCACCGGCGGTGATCGTGCCGTTCGCGGTCAGGCGATCGGCCCAGATTTGCCGCACGGTGGGGTGGCTGCCGATGATCTCGTACATCTTCGGCTGGGTGAAGAGCGGTTCGTCACCCTCGTTGTGACCCCAGCGGCGGTAGCCGATGAGATCAATGAGAACGTCCTTGCCGAAGCGATTGCGGAAGGCGATCGCCAGCTGGGTGGCGGCGATGCACGCTTCCGGTTCATCGGCATTGACGTGGATAATCGGGATTTCGAAGCCCTTGGCGGGATCGCTGGCGTACATCGTGCTGCGCGAATCCCAGTAGTTCGTGGTGTAGCCGATCTGATTGTTGACGATGATGTGCACGGTGCCGCTGGTGGTGTAGCCAGCCAGCCCGGCGAGGTTCATCGTTTCCGAAACCACGCCCTGCCCCGGGAAGGCGGCATCGCCGTGGATCAACACGCCGACGCTGCGCAGGGGATCCCGCACCGGTGCGCCACCGGCGCCACGCAGATCCTGGGTGGCGCGCACCATGCCGACCACCACCGGGTTCACCTGCTCCAGGTGACTCGGGTTCGGCGCCAGCACGATCGGCAGCTCGACCAGCGAGCCCTGCTGCCCCGGCAGAATCCGGGCGCCGAGGTGGTATTTCACATCGCCGGTCCACTCATCACCGGGATCGCTCTCGGCGGTGGCGGCTGCTTTGCGCTTCTTTCCTTCGAATTGGGCAATGATGTCGGCGTAGCGCTTGCGCAGGATGTGGGTGAGCACATTTAAGCGCCCGCGGTGGGCCATACCGATCACGACTTGCTTGATGCCGTCGCCGGCGGCGCGGTGCACCAATTCGTCGAGCATCGGCACGACGATGTCGTTGCCTTCAACTGAAAAACGCTTCTGCCCCAGGTACGTCTGGTGCAAGAAGCGCTCGAACCCTTCAACCGATGTTAAACGACGAAGCAGCGCACGTTGCGCTTCGGGTTCGAGACGTTGGGAAAACGCGCCTGATTCCACCGCTTCGCGCAACCAGGTGCGCTCCTCGGTGGCAGGCACGTGATCGAACTCGTACCCCGCAACCCCACAGTAGGTGGAGCGCAGGCGCGCGATCGCGGCGGCGGCATTAGCAGCGCCGTTCGCCACGGCACCCCCGACCACCGACGCTGGTAGGGCGGCGAGATCGCTTTCGGTCAGCCCGTAGTGCTCGGCTTTCAGTTCCGGCGCACCCGGTGGGGGCGAACCGAGCGGATCGAGGCGCGAGGCGAGATGCCCGTAGCCACGAATCGCCTGCGCGAGCTGAGCAGCGGCAATGATTTTGGAAACATCGACGGCCGGCGCGCTGGCTACCGGAGCGGCAGCAGTGGCGCGGGCTGGAGTTGGCGTGATCGTCGCCGGATCGAAATCGGCGAAGAACGCTCGCCAATCGGCATCGAGCGATGCCGGGTCCGCGAGATAGCGATCGTAGAGATCGAGCACGTATCCCGCGTTGGGACCAACAAACGTCCGCAGGTCGCTCATTGCAACCCTGGCTCCTCGGCATACCCCCTCAGTCGACTCTGCGCGAGAGGGAGCCTGTCGACGGTGTCGCGGTGGAGTTCCACCTGTGATCACCGTTCGCATAAACGAGCGTGTCGCCGGCGCTGAACCGTCAAACTATCAGCGGGGTATGACCGCGCAAGCCAGCAGCACGCGCCGGGCAGAATAGCATATGACCGGGCCAGTTTCGCGTGCCCTGCACACAGGATGAGGCTGGTATGCGGCGCACAAATCGGCCGAAATTCGTAGAAAAGTTACAGATTTCACAGTCGTTTTTGGATAAAACGAACAATTTCGAGCAGTTGGTGAAGAATTGCACACCCCGCTTCCAATGGAGAGAGGAGCGCTTTCAGGCATTTGTGACAAATCCATCGATTTATGGTGTGACGAGACGTGGAGCATTCCGCGAAAACCTTGGCGGGGAAACGAACAGCCACTTCAATCAGGACTGATGTGACCTAGAACGCCCGTGAAATTGCCTGGCAGAGCTACCTATTTCGTGTGGGTAAGGATTGGATGGCCAACGAATTCGCATCCGATCCGCCGGATCCCGCGAGCGTCGCCTCTCCGGTGAAGGTGCAGGCAGGCGAGGAATCGTCAACGCACGGTGACGGAGCCGGTCATGTTGGCGTGGAAGGCGCAGTAGTAGGTGTAGACCCCGGGTGCCGTGAACGTGTGTCCAAATTTTGCGCTGAAGGTCATATGCCCGGAATCGAACGCGCCGTTGTCAGCGGTCACCGTGTGCGCGGCGCCGTCGTCATTCGACCAGACAACGCGGGTGCCGGCAGGGATCTCTATCTTCTGCGGTACGAACGCGAATCGATCGATATGGACGATGACGCGCGGCGCATCGCCCGCGACTGGCGATGCCTGCGGCGACGCCGAGGGTGAGGCAATGGCATGGAGGCGATGCTCGCTCGAACCCTGCGCAAAGCGGCCCGGTATCGCGATCACCGCCGCAACCGCAGCTCCTACCCCGCCGGACAGCACAGTTCGCCGGGAGAAATTGCTAGGGGACATGATTGTTCTCCGCGATCCGAGGGCGAATGCCCTGGTTAGCATCATCGTGCGCGCCGTTGGAGCTGCTGGTGTGAACGCAGCGTGAAAATGCGGAACCGGTTAATCACCAGCGGCCCGGGGCGAAATCGCCCCGGGCCGCTGGCTTGGAGAATGAGGGAGCGTTAGCTCACCGTCACCGTGCCGGTCATGCCGGAGTGATATTCACAGTGGTAGGCGAAGGTGCCGGCGGTATCGAAGGTGTAGGACCAGGACGCGCCCGGATCGATCTTGCCGGACTGGAAGGAGCCGTCATCGGCGGTCACGGTGTGCGCGGTGCTGTCGTTGTTCGTCCAGGTAACCGTGGTGCCGACCGTCACTTCAAGCGTGGCGGGATCGAATTTGAACCCGGCGATGGAGGCGGAAACCGTCATCCCTGACGACGCTTCCGGGCTGCCCATGCCGGAGTGATCCATGCCGCCCATGTTGGCTTCGGGGCTGGCCATGCCGCCGCCCATCCCGCCGCTAACGCCGGGGAAGAGGAAGAGCCAAACACCGAGCTTACCGGCATCGCCATCCTTGAGCACGGCAACACCGACGTAACCGGAACCGGCCAGTTCCTTCAGCGGAACGATCGCCATGCCATCCGCACCGGCGGTGATGTCGCCGCAGACGAGATAGGTGCCGATTTCATCTTTGCTGAGGTGGGCAACGATCGCGTGTGGAGCCGCGGTGAGATCGGCGACCGTAGTTTCAACCTCGGTGCTGCTCTGCTCGACCATCAACGACGGCGTGCCGCCCATCGCGTCACCGGCGACCGGTGCGACATCGGTCAGCGGGAACTGCACGTCGCCAGGCGCGGTGCAATCGCCGGAGTGAATGTGCGCGGGGTGCGAATCGGTCGCGGCCGGCATCGCCATGCCTTCGACCTTGGCATCGTCGAGCACGATGGCGTTGACATCGGTGCCGGCGGTGGCGTTCGCGCTGAGAATCGCGATGCCCTCATAGCCGGAGCCATTCAGTTCGGCCAGACCAACCGTGAGCATGCCATCGCTGGTTACTCCGGCGATGTTGCCGCAGGCGAGGTAATTGCCGATATTCGCGTCGCTTTCGTGGACGACGATGGCGTGGGGTGTTGCCAGGAGATCGTTCACCGTCTGCTCGACGGTGCTCACGCTGGATGCGGGATCGCCGGTGAGATTGTTGAGCGGGGCGATCACATCGCCGGGAGCATCGCAGCTTCCATTATGGATGTGGGCCGGATGCGAGGCCTCCTGCGCCGTCACCGCTGTTGGCGCAAATCCCGCCCCGATCGAGAGAGAAAGGGCCGCTACCCCTGCTGCGAGCGTTAAGCCGATGCGTTGCCGAGTTGTTCTTTTCATCCGAACCCGTCTCCTCATCCGAATCAGCCGCAAAACCGGCAACGCGACAGACCCTCCATCGCCGTTCCCATGAACCGGTTTCGCGTGGGCACCTCGCCCGTTGCCTTCCCTACGTGACTGCATGGCAATTGGATGAGGGAATCTCGCAGCTCCCTATGAGTATGAGGACGTTTGGGCTGGATTCGAGGCGGAGATTCGAGCTCAGCTCCCATTCCCTGGTTGCTCCGGATATGGAACTCAGTACTAACGATTGATCTACCGGGGAAAGCGGTAACAGCCTGCGCGAGCGCTGGAGGGTCCTCGTTGTTTTCAGCCCGGGATATGGGACTCTGGGGACCCTCTCAGAGTTTGACACCCGGACCAACGGCTGTTAGCTTCCGGTTTGAGTAGTTGCAGCGATACGGACTCTGGATGCGCGCCCGCGTGGGCAATGGCATAGCGTATCCATCGTTTTCAGCAGGCAGGGCGATGGCTGCCCTGCATTGAAAGGAACGCGTTCGTGGCTACGGAACAAACAGTTACTCGTCTTTCGCGGCGCGCATTTGTGGGGAGTGCGGTAGCCGCAGCCGCGGCGGCAGGATTCTACCGCGTCACCTCGGCCGCTCCGGCGTCGCGTGCAGAGTTGCTCGCCAACGGCTTCCAGGATGGCGACAACGTCATTACCGTCGGTACCCTCGGCGAAGCGCAATCGATCAATCCCTTCCTGACCAATGAATCAGAAGGCGATTGGCGCTGCAAAATGCTCTTCGAGCAGTTTGTTCGCGTTGATGCCGCTACGTTTGCCCCAACTCCAGGCCCGGGTCTCGCCGAGAACTGGACGCTCGACGGGCTCACCTATACCTTCACCATCAACGCCAACGCGAAATTCTCCGATGGCAGCGATGTGACGGCCGACGACGTGGCCTTCACCATCCTCGGGCATCTCAATCCGGCGACCACTTCGCCGCGTCAATCGAAATTCACCTCGATCGCCGGCGCCGCGGAATATGCGGGGCTTTCGACCGCCACTCCGTCGGCCGCGCCGGCTGATGGCGTGGCCGGGCTTGAAGTGATCGATGCGAAAACGCTGAAGATCACGCTGGCCGAGCCCGATTCCTCCTTCCTCTATAACCTGAAGTACATCTTCACCGTGCCGAAAGCGCAGCTCGATGGCAAGGATTTGACGAGCGATCCCTGGTTCGAGGCTCCGGTCGGCGCCGGTCCGTTCGCGTTCTCCTCCTGGAGCACCGGCGGCGATTTCGTTGCCAACAAGAACCCGAACTACTACCAGGAAGGCAAACCGGGGCTGGATGGCTTCATCCACCGCGTGATCGCCGATGCCAACACCATCGTGCTCTCGCTGCAATCGGGTGAGATCGATGGCTCGATCTACCCGGCGCCGACGATGAAGGATCAGCTGGAGCAGATCTCTGATGTTGAGATCGTGATTCCGCCCTTCAATTCGCCGCAGGGCTGGATGTTCAATCACAAGAACGAGTGGCTGGCAAAGAAAGAAGTGCGCCAGGCGATCGCGAAAGCGATCAACGTCGATCAATTCGCGCAGGATTCGCTGCTCGGTATCGGCACCCCGGGTGTCGGGCCGATCGCTCCGGGCTCCTGGGCGTTCGATCCCGAGCTGAAAGCGCTGCCGTACGATGTTGCCGCCGCGCAGGCGCTGCTCGATTCGGTTGGTTTCCCCAAGGGCACCAAGATCCGCTTCTGCGTCAACCAGGGCAACGTGCTTCGCGAGGACTGGTTGGTCTATTCGCAGCAGGCGCTGAAGGAGATCGGGATCGAGGTCGACGCGCAGCCGCTGGAATACGCCACGCTGGTCGAGCAGGTCACCGCTAACCTCGATTACGACGCCACCGGTGTTGACTTCACCGGCGTGACGGCGAATCCGGGCGAACTCTACGATCAGTACCTCACCGGCGCCTCCGGTAACTACATGAGCTACAGCAATCCTGATCTCGATGCGCTGCTCGAAGCGACGCGCACCGAGCTCGATCAGGAGAAGGCGAAGGAGCTCTACAAGCAGATTCAGGCGATCATCACCGAGGATGCCGCGGTGTACTACGCCTGGTATCGCCCCTTCCTGCACGTGATCAGCAAGCGCTTCATCGGCTGGACCGGGAGCAACCTCGAAGAGGGACTCTTCTACAACCTGGAAGATGTAACCGTCGCAGCGAGCTAGGTTAATGCGTTGTCCGTCGCCCGTTACCCGTTTTCCGTATTTACGGACGACGGATAGCGGGCGACGGATGACGCCGTTTTCTTCGGAGGAACACCATCCATGAACAACGGCGTGTTCGCCTACATGGTGCGGCGCGTCATTATGCTGGTTCCGTTGCTCTTCGGTCTCAGTGTTTTGATGTTCGGATTGATCCACGCGGCGCCGGGCGATCCCGTTCGCACGATGATGAGCCCCACCGCGGCCCAAAATCCGAAGTACGTCGAGCAAACGCGGGAGCGTTTGGGGCTCGATGATTCACTGCCGGTGCAATACGTACGCTGGGCCGGAAATTTGGTGCAAGGCGATTTTGGTACCGCCTATACCTTTCAAAATAAGTCGGTGCTGAGCCTGATCGGTGAGCGCTTCTGGTCGACGATCGAGCTGCAGGCAATCGCCCTCTTTTTGGGATTGATCATCGCCATTCCGATCGGCATCTTATCGGCAATCAAGCAATATTCGACGCTCGACAACATCGTGACCGTCGGTTCCTTTTTAGGCGTTGCCATACCCAATTTTTGGCTAGCGCTCCTCTTACAGCTTTGGATTGGAGTGAAGCTCGGCTGGTTACCGGTGCTGAGCTCGAATCAGGCGCGCGCCGATTTCCCCGATCGTCTCCGCTATTTCATCCTGCCGGTGATCGTGCTGGCGCTGCCGAACATCGCGTATTTCGCTCGCTTCATGCGCTCCTCGATGCTCGAAGTGGTCAATCAGGACTACGTCACCGTCGCCCGCGCCAAGGGTCTCAGCGCTCGTGCCGTGCTCTACAGCCACGCCATGCGCAACGCGCTGATCCCGATGGTGACGGTGGTGGGCTTGCAGCTGCCGCGCATCATTGGCGGCGCGGTGATTATCGAGCAGATCTTTGCTTGGCCGGGTTTAGGTGATCTCGCCTGGAAAGCAATCGGCCAACGCGATTACCCCGTAATCCTGGCGATCACGCTGCTCTCGGGTGCTGCCGTAATGATCGTGAACATCATTTCCGATTTCGTCTACGTCCTGGTCGATCCCCGTGTCTCGCTGACCGGCGGCCCGAACGCATAGCGGGGAAGCGAACGGATGGAAGCATCAGCAACTCAGGTGCGAAGCGCGGCGATCGATAGCCTGACGAGTCTCCCAGCGCAGCGCAAATTCGCCACCTGGAAACGCTTTTCGCGCAACAAGCTGGCGATGGCCGGGCTGATCGTGATCGTGTTCATGTATTTGATCGCGATCTTCGCGCCGCTGATCGACCGCTATGCCTACGACGCCATCACCGCCGGTATGCGCAACAAAGCGCCGAGCTGGGAACACTGGATGGGCACCGATCGCAACGGGCGCGATGTCTACTCCCGGTTCGTCAACGGCGCGCGGATTTCGCTCTTCGCCGGGTTCGCGGCGGTGACGATCATCATGACCGTGGGCGTGTTTCTCGGCGGAGTCGCCGGATTCTTCGGCGGCATCATCGATAGCATCATCATGCGTTTCACCGATATCCTGCTCTCGGTGCCGCTGATCCTGCTGCTGATCACCTCGGCCTCGCTCTTCCAGCCAAGTTTGAAAACCACGATCATCGTGATCGGGCTCACTTCGTGGCCGGGCGCGGCACGCCTGATTCGCGGGCAATTCCTGGCGTTGAAAGCGCAGGAATATGTCACCGCGGCGCGGGCAATCGGCGCCACCTCATGGCGGATCATGCTCCGCCACCTGTTGCCCAACACGATGGCGATCGTGATCGTGGAAGCGACGATCTGGCTTGGCTTCGCGATTCTGCTCGAAGCGAGTCTGAGCTACCTCGGTCTGGGCGTGCAGATTCCCACACCCTCCTGGGGCAACATGCTGCAGGATGGCCAAAAGGATCTCATCACCGGCGCCTGGTGGATGACCGTCTTCCCCGGTCTCGGTATCTTCCTGACCGTGCTTGCCTTCAACCTGATGGGCGACGGGCTCCGCGACGCCCTCGATCCCCGCCACCGCAAGCGGTAGGCAATCCAATCGCTGCAACTGCGATATCAAAATGTTGAGGGGCCGGTTAGACCGGCCCCTCAACATTTTGGGTAACCCAGCGAGCGCCCCTACCCCACCTGCTCGAAAAAAATCCGCTCCAGCGTCTCCGCGGAATTGAAGCAGAGCCCGGTGTGCACCGGCGCCGCCTGGATTTGCGTGCTCGATGGCGCCACCACCCAGTGCCAGCGCTCCGCCTGGGCGAGGCGCGCGATCGGACCGGCATCACGCTCACCGGCGCAGATACGCGGAATCAGCTCCACAGCGTCGGTGATTGCTTCCCAAGCGGTCTCGCTGAGATCAGGGGCGAAGGCGCGCAGGCGAGTGCGATCGAGCGCTACCTTCGCCGCCAGAAAGCGCTGCCCCCGGCAGATCACCACCACACCGATGTTGAGAAACTCGCCCCGCTCCACGCGCGGCATGAAGCGGATCACGCTGTATTCGAAGGGGTGCGGCCGGTTGCTCATACCGCCCCCTCAACCGCCTGCTGCGCGGCAATCGCTTCGGCGGTGAAGCCGTCTGAGGCCGCCAGCCGGGCGAGAAAGAAGGCGCGATAGGCGTCACGATGCTCCGCGGGTGTGGCGAACGGTGAGGTTTGTGAACCCAGCCATTCATCAGGGATCAGCGCCAGCACCGCATCGAGCAACTCGGGGGTGATCCGCGCCCGAAGCTCCTGCGCCGCCGATGCGATCTCACTCGCGAATGGCAGCAACACATGATCCTTGATCATCGCGAAGCGGCTCTGGGCCACCCGCTCTGGATCGTTCCACGAGTAGTGCACGTAAAGCGCCGCCCCGTGATCGATGAGATAAAGCCGGTCGTGCCAGACGAGCAGATTCGGATTTTTCGCGGTGCGATCGACATTCATGATCAGCGCGTCGAACCAGACTGTCGCCGAAGCGAGCTCCGGGGTCACGCCACGCGGCTTCGCGGGCTGAAACGCGATCGAGCCAGGGAGGTAATCCATCCCGAGATTGAGCCCGGCGCTAGCGCGGAGCAGCTCTTGAATCTCGGGGTCGGGCTCAGCTTTTGCCAGCGCCGCATCGAGCTCGATCAGCACCAGCTCCGGGACCGGCAGCCCGAGCGCACGGCCAAGCTCGCCGCAAATGATCTCGGCGATCAGCACCGGGATCCCCTGTCCGGCTCCGCGAAACTTGATCACGTAGTGCCCGAGATCGCTCGCTTCCACGATCGCCGGCAGCGAGCCACCCTCGCGCAGCGGGGTGACGTATCTCGTTGTTTGTACGAGTGGTAACGGCTCAATCGCCATCTAATCCGATTCCCATCATCACGGTCGAAACACCGCGGGCATTATAGGGAACCGGCGTCGCCTGGTATCCGTTATCTGTTTCCCGTAGCTACGAACAGCCGGCGATCATCCACTGGCAGGCATCGGCCCCCCACGTAGCGGACGCCCCGATTCGGTGCGGGCCTCGTTATCCCGCAGGCGAGGTTCGTAATGCGCGAAGAAGATTTTCCCGGTCAACTCGCGACGGCTATGCACCCCGGTTTTCTCGAAAATACTCTTCAAATGTTGCTGCACCGTTTGCGCGGAAACGAAGAGCCGCTCGGTGATCTCCAGCGTCGATAACCCTTGCAGCACGAGCCGCGTCACATCCTGCTCACGCTGTGAAAGCCCGTAGGCCGACATCAACAGGGCGGCAATCCGCGCGGGGTGAGCCGGCTCGATGATCACCGCCACCCGCCGCGCCTGATCGGTCACCAACGTGGCGCCGTGCAGCACCACCCACCGCCCGGAGCGCGCCAGCACCCGCGCCACCGCCACCTCGCCGGGTGCACCACCGCGCTCGGAGGTGCGAAGCGCCCGCCCCGCCACCGCCATCACCGCCGCCGGCAGCATACCTCCGGCGGTGTAGCCGCCCGGCAGCTCATCCAGCCAGCGCTCCATCCCCGGCGCGATCGAATCAATCGTCCAGTCTTCCCGCAGAATCAGCAATCCCGGCGATTCCGGTCCGTCCGGCTCGGTCGCTTCACCAACGAGCAAGCCCCGTTGCGCTCCGAGGGCGAGATCGGTCGAGATCTGTCGCAAAAACGTAATCTCGGCCTCGGAGAAGGTTGGTTCACCGGGTTGCCGGTACAGTCCGAGCAGCCCCCAAACTTCGCCACTATTCGTCCGCAGTGCCACGGTCAATTCCTGGTCACCGCCGTAGGGCGCCACGAAGCGCTGCCAGGCGATGCTGGCGCTTGGATTGCCGTTCGTTTTTTCGTGAATCGTGGCGTACCCACTGTCTGACCGGGCGGTATCGGAGAGCTTGGTTACATCGTCGGCGAAATACTCGTGCGCCAGCCATTCACTCGGGAGCGGTGGCATTTCCGGCTGGTAATGACTGGTGACCAGCAGTGACGCTGGATCGAAGGTGTACCAGCAGGGACCGATGTAGTGCGGCACCATTTCGGCAACTACTTCACTGGCGGCGTGCCAGAACGCCGCCAGATCGAGCCCCTGCCCGGCCAGCACGGTGACCTTGTCTTTGGCGCGATTCACCTTTTGCTCATTCATATGTCGAGTGTAGCGAGTTATTCGCGCGATCGCATTACCAGATTTGTGGAATGTACCTCTGGCGCTCCCCTCGATAACCTCGATACAGAACGCTCCCAAGCCGGTGCGTTCTCACGGGAGGCGACGTGTTGAACGGCATGAATCGCGGTGCGATCACCCCGGAAGAGCTGGAAGCGCTGCACGAAGATGCCCTGGTGATGCGAGACGCGGGATCGCTCATCGGCATCTACGACGCACGCATGACGTTGGTCGCAGCATCAGGGGAACGATCGATTGGCGCCGAGGAGAGTGCACGACACGCGCTTGCCCTATGGCAGGGCGATTTCACCTACATCGCTGACCCGCTCACGGTGATCCAGGTGAGCGATCTCGCCCTGATCGTTTCACGCGATTGCATCAGCGTGGTGCGTCGCGATCGTGACCGGTGCTGGAGATACGCGATTGTGCGCCAGTTCCCGGCAACCACAGGAGGAACAGCATCATGACATCGGAAACCAAACTCCTGACACCGCGCCTGGTAACCCGCGAGGACGGCGAAGCGCGCTGGTGGTTCGATGGGTTGGCAGTGATCAAAGCAACCGCCGAAATGACCAACGGTCAGCTTTCGATCCTGGAAATTACCGAGCCACCGAACGCCGAAATCCCCCTGCATGTGCATCACCGCGAGGATGAGTCGTTCTGGATTCTCGAGGGCGATCTCGTTTTCGAGGTCGGCGGCAAAACGATTCCCGCGAAGACCGGCGATTTCCTGTTCGGCCCCAAAGAGGTGCCGCACCGCTTCACCGTCGGGCCGAACGGCTGCCGCATGCTCTTCATCATGACCCCGGGCGGATTCGAGCGGATGGTGATCGGCATGAGCCAACCCGCCGAATCGCGGGTACTCCCGCCACCCTGCGCCGGCGAACCCGATTGGGCGCACATCGCCGCGGTTGCCGCGGAATACGGGAATGAGTTGCTGGGCTAGCCGGACTCAGCACTCCGCGTAACAAAAAAGCCCCTCTCCCAGTGGTGGGAGAGGGGCTTTGTGGTGAGGTCGATTAGAGCGTCTTCGGCAGTTCTTTCACCACCAGCGCGCGGTTGAAGGACTGCGGCGCTTTGTTCCAGCCGAACGCTTCGGTTTCATCGCCCATGATGGCAAGGAAGGCCGAGTGGGTATCGGGGTAGACATCGAGCACGGCTTCGATCGGAATCCAGAGCTCTTTCGTGGCGCCACGCAGCCCTTCGGCGTAGATGTAGCCCTTGAAAGTGCGCCCCTGCTCCTGACCGCCCGGCATCAACCCGATCACGCGGGCGAACTCGCCGCTGCGCGCGAAGAGGGTGTAGCCCTCGGCGATGTCGCTGACGGCGCCCTTGCCACCGCTGCGCATGCGCACATCCAGTGGCGCCACTGCCGGGGCGAACATCGGCCGGCGGCCGATCACCACCTCGCGGTCGAGGATGCTTCCCTTGGGCAGACCGATCACGGCCAGCGCACCGATCCCCAGGATCACCAATCCGAGCAGCACACCGAACCAAAGTTCCTTGCGCTCGAATTCACCCAGATCTGGTTTGAAAAGATTCAACAATGCTTCGCCGATGGCGATGATCGCCACTGCGGTAATCACAAATGAGACCACCGGCACCACGAGCGGGCGGATGACCTGCTTGGGAATATCGAGATGCACGCTGACCTCCCCGTCCGTTATGCGCTCGCGCTACCACGATTGTCGTACACGCGGAATTGCTCCGCTACCCTTTGCCCGGTTCCTCGGAAACAGAAAACTCCGCTTGCCGCAGCGCTTCCCGTTTACGTCGCACTTTTCGCAACCGCCAGCGATAGCCGATCGGCCCCGCCAGCGCCACCCCCGGCACGATGAGAAACGGCCAGGTGGCAAGCGCCGCTACCGGCGCGAACTCCTGCGGGGCGATCCAAAAGAGCAACACCCCGACGGTTATCACCTTGAAGGCGAACAATGTCCAAACAAATGCCCAGACCGTTGCCCGCTCATCAGCGGCTTGTTTGCGCTCTGCTTCCTGGCGCCGGAGCGCCGCGGCATGCGCGTGTGAATGATCAATCTGCGCCATCGGGTGCGAACCTCACACCGTTACTGGCTTCTCGCCGCCACTCCTTACGAACTCGATACCGCATCGGGTTTGCGGGCCGGGCGCTTGGTCGGATTCTTCCGATCATTCGCTGCTTCTCGGCTCGCCCAACGCAGAAAGATGATCGTAAGCAGGCTAAGAAAGAAAACAGGAACTCCGGCGGCCATCATGGAGCCTGCAATCATCTGATCATCCGCCAGCGAAATTCCCCAAAGACGCGGTGCGTCTTTATAGAAGCTGTACAAGCCCGGATTCGCAAGTGTGATCATCATCCCCACGATACCACCGGGGATCGTTTCGGCAAACAGCAAGAGACACTGAATGATCGGGGTGGCTTTGTGCCATTTCGGATTCGGCCCGATCAACGACCACCAGGTGAAAATGCCGGAAATCAAAAAGGACGTGTGCTGCAATGCGTGCATCGCCGGTTGATTCAGCGCGGCATCGTAGGGTCCGGGCAAGTGCCACGCGATCATGATCGCATTGCCGATCACAAACGAAGGCACTGGTTTGGTAATGGCGCTGCCGATCCGAAACAGCACCGGCCGCGCATTGATCGGGTTGAACCACCACCCCGGTATCCCAAGCAGCAACAGCGGCGCCACCAGATACATCAGCACCAGGTGCTGTGCCATATGCACGCTCAGCAGATAGGCGTCGCCCCAATCGTGAAACGGCGGACCGAGCACCACCGT
>JAESFN010001078.1_pt1 | contig 15070 bp, 9 predicted proteins | sample 9269411 | NCBI WGS metagenome assembly JAESFN01 (sample SAMN14505399, study PRJNA617100) | algae metagenome | isolation source: Iphinoe sp. HA4291-MV1 and co-occurring heterotrophs from trail next to... | place: USA: Maunawili Falls, Hawaii | collected 2009-07-25
CGAGATTGTTCGGCGTTTCGTAGATCATGCCGCGATACTGATCGATGAATTGCTGCCAGACGGGATCGCCATCGAGCGATTCGGTCATCACCTCGATCGAGCGCGATTCGAGTGGGGCGAGCCGCAACCAGCGATGCTCGAGATAGGTGCGGTAGAAGGGGCTCGATTGACTCACCTGGGCATACACCACACGCGGTTCACGGGCGGGATTCGCGATGACGATGTTGAAGCGCTGGCGGGTCGCCGGTGAGGCGGTTTCCGACCAGAATTTGTCGTAATTCGATTGCGCTACGTTATCGCGGTCGCTGCTTTCGTGGATCGCCGGTGCTCCGGGTTGCTCGTAGAGCGGGATATCGACCTGGATGCAGTGGTGTCCGCTGCTCGGCGGTACCCAGGCCAGTTTCAGTTCGGCCGTTTGATTGGGGTCGATATCCTTGGCATCAGTCCAGCCCAACGGCTCCAACGGCACCGGCGGCTGGTCCTTGGCATTGGCGGTGAGATTTTTCACCGACACATGCGCACGCACACCGAACGCTTTCAATCCCCCGTGATTCTTGACCTTTACGATAATATCGTTGGGATTACCACCCCAGGGTACGTTGTGCCATTTCGGATCGGCGCCGTTGTTGTTCTTGGCATTCCGCACCTCGATATCGGGGCTTTGCCACAGTTTGTCGCCATCGGGCCAGGGGCGTATGGAAAGTTCCGGTTTCGCCTCGGAGTCGTAGCGAATTTGCAGATCGGCATCGGCGGCCCCGATCCGGGTGACCGTGGCAACGAAATCTTTCGGCGCGCCCTCGGTGAAATCCTGCTCGCGATAGTTTTCGTTCGCGGCAAGGAATGCACCTTCAGTCAAGATCCCGTCGGAATCATTTACGCCATCGGGATCGTCGAACAGCCGCAGCAGGAAGGGGCGGCTGTCGTAATTCACCCCGCCATCGGGCGACACGACATCTGTGCCCACCACCACCTGATTCATCGGCAGATTGGCATCGCCGATCGAGGCGCCCTGCCGCGCGCGATACTCGAAGTAGTAGTTGCGGCCGTTGGCGATGCGCACTTCCACGCCACGCAGCCCGGCGCCGGAAGATTCGAGCGCCTGCAGGGTGACGGTTTCCGCGATCGCACCGCCACCGTTCGCCGCGAAGTTGTAGGTTTTTAGCTCGTTCTTTTCGACCCAACCGAGCAGCATGCGGGTTGGCAACGACAATTGCGGCAATCCGCCATCCTGCCCCATCAAATCCCAGTTGTTGATCTGCCGTTGCGCGTTGCCCTGGTTCATATCGGGATAGAGGTAGAGATCGGGGAGACGCAGCGTGTGCCCGAGTTCGTGCGCGAGCGTTTCGTAGATCTGGCGGCCGTCGATCGCGGTCCAGTTTTCCGGCATCACCACCATTGGCAGATTGCGTGGACCGGAACTCAGCGTCACATCCTGGGTCGATTGCCGCGGCCAGACAAAACGCCCGATGCTCGTTCCGGTGGGTGGATTGGCCACGAAGGGAACGTTCGCGGTGCGCACCACAAACACGACCGCGTCGGTTTGGGCGAGATTGACCACCGGGGTGGCCGCGGCGCTGTTCGCCTGTTCGAGCGTAGAGACGAGTTTTGCCCAGGTATCAGGCTTCGGATTCCACCGCCTGGGCAGGGTTGCCCCGGGATTTGCCGGATCGGGGATCGTTTCCAGTTCGAAATTGTCTTCCCAGCTCCCGGTCATGTGGAGCGGCGCGGTGACCGCGCCGCCGACGAGGCTCATCGTCAGTTTGTTGTACGAAACCTCGCGGTAATAGGCATCGACCGAGTGGGTGATGCCGCCGACCGCCACGCCATTCACGAAGTGATTCGCCCAGTTGGTCTGAATCGCCGTCAGATCGGCCGCCACGGTGGGATAGGTGTTGGTGGTTGTGTCGATCAGCACGATTGCCACGCGCCAGGTCGCCGGTGCGGTGTAGACATCGATGTTTTGCGGATCGGAGCCACCACCGCCCCAGGCCGGCCGGGTGACCGGCGGGGTAAGCACCCCGGTGGCGCAGAAGGTGGGTCCGGCGTCGGAATCGTGCCAATCGTCGTCGATCGTGAATTCCGCCGCGCCGACCGTTTCGCCGCTCATCCGGTTCGTCACCTTCAGCGTTCCGGTGCCGGGACGCCAGCCACCGATCACCTGCAAATGCGGATGGTTGGGATCGAAGGTGTCATCGCGCGATGGGGAAATCGCGCCGAGATCGGAATCGTCGATTGTGTATTCGACGTCGTCGAAGCTCAGCCCACTACCGGTGAAATCGAAATAGGCGGGCGCAAATCCTCCCAGGAAGATCGGTGTGGTGGAATCGATGGTGACGTAGACCGGATCGGTGACACCGACCGGCAGCACGCGCTCGCTGACCTTGGTGGCAGCGAGGGTAAAGAGATGACCACGTTTGTCGATCACGCTGCCAAGGATGGGGTCGCCGGCGATTGCCGGGGCGGCCAGTTGACGCACGGTCTTGATACCGCGGGCCAGCGCCAGCTCCGCCGATGCGGCGGTAACGATCGCCCATTGATCGTTGACCGTAGCAAGCGATCCGCCGAAGGGGAGCGGGTTTGGCCCGCTGGAGACGGATGCGGTGCTCAGATTTCCGACCCTGAGCATCACCCCGGCGGCATCATTCGCCAGCAGGTAGACGGTGCGATCGTCAGTGCCTGCGGCAAGCGCGAACGCGCCATCCAGCCCGCTCAGCTTAGTGGTGCGGTTGCTGCCCGGCGTGCCATCGAGATTGTAGAGATCGAGGTGCGGCGCAGGATCACCATCGAGCACCAGCAGACTCGTGACACCACCAATCGTGATGCACGCCAAACCACGGCACTCCCCAGGTTGATTGGCGAAGGCGACCGCGTTGGCGCGATCGGCGTCGAGCAGATCGACCAGCCAGAGCCCATCCGCATCGGCAACGATCAAGCGATCGTTGGCATCGTCGACCGCGATGCCGGTGACATCACGATACCCCGTGCCGAGGCGGCGTTTTTCATACAGTCCATCGTCCATGCGCAGCAGATCGAGCGCGCGAATTGCGCCACCCCGCTCCGCCACTACAAGCAGATCGTGATCCGGTGCGTAGGCACCGGCGCGAAGATCGGTGAACCCCGTCGCAACTACCTGTGTCGTCGCCATGGTGAAACTCCCGGCTATCGTGGACGACTGTGCATCGAGCGACGCCGAGCGCAAGGGCCCGGCATCGAAGGGACGAGGCTCGACGCACCTTCAGGCTAGATTCGGGAGATGGGGAACACATCGTAGGTTTTACGTATGTCGCATGGCGAAAATACGTATATGTCAACAAAACCAGCGCCGATATCGCCCGGGGATGGTCCCGGGGATGCGACCCCGGGCTAAAAACAAAAGAGCCCTTCCAGGGCTCACGCATGACAAACACCCAGGAAAAACCACCAATCCGTAGGGGAGCCCCTCGTGGGCTCCCCTACGGATTGGTGGTGTCTAGGAAGATGTCTTCGCTTTGTGGTTAGCGATCGACCAGCGAAAACGCCTCGGCCGCCGCCGTGAGGGTGCGATCGATGTCGGCGTGGGTGTGGGCGCGGGAGAGGAAGAGGGTTTCGAATTGCGAGGGGGCGATGTAGATGCCGCGATCGAGCAGCGCCCGGAACCAGGCGGCGAAGGCAGCTGTGTTCGAGGTGCTCGCTTCGGCGTAGTTCGTCACCGGGCGCTCGTTGAAAAAGAGACCGCCCATCGTGCCGAAATGCGCGGTCTGAATCGGGATGCCGGCATCGCGCGCAGCGGCTCCCAATCCATCGATCACCATTTTCGCTGAGGCTTCGATCGCGTCGAACACCCCCGGCTGCTTGATCGCGCGCAGTGTCGCCAGTCCGGCGGTCACCGCGAGCGGATTGCCGGAGAGCGTGCCAGCCTGATAGACCGGACCCGCCGGGGCGATCTGCTGCATCAGGTCGGCGCGACCGGCGTAGGCGGCCAGCGGCATACCGCCACCAACGACCTTGCCCAGCGTAATCAAATCAGGTTGGACACCGAATTTCGCTGTCGCACCACCGAGCGCGACGCGGAACCCGCTCAGCACCTCGTCGAAAATCAGCACCGCGCCATATTTCGTGGTCAGCGCGCGCAGCCCTTCGAGGAAGCCGGGTTGCGGCCCGACCACGCCCATGTTTCCGGCGACCGGCTCGACGATGATCGCGGCGATTTCCTCCGGAAATTCAGCAAAAACCCGCTCCACTCCGGCGAGATCGTTGTAATCGGCGATCACGACATCGGCGGTGGCGTTCGCGGTGACACCCGGGCTATCGGGGAGACCGAGGGTGGCGATACCGCTGCCCGCTTTCGCGAGCAGAAAATCGGCGTGACCGTGATAGCACCCGGCGAATTTGACGATTTTGGCGCGGCCGGTAGCGGCGCGCGCCAGGCGCAACGCGCTCATCGTCGCCTCGGTGCCGGAGGAGACGAAGCGCACCATCTCCACCCCGGGAACGATCGAGATCACTTCCTCGGCGAGCTCGGTTTCGAGCTCGGTCGGCGCGCCGAAGCTGGTGCCGCGAGCGGCAGCATCGGCAATCGCCGCCACCACGCCCGGTTCGGCGTGACCGAGGATGAGCGGGCCCCAGGAGAGCACGTAATCGATGTACTCGTTGCCATCGATATCGAACAGGTGCGCACCGGCCCCCCGGGCGATGAACGGTGGATTGCCGCCGACCGCGCGGAAGGCGCGCACGGGGCTATTCACGCCGCCGGGGATTACCTGACGGGCACGATCGAACGCGACCTGCGACTGAACGCGGGAGGGAACCGTAGTAGTCAAGAACATTCTCCAGGTGAACGATCGAGCGACGGCAGACCAAACAAGCGTTGCGCGGCGAGCGCCAGCTCACCCCGCTCCGATTTCAAACTCGTGACCGGTTGATGGAGCAATTTGCCGACCAATCCGACCGAAAGCGCCTCGACGATGTTGCGCTCCCGTTCGTTGAGCGCACCGAGGCGGCGCAGCGCGCGTTGCAATTCCGATTGGCGAATCGCCTCACTCTGCTCCCGCAACGAGGCGATAGTGGTGGCGACCTCGCGCTCCTCCACCCAGAGCGCGAGCGCGGCCGATTCCTCCGCAATCAGGTGCTCGATCGCGGCGAGATCGGTTTCGCGGGCATCGGGTGTCGGACCGCTGGCGCCGAGACGATCAATATCGAGCAGCGGAGCGGTCACGAGCGCGGGATCGATGCTGCGCGGCACCCCGAGATCGATAAACAGCGCCGCTTCAGGGGCGTTAACGCCCGCATCGATGAGATAACGATCGGGGAGGGTGATCGCGGAGATCACAACCCGAGCATACGGCAATTCCGTATCAAGCTCATCGAGACTGGCGAACCGGGCATCAATTGCGTGCGCCAGTGCTTCAGCGTGCCGCACGGTGCGATTGAGAATGACGATGTCGTCCGCACCGGCGGAGCGCAGCAGGCGAGCAACATGCCCGGCCATCTGCCCGGCACCGGCGATGACCATGCGCTGATCGGTCAAGTTCTCGCCGAGCGCCTCAACCACCGCGGCCGTAGCTGCGTGCGGAATGGAATTGCCGCGACCGAGCCCGGTGTCGGTACGCACGCGCTTGCCGGTGCGCAGAGCGGCCTCCCCGGCGCGGGAAAGCAGCGGCCCGAGCGTTTCCGCATTGCGGGCGGCATCGAGCGCGGTGCGCAACTGCGTGAGAATCTGCGGCTCGCCGAGCATCATCGAGTGCAGCCCACTGGCCACCCGCATCAGGTGCTCGAACGCGCGCTCTCCCTGCGCCGCGTAAACCGCCCAGGCGAATTCTTCGCGCGGCAACTGATGAAACGCGGCGAGGGTCCGCTCAAGCTCGGCAGCAGTAGCGCCGAGGGCATACAGCTCGGTGCGATTGCAGGTGGAGAGCACGAAGATCTCGGCGCAGCTCTCGCGGAGCTCCGCCAGGAAGCCCGGCAACATGGGATCGGCGATGGCGACCCGCTCGCGCAGCGCCAGCGGCGCCGAGCGGAAATCGATCCCGATCATGGTGAGGGCATCGAGCGAAAACCCGGTCAAGATGTGGTGCTCCCCCTCAAACGCGGCGCCTGGCAACAAGGACGCCAAGCTGAAGCATGGCGCTAACAGGTGCAAGCCTCTTCGAGGCCAAACACGAAATGCCCAGGACTCATCGCGTGTTCCGTAGGGGAGGCCCTTGTGGCCTCCCGTCTACCCGTCACGAACCCGGGAGGCCACGAGGGCCTCCCCTACAGCGAATGTCCCGGTCTCGTCTCAGAATCCGGAACGACGGCAACCTGGCACGTCCGTCGTTCCGTAACTACCGGCGACCGGCGACTGATAACTGACGACTTGTCACTGTGACTTCCTGTGACTCGCGTAGCGCTGCCGTATCGGCTTTCGGCGACGATAGACGAGGTGCTAGGATTAGGCAACCAAGTTTTGCATAGATTTGCAGGACTTTTGATGCAAGATTGCACATCTTTGGGGTAGTTGAGTCGGCGCTGTGCCTGGCGCCACGGGATGTGACAACACCTATGTCGAGCTCGATTCGAGTGGGAGCGCGAGGTTCGCGACTCTCCCTTTGGCAAGCCAATCACGTCATCGGGTTACTGCGTGCCGCCTGGCCCGATCTCGATGTCGAGTTGGTGACGATTTCCACGCGCGGAGATCGCGTGCTCGATACCCCGCTGCCATTGCTCGGCGGCAAAGGCGTGTTCACCGAGGAGATCGAGGCGGCACTACGTAGCGGCGAGATCGATTTTGCGGTGCACAGCCTCAAGGACTTGCCGGTCGAGGAACCCGAGGGTTTGACGATCGGGGCGACTCCTCCGCGCGCCGCCGCCGGTGATCTGCTGGTGAGCCGGAGTGGGGTAGGGCTGCTCGGGCTGCCGGAGGGCGCCGTGATCGGCACCAGCAGCCCGCGTCGTAGCGCGCAGTTGTTGCACGCACGCCCCGATCTGCAAACCCGCTCGATTCGCGGCAATGTCGATACCCGTATCGCCAAAGCACTCGATCCCGCCGGTGAATACGACGCCATCGTGCTGGCGGAGAGCGGGGTTGAGCGGCTCGATCAACTGGCGTCGGCAACCGAAATCCTCCCACTCGATCTGATGCTGCCTGCCCCCGGACAGGGCGCGCTGGCGATTCAGTGCCGCCCCGACACGCGTTCGCTGGAACTACTCGCCCCACTCGACGACCAACCAACCCGCTTCGCCGTTATCGCTGAACGTGCGCTGCTGCAGGGGCTGGGCGGCGGGTGCTCGGCTCCGGTCGGCGCACACGCGCGGGTCACGGGGACCTCGCTGGCACTGCGCGGGCGCTGGCTTTCCGGCGATGGCGCGGTTTGCATCGAGGATGCCGTTACCGGGGAGTGCGCCACCCGGGAAGAGGCCGAAGCAATCGGCCTGCAACTGGCATCGCAGTTGATCGCGGCGGGGGCGACAGCGTGAGTCCCCTCGACGGGAAGCGGGTGCTGAACACACGGCCGATCGCGCAACAAGCTGAGCTCGATGCGCTGCTGATCGCGCGCGGCGCAACGCCGATCTCATTTCCCAGTATCGCCATCGAACCGCTGGAATCGACCGCCCATCTCGATCTCGAGCTGCGTCACGCCGCCGCCGGTGGCTACGCGTGGGTGCTGATCACCAGCGCCAATACCGCGGCGGTGCTCGAAGAACGACTGCGTGCGCTCGATCTCCGCATCAATGCCCGGGTCGCGGCGATCGGTGCCGTGACTGCGAAAGCGGTCGAGCGCTGGCTCGGGCAACCGGTGGCAGCGCTGCCGGATAAGCAGCACGCGGTGGCGCTAGCGGCGCAAACCCCGATCAAACCGGGGGATTGCGTGCTGATTCCCGGTTCGGAACGCGCGCGTCCAGAATTGCCGCAGATGATCGCGCTGCAGGGCGGTATCCCGATCTCCGTCGCCGCCTACCGAACGGTCAGCGCATCGGCGCCGGATGGCTGGCAACTCGATCCACGAGAGTTCGATGCGATCGCCTTCGCCAGTCCCTCCGCAATCGAAGGGTTTTGCGAGCAATTGCATCAGGCCGGGCTGGAACCAGGCAATCTGGCGAACATCGCCATCGCCTGTATCGGCCCGACGACGCATCAGGCCGCGGTCGATAACGGTTTTTTCAAAGCTACCCAGGCATCGGACTACACAATCGAAGGATTGGTACAGGCAGTGGAGCGCGCGATAACGCAATTGGAGTGGGACGAAGCATGACCGATCTGATCACCGGCCGGAGCACGCTGCGTCCGGCGATGCGCCCGCGGCGATTGCGCCGCACCCCGGGGTTGCGCGCGCTGGTGCGGGAAACCACGCTCACCCCGAACGATTTCATCCTGCCGCTGTTCGTGCGGCCAGGGCGCGACGAACAACGCCCGATCGGTTCGATGCCGGGGCAATTTCAGTGGTCGATCGACCGGCTGGTGCCGGAAGCTCGCGCGATCCGCGATCTCGGCATCCGCAGCGTCATGCTCTTCGGCATCCCGACCACGAAGGACGCCCACGGCAGCGAAAACGCTGATCCCAATGGCATCGTGCCCTCGGCCATCCGCGCCATCAAGGATGCCGCGCCGGAACTGACCGTGATCAGCGATATGTGCTTTTGCGAGTACACCGATCACGGCCACTGTGGCGTGATCAACGAAATCGGCGAAGCGCACTATCGCCCGCACCTGGAGCGCGGCTACCTGCTCAACGATCCCACCCTGGAATTGCTCGGGCAGGCATCGGTCGTGCATGCGGAAGCGGGCGCTGACATCATCGCGCCGTCGGGCATGATCGATGGCATGGTGGCGGCAATTCGCGCCGCGCTCGATGACGCGGGACACGAAGAAACCCCGGTGATGAGCTACGCCGTGAAGTACGCCAGCGGGTTTTACGGTCCGTTCCGCGATGCCGCCGAAAGCCCACCCGCGTTCGGCGATCGCAGCCAGTACCAGATGGATCCCGCCAATCGCCGGGAAGCGCTGCGCGAAGCCGAGCTCGATATCGCCGAGGGAGCCGATCTGCTGATCGTGAAACCTGCCCTGCCGTATCTCGATATTCTCAGCGAGATTCGCCGCACCACCACGCTGCCGCTCGCCGCCTATCAGGTGAGCGGGGAGTACGCCATGCTCCACGCCGCCGCGGCGAACGGCTGGCTCGATCTGGAGCGCTGCGCGCTGGAAATGCTGACCTCGATCAAGCGCGCGGGCGCTGACATGATCCTGACCTACTTCGCGAAAGATGCGGTAACTTGGCTCAATCAGTAGCAGATAACGGTCGATTTTTGCGGGCCTGCCGGCGTGAGCCGGTCGATGCCACCCCGGTTTGGCTAATGCGTCAGGCCGGGCGCTACATGCCGGAATATCGCAAGTTACGCGAGCGTTACGACATTCTCGAAATGATCAAAACGCCGGAGCTGGCCTGCGAAGTTACCCTGCAGCCGATGAACGCGTTCGATCTCGATGCCGCGATCATCTTCGCCGATATTCTCACCGCCCTGGAAGCGATGGGGTTGCAGCTCTCCTTCGAAAAAGGGGAGGGGCCGGTGATCCACAACCCGGTGCGCTCTCTGGCTGATGTCGAACGCCTGGGCACCCCCGCGCCGGAGGAAGCGCTCGGCTTCACCCTGCAGGCGATCCGCCTGGCGCGGCGCGAGCTCGACAGCCGGGGATTGCCTCTCATTGGGTTCAGCGGTGGCCCCTACACCCTCGCCTGCTATGCGATCGAGGGAGGCAGCAGCAAAACGCATCGCCGCGTGAAGCAGATGATGATGAGCGCGCCGGAGATCTGGCACGCGCTGATGACCCGCCTGAGCGAGGTTTCCGGCGAGTATCTACTGGCGCAGGCCCGCGCGGGCGCGCAGGCGTTGCAGGTGTTCGATAGCTGGGCGGGTGAGCTGAATGTCGATGATTACCGCCGCTACGTGCTGCCCTATTCGCAGCGCACGATCGAGATCGCCAAAACCGGTGGCGTGCCGCTGATTCATTTCGCCGTCAACAATAGCCACCTCCTGGAAGCGATGCGGGTAGCCGGCGGCGATGTGCTGGGGGTCGACTGGCGGATCAATCTCGATACCGCCTGGAATCGCATCGGCAATCAGTGGGCGGTGCAGGGCAATCTCGATCCGGTAGCGCTGTTTTGCGATTGGGAAACCCTGGAACAGCGCACCCGCGATGTGCTGATGCAGGCCGATGGCCGGATCGGTCATATCTTCAATCTCGGCCACGGCATTTTGCCGGAAACCCCGGTGGATAACGTGCGTCGATTGGTCGAGCTCGTCCATGAAACGACGTCGTCCGTTGTCCGTTCTCCGTCGTCCGAAACTACGGAGAACGGATGACGGAAAACGGACAACGCGTCGACATCGCCATCGTCGGCGGGGGGATTAGCGCGCTGGCGCTGGCGTGGCGATTGCGCCAGCGCGCGCCCGAGCTCCGCACGGTGGTGCTGGAAGCGGGGGAGCGCGCCGGGGGGAAGGTGCGCAGCGAGTGCGTTATCACCACCGCTGGGAGCTTCCTCGTCGAGACGGGACCGGATTCGCTGCTGACCCAGAAACCGGAAGCGCTCAGGTTGGTCGATGAGCTAGGGATGAGCGATCAGCTCGTCCCGATCGCGACGGGGTTGCCGACCGCAATCCTGCATCGCGGCAAACCAGAGCTGATGCCGCGCGGGATGCGCTTGATCGTCCCCACCGAGCTGAAACCGTTTTTGCGCTCGCCGCTGCTCTCTCCCGCCGAGAAAGCACGCGCGCTCCGCGATCTGCGCGGACCGCGCAAACAGGGCGATGGCGACGAATCGATCGCCGATTTTGTCCGTCGCCATTTCGGGCGCGAGATGGTCACCCAACTGGCGGAACCGATCCTGGCCGGGATCCACAACGGCGATCCCGAGCGGCTCAGCCTGTGCGCCACCTTTCCGCAACTGGAGCAACTCGAACGTAAATCAGGCAGCCTGATTCGTGGGATGCGCGCCGCGAAACCCGGTCAATCGGCCCCCTTCGTGGCGCTGCGCGATGGCATGGGCACCCTCGCCGATGAATTGATCTCGCGGCTCGGCGAAACAATTTCCACTAACAGCAAGGTTACGGAGATCGAGCGGAGAGACGATGAATTTGTCCTCACACTCGGCGAGCGGCAGATCGTAGCGAAAAAGCTGGTGCTCACCACCCCGGCCGCGGAAACGGCGGCCCTCTGTGACGAGATCGCGCCAAAAAGCGCGGAGATTCTGAGGCAATTCAGCACCAACCACGCTGGCTCGATCTCACTGGCAGTGCGCACCGAGGCGGTAATGCGCCCGCTGCCCGGCTACGGATTGGTGATTCCGCGAACGGAGCGGCGCGCGATCAACGCGATCACCGTGGCATCGCGCAAATTCGCGGGTAGAGCTCCCGACGGTTGGACGCTGCTGCGGCTCTTTTTCGGCGGCGCGCGCAGCCCACAGACGATGGCGCTGGACGACTCCACGCTCCTCAACACGGTGCGGCAGGAGCTGCGCGATCTCCTCGGCATCACCGAGGCGCCGTTCTTCTGGCGGATCACGCGCTGGCCGGCCGGGAACCCGCAGTACGAGGTCGGGCATCTCGATCGCGTCTCCGCGCTAGAGGCATCCCTGCCGTCAGGATTGCTCGTGATCGGCAGCGCCTATCGTGGAGTCGGGATTCCCGATCTGGTGCGGGCGGCGGACAATGCGGCAGCAATGCTGATCGAGATTGACGCCGTGCCCCGCTGAATCGCATGCTTCGCGGCAGCGAACCCCTCGCGCGCGATGCGCGCCGGATTGACGTGATAGTGGTTGCTGATGGACACCGATGTCAGGCAACTGGACGCCGAATCCACGCCGGAACGTGCCCGCTTCATCAATCCCAATTTCCAGCGTCTCTGGCTCGCCAGCGCCCTCTCCGGGCTCGGCGATTCGATCTTCGAGCTCACGCTCACGGTCTGGATCGCCTCGAAATTAGCGGACGGCAAAGATTGGTCCGCCCTGGCGGTCACCGGCTTGCTGGTGGCATCGTCGATCCCCATTTTGCTGGTTGGGCCGATCGCAGGCGCACTCGTCGATCGCTGGCCCGACAAACGGCGGGTGATGCAACGCGCCGATCTGATCAGCGCCGCGCTTCTGTTGTTGCTGATCCCGGCTGCCGGGGTAGTGAAAATTCCCGGCCTCGGGCACTTCCCGCTCTGGTGGCGGCTCGCCGCGATCTACGTCGTGGTGCTGCTGGCCAGTGTGGTGGCGCAGTTCTTCCGCCCTTCCAGCTGGGTGATGATGCGCGATGTAGTGCCGGATGAGGATCGCCCCCGCTCCTCCAGCTACATGCAGGCAACCCGCAACGCGATTATGCTCATCGGTCCGTCGCTAGCCCCTCCACTGCTCTTCGCCGTCGGCGCGGGTCCGGCGCTCCTGTTCAACGCGCTCACCTTCACCGGGTCGTTCTTCCTGGTGCGCGCCATGCGTTACGAGCAGCCGCTGCACGAAGCGAAAGAACCGTCCACTCCGCGAACGGTGTTGCGCGATATGGGCGATGGGTTACGTTTTTTTCGCAACTCACAGCCATTGATGGTGCTTGCCATTTCCTTTGGAATCGCCATGCTCGGGATCGGGGTGATGAATACCCTCGATATCTTCTTCGTGCGCGACAACCTCAATACCTCGGCGAAGTACTACGGCATCCTGATCGGGGTGCAGAGCGCCACCATGATCGGTGCGTCACTGGTGTGGGGCCGGATCATGGAAAAGATCGGCATCGCGCGTTCAATGTGGATCGGGATGTTTTGTACCAGTTTTTCGATCTTCGTCTACGCGCGAATGACCTCGTTCGAGTGGGCACTGGTGCTGTGCGCGTTGATCGGGTTGTTCGTACCGGCGATCAATGTCGCAATCGGTCCGATTCTCTACCGCTCCACTCCACGTGAGTTCATGGGCCGGGTCAGCGCCACGCTCGATCCGATCATCAGCGGTTCAATGTTGATCGGGACGATGATCGGTGGCGTGATTTACACCGCCTTCATGCGGAACTTCAATCACACCATCGCCGGAATCCACTTCGGGCCACTCGATACGCTGTTCCTCGGGGTGGCGGTGATGATGGTGGTAGGAGCGATCTACTCGTTGCGCCTCCGCGTGCCCGATGCGGAACCCGAGACCGTGAAATCCCCGGAACCCACCGGCGCAGTCTCACAGTGAATTCCTCTCAGTGTTTGACTAATTAATAGATTATTGACCACTTCGGATTGGTTCGATACGGTCCTGGCGATGCAATCGTGAGGGATGTCCCGAGTACACGATTGCATGCGCGGAAAGGACGAACGATGCCTCCAGAAGAGGTCCGGAAGGTGCCGGCAGAACCGGCGATTGAAGAGAGCGGTCTCAGCCGGCGCAGTCTCATCCAGCGCGCCGGGGTGATTGGCAGCGCGGTGGCCGCCGGTGTGGCGTTACCGGCGATCGGCACAGCCGTGCCGGAAGCCGTGGCGGCGCAGAGCACCCCGGTGGCGGCAACCCCGGTGGCCGGTGATCTGACGATGCCCCCTGATATTCCGCCCTGGATGCAGGTCTGGGGACCGCTTCCCTCGGAGTACGGCGCGCGATCGCCATTCGAGGATGGCGTGGTGCGCATGCCGAGCAAAACCTCCAGCCGCACTCCGCTACAACACCTCACCGGCACGATGACCCCCAGCAGTCTCTTCTACGAGCGACACCACGCTGGTATCCCGGCGATCGATCCCGCCCTGCATCGCCTGCTGATTCACGGCATGGTCGAACGTCCGATGGTCTTTTCCATGGACGATATCCGGCGCTTTCCCTCGATCTCGGTGATCCACTTCATGGAGTGCTCGGGGAATTCCGGCAGCGAGTGGACCGAGGAAAGCATCGCCAAGGATGTCCAGGCCGGATTCGGTCTGGTCAGCCAGGTCGAGTGGACCGGCGTGCCGCTGAAAACACTGCTAGCGCAGGTCGGTGTCGATCCGTCCGCGACCTGGATTCTGGCCGAAGGGGCAGATGCGGCAGGCATGACCCGCAGCATCCCGATGGACAAAGCGATGGACGATGCGCTCATCGCCTACGCGATGAACGGCGAAGCGCTGCGCCCGGAAAACGGGTACCCGGTGCGATTGTTCCTCCCGGGTTGGGAGGGCAACGCCAGCATCAAATGGCTGCGCCGGTTGAAAATCGGCGATCAGCCCTGGATGACCCGCGAAGAAACCTCGAAATACACCGATCTGATGCCGGATGGCACCGCGCGGCAATTCACCTTCGCTATGGAAGCGAAATCGGTGATCACCTACCCGTCAGCCGGTCACAAGCTCACCGGGCCGGGATTCTGGGAGATCAGCGGTATCGCCTGGTCGGGTCGCGGCGCGATCACGCGCGTGGAAGTTTCCACCGATGGCGGCGAAACCTGGACCGATGCCGAGCTGCAGGGGCCGGTGCTGCCGATCGCCCTGACACGCTTCCGCCTCCCCTGGACCTGGGATGGCAACCCGGCACGGTTGCAGAGCCGCGCCACCGACGATACCGGCTACGTGCAACCGACGATTGCCGAGCTCGTAGCGGTGCGCGGGGTGAACTCGAATTACCACATGAACGGCATCAAAAGCTGGGCTGTGTCAGCGGATGGGGAGGTGACCAGTGCCTGGGGCTAGCAACGAATTCGATTTCGGCCAGCCGGCCAGCGACGATCAGATCGCCGGCTGGAATATCGACATTCTGCCGGACGGCACGGGATTGCCGGTCGGCAGCGCCACGGTCGCCGACGGGCAGGCGCTATTCGCCAAGCTGGGTGCGCCCTTCCACGGCGCAAACGGCGAGGGCACCGATGCGGCGCCGAAATTGGTTGGCGGCATTGGCTCGCTCACCTCCGACGACCCGATTCAGACCGTGGGTAGTTACTGGCCCTACGCCACCACGATCTTCGATTACATCTGGCGGGCAATGCCGGCCAGCGCTCCGCAAACGCTGACCCCGAACGAGTGCTACGCGCTCACCGCCTGGGTGCTCTGGGCAAACGGGATCATCGAAGAAGACTTCGTGGTCGATCAGGATTCGCTGCCGGCGATCGCGATGCCGAACGCAGGCGGCTTCACCAGCCCCGATCCACG
>JAESFN010001079.1_pt1 | contig 15026 bp, 10 predicted proteins | sample 9269411 | NCBI WGS metagenome assembly JAESFN01 (sample SAMN14505399, study PRJNA617100) | algae metagenome | isolation source: Iphinoe sp. HA4291-MV1 and co-occurring heterotrophs from trail next to... | place: USA: Maunawili Falls, Hawaii | collected 2009-07-25
CTGCCGATTGTAATTGGACAGCTTGGGAAACGCACGAATCCGGCCGTGGATTTTGGCAGTATGTGACCTCTGGGACAAGTCTGTGTTCCAAAGTCCATAGGACTTTGTTTCGGGCGATCAACTAATTCGTATCAGTTCCGTCAATCGGTGCCGGAAAACCGTTCCTGAATCGCCCGATCTTTCCCGGCCACCATCGTCTCAAGCGATTGCTGGAAGGCAATCATGCGCTCCTGAATGGCGGAATCAGCGGTGCCGAGGATGCGCACCGCCAGCAAACCGGCATTGCGGGCGTTGCCGATAGCGACGGTGGCGACGGGAATCCCGGCCGGCATCTGGGCGATCGAGAGCAGTGCATCCACGCCCGCCAGTTGGGTGATTGCCACCGGTACTCCGATCACCGGCAGCGGGGTCACCGAGGCGAGCATGCCCGGCAGGTGTGCCGCCCCGCCGGCCCCGGCGATGATCGCCTGCAATCCGCGGCCGGCGGCGGCGCGACCGTAGTCGATCATCTGCTGTGGGGTGCGGTGAGCCGAAAGCACGCGCACTTCGAAGGGAATCTCGAATTCGCTCAGGGCGTCGATCGCCGCCTGCATGGTAGGGAGATCGGAATCGCTGCCCATCACCACACCGACGAGAGGGGCAGGACGCGTGGTATCGCTCATGAGGTCGTGCGCTCCTCTCCGGTGAGCAGGGTTGCGGCGCGCCAGGCGCGATCGCGCGTGTGTTCGAGGTCATTGCCGAGCGCGGTGACGTGGCCGAGCTTACGGCCTGGGCGGGCGCCTTTGCCATAAAAGTGAATGTGCACGCCTGGTACCGCCAGCGCGTCCACCCGCCGATCGGCAGGATCGCTGCCGTCCGCAGGCCCCAGGATATTCACGGTGACGACGTACGGCGCATTCAGCTCGGCGCGTCCGAGCGGCCAATCGAGCACGGCCCGCAGGTGCTGCTCGAACTGCGAGGTGACGGTGCCTTCGATGGTGTAGTGCCCGGAGTTGTGCGGTCGGGTAGCGATTTCGTTGATCAGGAGCTGGCCGCCCGATTCAAAGAGTTCCAGCGCCATCACGCCGGTCACGCCCGCCGCGTCAGCGACCTTCTGGGCAATCGCGATTGCCTCTGCTTCGAGCTCGCTGCTCACCCTGGCCGGGGCGATGATTTCGTGGCAAATGCCGTCGATCTGCACCGTTTCGACGAGTGGGTAAACGATCTGTTCGCCATTCGGCCGACGCGCCACCAGGATCGCCAGCTCGCGATCGATCTTCACGAATGGTTCCAGCACGATCGTGGTCGGCCGGACTGCCAGCTCCGCCGCCAGCGCCGCTGCCTCAGCCTGATCGCGCAGCACCCAAACTCCGCGACCGTCGTAACCGCCGCTCGCTGATTTCGCGACGACCGGCCAGCCGTGCTCTGCCGCAAAACCCACGACGTCGCCGGGATCGTCGGTAACGCGAAACGCCGGAACCGGCAAACCCAGCTCGGCGTGCATTTCGCGCTGCCGCTGCTTGTTCTGCGCCAGCGCCATCGTTTCCGGACCAGGGCGGAAGGCCATGCCATCCGCTTCGAGCGAGCGCAGGAGATCGACCGGCACGAGCTCGTGATCAAAGGTGACCACATCACTGGAGGCGGCGAGCAGGCTGAGCGCTGTTTGATCGCCGGGACCGCCGAGCATGACATCGCGCCAGATCGCGGCCGCGCCGTCATCGGCACGCTCGGCAAGCAGGCGAATAGAGATGTCGAGCGGGATTGCCGCCTGCAACGTCATTCGGGCCAATTGCCCCGCGCCGACAATCCCAACCATCGCCCGCGGAAGCGGGTCTCGGCTGCGGCGCACGGCGAATTCGGTCTCGGAAGAAGTCAACATGGTCTCCGGGAGATTGAACGGATTGAGCGTGCAGGGTGTCAATGCGATCACCAGGCACGTTGCACTCCGTCCATCATACGAGACGCGCGCGATCCATCGCTCTGGGAGGGATTTCTCATCATCTAGAATGACGATAGGACGAATGGGTCGGCGAGCGCGTGAATCTGGGGGGCAGGCGGAAACGATGACGGCGCAGCAACGGCCATTGCCGCGACCACAGACCAGTTTTGTGGGACGCCGTCGCGATCTGGATGCGATGCGCGAGTTACTCGGCAATCCCCAGATTCGGCTGATCACGTTGCTCGGTCCCGGGGGTGTCGGCAAAACCCGCCTGGCGATGCGAATTGCCGAAGAAACCGCTGGCGATTTCGTGCACGGCGCCGTTTTCGTCGATCTCGCCCCAGTTGAGCGTTCAGAAATCGTTCCGGAGGCGATCGCTCGCACCCTCGGATTAGAGCTCGATCAGGAAAACCTGAGCGAGCAGCTGCAGAACGCGCTAAGCGCTCAGAACCTGCTGCTGGTGCTTGATAACTTCGAGCAGGTAGTGGAAGCGGCGCCCGCCGTTGCCGAACTGCTCGAAGGTTGCCCCGATCTGGTGATCTGCGTCACCAGCCGCCGCGTGCTGAATCTCAGCGGCGCTACCAACTACTTCGTCGATCCGCTGACGCTGCCGAATATTGCCGGGGCCAGCGCGCTCGAAAACGCGGCCGCCAACGAGGCGGTGCAGCTGTTCGCCGAGCGTGCCCAGGCCGCCGATGCCCGCTTCAGCCTGACGGCCGAAAACATCCCGCACGTTATCGCGATCTGCCGCCGGTTGGAGGGAGTGCCGCTCGCGATTGAGCTCGCTGCCGCCCGCACGCGCGTGCTTTCGGTGGAGGCGATCGCGCAGCGGCTCGATCAAGCGCTGCAGTTGCTCGCGGGTGGTCCGCGCGATGCACCGGAACGGCAACAATCGCTGCGCGCGCTGATCGATTGGAGTTTCGAACTGCTCACCCCGGCGGAGCGGGCGCTGCTGCAGCGCGCCTCGCTCTTCCCGGGTGGTTTTGCGATCGAGCGTTTGCGCCGTCTGGACCTGTTGCTCTCGGAAACGAATGGCGAGAGCTCGCCGCCCGACGATTTGCTCGATCGCCTGCAGGCGCTGATCGATGCCAGCCTCCTGCAACGGACCGAATCCAACGGCGCCGAGCGCTTCCGCATGCTGGAAACGATCCGCTCGTTCACCGCCGCGGAGGTCGATGCGAGCGGGGAAGCCGGCCGTTTACGGGAGTGCTTCGCGCAGGTGATGCTCGAACTGGCGGAGGAGGGGAAAGCGGGGCTGGTCGGTTCCGATCCCGCGCGCTGGAGCGATCTGCTGGAAACGGAGATCGAAAACATCCGCGCCGCTTTGCGCTGGGCCGTCTCTGCTCCCGAACCCGGACCACACCTCGCCCTGCGGCTCTGCAACGCGATCTGGCTCTTCTGGAAGCGCTCGTTGCGTATGGCCGAGGGACGCGCCTGGCTGGAGCGGAGCTTGCAGGCGACCGGAGATGCGGAAACGATTGAGGTCGGGAACGTTCAAGTGTTGCTCGGTCACTCGATCTTCGACGATCCCGCCGCGTCCAGCGCCGCCTATCGCCGCGCCCTGACCATTTACAGACAGCTCGGCGATCGCCGCCGTATCGCCGGAGCCACGATCAGCCTCGCCTCGACCATCGCAGACATGGGGCAGGACGACGCTGAAGCGCTTCGCCTCTACACCGACGGCGCGGCAATTTTCGAAGAGCTAGGATTGACCGGCGATCTTGCCGTGGTTGAGGCTCAACTCGGTAAGTTGTTCCTCCGAAATCGCGATTTTGAACAAGCTCAGCTGCACCTAGATCGCTCCACCCTCAACTACGCGCGCGTCGGCGATATCGCGAGTGCGGCGGAAACCCGATTTTCACTCGCGCGCCTGATGTTCGATCGAGGGAGATTGGCGGAGTCAAAGCATCTCCTCCTCCTTTGTCGAGATGAACTCGACCGATTACGAGTGTTTGATCTTCTCGGGTACACGGTCTGCGAGCTCGGAGCGGTCGACTTCGCTCTCGGCAACCGCGCCGATGGCATCCGTCTCTATCTGGAGGGGATCGTTCGGGTGCGACAAGACAGCGCCTACCCCCCAGATGCAATTGAGGCGTTGTCAGCGGGTGTTCACTTGTTGCTGCAGTCGGGGCGAAGGGATGAAGCAGCCACATTGCTTGGTGGGTTGTCCCGTTTGGAGGAACAGTACGGATATGCGCGATTGGCCCATCGCAAATTGTCCGCGGTGGCTGATGAAGAGACTCTAAATCGAGTATTGGGAAGCACCGTCTTTGAGGCAAAACTGTCTCATGGACGAACGATGGATCTTGAGGCGCTCTATGAGCTCACAAATTCGCTAGACGCATCGCCCGCCCAGGGAATGGGTGTTCCCGTTGATGGCGTCGCCTCTGCCGTGGTGCTTACGCCGCGGGAAGCCGAAGTAGTTTGTTTGCTGGGATTCACTGATCGGGAGATAGCCGAGCGGCTATTCATCGGCGTGCGAACCGTGACAACCCATGTGTCGCACATCCTCGGCAAGCTTGACGTTGCCACGCGTTCCGCTGCGATCGCCTACGCGGTGAGATACGGCTGGTGCTCTCCGGATCTGGGATAGCCGGATTTCACCCAGCAGCAGGAGCGGGACGACGCTTCATCGTGTCGTCCCGCTCCCACTGACTATTCGTGGATTACGGAAGCCAGCAATTCCTTGTGCAACCTGTCGGCAGAGTGGAGATCGTGATCGCCAGGGTGTTCAGGGTGGTGCGCTCCGCAACAGCCGGGAAGCTTGCCTGAACGCCGGTGTCGAAGATTAGCGAGTCGCCGGGAAGCAGCGTGAAGGTTTCGTTCAGGCTGGCGAGAATGATCTCCCCGCCGAGATTGATGCGGGCGATGCCCGATTCGATCCGCACTTCCAGCTGGCCTGATTGCACCACGATGATGATGCCCGCCGGATAGAGCTGCGATGGCACGTCGACACCGGGATCGCGGCAGATAGTGCTGGAAATGAAGGTTTGGCCGCCGACTTCGGTGCGCTGATAGGCGAGACGAGATGTCCCGGCTTCGCGCACTTCGGACGGCCATTGCTCGGCCAGCGCGTTCGACGGACATCCCCCGCCATCGGGTTGCTCAGCGGTCGGTGTGCCCTGCGCGACTGGAGTCGCCTGCAGTGCCGACGTCGATTCGGCACCGGCGAACGAGACCCCCAACACCGACGCCCCGAACAACAGCGCCAGCACGAGATACCGCAGATTTGCTTTGATCCGGTTCATCGTCTTCCCCTCAGCTGTGGGCCTGGGCTCCGCACCCAGGCTACGCATACCTGATCCTCCGGAGCGTGCTCTCAGTCCGCTACGCAAACGCCTCCTTGAGTACCCGGGTGGCGATTTTCTCGAAGCTCGGCATGTTGCCGATACCGGTTGACTTCTGCGTTGCCAGGTCGTCGTTTCGAATCAAGGCCAGCAGGTGATCTGGTGTCACGGGCGCCACGCCGCGAACCCGGATGTACGCCTGCAGCAACATCACCGCGCCCGCGATGATCGCCGCGGCGACCGAGGTTTGCTTGATGCCGTTGGTGGCGTAGGGCAGGGGATCGGTGTCGCGCAGCGTCACCGTGGAAACCACCCCGGTGCCGGCGGCGAAGCAATTCACCCGGCGACCGAAGTTGGAGCTGCCCAGTTGCTGATAGCGATTGAGCGCATCCCCCGCGCCGACCATGACCGTTTTTGAATCGCGAGCTGGATCGATGAAAGGATGCTGCGCGACATTCTGCAGCAACTGGCGCATGCTGAACTGCCCGTTTTCGATCACGACATTGTCGAGCAGCACACCACCATTCCCGGCGGGCTCGATGACCACGACTTGCGTCGCGGTGATGGCGCGGATCAGATCCCAGGTCGCCTGCTCGGCTTCGATCGGTAACGCTTTCGGGAATCCGTGCGGTGTCTTTTCGAGTTCGAGCAGCAGTACATCTCCCGGGTGCAGTGCGTTGCCGGCGGCGGTGATTGCGGCCTCGTTCACCACCACCGGCAAAAACGGTGACTGCGGGAGTGATGTGACGGAGGAGTGTGTGGACCCGTTCGTGGCCGGCCCCCACGGCATTCCCGCCGGTGCCGAGGCAAACGGTTTGCCGAGGACCGAGAGAATCACGCTCAGGATCGAGGTGCCGTGATCGGCAAACCCAAAACGGTTGTCGTGACTCTCGCCACCGATGCACCCCCCGAGAAATCCGTGGCCGAGCGACCAATCGATCTCGACATCCGCGAATTTTGTTGCGAGGAGCTGGTGCACGCGCCGCGACCACAGCCCACGGACATCAATCCCCTCTAGACCGAGGTAGTCGAGGTGGATCGCTCCCCAGGACCCGAAGTTGAAGGTGGCGGGTTCGGACGGAACGCCGGTAGCGCCCTCGACGTAAACGAGTTCGGTTTCGTCCCGCCGCTCGTTTCGAAGCAGATCGCGCACCAGCTCGGGCTGGTCGGTATCGATCGCGGCGTAGCGGCGGAGATTGCGCGGCTGGTAGGTCGGATCATTCTCCTCGGCGAGCGCCATCAGGCGGCGGATGCCGTCGCGATCGGCGAGATCGTCCCCGTTCTTGACAAAGAGATTGCGCGGGCGCAGCGATGGTCGCGCGCCGTGGTGTTGGGCGAGCCGGTCGATGCGCTCGCAGAGGGCGAGCGCGAAACTGGGATCGTCGGCGAAGCGAAAGCGATCGCCATCGCGGACTTTGTAGATCACACGCTGCGGCTGCAGTCGGCGGGAGAGGGGCTCTGATGCCTGCATGATGCTGCTCGACCTCGTGCTCGATTGAATGCGAATCGTGGTTCCTCGTTCTGCTTCTAGTTTGTCTGAGCCGCGCAGGCCCGACATCAGCAGAATTACGGATATTTGCCTGGATCGTGCGTGAATCCGGGTGATGACCCGGCACTACGATACCGGAGCGCGGCGCGCGGGCATAGAGGCGTTGGTGATTGCGAATGAGGCGATAGGGATTACCCGTCCGGAGTATTGAAATCCCGAGCTCTTGGTACTCGCGGAGCATGTCGTTTCTCGGCAGCTCAATCGAATTCGCACGGCAAACAATTCGAGAGGGGTATGCGAGAATCAGGCCCATTCTTGCCGCTGCAACGCGGCGCCTTCACACAAGGAGGGACCTGGTGACCGGACGCCTTACCCCGGAAACGCTTATCTACGGCCTGACCCAGGCCGCGGATCCGCAACTTAGCCCTGACGGCGCATCAGTCGTCTACGTCGTTGCCACTAACAGTGCCGAGACGAAGAAATCCACCTCCAGTCTCTGGATCAGCGATCGCGATGGCGGGAATGCCCGGCAGCTGACGCACTCGGGTAAGCAGGCTGCCAGCCCACGCTGGTCGCCGGACGGGTCGTCGCTCGTGTTCGTGAGCGATCGCGATGGCAAAAATGTGCTGGCGCGGTTGCGGTTCGACGGCGGCGATGCCGAGGTGCTGGCTACCCACGCCGGGCAGATCGGGATTCCCGCCTGGTCGCCGGATGGGACCTCGATTGCCTACAACGCGGTGGTGAATCCGGAGAATCCGAACGGCGACCCGCTGCCGGCGGGAGCGCCCGCACCGATTCGCCACACCGATCGCGCCGATTACAAGCAGGACATCCGCGGCTACCTCGCCGAAACCCGCAGCCAGCTCTTCGTTGTTGGGCTCGACGGCGCTCCAACTCGCCAGCTGACCAGCGATCGTAACGATCACCTCCAGCCAACCTGGTCGCCGGATGGCAAAACACTGGCAGCCATCTCCCCGATGCCGAACTTCATGCTTGGGCATCTCGAACTGGTCGACGTCGCGTCCGGCGAGATGCGCACGATCACCCCGGACGAGGGGACGGTCACGCTCTGGGCGTGGACGCAGAATGGTGAGTCGCTGCTGATCTGCGGCGAGCCGACCTGGAATATCGATCACAACTTCTTCGTGCAGAACGTCGCGACCGGCGCGCAGAAGCAGCTCACCACCGAGTTTGAGGGGACTCCGACCGGTGCGGCTGGGGTTGCGAACGCGGCGTTGCAGCCGGTTTGGCTCGATGCCAAAACCGCGCTGTTCGTTGCCTCAACGAAGGGGCGCACCGGGCTCTACACGATCGATATCGGATCGGGTGCGGTGACGGAAGAGACGATCTGGAACGCTCGCAATACCGGCTTCAGCACCGATGCCTCGCATCGGTACGTGGCGCAGGTTGGCGTCAGTCTCGAATCGACCGGCGAGATCGTGATCTACGATCGCCAAACCGGCGAGTTGACCCAGATCACCCATCACAACCGCGACGTGCTGGCGGAGAATCCACCGGCGCAGTGGGAGCGCTTCGATATCGAGCGCAACGGATTCACAATCGAATCCTGGTTGCTGAAACCGCCCGGTTTCGATCCGGCGAAGAAATACCCGCTGGTGATCAGCATCCACGGCGGACCGAATAGCTGGTACGGCTACGACTTCATTCCGCTCGATCAATCGATCGCCGGGGCGGGATACATCCTCATCTATGCCAATCCACGCGGCTCCGGCTCCTATGGTGGGCACTTCGCTCGCCAGGTGGTGGGAGATTGGGCAGGCGAGGACTATCTCGATCTCATGGCTGTCGTTGACGAGGCGATCAAGCGCCCCTACGTCGATGCCGATCGCCTCGGCGTCTATGGCTACTCCTACGGCGGCTTCATGACGAGCTGGATCGTCGGGCACACGCATCGCTTCAAGGCGGCAGTGATCGGTTCGCCGGTGGTGAACCTGATCTCCTTCTTCGGTGCTGCCGATATCGGGCACATCTGGTCGCAGCGGCAGTTCGGCGGTCTCCCGTGGGAGATTCGCGATTGGTATATCGAGCACTCGCCGGTCACGCACATGCACACGGCAGTCACGCCGTCGCTGATCCTGCATTACGAGGGGGATGAGCGCGTGCCGATCGGGCAGGGCGAGGAAGCGTTCACGACCCTCAAGAAAGTTGGGGTGGAGACCGAATTCGTGCGCTACCCGGGTGGAAATCACCTCGCGTTCCGCACCGGTGAACCGTCGTACCGCGTCGATTTCCTCGAACGCATCGTCGATTGGTACGACCGCCACCTCGGAGCGGAGTGATGGCAACCGCACGCTCACCACACGAACTGATCTATGGATTGATGGTTGCCGGCGATCCCCAGCTCAGCGCGGACGGGGGCTCATTGGTCTACACGGTGACCACGATCGATGAAACGACCCATCAGGCGAGCACGCAGCTCTGGCTGAGCCGTCGCGATGGCGGCGAGCTCCGGAAATTGACCAGCACCGGCACCAGCAACGCACAGCCGCGCTGGTCGCCGGATGGGGAATCGATCGCATTCACCTCCGATCGCGACGGTGGATTCGGGCTGTTCCTGCTGGAGCTGCGAGGCGGCGATCCGCGCCTGCTGGCGAAGCACGATAACGCGATCAGCGCCGCCGAGTGGTCGCCGGATGGCAGGAAGCTCGTCTACACGGTGGTGATCGATCCCGAGGCGCCGGACGGCACTGAACGCGATCCGAATCTACCGCTGCCGATCAAGGTGACGGAGCGGATCGATTACAAACAGGATGGCAAAGGGTTTCTCGGCGATAAGCGGGCGCAGGTTTTCGTCTTCGATCTCGCTGATGACAGCGAGCGCCAGTTGACGAGCGATCCCGCCGACCACCTCACGCCGCGCTGGTCGCCAGATGGCGCGCGCATCGCCACGGCGCACACGCTGATGAACGGGGTGGAAGCGCAGCTCGAAATCATCGAGCTCAGTGACGGTGCGTCGCGTCTGATTCCGGAGCAGGTTGGCGCGATCGGTAGCTTCGCCTGGACCGCGAACGGCTCGCACCTGCTGTTGACCGCCGATTTCGAGAAATCGATTCAGCTCGATTGCTATCTCATCGGTGCGACTACCGGCGATCTCGAGCGGGTGACGAACGATTTTCCAGCAACACCCGATGCCGCAAATCCGCTCTGGCTGGATGAGCGCCGCGCGTTGATTCCGGTGATGACCAAAGGGCGCACCGGCTTCTACGTGGTCGACACCGAAACCAATACCGCCACCGAGGAATCGGTCTGGCTGACCAATCACGCGGGTTTCAGCAGCGACGCGAGCGGTCGCTATATCGCGCAGGTCTGGGACGATTTCGACCGCTACAGCGAGATCGTCATCCTCGACCGCGAAACCGGCACCACCACGCAAATCACCGAGCTGAACACCGAATTCCTGGCGGAATCGACCGGGATTACGGTCGAACGGTTTGATATCGAACGGGGTGACTACACGATCGAATCGTGGCTGGTGAAACCAGCCGATTTCGATCCGGCCAAGCGCTATCCGATGATCATCGATATCCACGGCGGTCCGAACGGCTGGTATGGCTACAGCTTTACCCGCCTGCATCACCTGCTCGCCAGTCTCGGCATGCTCGTGGTCTACGCCAATCCGCGCGGCTCCGGCTCCTACGGCGGCGATTTCGCGCGGCAGGTGCTGCGCGATCGTGGTGGCGAGGATTACTTCGATCTGATGGCGGTGGTCGATGAAGCGATCACCCGGCCCTACGTTGATACCGAGCGCCTCGGGGTTTACGGCTATTCCTACGGCGGTTTCATGACGAGCTGGATCATCGGCCACACCGACCGCTTCAAAGCGGCGGTGATCGGAGCGCCGACCGCCGATCTCCTCTCGTTCTACGGTACGAGCGATATCGCACACACCTACGGGTTGATTCAATTTGGTGGCGCGCCGTGGGAAAATCGCGACTGGTATCTCGCGCACTCGCCGACCACGCACCTGCACAACGCGAAAACGCCCGCGCTCGTGCTGGTGGCGGAAGGTGATCAGCGGTGCCCAATCGGTCAGGCCGAATCGGTCTACACCATCCTGAAGCGAGTCGGTGTGGAGAGTCGCTTCGTGCGCTATCCCGGTGAGAGTCACGGGTTGCCGCGCAATGGGCATCCGGTTTACCGGGTCGATTTCCTCGAACGTGTTTCGTCGTGGTTCAACGAGCGGCTTAATTCGTAGTAAGGAGCGAACGTGGGCAAGGCATTCACCCCGGAAACACTCGTCTATGGATTCAAAACGGTTGCCGATCCCCAGCTCAGCCCGGACGGTGAGTGGGTGATCTACAGCGTTGTCGAAGTGCCGAAAGAAACGAAGAAGCGGATTTCGCAGCTCTGGCTGAGCCGCCGCGACGGCAGCGAAGCACGCCAGCTTACGTTCGCGGGTAAGGGGAGCAGTGGCGGGCGCTGGTCGCCCGATGCCAAGTCGATCGCCTTCACCTCGGATCGCGGCGATGGCTTCGCACTCTACCTGCTCTCGCTCGCCGGTGGCGATCCGAAGCAGCTGGCGGTGCATCGCAACGGGATCGGGCCGGTGGCCTTTTCACCGGACGGCACGCAGCTCGCATATTCGGTGCTGATCGATCCTGAGAATCCGGATGGCACCCCGCCCGATCCGGAAAAGCCCGCGCCGATCAAGCACACCAAGCGCGCCGACTACAAGCAGGACACGCGCGGCTATCTCGGCGACAAGCGCATGCAGGTGTTCGTCTACGATCTCGCGTCGAGCGAGGAACGCCGGCTGACCAATGACGTTGACGATCATCAGGAACCGAGGTGGTCGCCGGATGGCAAAACGCTGGCGTCACTGCACCCGACCACCGGATTCATCCACGGCAAGCTCGATCTCATCGATGTCAAATCGGGCCAGGTCCGAGAAGCGTTGCCCGGCACCGGACTCGTGGGGCTGTGGTCCTGGGCGCCGGATGGAACGAACCTGCTGGTCTCGGCCGATCTGAACTGGGATTTCCAGCAAGAGCTCTACCTCGTCAGCGCGTCCACCGGCGAGGCGGATCCACTCACCCGCGATATGACGGTGACGCCGACGGGGAACTCGGCTGCCTGGATTAACGATCGTCATGCACTGTTCCCGGCGGCCAGCCGCGGACGCACCGGGCTCTATCAGATCGACTCCGAAACCGGCGCCGTGACGGAAGAGGTGATCGGGCTGCACACCGATGTCGGATTCAGCACCGACGCCTCGCATCGCTATGTTGCGGGCGTGCGCGATGCGCTGAACGTGGCGGGTGAGCTCGTGATCCACGATCGCGAAACCGGCACCACCACCCAGCTCACCAATCTCAACACGGAGCTGTTGAAGGAGTTTCCGCCGGCGCAGTGGGAGCGTTTCGATATCGAGCGCGCCGGTTACACCATCGAAAGCTGGTTGCTGAAGCCTGCGAATTTCGATCCGGCGAAGAAATACCCGCTGATTCTCGATATTCACGGCGGACCGAACGGCTGGTATGGCTACGACTTCGACAAACTGCAGCAGCTCTGGGCCAGCAACGAGTTCATCGTCGTCTTCTCGAACCCGCGTGGGTCGGGTTCGTACAGCGGCGATTTCACGCGCCAGGTCAAGCTGGACTGGGGTGGGGAAGATTATCTCGATCTGATGGCGATCACCGATGAGGCGCTGAAGCGGGATTACATCGATCCCGAGCGAACCGGCGTCTACGGCTACTCCTACGGTGGCTACATGACCTCGTGGATCATCGGGCACACCGATCGCTTCAAGGCGGCGGTGATCGGTGCTCCGGCCGTCGATCTCGCGGCGATGTGGGGCACCAGCGATATCAGTCACGCCTGGGGACCGCTGCAGTGGGGTGGCTACCCGTGGGAAGCGGTCGATTACTACCGCGAGCGCTCGCCGATCACCCACCTGCACAAGGCGAAAACGCCGTCGCTGATCCTGCACGCCGAGGGCGATGTTCGTTGCCCGATCGGGCAGGGTGAGCAGACCTTTGCCACCCTGGAAAAGATTGGCGTCGAGGTCGAGTTCGTGCGCTACCCGGGTGGTGACCACCTCTTCGTCTGGCAGGGTGAGCCGACCTACGCCGAGGATTTCTACACACGCATCCTCGCCTGGTTCAAGGAACGGCTGTAGACGGCGTTATCCGTCATCCGTTTTCCGTTGCCCGTAGCTTCGGAATAGCGTTTCAGAGTAGCCTGGGGTGTAAACCCCAGGCTCTCTTTTTACGAACGACGGATAACGAACGACGGATAACGGACGACGGACAACGATCGGAGGCACCCATGCGCATCTATCTCGGCGGCCCGATGTTCACGCAGGAGGACCAGGAGTACAACCTGCGGTTGACGACGAAGCTGCGTAATCTCGGGTATTCGGTCTATTGCCCGAATGAGAGCGAGCCGATCAACGACAAAACGCACACGAACGTTACCGCCCGGATGATTTACGACTTCGATATCCAGGCGTTGGAAGAGGCGAACGTGCTGGTCTGTCAGGTGAGTGAGGATTCGGGCACGAACTGGGAGGCGGGGTATATGGACTGCCTCTCGCGTCGTGTCGATCCGGAACGCTACTGGGGTGTCGTTGGGCTTGCGACCGATATGCGGTTGCGCACACTCCCTGATCCATCGAAGGTCGGTGTCGATAACCAGGTGCTGCACGTGAACGCGCTGCTAATCGGCGGATTGCAGAGCTCGCTTGGTGTGTACCTGGATGAGCCGTCGTTATTCGCGCGCCTGGCAGAGATCCGGGCAGAGCATGAAGGACGGTAGCGTCGAATTTATGGGAATATGGTAATACGGCGAATATTTCGTCTAGATACGGTAATGACGTGGTGAATGGGAAAGGACACCGGGCCTGAGGGCCGGTGCTCAGGCAAGGATGACCTCTCCGAGGTCAACGAATGGAGAGGCTCGTGCAGCGAACGAGACGCCAGGTTGAAACCAGGCGCTGACATGACTCAGCCCCTCCGGGGCTGAGTACGTATCGCCGTAGCCCGACCCAGCCTCGAAGAGGCTTTCACCTGTCAGCGCCGGGCTTTCAGCCTAGCGAACCGCCCCAACCACGCCCTCCCCGTTCCACACAACATCGGTAGGGGCGGTGCTTGCTCCGCCTTCGCCCTAACGCGATCGTTCGTGTCCCGCGCAGGGCGGAGCAAGCACCGCCCCTACAACGATGCGTGGTGCCCGGGGATGACGCGGCTGGGGTGTATGGGGCTCAGCCCCGGAGGGGCTTCGTCGTGTCAGCGGCGGGCTTTCTGCCTGGCGTACCACCCCGACACCAACCACTAAACCGCCAACGCCAGCTGGGTTGCCTCGTGAACAATGGGGCGAGGTTTCGGCCGGGAATCGTCGCCGCTGAGACCAACCTCGTCGCGGATGCGATGGATGCGCTCGCGGAGGAAATCGCGGTAGGTCTTCGGGGAGTCGGCGGTGCGGTAATTGCGCTCGTAGCGATCCAGCAACTCCGGATAGTGCCGCTCGATGGCGGAGAAATAGATCGGGCGGATATCGGCGGCCAGGCGCAATGGCCCGGACCAGACAAATCGCGCTCCGGCATCCTTCGCGGTCTGGAAAAGATTGCGGATTGCTTCTTCCCCGTCGGTGAGGCGTGGCAGCACCGGTGCGAAAAAGAGGCCGCACGGCACACCGGCTTCCGCCAGCATGCGGATAGCTCGGATGCGCTGGTGGGGTGGGGCAGTGCCCGGCTCCATTGCGCGCCAGATATCTTCGTCGAGCGTCGTGATCGTCAGGCAAACGCGCACCCCGGCCCGCTCATCGAGCCGCAGGAGCTCATCGATATCGCGAATCACCAGCGGCGATTTGGTGACGACATGAGCGGGTGTGGAAAAATCCGCGAGCGCAGTAATGGCGCCCTTCGTGAGTTGGTATTTACCCTCGATCGGCTGGTAGGGATCGGTGGCGGTGCCGATCGCCACCTCTTCGCGCTTCCAACCCGGGCGTGCCAGCTCGCGGCGCAAAACGCTGACGAAGTTGGTTTTTACGAAGAGCTGGGTTTCGAAATCCTCGGCCGCGTTGAGCCCGAGATGAAGGTGATTTGCGCGAGCGTAGCAATACATGCAGGCATGCACGCAACCGCGGTATGGATTCAGCGACCAGCCAAAGCCCATGTTCTGGACCTTGTTCAACGCGCTCTTGCATTCGATGTGCTCGTACGTTGCTCTAGCCATACCGCATAATAGAACAGATGTTCTTGAATGGCAATAGCGAGATGAACCTGTGGAGACGCTGTTAACCCTGCCTTGAAGGTTTCGGAAATCGAAGCGTTTAGAGTGCCGGGGTGGTTCGTCTGGCGCTCCGCTCGCGA
>JAESFN010001080.1_pt1 | contig 15023 bp, 14 predicted proteins | sample 9269411 | NCBI WGS metagenome assembly JAESFN01 (sample SAMN14505399, study PRJNA617100) | algae metagenome | isolation source: Iphinoe sp. HA4291-MV1 and co-occurring heterotrophs from trail next to... | place: USA: Maunawili Falls, Hawaii | collected 2009-07-25
GGGTATAACCTAGAAGGTTAGGCCCGGGGGGGCACAAGGGCTCTTGAGGAACAAAACGTGATTACACGTAAATATAAAGACTTAAGTGTCTATCCCATAGAGTTGGCGACTCATGAATTTGGAGTTGCGGACACTTGAATTTGTAGCGCTGACAACCGCTCATCGCGAGCCGATGGCCCGCCTCCTCTCCCGGGCGGGGAGAGGATAGCGCAGCACGATCGCTTGCGATCGATGCGAAGCTTGGTGAGGGGTGATGGCAGGGTGACGATGTAAGGCCAGGCGGCAACGTGCGGCACGGCCAGAGTCTCATTCCTCGCCCCTGCCATCACCCTCACCGCGCTGCGACTAAGGCCCGCGCCAACGCGCGGGCCAAGTCTTCGCGTCCTCTCCCCGTCCGGGAGAGGAGGGCGGGCCATCTCAGCCGGGAGAGCGGGTCCCGCCGGCGCGGGTGCCGATCACTTCGCCGGCTAGGTCAAATTCGCTCGAATCGGGGCAGACATTCCCCTTCCCGCTGCACCAGAGTCTTCGTCACCCCGGCGCAAGCCGGGGTCCATTGCGAACGGCGCAGTCTGCGCCGGAACCGGACCGGTGGTCATGGATTCCGGCTCATGGCCGGCATGACGGAGAAGGGGTGGACCTGGCCACCCCGCCTGTCATCCCGGCCGAGCCCGAAGGGCGAGAGCCGGGACCCCGACGGGATGGCCGGCGTGCGCCGGGCGTTTTCGCGTCTCGGGGTCCCGGGTCTGCAGCGCAGCATTGTCATGCTGCGCAGCGCCCGGGATGACAGGGTGCGCTCCCTCCACGCAGCCACCCGCGTCTCCGTCACCCCGATGAAAATCGGGGTTCAAAGCGAACCGCCCAGTCTGCACGAGAACCGGACTGGACCGGCGGTCCGGCTTTCCGCCGGAATGACGGAGATGGGGTCTGGCCGGTGAAGCCGGCAGTGCCGCGGAGTGGGGGCCCTCGCGTTGCCCCCCTACCCCTTCGTCGCCTGGATCGCGTTCCAGACCTTCTCCGGGGTCGCCGGCATGTCGATGGCCGTGACGCCGAAGCCGCGGTTGAGAGCGTCCATTATGCCGTTCATCACCGCCGGGCATGAGCCGATCGAACCCGCCTCCCCGGCGCCCTTGATGCCGAAGGCATTGGTCTTCGACGGGACGTTCCGCGTCTCGAAGTGGAACGAGGGGACGTTGTCGGCGCGCGGCATCGTGTAGTCGAGGAAAGAGGCGGTGAGCAGTTGGCCATCGGGGTCGTAGACCGTGTTCTCGTAGAGCGCCTGGCCGATGCCCTGCACGATGCCGCCATGCACCTGCCCTTCGAGCAGGATCGGGTTCACCGTCGCGCCGAAATCGTCGACGATGACGTAGTTGACGATCTCGGTGACGCCGGTGTCGGGGTCGATCTCGACCTCGGCGATGTGGGTGCCGTTGGGATAGGTCGGCTCCGGCTGCTCGAAGGAATCGTCGAAGGCGGTGAGGAGCTTGCGGTCCTTGGCGGCCTGGGCGAGCTCGGTCAGCGTCACCGACCGGTTGGTGCCGGCGACCCGCACGCTGCCGCCGATCAGCTCGAGGTCGGCCACCGCAGCTTCGAGCTGGTCGGCGGCGATGTGCTTGACCTGGTCGGCGAGCTTCACCGCGGCGTTGTTGACCGACACCGCGCCGAGCGGGATCGAGCGCGAGCCGCCGGTGCCCTCGCCGTTGGCCACCTGGTCGGTGTCGCCCTGGACGAGGTGGATCTTGTCGTAGTCGAGCCCCATGTGGCCGGCGACGAACTGGGCATAGGCCGTGGCGTGGCCCTGGCCGTTGGTCTGGGTGCCGATGAAGATAGTCACCGAGCCGTCGTCGTTGAGCCGGACGGTCGCCTCCTCCTTGCCGGGGAAAGCGCAGGCCTCGACATAGGTGCCGATGCCGAAGCCGCGGACCTTGCCGCTGGCCCTGGCCGCGGCGGCGCGGGCGTCGAAGCCGTTCCAGTCAGCCAGCTCCAGCGCGCGGGTGAGGTGACCGTTGAACTCGCCCGAATCGTAGATCCGGCCGCCCTGCGTCTCGTAGGGCAGCAGCTCGGTGCGGACGAAGTTCCGCCGCCGGATCTCTACCGGCCCGAGGCCGGTGTCGCGGCCGCACTGGTCGACCAGCCGCTCGACGAGATAGGCCGCCTCGGGACGGCCGGCGCCGCGATAGGCGTCGACCGGGGTGGTGTTGGTGTAGATGCCGCGGCAGAGCGCGTAGAGATGCGGGATCTCATAGAGGCCGGTGAGCATGGTCAGCCCGCCCTCGGGGATGAACGGCCCATACTGCGACAGGTAGGCGCCCATGCCGGCGAGGAGATCGACGCGCATGGCGAGGAAGCGGCCGTTCTCGTCCATCGCCATCTCGGCGACGGCGAAGTTGTCGCGGCCATGGGCATCCATCAGGAAGTGCTCGTTGCGGTCGCTGATCCATTTCACCGGGCGGCCGAGCTTCTTCGCGGCGATCGCGGCGAGCGGATATTCCTGGTAGCAGAACGACTTGGTGCCGAACCCGCCGCCGACATCCGGCGTGATGATCCGCATCTTGTCCTTCGGGATGCCGAGGATGTCCTTGGCGATGCGGTCGCGCATGCCATGGCCGCCCTGGGTGCCCATGGTGAGCGTGTAGCGCTCGGTGCCAGCGTCGTATTCGGCGACGACGCCGCGCGTCTCCATGTAATTGGCGACGAGGCGCTGGTTGACGATCTCGACCCGCGAAACACGGGCGGCCTGGAGGAAGGCCGAGTCGGTCGCGCCCTTCACGCCCTTGGCGCAGGTGAAGGCGACGTTGGTCTTGTACTCGGGCCAGACCAGCGGCGCGCCGTCTTCCAGCGCCTGGTGCATGTCGACCACGACCGGCAGCGGATCATAGTCGATCTCGATCGATTCCGAGGCGAGGCGCGCCTGGTCGAGGGTATCGGCGACGATGAAGACCAGCGGGTCACCGACATGGCGGACGATGTCGAGGCAGAGGAGCGGATGCTTCGGCATCCTGGGATGCGTGCCGTCGATTTGGCGGATATTGCCCTTGCACGGCAGCCCCGGGATATCGGCGGTGTCGGCGCCGCTCATCACCAGGTGCACCCCCGGCATGGCGCGCGCCGCATCGAGGCCGGCGACCTTGACCCTGGCGTGGGCCATGGTCGAGCGGACGACATAGGCCCGAAGCGTGCCGGCGGGGGTGTAGTCGTCGGTGAAGTGCCCCGCACCGGTGACCAGCGCCTTGTCTTCCTTCCGGCGGACGGGCGCGCCCATGCCGTATTTGATCGGAGCCGTATCGTTCATGGTCGTCACTCGGCCGGAAGCCGCCCTCTGTCGCAAGCTATGCAATTGGAATCGCCCGGCAGGAGGTTGCCGGGTCGCCTGAGCCGTATCCGACCAGATCGGCACGCGAAACGCAACCGCCACGCCCCGGGACTTGTGGGGGTCCGGCGACACTGCTAGCACCTTCGGCCAACAAGACCGTCGGGGAGGACTGCCATGATCGAAGACCATCCGCTGCTGAAGATCCGCAAGAATTTTCCGCGGCCGACGGCGGCGCAGGTCGACGTGTTCCGCGGCCAGCAGACCGGCCATGTGGTCGACGCGCTCGGCGGCCACGGCGCGGTCGACTCGCGGATCAAGCCGATCGGCGGGGTGAAGCCGTTCTGCGGCGTGGCGGTCACGTGCAATGATGGGCCGGCGGACAACCTTGCCACCTATGCCTCGCTCAACGTCGCGCAAGCCGGCGACGTGGTGATCTCGGCGGCGGGCGGCTTCACCGAGATCGCGATCATCGGCGACCTGCTTCTCGGCATGATGAAGAACCTCGGCGTCGTCGCCTATGTCACCGACGGCGCGGTCCGCGACATCGCCGGCATCCGCGGGGTGGGCCTCCCCTGCTACGCCGCCGCCGTCACCCCCAACTCCCCGGCCCGCCACGGCCCGGGCACGATCGGCTTCCCGGTGGTGTGCGGCGGGGTCACCATCGGCTCCGGCGACATCGTGGTCGGCGACGAGGACGGGGTGGCGGTCGTGCCCTACGCGCGGATCGAGGAGACCATCACCCGCCTCGCCGCGGTAAAGGCCGCCGAGGCCGAGCTCGAGGCCAAGGTGAAGGGCGGCCTCAAGCTGCCGCATCTCCTCCAGAAGCTGATCGACGAAGGCCGCTTCAAGTACGTCGACTGAGGACAACGACCATGCGGATCGCAGTGATCGGCGCCGGCGCGATGGGCGCGATGTTCGGCGCCCGCTTCGCCAGGGCCGGCGCCGACGTGGTGCTCTTCGATCGGGACGCGGAGCACGTCGCCGCGATCAACGCCGACGGCATCCGGGTCGAGGGGCGCGAGGGCGACCTCCATCTCCGGCTCGCGGCCACCACCGACCCGGCGGCCATCGGCGCGGTCGACATGGCGCTGGTGATGGTCGATGGCAACGCCACGGCCGCGGCCGCCGAAATGCTCGCCGACATGCTGCCCGCGGAGGCCTTCGCGCTGACGCTCCAGAACGGCATCGGCAACATCGAGGCGCTGGCGGAGGCACTCGGCGAGGCACGCGTGGTCGCCGGCAGCACCTATAACAGCGGGGCGCGGCGCGCGCCGGGCACCGTCGCCCACACCAATGTCGGCAACACCACGATCGGCGAGATCGACGGTCGGGACACGGACCGAATCCGGGCGATCGCGGCGCTGTTCGAGGGCGGCGGCCTGCCGGTGACGGTCAGCGACAACATCGTCGGCCACGTCTGGATGAAGTTCGTGCTCAACGTCGCGATCAACCCGGTGGCCGCGGCGACCGGGTTGCGCTCGGGGCAGATCGCGCGGACGCCGGCCGCGGCAAAGCTGCTCGAGCACATCCTCGACGAGGCCCTCCTGGTGATGGCCGCAAAGGGCATCCAGCTCCCGGTCGAGGACCCCCGGGCCTACGTCATCGATCACACCTGGGTGCGCTACAACCGTCCGTCCATGCTCCAGCACATCGAGGACGGAAGGCGGACCGAGATCGACACGCTCAACGGCGCGCTGCTCCGCGAAGCGGCGGCCCTCAGCATCCCCTGCCCGTTCAACGAGGCGATCGTGCTGATGATCAAGTCGCTCGAGGCGCGGGCGCGGTACAAGGCCGAGACGCCCGTGATCGACGAGGAGGCGCTGGAGGCGGCGGCGCGGGGGACGAAAAGGCCGGGAAAGTGACCGACGTCTAGCGCGGCACGTTCCTGACGTAATCCGGCCCGAGGTCGGCGATGCGGCTGACGCCGAGGAGGCCCATCACGCGGTCGATCTCGGTGCGGTAGATCTCCAGCACCCGGGCGACGCCGGCTTCGCCGCCGACCGCGACGCCCCAGAGGTTGGGCCGGCCGAGCATCACCGCGCTCGCCCCGAGGCAGAGCGCCTTGACCACGTCGGCGCCGCGGCGGAAGCCGCCGTCGATCAGCACGGGGATGCGGCCGCGCACCGCGTCGACCACCTCGGGCAGAGCCTCGAACGAGCTGATCATGCCGTCGAGCTGGCGGCCGCCATGGTTGGAGATGACGACGCCGTCGACGCCGTGGTCGACGGCGCGGCGGGCCTCGTCGGGATGGACCAGGCTCTTGAGGAGGAACGGTCCCTTCCAGCGCTTCCGGATGTCGTCGACGTCGGCCCAGGACATGCCCGGATCGAGCATGTCGATGAGCCGGAACTTCGGGTCGCGCATGTTGATCGCCTTGCCGTCGCGGACGTAGTTGGCGAAGCTCAGCGTCGGCAGCTCCTTCCGCATCCGCATGGCCCACGGCGCCTTGACCGCCATCTGCGCCACCTGCGCCGCGCCGAGCTTCGGCGGGATGGTGAAGCCGTTCCGGATGTCGCGCTCGCGGTTGCCACCGAACTGGTTGTCGATGGTGAGGATCAGGCCGTCGTAGCCGGCCGCCTCGGCGCGGGCGATGAACTCGTGGGTGAAGCTCCGGTCGCGATAGACGAAGATCTGCATGAAGCGAGGGCGCGCGCCAGTGGAGGCCAGCGCTTCCATGGTGCAGATCGAGCCGTGGCTGAGGGCGTAGGCGGTGCCGGCGGCGGCGGCGGCGCGGGCCGACATCAGTTCCCCGCCGGGACGGAGCAGGCCCTGGAGCGCCGTCGGGCCGATCATCACCGGCATCGACAGGCGATGTCCGAAGAGGGAGACCGAGAGATCGCGCGCGGACGTGCCGTCGAGCGTCTTCGGCAGGAAGGCGACGCCGCCGAAGGCCGACTCGTTCCGCCGGAGCGTCCACTCGTCCTCGGCGCCGCCGTCGATCACGTCGAACACCGGATGCGGCAGGATTCGCCGCGACGCGCGGCGGAAATCGGCGATGTTGAGGAGGCGCTTGAGACTGTCGGGCGACATCAGAAATTCCGGAACATGCGGATCGCGTCGATGAGGCCGACGGTCGAGGAATCGCGGCCGGTGGTCGGCGCCCTGCCATCGACCATGGGCTGGAGCTCCTTCGCCAGCACCTTGCCCAGTTCCACCCCCCACTGGTCGAAGGAGTTGATCCCCCAGATCGCGCCCTGGACGAAGACCTTGTGCTCGTAGAGCGCGATGATCATGCCGAGGGTCTCGGGGTCGAGCTGCTTGAAGAGGATGGTGTTGGAGGGCCGGTTGCCGGGAAAGACCTTGTGCGGGGCAAGCGTCTCGATCGCCGCGGCCGGCAGCTTCTCGGCCTTGAGCTCCGCCCGCGCCTCGGCGATCGTCCGCCCGCGCATCAGCGCCTCGCTCTGGGCGAGGCAGTTGGCGAGGAGGAGCGTCTGGTGGCCGCCGTCGTCCTCCTTGTCCGAACGCGCCGCGACCAGGAAATCGCAGGGGATCACGTCGGTGCCCTGGTGGATGAGCTGGTAGAAGGCGTGCTGGCCGTTGGTGCCGGGCTCGCCGAAGACGATCGGCCCTGTCGCACCCATCACCGTCGCGCCCGAGAGCGTGACCCGCTTGCCGTTCGATTCCATGTCGAGCTGCTGGAGGTAGGCGGGAAGCCGCTCCAGCCGCTGGGCGTAGGGGAGGACGGCATAGGTCGGATAGCCGAGCACGTTCCGGTACCAGATGCCGATCAGCGCCAGGATCACCGGCATGTTCTGCTCGAGCGGGGCGGAGCGGAAATGATCGTCCATCGACCGGCCGCCGGCGAGGAAGGCGGAGAAGTTGCCCGGCCCGATCGCGATCATCAGCGGCAGGCCGATCGCCGACCAGATCGAATAGCGTCCGCCCACCCAATCCCAGAAGCCGAAGGTGCGCTCCTCGGAGATACCGAATTCCTTGACCTTGGGGATGGCGGTCGACATGGCGGCGAAGTGGTCGCCGACCTTCTCCTCGCCGAGCTTCGCCACGATCCATTTCCGCGCCGTGGCGGCATTGGTCATGGTCTCGATGGTGGTGAAGGTCTTGGAAGCGACGAGGACGAGCGTCCGTGCCGGGTCGAGCCCGGCAAGAACGTCACGGACGTCGGCGCCGTCGACATTGGAGACGAAATGGAGGCGCGGCCCGTCACGCCAGGGCTGCAGCGCGCGGACCGCCATCCGCGGGCCGAGGTCCGAGCCGCCGATGCCGATATTGACCACGTCGGTGAACTTGCCGCCGGCGCCTTTGATCTCGCCCGAACGGATGCCATCGGCGAACGCCGCCATGGCGTTCAGCACCTTGTGGACCTCGGGCACGACGTTCTTGCCGGCGACGCGGAAGATCTCGTCGGGCATCGAGCGGAGGGCGACATGGAGGACCGGGCGGTTCTCGGTCTTGTTGATCGGCTCGCCCGAGAACATCGCGGCGCGCCGGCCCTCGACGTCGGCGGCCTTCGCCAGCGCAACCAGCCGGGTCATCGCCTCGGCGTCGACGAGGTTTTTCGAATAGTCGAGAAGGATATCGCGGAACGACATCGAGAAGCGCTTGAAGCGCTCGGGATCCTCGGCGAAGCGCTTGCGGAGCGGCACCGAGGTCACCGCCGACCGATGCGCCTGGACCGCATCCCACGCCTTCACCATCCCGGCATTCACAGCAAGTCCCCTCCCCTCGGCAATCCGCGACCTGACCTAACAAGACCGGGCGGCGAGAGCCAGCGGGAATGTTCGGGCCGCCGGAAAGCAGGCTAGCCCGAGATCGCGGGATGCGTGTAGTGTGTTGACGGCACTCCCACGCGACCGCCCTGCGATGCATCTCGTCGAGAGCGAACGCGCCAAGCTCACGGCAAACTGGCTGAACACGCTGTCCGCCGGAACCGTCATCGCCGGATGCGTCACGCCTTTGGTTGCGATCGCGTACGGATTACGGCCGGGCGCCGAGCCGCTCGGCGGAAACTTCATCCTGGCACTGTCGCTTGGCTGGATTGCGATGGGGATCGCTCTACATCTCGGCGCAAGGTATATTCTGGGAAGGCTCAGGGAATGACGCTTCTCGAATTTTACGCTGCGGTAGGAATACCCGTGATCCTGGCGCTGATCGGCATCGGTGCAGTCCTGCTGACGCGCCCGAGGAAGCACCCGCATCCCGGCGAATAGCGCCGTTGGAATTTGTCGAGGGTGCCTACCCCAGCCACGCTCCGATCCGGTGCATGGCCTCGGCCATGTCGGTCGTCGTGCCGGCGAAGGAAAAGCGCAGCCAGGCGTGGCCGCGGACCCGGTCGAAATCGGCGCCGGGCGTGGCTGCGACGCCGGCCTCGTGCAGCATGCGTCGGGTGAAGTCGACGGAGTCGTTCGAGAAGCGGCGGGTCGCGGCGTAGACATAGAACGCGCCGTCGGCCGGGTGGAACTCGTCGAAGCCGATCCGCGGCAGCCGGTCGAGGAGGATGCGGCGGTTCTCGGCGTAAGTCGCCTTGATCGCCTCGAGTTCGGGCGTCGCATCGAAGGCCGCCGTGGCGGCGATCTGAGACAGCTCGGGCGCGGAGATGTAGAGGTTCTGCGCGATGCGCTCGACCGGGCGGACCAGTGGCTCGGGCAGCACCATCCAGCCAATCCGCCAGCCGGTCATGCAGTAGTACTTCGAGAAAGAGTTGACGACGATGGTGTCGGGCGAGAAACGCAGCGCCGTCTCCTCGACGCCCGCATAGACGAGGCCGTGATAGATCTCGTCGGAGATGAAACGAAGCCCGAGATCGTGGGTTGCCGCGATCAGCGCGCCGAGCGCCTCGGGTTGCATGATGGTGCCGCTCGGATTGGACGGGCTCGCGACCAGCACGCCGGCGAGCGGCTTCTCGCGGTGCGCGGCTTCGATCATCTCGGGGGTGAGCACGTAGCGGGAGGCGGCATCGACCGGAATCTCCACCACCTCAAGCCCGAGGGCGTGGAGGAGGTTGCGGTAGGCCGGATAGCCGGGGGATGCGACGGCGATCCTGTCGCTATGGTCGAAGGCGGCGAGGAAGGCGAGGTTGAAGCCGGCCGAGGAGCCGGTGGTGACCGCGATCCGCTCCATCGGCACGTCGATGCCGTGGGTGTCGGCGTAGAAGCGGGCGATGCGGGCACGGAGCGCGCGGAGCCCGAGCGCCTCTGTATAGGCGATCCGGCCATGGACCAGCGCGGCGCGGGCAGCCTCCAGCACCGGACCCGGCGCCGGTGCGCCGGGCTGACCGACCTCCATGTGGATCACGCGCGCGCCGGCCGCCTCGCGGTCGATCGCAGCGCGCATCACCTCCATGACGATGAACGGCTCGACCGCGCTCCGCCGCGACGGCACCGGCGGCGTGCGGCCGGGCGGCGGGTATTGGTAGCCTCGCAAGTCTTTCTCCTGCCCCATTTTGTCGCCATTTCCCGCGCTTGCGAGGGTGCCGCAACCCACGGAAATGCACTGTCGGACCGGGAGGTTGCCGACGATGCCGAGACGGATAGCCATGCCGAGACGGCCGATCAGCGTGCCTAGCAGCCCGTCCCGGGTATGGAAAGCCCCGCGCGGATTCGCCCGCCGGCGCCTGCGAGACGTAGCTGCCGCGGCACTGGCCTTCGGCCTCGCGGCCCCTCCGGCCCTCGCCGCCGGCATCAATGTCGCCCGCGACGCCGAGACGGAAGCGCTGCTCCAGGACTACGCGGCGCCGATCTTCGCGGAAGCCAATATCAAGGCCGGGGACGTCCAGATCTTCCTCGTTGCCGACCAGAGCTTCAACGCTTTCGTCGTCGATTCGCGGCGGATGTTCATCAATACCGGCGCGATCATCGCGGCCGAGACCCCGGGCGCGATCATCGGCGTGATCGCCCACGAGGCGGCCCACATCGACCACGGCGACCTCGCAAGCCTCCGCCAGACCATCGCCCGGAGCACAACCGCCGCGATCATCGCCGCTCTCCTCGGCGCCGGCGCCGCGGCGGCCGGCGCCGCTGCAGGCATCGGCGGCCTCGGGGATGCGGCCGGTGCGGTGATGGCCGGCTCGATGCACGTCGCCGGCCGGAACATCCTCGCCTATGCCCGCGCCCAGGAAACCGCCGCGGACGCCGCCGCCATGGACTATCTCGAGGCGACCGGCCAGTCGGGGATGGGGATGGTCGCGGTCATGCGCCGCCTTGCCGACCAGGTGGCGCTCTCGGTCCGCGGCGCCGACCCTTACATCCAGACCCATCCGCTCCCCGCCGACCGGCTACAGACGCTGGAGTTCAGGGCGGGCCAGAGCCCCTACGCCAACAAGCAGGACCCACCGGACCTGCAACTCCGCCACGACCTGGTCCGCGCCAAGCTCGCCGGCTTCACGCTGACTCCGGCCCAGGTGGGCCGGCTCTACAGCGACAGCGACCCGAGCCTTCCCGCCCGCTATGCGTGGGCGATCGCCGCCTACCGGGCCGGGTCGACGCAGTCGGCGCTCAAGCGGATCGACGGGCTGATTGCGGCGGAGCCGGACAACGCCTTTTTCCGGGAGCTGAAGGGCCAGGTGCTGCTCGAGAGCGGTCGGCCGGCGGAGGCCGTCGAGCCGCTCCGGCAGGCGGTGTCCCTGGCACCGTCGTCGGGCCTGCTCCGCATCCTGTTCGGCCAGGCGCTGGTCGCCACCGAAAAGGAGGCCAACCTCGGCGAAGCGGTCAAGAACCTGACGGTGGGCCTGCAGAAATCGCCGGACATGCCGGTCGGATGGCGCTTCCTCGCCCGCGCCTATGCGCTCAAGGGCGATCTGCCGATGGCCGAGCTGGCCACCGCCGAGGAGCGCTTCACGCTCGGCAACTACAAGGAGGCCGTGATCCACGCAACACGCGCTCAAGAAAGATTGAAGCCGGGGTCGCCGGCCTGGCTTCGCGCCGAAGACATTGTCACCTATAAGCCCATGAAACCGCTGTAACCCGCGGGCCCACGGTCCGACCCGGAGAGATATCCCTGATGAGCATTCGTACCCTCCTGATCGCGACCGCAGCCGCGGTAGCGATCGGTGCCGCCGGCTACGTGGCCGGCAACGGCTTCGTGACCGACAGCATCGCCGAGACGGCGACCGAGGCCGCCGCGCCCCAGCCGGATGCCGCGCCTGAGGCGGGCACGATGGTTGCCGAGCTCAGCGCCGCACAGCGCCAGGAGGTCGAGGGGATCGTCAAGGACTACCTGACCAGCAATCCCGGCTTCATCCGCGACTACCTGATGGCCAATCCCGAGGTCATCCGCGACGCGATCGACGAGTTGCAGCGGAAGCAGGACGAGGCGGAGCGCGCCTCGCAGGTCGCCGCGATCGACGACAACCGCGAGCTCCTGTTCTCCTCGCCGCGCCAGGTGGTGATGGGCGCGCCCGACGGCGACGTCACCCTCATTGAGTTCTTCGACTACAATTGCGGGTATTGCCGCCGCGCCCAGGCCGACCTCCAGCAGCTGCTCGACGGCGACCCAAATCTCCGGGTCGTGCTCAAGGAGTTCCCGGTGCTGGGCGAGGGGTCGATGGAAGCCGCACAGGTCTCGGTCGCGGTTCGCATCCTCGCCCCGGACCAGGCCGCCGACTTCCAGAATGCGTTGATGGCGCAGAGCGGGCAAGTGAACGGCGACGTCGCCCTCGCGGTCGCCGAGGGCCTCGGCCTCGACCGTGCGAAACTCGAGGAGACCATGCACTCCGACGAGGTCCGCGACACCATCGCCGAATCCTACGCGCTGGCCCAGACGCTGTCGCTGACCGGGACGCCCTCCTACGTCACGGCGGAGGAAGTCGCGATCGGGGCGATCGGCTACGACGCGCTCAAGGAGAAGATCGCCACGGCCCGGGCGGCGTGTGCGACAGAGGTGTGCTGAAAGACGCCGGCAAGCGCGCCACGACTCCCCTTCCCCTCGCTGGGACAAGTCCCTATAACGGCGCCACTTCGGGCGACGGCCTCCGGCCGGCGCCCGTTCTGGCGTGGCGGAAATCCGGCGGCAAATGGCGACAACAGTCTTCGTCCTCAACGGACCCAACCTCAACATGCTCGGGGTGCGCGAACCGTCGATCTATGGCGGCAAGTCGCTCCAGCAGATCGGGGAGGATTGCGTCGCTGCGGGGAATGCCCTCGGCCTTGCCGTCGATTTCCGTCAGACCAACCATGAGGGCGTCCTGGTCGACTGGATCCAGGAGGCGACCTCCGGCGCCGCCGGGATCGTGATGAACCCGGGCGCCTACACCCATACCTCGGTCGCGATCCACGATGCGATCCGCGCCACCGGCCGGCCGGTGATCGAGGTCCATCTTTCCAACATCTTTGCCCGTGAAGCATTCCGGCATCATTCCTACGTGTCGCCGGTGGCGGCGGGCGTGATCTGCGGGCTCGGACCGAGGGGCTACGTCCTGGCCCTCGATGCGCTGAAGCACCTGATCGCCAAGAGCGGCTGAAAGACGAGATGACCGAGAAGAAGAGCGTCGACAAGGAACTGATCCGCGAGCTTGCGGACCTGCTCAACGAGACCGGACTGAGCGAGATCGAGGTCGAGCACGACGACATCCGCATCCGCGTGGCGCGCACGCTGCATGCGGCGCCGATGGCGATGCAGGTCGCGGCGGCCCCGGTGGCGGCCGCGCCCGCCACGGCGGCCGGCGGTGCGGTGGCGGCAGGGGCCGATCACCCCGGCGCCGTCCCCTCGCCGATGGTCGGCACGGCCTATCTCGCGGCCGAACCGGGCGGGAAGCCCTATGTCGACATCGGCGACAGCGTGCGCGAGGGACAGACGCTCCTCATCGTCGAGGCGATGAAGACGATGAACCAGATCCCGGCTCCGCGCTCCGGCAAGGTGGTCAGGATCATGGTCGAGGATGGCCAGCCGGTCGAATACGGCGAGCCGCTGATGATCATCGAATGAATGACGCGCCGCCCCTCTTCGGCAAGATCCTGATCGCCAATCGCGGCGAGATCGCGCTGCGCATCCTGCGGGCGTGCAAGGAGCTCGGCATCGCCACCGTCGCGGTCCACTCGACCGCCGACAGCGACGCGATGCACGTCCGGCTCGCTGACGAGAGCGTCTGCATCGGCCCGCCGCCGGCGCGGGAATCCTACCTCAACATCCCGCAGCTCCTCGCTGCTTGCGAGATCACCGGCGCCGACGCGGTCCATCCCGGCTACGGCTTCCTGTCCGAGAACGCCCGCTTCGCCGAGATCCTCGAGGCGCACAAGGTCGGCTTCATCGGCCCGAGCGCCGAGCATATCCGCATCATGGGCGACAAGATCGAGGCCAAGCGCACGGCCGTGAAGCTCGGCATCCCGGTGGTGCCCGGCTCGGAGGGCGCGGTGCCCAACGAGGTCGCGGCGCGGAAGGTCGCCGCCGAGATCGGTTACCCGGTGCTGGTCAAGGCCAAGGCCGGGGGCGGCGGCAAGGGCATGAAGGTGGTGCGCACGCCCGACGAGATGGCGGACGCCTTCGCCACCGCCCGGGCCGAGGCGATGAACTCGTTCGGCGACGACTCCCTCTACATGGAGAAGTACCTAGAAAAGCCGCGCCACATCGAGGTGCAGGTGCTCGGCGACGGGCGGCACAACGCGGTCCATCTCGGCGAGCGCGACTGCTCGCTCCAGCGCCGGCACCAGAAGGTCTGGGAGGAGTCCCCCTCGCCCGTGATCACGCCCGAGCAGCGGGCGAAGATCGGCGGCATCGTCTCCGACGCGATCGCGAAGCTCGGCTATTCCGGCGCCGGCACGATCGAGTTCCTCTACGAGGACGGCGAGTTCTACTTCATCGAGATGAACACCCGCCTCCAGGTCGAGCACCCGGTGACCGAGGCGGTCACCGATATCGACCTCGTCAACGAGCAGATCCGGATCGCGGCCGGCCGCGGCATCTCCTTCACCCAGGACGAGGTGACCTTCGAGGGCCACGCCATCGAGTGCCGCATCAATGCCGAGGACCCGCGGACCTTCGCCGCCTCGCCGGGGCGGATCGCCAACTACCACCCGCCGGGCGGGCTCGGCGTGCGGGTCGACTCGGCCGTCTATCAGGGCTATCGCATCCCGCCCTTCTACGACAGCCTGATCGGCAAGCTCATCGTCCATGGCAGGACGCGGCAGGAATGCATGAACCGGCTCCGCCGCGCCCTCGACGAGTGCGTGATCGACGGCATCAAGACCACGATCCCGCTCTTCCGCGACCTGGTCGTCGACCCCGACATCCAGGCCGGCAACTACGACATCCACTGGCTCGAGAAGAAGCTGAAGACGGGTCTGCCGGCCGCCTGAGCCGACCCGGACGGACCCGCCCGCTTCACCCCCATGTTGACGACGGCCCGCGTCCGGCCAACATTACCTTGGCCAAGCCGGCGACGCGACCTCCGATGACAGGCCGAAACGACATCCTCCTCGAGATAACCCCGCAGGTCCTGCTCAAGGCCTATGCGGTCGGCATCTTCCCGATGGCGGAATCGGCGGACGACCCCGGCCTTTACTGGATCGAGCCGGAAACCCGCGGGATCATGCCGCTCGACCGCTTCCACATGCCGAAGCGTCTCCGCCGCACGGTGTCGCAGGGCGTCTACGAGGTCCGCATCGACCACGACTTCGATGCCGTGATCGCCGGTTGCGCCGAACCGGCGCCGGGCCGCCCCAAGACCTGGATCAACGAGCGTATCCGCCGGCTCTATAGCGAACTCTTCGCCCTCGGCCATTGCCACACGGTCGAGACGTGGCAGGACGGCCGGCTGGTGGGC
>JAESFN010001081.1_pt1 | contig 15004 bp, 13 predicted proteins | sample 9269411 | NCBI WGS metagenome assembly JAESFN01 (sample SAMN14505399, study PRJNA617100) | algae metagenome | isolation source: Iphinoe sp. HA4291-MV1 and co-occurring heterotrophs from trail next to... | place: USA: Maunawili Falls, Hawaii | collected 2009-07-25
GATCGAATCGCGGGCCTTCGCCGAGGGCGCCTGCGTGCGCGATGACCGCGACGCGGCCCTCGGCGATCCCGATGTCGGCGGTGCAGAGCCCATCGGCATCCGGCTCGGCCGCCGGGTGGTCGAGGAGCACGCCGGGAATGGTCGCGTTGGCGAGGACGTAGCGCGGCGCGTCGGGGACGGCGGCGAATCCGGTCTCGGCCACGTCAATTCTCCCGCCGGATGGCGCTCTCGTGCCACTTGCGCAAGAGGAGATGCGAGATGAGGCTGGTCGCGGCGTAGATCACGACCCCGGTGAGCGAGAGCAGCACCAGCGCCGCGAACAGGCGCGGGATGTTGAGCCGGAACTGGGACTCGAGCAGCCGGAAGGCGAGACCGGCATTGCCGCCCGCGGTTCCCGCCGCGAACTCGGCGACGACGGCGGCGATCAGCGCGAGGCCGCCGGCGATGCGCAGCCCGGCGAGGAAGAACGGCAGGGCGTTCGGGATCTTGAGGTAGAGGAGCGTCTGCCAGCGGCTGGCGCGGTAGAGCTCAAACAGGTTGAGGAGGTTGTGGTCGGTCGACTTCAGCCCCTGCGTGGTGTTGGCGAGGACGGGGAAGAAGGCGACGAGGAAGGCGCAGATCAGCAGCGCCTGCTGGGTGGTCTCGGTGTAGATCAGGATCAGCGGCGCGATGGCGACGATCGGCGTCACCTGGAGGATAACCGCATAGGGGAAGAACGCGAGCTCGACCCAGCGCGACTGGACGAGGATGATCGACAGCAGCACGCCTCCGACCAGCGCCAGGATGAGGGCGAGGAACGTGGTGCGCAGCGTGATCAGCAATGCGCGGCCGAGGATGTCCCAGTCGGTGGCGAGCGCCTCCGCGATGCGGAGCGGGCTCGGCAGGATGTAGTGGGGCACCTCGGCGAGGGTGACATAGGCCTGCCAGCCGATGACGACGATCGCGAGCATCACGAACGGGATGAGGATGCGGAGCGCGCGCTCGCCGAGGCTGATCCGCGGCGGCGGCGCGGGCGCCTCGTCCTCGACGGCCGGATGGGGGGCGGCGCGCCCGGCCTCGACCGCGGTCATGGTTCGGCCACCGTCGAAAGGATCGCCCGGTGGAGCGCATCGGAGGTCAACCGGCAGTATTCGTTATAGGCGGCCGAGGTCCGGAAATCCTCGTCGCGCGGATAGGGCGCGTCGACCGGGAGGTCTGCGAAGATGCGACCGGGGCGGGCCGCCATCACCACGATCCGGTTCGACAGGTAGACCGACTCGAAGACGGAGTGGGTGACGAAGACCACCGTCCAGCCGAAGGTCTCCCAGAGGTGGAGGAGGTCGTCATTGAGCTTGAAGCGGGTGATCTCGTCGAGGGCGGCGAAGGGCTCGTCCATGAGGAGGAGCTTCGGCCGCGTGATCAGCGCGCGGGCGATCGAGACCCGCATCTTCATGCCGCCGGACAATTCGCGCGGGTAGGAGCCGGCGAACTTCTCGAGGCCGACCATCTGCAGCGCTTCCATCACCCGGTCACGGGCGGACGATTTCGAGACGCCGCGGAGCCGGAGCGGCAGCCACACATTGCCGAAGGCGGTCGCCCAGGGCATCAGCGTCGGCTCCTGGAAGACGAAGCCGATCTCGCGGTCGGGCCGGCCCGAGGCATCGTAGCCCGAGCTCGGCCAGTCGACGGTGCCGGCGGTCGGGTCGCCGAGGCCGGCGATGATCCTGAGCACCGTCGACTTGCCGCAGCCCGAGGGGCCGAGCAGGCTCACGAACTGCCGCTCGCCGATGTCGAGGGAGAGGTCGCGGAGGGCGACGGTGCCGTTGGAAAAGGTCTTGGAGATGCCCTTCAGCGAGACCAGCGGCCGGCCGTGCCGCGCTTCGGCCCGGGCCGGCGCAGGCCCGGTCACGCTCTGTGTCGGAGTGGCGGCTGGCACGCGCTTCTTCGGTCCCTGTCGCAGTCGGAGGCGGGCGGCGGCGCCGCCCGCCGAAAGGCGTCAACCCTTCTTGAGGTCCATGCCGACGCCCTTGCACACATATTCGGTCGTGTAGGCGTTGGAAAGATCGAGACCGTCCTTGACCACACCGGCTTCGACCATCTTCTTGTAGAAGCCGTCGACACGCTCGGCGGTCATGCAGCCGATGCCCTTCTCGAGCGCCTCGTCCGATTCGAGCAGGCCGTATTCCTTCATCTTGGCGATGGTGAATTCGATCTGGCCGTCGGTCATGTCAGGGTTCTGCGACTTGATGAGGTCGTTGGCCGCCTTGTTGTCACCGTAGAGGTAGTTGTACCAGCCGACGATCGAGGCCTCGACGAAGCGCTTGGTGACGTCGGGATTGGCCTTCACGTAGTCGTTCATGCCGACGATCATGGTCGAGTAGGTGGTGTAGCCGGCATCGGCCATGAGGAAGACGTCGGGGGTGAAGCCGCCCTCGTTCTGGACCGCATAGGGCTCGGAGGTCGCATAGCCCTGGTTGGCGCTCATCTTGTCGGCGAGGAAGCCGGCGAGATTGTAGGGATAGGGCTTGCGCTGCTCGTCCTTAAAGCCGGGATAGGCTGCCTTCATCCACTGCCAGCCGGTGACGAAGAGGTCGTCGCCGATGAAGATGACCGGGACCTTGGCGAGATCGGCGAAGGTCTTCACGCCCGCGTCCGGGTGGGTCATGAAGATCTGCGGGTCCTTCTGGAACATCGCGGCGACCGAGACCACCGGGATGTCGTTCGCCACCGCATCGAAGGTGCCGAGGAGATTGCCCTCCATGTAGTAGGTGATCTTGCCGCCGAGCAGCATGGCGCGGTCGGCCTTCGGGATGATCTCGACCTTGAGACCGTATTTCTCGTAGGTGCCGTCGGCGACGGCCTGGTAGAAGCCGCCATGCTCGGCCTCCGGCACCCAGTTGGTGCCGAAGACGATCTCGTCGAGCGCCAGCGCCGGTCCGGCTGTAGCGATGGCGAAGCCGATGGCCAATGCCGCGGCGATCCTGTTCCGAGTGCTCATGTTCCGTTGCTCCCCTCTGCTCGTTGTGGCTGCCGACGGCAGGCCACGTCCCGAAATCCTGGCCTCGCTCCGGCGACAACCACCGGTTCCGGCGACCTCGCTGGGCCGGCGCGCGGCACGACGCAAACCTGCAATTTCGCAAGAGGCATGCCTTCGCAAGAGGCATGCTTTCGCAAGAGGCATGCCATCGAAGCAGGCAGCGACCCCGCCGCCGCCTCACGCCGCACGCATCAGGCCCGCGCCTTGCCCGGCCAATCTAGGACAAGCAGGCTGCACAAGAAAGCGGCAGCGGAGGGAACCCGCCGCTTCGGGTCTGCCTGTCGGGCATCGGCGCTGGACGGAGGCGCCCTGGTTGGGCAGGGTCCGCGCTCGTTATCCCCATCCGCGCACGGAGGAATCGGCGAACCGCATGACCAAGACAATCGTGATCACCGGCGGGAGCGGCGGCATCGGCGCCGCCTCGGCGCGGCTCGCCGCCGCCCGCGGCTGGAACGTCGCCTTCAATTTCGCCAGCAACGCCGAGGGCGCCGCGCGCACCATCGCCGAGGTCGAGGCCGCAGGCGGCAAGGCCATCGCGGTCAAGGGCGACGTGGCGCGCGAGGGCGACGTGATCGGCCTATTCGACGCCGCCGCCGCGGCGTTCGGCGCGATCGACGGCGTGGTCAACAATGCCGGCATCGTCGGGCCGGCCCTGCCGCTTGCCGACATGGATGTCGACCGGCTCCGGCGGGTAATCGACGTCAATGTGCTCGGCTTCATGCTGGTTGCGCGCGAGGGCGTCCGGCGGATGAGCGCCGCCCGCGGCGGCCGGGGCGGGTCGATCGTCAACATCTCCTCGGCAGCGGCCCGCCTCGGGGCCGCCGGCGAGCGGGTCGACTATGCCGGCACCAAGGGCGCGACCGAATCGTTCACGCTCGGCCTCGCCCGGGAGACGGGCACCGAGGGCATCCGGGTCAATGCCATCCGGCCGGGCATCATCGCGACCGAGCTCCACGCCCGCGGCGGCCAGCCGGACCGTGCCGAGCGGATGGGCGTCGCTACCCCGATGGGACGGGCCGGGAGCGCGGAGGAGGTGGCCGAGGCGGTGGTCTGGCTGCTGTCCGACCAGTCCTCCTATGTCACCGGCGCGATCCTCGATGTGACGGGCGGACGCTGACCCCGCCATTGCCGCTTGCCTGTCGCGCCGCCGGGTGGTGTCTTGAGGCATGAGCGCCGATCGAGAGCGACCGACGGGGGGAGCCATGGGCCGCCAAATCGCGTGCCTGGCGCTTGCGTTCGCGTTGGGTGCCGGCCTCCCGGCGGTGGCGGCGGCGAAGTCGCTCGTCTACTGCGCCGAAGGCAGCCCGGCGGGATTCGACCCTGCGCTCCACACCGACCCGGCGACGCTCGATGCGTCGTCGCAGGCGGTCTACAATCGCCTCGTCCAGTTCAAGCCCGGCACGACCGAGATCGTTCCGGCGCTCGCCGAACGATGGGAGATCTCGGCGGACGGCCGCGAATACACCTTCCACCTCCGGCCCGGGGTCCGGTTCCAGACGACCAGGGATTTCACGCCGGGCCGGCCGCTCAACGCCGCGGACGTGATCTTCAGCTTCGAGCGGCAGTGGCGCGCGGACAATCCCTGGCATGACTACGCGCCGGACGGCTGGCCGTGGTTCGCCGGCATGTCCCTGCCTACGATTCTCGAGGATATCCGCGCGGTCGACGATCTCACCGTCACCTTCGTCCTGAAGCGGCCCCATGCGCCGTTCCTCGCCGACCTCGCCATGGACTTCGCCTCGATCGTATCCCGGGAGTACGCCGACAAGCTTCTCGCCGCGGGCGAACGCGAGACGTTCGACCGGGCGCCGGTCGGCACCGGGCCGTTCCGGCTGGTCGACTACCTGCCCGGCGCCGTGGTCCGCTACGAGGCCAACCCGGACTACTGGCGCGGCGCCCCGGCGCTCGCGTCGCTGACCTTCGAGATCACCCCCGACAGCGGCGTCCGCTTCGAGAAGCTGAAGTCGGGCGGTTGCCAGGTGATCCCTTCGCCGAACCCTGCGGACCGCGCCGCCATCAAGGGGGAGCCCGGTCTCGCCTTGCAGGAGGTGCCCGGAATCGCGCTCAGCTACCTCGCCTTCAACACCACGCTGCCGCCCTTCGACCGGGCCCGCGTGCGCCGAGCCGTGGCGCAAGCCATCGACACCCGCGCCATCGCCGCCGAGGTCTATCACGGCGGTGCGGAACCCGGCGGCGGCACCCTGCCGGCGTCGATGGGCGGCGCCGCGGCGTCCGGCGGCGGGGCCGAGGACATCGCCGGTGCACGGGCCGCGCTCGAGGCCGCGGGGGCTGCCGGATCGTCCGTCCGGCTCTGGGTGCTGCCGTCCGCCCGATCCTACAATCCCGACCCCACACGCATGGCGTCGATGGTCGAGGCCAATCTCGAGGCGGCCGGCCTCCTCGCCGAGGTCGTGTCGCCGCCGGTCGAGGAGTTCATGACCGTGACGCTCGCCCCCGACCGCGACGGCGCCGCCTTCCTCGGTTGGGTCAGCGACAATGGCGATCCCGACAACATGCTGTCGCCGCTTCTCGGCTGCGATGCCGTCGGCATCTCGAACCGCGCCTTCTGGTGCCATCCCCGTTTCGATGCCTTGCTCGACGAGGCGAGGCAGACGGTCGATCCCGCGGCGCGGGCGCGCCTCTACCGGCAGGCGGAAGCGATCCTCGCCGAGGAATCGCCGGTGATTCCGATCGCCCATCCCGGCGCGGTCGCTGCGACCGTCGCCGGCCTGACCGGCAGCGTCGTCGATGCCTTCGGCCGGCATAATTTCGAGGCCGTCGACATCGCCGGCGGCGACTGACGACTACGAAGGCGCGGGTGCCACCGTTCGTGGGCCGTTGCGTTCGGCGAGGTCGCGCGCAAACGCGGCGAGCAGCCGCCGGAACGATTCGTCGAGGTCGAGCTTGAGGCGGAATCCGCCCGCGGCGTCGAGCGACACGAAGCCGTGGATGATGGCGCGGAGCCCCCGCGTCGCGTGGAGGGCGTCGTCCCCGGTCACGCCATAGCCGGAGAGCACGGCGAGCACGATGCCGAGGAAGGCCTCGCCGGCGGCGGCGATGTCGGCCTCCTCCGGCCGCGCGGCGCGGAGCGATGCGGCGTAGAGGCCCGGATGCTCCCGCGCGAAGCGCCAGTAGGCATCGGCCAGCGCGTAGAGGGCGTCGTCGCGGGCCTTGCCGATGGTGGCGAGCTGCAGGCGGCGGTTGGCCTCCGCGACGCCGCGGAGCGCGAGCCCGCGGCGGACGGCGTCGAGGTTCTCGACGTGCTTGTAGAGCGACGGCGGCCGGACGCCGAGTTCCGCCGCGAGGCGGGCCAGCGTCACGGCCTCGAGCCCCTCGGCATCGGCGATCGCCGACGCCGCGTCGATGACCGCATCGGGGGTCAGGCCGGCGCGGGGCATCAGCGGCGCCGATTCCGGTCGAGGAAATCGATGATGATCGGCGCCGCGATGTCCGGAACCTCGGCGTGGGGGTAGTGGCCCGCCCCCTCGACCATGGCCACGTCTCCCCGGAGCCGCTCCGCAACCAGGCGGGCTTCCGCGGCGGGATCGGGGAAGTCGGGGTCTCTTGTCCCCATCACCACCAGCGCCGGTGCCCGCACGCCGGCGAGGAGCGGCTCGACGTCGGCCTTGGAGGCGCGGAGCATCGCCTGAAGCGCGGCAAAACGGCCAGGTTCGCGGAGGCTGGCGACGAGGCGTGCCGTGTAGTCCGTGAAATCGCCGGGCGTCTGCGACGGGTAGAGGGACCGGTAATAGGCCCCCCAGGCGGCCGGCCCCCACGGGCCGACGAACGCGACATTGAGCGCGACGGCGAGAACGATGCGCGTCGACAGGGGCAACGGCACGTCGCGGACGAACGGACCGATGCCGACGACGGCAGACGTCCGGTCCGGACTGGCAGCCGCGGCGACCACCGCGGCGCCCGCACCCATCGACGTGCCGATGAGGGCGGCCGGGCCGGCATCGAGATGTTCGACCAGCGCGGCGACATCGCCGCCGACGGCGGTCGTCGTGTAGTCCGTCCACCCGGCGCTCGACTGGCCGTGGCCGCGGAGGTCCATGGTGACCACCCGGTACCCGGCCGCCGCGACCCGGGGCGCGAGGAAGCGATACTCGCCGCGAAGGTCGCCGAGGCCGGGGATCATCACCACCAGCGGCCCGGTGCCGATGTCGTCATAGGCGATGCGACCGCCCGCGCGGTCGAGGAAACGGGCAGGAGCGGCCGGCTGCAGGCTGGCGCCGGCGGCGCGGTGGGCGGGGGGTGCTGCGGCGGCGAGGAGAAGCTGGGTCATGACACATCCCTATGTATAATAGCCATAAAGCTAATATACATAGCCAAACAGATAAGTCAAGTCGCTCCCTTACTCCTGGTGCGAAGGGCGATGCGGGTTGGTGGGAAAGGCTTAGCCGGCCTTGACCGGCTCCCCGGCCCGCGCCGAGCCGGCGCGATAGGAGCCGACGCCGTCGCCGAGAAACTGGTTGTTGGCCTCGCGGATCTTCGCTGCCGCGTCGTCATAGAGGAACGGCAGGAAGGCGTAGCGCTTGCCGCGGGTGACGCGCGACACCGCATGGAGGAGGGAGCAGGAGAACACCACGGCCCCGCCCGGCGGCGCCTTGAAGCTGTGCGGCCCGTATTCGGGGAAGCTCACCTCGCCGCCGTCGAAATCGTCGTTGAGGTTGATCGAGACGGCGAAACGGCGATGCGCGGTGCCCTTGGTGGTGTTGTCGCGATGGGCGCGGAAATGCGCGCCCTCGTCGGCGTCGTAGCAGCAGACGATGTAGCGCTCCATCCGGGTCACGTCGAACTGGTGGATCTTCTTGATCTCGGGCGCGACGCGCCGCCTGACCCGCGCCCGCGTCGCGGCGATGACGTTCTCGTCGGCGATGGTGTAGTCGCGGCGCTGCTTGTGGCTCTTGTCCTGGATGGCGACGGTCTTGCCGTCCACCTCGCGCATGAAGCCGGATTCCTCGCCGCCGTTCTGCTCGTAGAGCCCGATGAGAAAGCGGCAGAACTCGGGTTCGAAGACGTTGGGGAGGAGGAGGATCGGCGCCTGGAGCACGGTGCCGGCGTAATGGTCGGGCGGGGGCAGCGCCGCGATCAGGTCGAAGAGCCGGGTGGTGCCGCCCTCGAAGGGCAGCACGGCACGGACGCGCAGCGTCGGGTCGAGGACGATGAAGAAGCGGCGGAAGGCCACCTCGCCCACGCCCGGCTCGGCGTCGGCCGGAAGCGCGCCATAGAGGCGCGAGACCGCATAGTCGAAATCGAAGAAGAAGCGGATGCCGGGCGTGAGATCGGCGACCCGCCCCTCGCTCTCGTCCGAGGGGTCGATCGAGACCCCGAAGAAGCAGGCCTTGTCGTCATCGAAGAGGTGGCGGTTGGCGATGATCGCGTCGATCGCCTCGCGTCCTGCCGCGTCGCCCGCGCTCGCGTAGAAGCCGAGCACGATCCAGCGCCCGGCGACGACGTCCATGACGAAGCGGGGGTTCTGTGCGGTGCGCTGGGTGAACCATGGCGCAGGATCGCCCACGTCGAGGCGGTTGTAGGTCGGGCCTTTGCTCTCTGCGCTCATGTCGAGGTCTCCGGTGGCCAGCTTCGGGTGCGCCCTGCCCGAAGCATACAAATCATCGCCGACGATACAACCGCGGGGATGACGGTCTGTGGCCGCCGCCACAGGATCCCCGCAGCGCCATCTCGGGTGCCGCTCTTGTCATCCCCGGCGAGCCCGGCTTTGCCGGGCTCGGGAAGGGGAGCCAGCACACACGATCGGTCGATGCGCCCGGCATCGGTGCCGGGGCCGACCGACGATGCCCGCACCTGGTGCGGTGGTGTCTCCTGGCTCCCCTTCCCTCGCGCCTTAAGACGCTCGCCGGGGATGACGGAACGTGTTTCGCAAGGTCGTTTCGACAAGTCGTTTCGGCGAAGAGGTCACCCGAGCGCCGCGTCCAGCCCGACCATCCGCCGCACATCGTCGGCGGTGACGCCGGTTTCCCGGAGCGCGCGGAGGCTGGTGTCGCGGTCGGACTTCGACAGCTTCCGTCCGGCCGCGTCGGTGATCAGCCCGTGGTGACGGTAGGCCGGCGCCGGCAGGCCTAGGAGCCGCTGGAGCAGCACATGCGCCGCCGTTGCGTGGAACAGGTCGCGGCCACGGACGACATGGGTCACGCCCTGCGCGGCATCGTCGACCACGACCGAGAGGTGGTAGCTGGTCGGCGTCTCCTTCCGGGCGAGCACGAAGTCGCCCCACAGCGCCGGATCGGCGGATATCGTTCCTGTCTCGCCGGCCGGCCCGGCGCCGGCCTCCTCCCAGGCGAGCGACCCGGCGCGCGCGGCGGCCTCGGCCGTGCGGAGACGGAGCGCATAGGGCGCACCGGCGGCGATGCGGGCCGCCGCCTCGGCGGGGTCGAGGTCACGGTCATGGCCGGGATAGAGCGGCGCGCCGTCGGGGTCGCGCGGCCAGTCGGGGTCCCGGGTCAGGGTCGCGATCTCGCCCCGCGACAGGAACGACGGATAGACCAGGCCCATCGCCTCGAGCCGCCGGAGCGCGTCGGCATAGTCGGCGAAATGCTCCGACTGGCGGCGGACCGGCTCCTCCCATCCGACGCCCAGCCAGGCGAGGTCGCGGAAGATGCCGGCCTCGTATTCGGGCCGGCAGCGGGTGCGGTCGATATCCTCGATCCGCACCAGGAAGCGGCCGCCGGCGCGGCGCGACAGCTCGAAGTCGACCAGCGCGGAGAAGGCGTGGCCGAGATGCAGTTCGCCGTTCGGGCTCGGCGCAAAGCGGAAAACGGGCTGCATCGGCGGTGGTGCGGGTTGATCCTCGGCAGCGCCTCCTTTAGCAGCGGCAGCGTCAGCCCGGAACCGCGATGCGCACGATCGAGACCGAAGCCGATATCGCCGAGGGGCTGGCGTGGCTCACCCGCCGCGACCGCCGGCTCGTCCGCGTCGCGAAGGTCGCGGGGCCTATCCCCCTCCGCCGCGCCGCACCGGGCTTCGCCGGCCTCGCCCGGGTCGTCATCGGCCAGCAGGTGTCGACCGCGAGCGCCGCCGCGATCTGGACCCGCTTCGCCGCGGCGTTCCCCGATGGGCGGCCGGAGAGCGTCGCCGGCGCCGACGCGGCGACGCTTCGCGCCATCGGCCTCTCCGGCGCCAAGATCGCCACCCTCCGCGCCGTCGCCGCGGCGGAGGCGGACGGCCTCGATCTCGACGGCCTCGCGACCCTTCCCGGCGATGTCGCCCATGCCCGGCTCACCGCGATCCGGGGCATCGGGCCGTGGACGGCCGACGTCTACCTCCTGTTCTGCCTCGGGCATGCCGACGTCTTTCCGGCCGGCGACCTCGCGCTCCGGAACGCCGTCGGCGATGCGTTCGGTCACGACGGGCCGGTGCCGGTCGCGGACCTCCACGCGATGGCCGGGCGATGGTCGCCGTGGCGGGGTGTCGCCGCCCGGCTGTTCTGGGCCTACTATCGCGCCCGCCGCAATATCGCGGCGACGCCACTCTGAAGACGAAGGACGCGGATGATCGACGGACCGAGACTGCCGCCGGCGAATGGCGGGCCTGCCCGGAAGCTGGTGGTCTTCCTCCACGGCTACGGCGCCGACGGCAACGACCTGATCGACCTCGGCCGGATGTTCGCACCCGTCCTCCCCGACGCCGCGTTCGTCTCGCCCCACGCGCCCGACCCCTGCGACCAGGCGCCGATGGGGCGGCAGTGGTTCCCGCTGGCGCTGGGCGACATGCACGCCTACTGGCGCGGCGTCGAGCATGCGGCGCCGAAGCTCCAGGCCTTCCTCGACGCTGAGCTCGCCCGGCTCGGCCTCGCCGACGGCGACCTCGCGCTGGTCGGCTTCAGCCAGGGGACGATGATGGCGCTCCACGTCGGTCTCCGGCGGAAGGCGCCGGTCGCCGGCATCGTCGGCTATTCGGGGCTGCTCGCCGGCCCCGAGCATCTCGCCGATGGGAACGTCCACAAGACCCCGATCCTCCTCGTCCATGGCGAGGCGGATCCGCTCATCCCGGTGGTGGCGCTCCACGCCGCGGTGCAGGCTCTCGGCGCGGCGGGCTTCCTCACCGAGTGGCACGTCTCGCCGGGCCTCGCCCACGGCATCGACGAGGCGGGGCTCCGCCTCGGGGCGGACTTCCTCCGCCGGGTGCTCACGCGCTAAAGTCCGCGGCCACGGATTCGGGCGCGACCCCACGGAGACAGGACAGACATGGCGACGATCGTTTGCTACGGCGATTCCAACACCTGGGGCGCCATCCCCATGCCGAGCCGCGCCGAGCTCGGGCGCTTCGCCCCCGCCGACCGCTGGCCGGGCGTGCTCCAGGCGAAGCTCGGGCCCACCCACACGGTGATCGCCGAGGGCCTCAACGGCCGCACCACCACCCATGACGATCCCGCCGACGGCGGCCCGGTCAAGAACGGCCACCGTTTCCTGCCGGTGGTCCTCGAGAGCCACGCGCCGATCGACCTCGTCATCATCAAGCTCGGCACCAACGACCTCAAGGAGCGCTTCTCGGTGCCGGCCTACGACATCGCCGACGGCGCCGGCCGCCTCGTCGATCTCGTCCTCGCCGCCAAGAACGCCACGGCGAACGGGCCGCCCAAGGTGCTGCTCATCGCCCCGGCGCCGCTGGTCGAGATGGGCTGGATCGGCGAAATGTTTCAGGGCGGCCTCGAGAAATCGAAGAAGCTCGGCAAGGAATACAAGCGCGTCGCCGACGACCGCGGGGTTGCCTTCCTCGACGCCGGCTCGATCCTGACCTCGAGCCCGGTCGACGGCATCCACCTCGACAAGGACGGTCAGCGGAAGCTCGGCGAAGCGGTTGCGGCGCTAGTGCCGGGCATCCTCGGCGGCTGAGGCCAGCGGGAGCGGGCGCGTAAGGAGCGCGGCATGCGGAGCACCGCGCCTTGAGAACTGCAGGTCTGCGGCAGCTCGGGTCGTCCAGCCTCCGCGACCATGCACAGGGCCCCCTCTCCTGTTGGGAGAGGATACGGAGCCTTGCCCGCCATTCGGCGGGCTTAGGCGACGTTGGTGAGGGGCGAAGCGTCTCCGAAAAGAGGGCTTGCCACGACGGTCTGTCGTCATGCTGGACCTTCCGTGAGGTCTCGCCCCTCACCAACCTCGACTAAGCTTCGCGAGACGCGAAGCAAAGTCTCGCTATCCTCTCGCAATGGGAGAGGGGGCCGGACTTCTGCACGCGAAGAAGCCGTCGCATGACTCCCCCTCTTGCCTGAAGTTGATCACCGCCGCGTCGCCGCCCGCTCCAGCACCACGGCGACCTGGTAGAGGGCGACCGAGACCAGCACCGAGACCAGCGCCACGCTCCAGATCATGCCGTAGTCGAGATAGCCGCGGGACTGGTTGAGGAGGTTGCCCAGCCCGCGGCCGGTGGCGAGCCACTCGGCGATCATCACGCCGAGGAGGGCGCGCGGCACCGCGAGCCGGGCCGCGGCGAAGACATAGGGGAGGCTCGCCGGCAGGGCGACGAGCCGCATCGCCTTCCAGCCGCTCGCGCCATAGGCGCCGACCAGGTCGAACGCCGTCTTCGGCACCATGGCGAGGCCCTGGGCGAGCGTCACATAGGCGGGGAAGAAGGTCACCGAGACGGTGATCGCGACCGTCACCGCGATGCCGCGGCCGAAGACGAGGACGAGGAGCGGCGTCAGCGCGACGAGCGGCATGGTCTGCGTCACCAGCGCGATCGGCATCAGCGCCCGGACGATCCCCGGCTTGACCGAGCCGAGCACGGCGAGGAGGAAGGCGACGGCGAGGCCGGCCGTCATCCCGGCGACGGTGATCGGCAGCGTCTCGACCAGCGCCGCGAGGAGCCGCTCCCGTGCGCTGGCCCCGGTCGGCGGCAGGAACAGGTACTGGAACACGCCGAGCGGCGTCTTGGCGATGATCGGCGACAGCCCGCCGGCCCAGAGCAGGAGCCACCACACCGCGAAGGGCAGCAGCAGCGATGCCGCGAAGAGCGCCACCCGCCGCGGGCCGGTGAGCCTCGGCCCGCTCGTCGGCACCGCGCCGGCGGCGATGGTCACCGCCCGGCTCGCCTCGGTGACGCGGGAGGCGGCGAGCGCGGCGAGCGCGTAGCCGAGGCCGGCGATGGCGGTGGCGGCGAGGCCTATGCCCCAGAGCCGCGCCGGGTCGGCCCGCCCGAGCGAGCCGAGGAGGTACGCGCCGAGCCCGAAGCGGGAGCCCGAGCCGAATTCGGCGAGGATCGCGCCGAGGACGGCGTTGGGGGCGGCCACCCGCAGCCCGCCGAGGAGCGCCGGCAGGCTCGACCGGAGCCGCACCCAGCGCATCACCGCGCCCTCGCCGCCGCCATAGGCGCGGACCACGTCGACGACCCGGGGGTCGATGTCGCGCAAGCCGACGGTCATCGCCGTCATGGTCGGGAAATAGACCGCGATCGCGGCGAGCGCGAGCCGCGCCCCCTCGCCCGGGAGCGCGATCACCAGCACTGGGACGATGGCAATCGGCGGCAGGGCGAAGATCGCGATGTTGATGCCCCGCGCCAGCCGCTCGGTGACCGGCAGGCGTACGAAGAGGATCGCCGCCAGGATCGCGACCGCATTGCCGATGACGAAGCCGATCGCGGCGGTCCGGACGGTGGCGAGGATGTGCGGCCAGTAGTCGCCCTTGTCGCGCCAGAAGGCCACGAGGATCTCGCTCGGCGACGGCAGGGCGCCGGACGCGACGAGGTCGAGGTCGCCGGCGATCTCCCAGAGGACGACGATGGCGGCGAGCGTCAGCGCCGTGGTGTAGCGGTCGGCGTTCATCGTTCGATGCGCCGATCGCTGGCGTCTCCTGGAGCCCTTTGGCCCCGACCGCACGCAACCCCACCCACCACGCGCCTTTGGCGCGCGGTCCCCCCTCCGCCGTCCAAGAACGTCGCTCTCGATCCAGGCCCGACGCTGCCGACTACGTCCCCTCGCCCCGGAGCGGAGAGGGACAGGGTGAGGGGGGACAGGCGGAGATGAGAGAAGGCATCGTGCCGGCCAGGATGCCGGACCTCGACCGGTACGGCTGGCCCGAAGGCATGGTCCGGGGTCCCGCGGTCCGGAGCCCCCTCACCCTGTCCCTCTCCCCTCCGGGGCGAGGGGACGCAGCCCCACGGGTAGCGTTTGACGGAGCCAGGTTTGCCGATTGGCCACCGGCTTGTGAGAAGGGTGAATACAGGATCCGGAGCTGCAGGCCGTGGGCGGGGATGGGGGACGCGGCCCGACGCCACGACGTGAACTGCGCCGGCCGGAGCGCGCCTCACCCTTCGCCTCCGAGGAGGGCGCTCACTTCGTCCGTGAGCGCGTGGAAGGCGGCATCGCGGAAGATCGAGGTCGGACGCGGATGCGGGAAGGGGATGTCGACGATGCCACGGATCCGCCCGGGCCGGCCGCCCAGCACCACCACCCGGTCGGCCAGGAACACAGCCTCGTCGACGCCGTGGGTGACGAGGACGGTGGTCGGGCTTCGCTCGATCCAGATGCGCTGCAGTTCGACATTCATCTGCCGGCGAAGGATCAGGTCGAGCGCGCCGAACGGCTCGTCCATCAGCAGCACGCCGGGGTCGGTGACGAGCGAGCGGGCGATGGCCACCCGCTGCCGCATGCCGCCCGACAGCTCGCCCGGCAGCGCCGCTTCGAAGCCGCCGAGCCCGACCAGGCGCACGAGGTCGGGGATGCGCGCCCGGAGCTGCGCCCGCCCGCCGAGCACGTCGAGCGGCAGCGCGACATTGGCGCTGACCGAGCGCCAGGGGAGAAGAGCAGGGTCCTGGAAGGCGATGCCGATCTCGCCGCGGCGGCGGACGGCGTCCGGCGTCTCCTCGCCGATCAGCACCTTGCCGCCGTCGATCGCCTCAAGGCCGAGGGCGATGCGGAGCAGCGTGGACTTGCCGCAGCCGGACGGTCCGATCAGCGCGGTGAAGGAGCCGGGCGCGCAGGTGAGCGACACCCGGTCGAGGACGGCGAGCGGCTGGCCGCGGACGAGG
>JAESFN010001082.1_pt1 | contig 14991 bp, 14 predicted proteins | sample 9269411 | NCBI WGS metagenome assembly JAESFN01 (sample SAMN14505399, study PRJNA617100) | algae metagenome | isolation source: Iphinoe sp. HA4291-MV1 and co-occurring heterotrophs from trail next to... | place: USA: Maunawili Falls, Hawaii | collected 2009-07-25
TGCTTCGGCACGAAGTAGTACATCATGCCGAGGAAGCCGGCGGTGAGGAAGAAGCCCACCGCGTTGTGGCCGTACCACCACTGGATCAGCGCATCCTGGACGCCGGAAAAGGCCGAGTAGCTCTTCGAGCCGAGGAAGGAGACCGGCACCGCCAGGTTGTTCACGACGTGCAGCATCGCGATCGTGATGATGAAGGCGAGGTAGAACCAGTTGGCGACGTAGATATGCGGTTCCTTGCGCTTGAACAGCGTGCCGAGGAACACGGCGAGATAGGCGAGCCAGACCACGGTGATCCAGAGGTCGACATACCACTCGGGCTCGGCATATTCGCGGCTCTGGGTGATGCCGGCGAGGTAGCCGGTCGCGGCGAGCACGATGAAGGCCTGGTAGCCCCAGAACACGAACCAGGCGAGGTTGCCGCCCCAGAGCCGGGCGCCGGTCGTGCGCTGTACGACGTAGAACGACGACATGATGAGCGCGTTGCCGCCGAAGGCGAAGATCACCGCGGAGGTGTGGAGCGGACGGAGGCGTCCGAAGGTGGTCCACGGCAGGTCGAGATTGAGCTCGGGGAAGGCGAGCTGGAGCGCGATGAAGACGCCGACGAGGAAGCCGGCGATGCCCCAGAACACCGTGGCGATCACGCCGGCGCGGACCACGCCATCGAGATAGCCCGTCGTGGTGATGGGCTGCAGCGGGATGGCGGCGGTCTTGGAATAGTCGATGGTTCTCATCCGCCAGATCGCGGCGATGCCCGACATCACGGCGATCAGCGCCATGTGGAAGGCGAACAGCGCGTCCTGCGCGAAGGCGCTGAGGACGACCGCGACGAAGGTGATGAGACCGAAGATGACGATGAGCGACACCGGTCAGGCTCCCCCAGGGTGAACGCGTCGGCAGAAATGTCGACGTGTCCGGACCCTGTTACCCGGGGCGGGTTCGCTCCTTGATGCAGATCAAAAGACGCTGCGGCATAAAGCAGTTCCGGGCAGGGGATGCGCCGATCAGGCGGGTCCGGCGGCGAGGACGGCCTCGGCCGTGGTCAGTTCGACCTGCAGGCTGAAACGCACGCCAAACAGCGTCATCAGGTCGTCGTGGCCGGCATCGGAGGAGCTGCAGAGGGCGTCGGTGACGAGCACCACGCGGTAGCCGTCGTCGATGCCGTTGAGCACGGTCGCAAGCACGCAGACGTCCGACTCGCGACCGGTGACGATCAGCGTGTCCACGCGCCGCGGCCCGGTTCCATCCGGGATGCCGGCCTCAGTTGAGCGCGAGAATTGCCGCGTTGAGGATCGTCGCGAAACCTACCCAGGCGAGGTAGGGGAGGAGAAGGAGCGCCGCCCGGCCGTCGATCCGGCGGAAGGCGAGGATGGTCACCACGATCGCGACGAGCAGGACGGCGATGACCACCAGGCCGGCGAGCGGACTGCGGGCGCCGAAGAAGGCGAACGACCACAGCACGTTGAGGACGAGCTGGACCACCCAGGCCGCAAGCGCGATGCGGCGGTGATCGTCCGGCGCCGGCTTCCGCCACGCCATCCAGGCCGCCACCCCCATCAGGACATAAAGGGCCGTCCACACGACGGGGAAGATACTGTTGGGTGGGTTGAAGGACGGCTTGACCAGCCCCGCATACCAGGTCGGGATGTTCGGCGTGGTTGCAAGCGACCCGACCCACCCGGCAAGGAGCGGGAGCGCTACGAATCCGGCCAGGGCAACGATGCTGCGGAGCGCTCCACGGTCGCCGCCCAAGTTCTGCCCTGCCATGGATGTTCCCTCGTGCTTGCCTGAGAAGACCATGTCGCAATGTAGAACGCCGGCCTTGGCCGGCGAGTTCGCCGGCCGTCGCAGTCCCTGGCCACGGGTCAGTCCTTCGCGGCCGGGAGAAGGTCGGATGCGGTCATCCGCAGGTACGTTGGCAAGAGAATTCATTTCGAATCAAGGTTTTGCGGCTAAACTCGCGCCGTGTTTCGGGAGTTCGTGAATTTTCAACGCCGGATAGCGAAGGAACACGCTAAGAAGGCGCCCTGAGCAGATATCACGAGGTTGAGATGGGGAAGTACTTCGGGACGGATGGCATCCGCGGGCGGGCGAACCGGCCGCCGATCACGCCCGACGTCGCGATGAAGGTCGGGATGGCCGCCGGCCTTGTCTTCACCAAGGGCGACCACCGTCACCGCGTGGTGATCGGCAAGGACACCCGGCTGTCGAGCTACATGATCGAGAATGCCCTGACCGCCGGCTTCCTCGCGGTCGGCGTCGACGTGCTGCTCACCGGCCCGGTGCCCACCCCGGGCATCGCCATGCTCACCCGCTCCATGCGCTGCGACCTCGGGGTGATGATCTCGGCTTCGCACAACCCCTATGACGATAACGGCATCAAGCTCTTCGGCCCCGATGGCGCGAAGCTGACCGACGCGCTCGAGGCCGAGATCGAGGCCCTGATCGATTCCGATCTCGGCAGCCGTCTCGCCGCGCCGGCCGATCTCGGCCGCGCCAAGCGCATCGAGAGCGTCACCGACCGCTACATCGAATACGCCAAGCGGACGCTGCCGCGCGCGCTCACCCTCGACGGCATCCGGGTGGTCGTCGACTGTGCCAACGGCGCCGGTTACCGGGTCGCGCCGGAGGCGCTGTGGGAACTCGGCGCCGAAGTCTTCCCGATGGCGGTCGAGCCCGACGGCTTCAACATCAACCGCGACGTCGGCTCCACCGCGCCGGCGGCGCTCGCCGCGAAGGTGCGCGAGGTGCGTGCCGACATCGGCATCGCGCTCGATGGCGATGCCGACCGCGTGGTCATCGTCGACGAGCGCGGCCACCTGATCGACGGCGACCAGATGATGGCGGCGATCGCCACCTCGTGGGCCGAGCAGGGCCTGCTCGCCAGGCCCGGGGTCGTGGTCACGGTGATGTCCAATCTCGGCCTCGAGCGCTACCTCGGGAGCATCGGCCTCGAGACGGTGCGGACGCCCGTCGGCGACCGTCACGTCGCCGAGGCGATGCGCGAGGGCGGCTACAATCTCGGCGGCGAGCAGTCCGGCCACATCATCCTGTCCGACTACACCACAACCGGCGACGGCCTGGTCGCTGCGCTGCAGCTGCTCGCCGTGGTGCGGAAGCTCGGCCGGCCGGTCAGCCAGGTCTGCCACCTCTTCGAGCCGCTGCCCCAGGTGCTGAAGAGCGTGCGCACCGCCGGCGGCAAGCGCGCGCTCGAAAGCGGCACGGTGCGGAAGAAGATCGAGGACATCAATGCCCGCCTCGGCGAGACCGGCCGCCTTCTGGTCCGGGCCTCGGGCACCGAGCCGGTGATCCGGGTGATGGCGGAGGGCGACGATCCGACCATGGTGACGGCCATCGTCGACGATCTCGTCGCCACCCTCAGCGAAGCCGCAGCGTAGGCCCCGCGCGATGATCGTCGCCGACGCCGAGAATCCGAAGGGACTGGTCTGGATCGCCTCCTACCCGCGCTCGGGCAACACCTGGGTCCGGATCTTCCTCCACCACCTCATCCGCATCAAGCGCGGCCGGCCGGCCGGCGAGAACGAGATCGACCTGATCGCCGACACCGCCCCCAGCATCGCCGGGCAGGTGGAGATGTTTGCGCGCCACATGGGGAAGCCCGTCGTTCAGGCCAGCATGCAGGACATCGTGTTCGCCCGCCCGAAGGTCGCCGCGGAGATGGCCGAGCGGGCCGGCGGCGTGCAGGCGGTAAAGACGCACAGCGTGATGGGCCGCGTCTTCGACACCCCGTTGATCCCGCTCGGCGTGTCGGTGGGCGCGGTCTATGTCGTCCGCAATCCGCTCGATGTCGCGGTCTCGCTGGCCGACTACATGGCGCGGCCGATCGATGCCACCATCACTTCGCTCGGAGCCCACCTCAACGCCTCGACCACGACCGACCTGCTGGTCGCCGAGATCTGGGGCAGCTGGAGCGAGAACGTCAGGAGCTGGACCACCAACACCCCCCCGGTGATCAAGGTGGTGCGCTACGAGGACCTGATCGAGAATCCGGTTGCCGGCTTTGGCGCGATCGCCGAGCACATGCGGATCGGCGCGTCGCCGGCGGAGATCGAGGAAGCTGTGCATCTCTCGTCTTTTGGGGTGCTGACCAAACGCGAGCGGGCGAGCGGCTTCGTCGACCGGCCCGAGTGGATCGAGCGCTTCTTCCGCGTCGGCCGCGTCGGCCAGTGGCGCGACCAGCTCACGCCGGCCCAGGTCGAGCGGATCACCGCCGACCATCACGAACAGATGGCGCGGTTCGGCTATCTCCCGAACGCCCCGGTCCGCACCCCGCGGCCGGAGCTCGACCAGGACCTCGCCGACGCCCTGTCATGATCGTCCTGAGCAGGAACAACCCGAAAGGCATCGTCTGGATCGCGTCCTATCCGCGCTCCGGCAACACCTGGACCCGCGCCTTCATCAACGCGCTGGCCCATGTCATCCGCGACCCGGGCTTCACCGAGGTCGACATCAACCGGATCGAGGAAGGGAGTGCTTCGGAGAGCAAGGCGGAGCTCTACACCCAGCTCCTCGCCAAGCCGGCGCACCGGGCCACGGATGCCGAGATCGCCGCGACGCGCCCGCGCGTCCAGGCTGGCATCGTGCGGGCCGCGACCGGGCCGGTGCTGATCAAGACCCACAATGCCCAGGCGATGGATTTCGGCCATCCGCTGGTCAACATGGGCGTGAGCGCAGGGGCCGTCTATGTCGTTCGCAACCCGCTCGACGTCGCCATCTCCTTCGCCCATTTCAGCAGCAAGTCCATCGACGAGGCGATCGAGGCGATGGCGACGCCGGGCTTCGGCGTCCGCACCACCCGCGATCACGTCCGCACCGTCACCGGCTCGTGGAGCGAGAACGTCGGGAGCTGGACGGCGCGCGCCCATCCCGCAGTGCTGGTCATCCGCTACGAGGACCTGATCGCCGATCCCGGCAAGCACTTTGGAGCCGTCGCCCGACACCTGCTGATGGAGCCGACCCCGGAGCAGCTCGATCGCGCCATCGGCATGACCGGCTTCGAGCGTCTCCGCAGGAAGGAGGCCGAGGCCGGCTTCGCCGAGCGCCCGGACACGACCACCCAGTTCTTCCGCGCCGGTACGGCCGGCCAATGGCGCGACACCCTCACCGAGGCCCAGGTCGCCAAGGTCGTTGCCGCCCACAAGCCGCTGATGCGGAAGTTCGGGTACTTGCCCGACGGGAAGTGAGGCGGCGCCGTCAGCCCCGCGCCGCCGCGATCACCGCCGCCACGTCGCCCGCCACCGTATCCAGCCGGTCGTATTCCGGCGGGCGGAGCGTGCCGCCCATGTAGACGTCGGGCCGGCGGAAGCGCATGCCGCTGCCGACCGGGCTCAACGCGGCGAAGTGGATCTCGCGGGCGCCGGTCATGGCGACGATCCGCTCGGCGGTTCGCGGCGTCATCCCGCCCGACATCACGATGATCCGGTCGCCTGCCGCCTCGATGAGGGCGGCGATGGTGTCGGCGCCTTCGAGCGAGGACGCCTCCTGGCCGGTGGTGAGCACGCGCTCGACGCCGAGGTCGATCAGTGTCTCGAGCGCCTCGAACGGGTCGGGCGTCATGTCGAAGGCGCGATGGAAGGTCACCGCCAGCGGCCGCGCGCGGGCGACCAGCCGCTCGGTCAGCGCCGCGTCGATCGTGCCGTCCGGCTTGAGCATGCCGAAGACGAGGCCGTCGGCGCCCGCCGCCTTGGCCGCCTCGATATCCGCCTCCATCACCTCGACCTCCTCGGCCGAATAGAGGAAGTCGCCGCCGCGCGGGCGGATGATGACGTGGAGGCCGATGCCCTCGACCTTCCGCGCCCGGGCGATCATGCCGAGGCTCGGCGTGATGCCGCCCTCGATCAGGCTCGCGCAGAGCTCGACCCGCTGGGCCCCCGCCTCGCGCGCGGCGATCACGCCGGCGATCGAATCGACGCAGATTTCGAATTTGAGGTCGGTCAAGTTCATGCTCCTTGGGCAGCGCCGGTCTGACTGAATCGGCTTGGTTCAACCTGGGATGAATCGGGTCCCGCGCGTTCCTGACGGCGGCGTCGCAGAGGCGCAGCTTCGCAATTCGATCTCCATCTTGTCTACAACCTCGCCACCCGTGTGGGATGGCGTCCCGGATCAGCCGTGGCTCGGCGCGCTGAGGCGTACCGAGCCTCGCGTCTGTCATCCCCGGCGAGCGCTGAAGGCTCGGGGGAAGGGGAGCCAGTACACGCGGCCGGTTGGTGCATGGCCAATACGTGTGGGCAAAGCCGGCTGACGCTGCGCTCCTTGGAGTGTCTGCGGGTGGGCTCGGCCGGGATGACAGGAGGGGCGCCGACTCCATCCCCCGTCACGGTGCATCCCGCTCCGTCCCACGCTGAGCCGTTCGCGATGGACCCCGATGGCACCATTCCCTCGCCGCGTCTGCCGGTGCACCGCCACGCGAGACGGTCCCGCGAGCGCTAGCGCCCGTCGATCCAGGTGTCCGTCACATGCAGATCATCGTCGAGGAGAACGAGGCTGGCGCGGTAGCCCGGCGCGATTCGCCCCAGCTCGCCGCCGAGCCCGAGGAACTCGGCCGGCGCCCGCGAGGCCATGTGGAGCGCGGCCTCGACCGGCAGGCCTAGCGCGTCGACCGTGTTGCGGACCGCGGCCGCCATGTCGAGGTCGGAGCCGGCGATGGTGCCATCGGCGGTGGTCAGCCGGCCCTCGGAACGGGTGATCACCCGGCCGCCGAGCGTGAAGCTCCGGATGTCGGTGCCGACGGTCGACATCGCATCGGTGACGAGGATCGTCCGCTCCCAGCCGCGGGCGGCGAGCGCGATCCGGAGGCTCGGCGCCGACACATGGAAGAGGTCGACGATGAGGCTCGGCCAGAGGTCGGGATCGTCGAGCGCCGCACCGACCACGCCGGGGTCGCGGCCTGCGAGCGGCGGCATGGCGTTGAAGAGATGGGTGACGCCGGTGAGGCCGGACTGCCGCGCCGCCGCCATCTCCTCGTAACGCGCTGCAGTGTGTCCGGCCGCGAGAATGACGCCCGCGTCGGCGATGCGGCGGATCGTCTCCGGCGTGGTCCGCTCCGGCGCAAGGGTGAGAAGCGTGACGCCCTGCCCGAGCGACGCCACCAGCGCGATGTCGTCCTCGCCGATCTGGCGCATGAGTGCCGGGTCGTGGACGCCCTTCCGCACCGGGTTGAGATAGGGGCCTTCGAGATGGATGCCGAGCACGCCGGGCACGCCCGCCTCGAGCGCGGCCCGCGTCGCGGCGATCGCCTCGGTCATCCGCGCCGGCGTGTCGGTGATCAGGGTCGGGAGGAGTCCCGTGGTGCCGTACCGGCGGTGCGCCTCGGCGATCGTCCGGATGCCCGCGACGGTCGGCGCATCGTTGAGCAGCACCCCGCCGCCGCCATTGACCTGGATGTCGATGAAGCCCGGCGCGAGCAGCCCCTCGACCCGGCGGACGGCGATGGTGGCGGGCACCTCGGAGTCCTTCACCACGGCGCGGATGCGGTCACCCTCGACGACGACGGCGTGGCCGTCGCGGAGCGCTGTGCCGTCGAAGATGCGGGCGCCGGCGAGGGCGAAGGCAGAGGCCATCACAGCGTCTCCGTCACCTTGCGGAGATGTGGCGGCCGGTCGGGGTCGTGGCCGCGGGCCCGCGCCACGGCCTCGGCGAGCGGGTAGAAGCTCTGGACGAGGGCGAGCGGCTGGGCGAAGGGATCGACCCCCGGCGCGGTCGGCATCACCAGAGCGCCGGGAACCTCCGCCGGACCCGCCGCGATCACCGGCACGCGGCGTCCCGCCAGCTCGACCCCGAGTTCGGCAAGCCCGTCCCGGGCGGCGTCGTTCTGGCTGAAGAGCACCACCGGGAAATCGGGGCCGGCCAGGGCCAAGGGGCCGTGGCGGAGTTCGGCCGAGCTCAGCGCCTCGGCATGGAGGCCGCCCGTCTCCTTGAGCTTCAGCGCCGCCTCCTGTGCCGCGCCGTAGCCCGGTCCGCGGCCGACGACGTAGAGGCTCTGGGCGGCGGTGAGGAGAGGGGCCGCCTCCAGCCAGCTCCGGGTCAGCGCGCCATCGAGATCGTCGGGCAGGCGGCGGACGGCGCGATCGAGCGCCGGCTCGCCGCTCCAGGCGGCGACGAGCTGGAGGATCGCGGCGAGCGAGGCGATGTAGGATTTCGTCGCGGCGACGCTCTTCTCCGGGCCGGCGTGAAGCGGCAGCACCACTTCGCAGAGGCCGGCAAGGGGCGAGCTGGTATCGTTGACGATCGCCACCGTCAGGGCCTCGTCGTTCCGCGCGGCCTCGGCGAGCGTGAGCAGGTCCGGGCTCCGGCCCGATTGCGAGATGGCGAGGAACAGGGCGCCGCGCATCTTCGGTCGCCGTCCATAGACCGAGCTGACCGAAGGCCCGACCGACGCCACCACAGGCCCGATGCAGATCTCGATCAGGTACTTGGCATAGGTCGCGGCGCTGTCGGAGCTGCCGCGGGCGCAGGTCACGGCAAAGGCCGGGGGCTTCCGGCGCAGCCGGTCGCCGAGGGTCGCCACCGCCTCGGCGTTTGCGGCCAGCAGCCCAGCGACGACATCCGGCGCTTCCGCCGTCTCGCGGAGCATCAGGCTCGGGCCGGCCCGGCCGGGGTCGTCCGTCGCGCCGGTCATCGTCCTTGCCTCGCGGCCAGCGCATGCTGGGCCATGCGCACCGCGCCGTCGGCCGCGTCGCGCTCGGGCAGGACGCAGACCGCCTCGATCGGCGGCGGCAGCCAGGGCAGGATGCGCGGAAACACGCCGCCGATCATCGCGACCTGCGGGGCGCCGACCTCGAGCAGGCGGGATATCAGGCGGGTCACGTCGCGGGCGGCCTCCTCGACGATCGGCATCGCCAGCGCGTCGCGCTTCTCGGCGTGGTCGAAGACGAGCGGCGCGAACTCGCCGAAGTCCCGCGGCGTGGCGCGGTCGGCCCAGGTGACGGCGACGGTCGGATCATGCTCGAAGCGGTCGAGCACGGCGACGGCGAGCGGCGACATCGGCGCCATGCCCTCGTGCGCCCACAGCGCGCGGCGGACCGCGGTGCGGCCGATCATCATGCCGCTGCCCTCGTCGCCGATCTGGTGGCCCCAGCCGCCGACATTGATGCGCTCCCCGCCGACCACGGCGAGCCCGGCCGCGCCGGTGCCGACGATGAGGATCGCGCCGTCGCGGCCGTCGAAGGCGCCCATGTAGGCGGCATAGGCATCGGTGTCGACGACGACGGAGGCGAACGGATTGGGCTGGGCGAGGATGAAGTCGCGGTCGGGCTTCTGGGCGGTGCCGGCGAGGCCGAAGCCGGCATGGATGCGGCCGAGCGCCGCGGCGGGGATCTCTGCCGAAGCGACCGCCGCCATGCAGGCCTTCATCACCTCGTCGAAGGCGGCCGCGCCGAGGCGCGCATTGGCCGGCCCGCCGCTACCCTCGCCGAGCATCCGGCCGGCGGAATCCCGGAGCCGCGCCAGGCACTTGGTGGCGCCGCCGTCGACCCCGATGAAGAGTGCGTCTGCCATGTTTTCCCCGTCGCCTGCCGCGCATGGATAGTATAGGCCCGGGGCAAAGCCAACACGCGAACGGGTTGAAGGAACGGGGACATGAGCGGCACGGAAACCATCGACCTGCGGAACGCGGGCCTCGACACCTGGCCCGACGCGGCGATCCTCGATGCCCTCATCGACGGCCAGCGACGGGCCGTGGCGGCGGTGGCGACGGCCCGCGACGCACTGGCTGACGCCGCGGCGGCGATCGTCGCGCGGCTCGGACAGGGCGGGCGGATCGTCTATGTCGGCGCCGGCTCGTCGGGCACCATCGCCGCCCTCGACGGCATCGAGCTGCTCGGCACCTATGGCTGGCCGGAGGAGCGGCTCGCGCTCGTCCTTGCCTCGGGCGACCGGCTCGCCCCGCTCACCGGCGGCGAGGAGGACGATGTGGACACGGCGCGTACGGCGATCGCCGCCCTCGCCCTCGGCCAAGCCGATGCGGTGATCGCGGTCGCGGCGAGCGGCACCACCCCCTACACCCTCGCCGCCGTCGAGGCTTCCCGGCCCAGCGGCGCGCTCATCGTCACCATGGCCAACAATGCCGGGGCGCCGCTGCTCGCTGCCGCCGACATCCCCATCCTCCTCGATTCGGGGCCGGAAGTGATCGTCGGCTCGACCCGGATGGGGGCAGGAACGGCGCAGAAGGCGGCCCTCAATCTCCTCTCCACCCTCATCATGATCCGCCTCGGCCACGTCTATGACGGGCTGATGATCAGCCTCCGGGCCGACAACCGGAAGCTCCGCGGCCGGGCGGCGCGGACGCTCCGTCACATCACCGGCGCCTCCGAGGACGCCGCCACGGAGGCGCTGATCGCGGCCGGCGGCTCGGTCAAGCTCGCCGCGCTTCTTCTCCGCGGGGTGCCGGCGGCGGAGGCCGAGGCGCGGCTCGCGGCGGCCGGCGGCAACCTCCGCACCGCACTGGCGGAGGCGGCGACGCGGTAGGCGGCCACGGCGGTGGTGGGGCGGGGGAGGACGGCGGCCGCTCAACGGGCGCCGCTCGCTTGACACCCCGCCGCCCCGCCCATAATCATCAAAGACATTATTCTTTGATCTTAAGTGGAGGTCCGTCCGGTGATCAGCTTCAACTGGGTCATTACCCTTCCCAAGCACCTCACCGCCGACCAGTTCGACGCGTGGTATCTCGGCATCCATACCGAGCTGGCCAAGGTCGCCCACAAGATGATCCGCTACTCGATTAACCGGCGGGTCAACGTTCAGCCCGACGTGGCGCACGGCGACTATTTCCGCATCGCGCAGGAATACTGGGCGGACTGGGACTCGATGGTCGAGTGCTGGAACCACTCCACCGGCTGGGCGCTGCTCGGCGACGGCATGGTCAACATGGGGCTGCAGCCGGGCACGCTTCCCGGCATCGCGCTTACCGAGCACACCCAGTTCGAGGTGGCGGAGCCGGCGCAGTTCTCGACCTTCCAACGCGGCTACCGCGCCCGGAAGGACGGGACGATCACCAAGTTCATCGCCTTCGGCATGGCGAAGGACAAGAAGGGCATCAAGGATTGGTACGCGAGGACCTTTGCCGACCTCGGCCGGAACGGGCTGGTGCGCGAGCACGTCTTCGGCACCAGCCTCGGCAAGATCATCAAGCTCGGCATGGTCGGCACCCTGCCGTCCGAGGGCCAGCTCCTCTACGACTGGAATCTCGAACTGTGGTTCGATTCGAACGCGGACGCGCTCGTCTATCTCAACTCGGCCGAGTTCAAGGACAAGTTCCAGAAGCTCCGCGACGCGAGCACCGACACGCTCGCCGGGCTGTTCCGCGGCCAGGAGATGCTGATGCTCAACACCGCCCTCTCGCACCGCGACGATTGACGCGCGTTTCCTCGGTCACCGCGGCCGCGCACCCTCGGCGGCATCGGCCACCACCTTCTCCAGCGGCTTCAGGTGGACGTCGATTGCCTCGGCAATCCGGGCGGGGTCGCGGGTGCGGATCGCCTCGAGCGTCATCTCGTGAAGGGCGATGACGCCGTTCACATCCTCGATGTCGGCGAAGTAGTCCCGCATGCGGGCGTAGAGGTTCTCGAGGATCTGGTGCTGGTAGAGCGCCAGCGTCCGGCTCCGCGCCGTCCGCCCGATGGTGTAGTGGAACAGGTGGTCGAAGCGGATGCGGTTGGTGAGGTCGCTCTGGCTGTGCTCGCGCAGCCGGTCGATGCAGACCTCCATCGAGTGGAAATCCTGTTCGGTCGCGCGCTCGCCGGCGAGCAGCGCCAGCTGCAATTCGATCGGCCGCCGCGCCTCGATGATCTCGCGGATCTCGAAATGGCGGATCGGCGCGGTGAGAGCGAGAATCGAATCCGGCACGTCGACATTGTCGACCGTCAGCCCGCCATGGACGCCGCGCTGCGCCCTGACCACGCCTGCCTTGGTCAGCACCTTCAGCGCTTCGCCGATGACCGGCTTGGAGACCCCCATGGTCCTCGCCAGCCCTTCGACATTGGGCAGTCGCTCGCCGGTGCCGAAGGCGCCGGAGAGGATCGCGAAGGTGATCTGCTCGACCACCTCCTCGTGCGCGCGAGGGTTGGAAATCGGGTAGAAATGCCAGTGCTCGTGCCGGTCAGTGTCGTTCTCGTCATCGGACAATGACCGTCCTCCTCAGGCCCCGTGCCGCGCTGCCTGATGCGATCTGGCCGGCCCCGCAGGAATCGCCCGGACGCCGCGCGAATGGCTAGCGGTGCCACTTCGAGGCGTAAAAGACAAGATGCTTGATGTTTAGGTATGTTTAGGCGGTCGGTGCGGGCTCAGCCGGTCAGCGAGGCGATGTGCGGCGCAAGGTCCGGCTTCGCCTCGAGCCCGAAGCCGGGGAGGGGACCCGGCGCAATGCCGCCACCCTCGAGCGTGCAGTCCGGGGCGTAGCCGCCCACCGGCGCGAACACGCCCGGATAGGCCTCCGACCCGCCGAGCCCGAGGCCGACCACGATGTGGAGGGCGATCATGTGGCCGCCATGGGGAAAGAGCTGCGCCCGCGAATAGCCGGCCGTCTCCATCGCCTTGAGCATGCGTGCGAACTCGCCGAGGCCGTAACCGAGGGCGGGGTCCATCTGGAACAGGTCCTTGCCCTTCCGCATGCCGCCGTGGCGGATGAGGTTGTCGACGTCGCGGAGCGAGAAGAGGTTCTCGCCGGTGGCGAGCGGCCGGTCGTACACTTCGGCGAGGTCGGCCATCAGCTGGTAGTCAAGCGGGTCGCCCGGCTCCTCGTACCAGCGGAGACCGAAGCCGGTCATGGCCTTGCCATAGGCGATCGCGGTGGCCGTGTCGAAGCGGCCATTGGCGTCCACCGCGAGGCGCCCGGCGTCGCCCACCACCGACAGCGCGGCCTCTATCCGCTTCATGTCCTCGGCGAGCGGCGCACCGCCGATCTTCATCTTGAACGAGGTGTAGCCCATGTCGCCGTAGGAGCGCATCTCGTCCTTGAGCCGGCCGAGGCTGTCCTCCGGGTAGTAGTAGCCGCCCGCGGCATAGACCGGCATCCGCTCCGAGGCCGCCACCCCGTAGGTGTCGGCGATCAGCTTCCAGGCCGGCACGCCGGCAAGCTTGGCGTTGAGATCCCACAGCGCGAGCTCGACCGCGGCCACGGCGTGGGCGCGGTCGCCATGGCCGCCGGGTTTCTCGTTCCGCATCATCACGCGGAGCGCCTTATCGGTATCGATGGCATCGCCGCCGGGCGCGAGGATGTCGTCGGGCTTCGCCTTCATCAGGCGCGGGATGAACCGCTCGCGCAGCAGCCCGCTCTGGGCGTAGCGGCCGATCGAATCGAAGGCGACGCCGGTCACCGGCCGGCCGTCGCGGATCACGTCGGAGACGACCGCGACCAGCGACACCGTGTGGTCGGCGAAGCTGACCACCGCGTTCTGAATGTTGGCCTCGAGCGGCACCGCCGCCTCGCGGATTTCGACGATGCGCATCGGGGTCTCCCGGATCAGATCGTGCGGAGCGCCACTTCGAGGGCGCGGACGCCATCCTCGATGTCGCGCCGCCCGACCACGAGCGGCGGATAGAAGTGCGCGCTCATGTTGGTCCCGTCGCGTGCCACCCGGACCAGCAGCCCGGCGTCATAGGCTTCCTTCCGGAGCTTGCGGATGGTGGCGTCGGCGTCGGGCTGGTCGGAGATGTCGCTGATCACCGAGGAGAGGAGGCCGATGGCGGTCACCTCGCGGATGCGCGGCACGCTCTGGCGCATGCGGTTGAGCTCGTCGCGGAGCACGCCTTCCATCTCGGCGGCGTTCTCGACCAGGCGCTCGTCCTCGGTCACGTCGAGCGCGGCGAGCGCGGCGGCGCAGGCGACCGGGTGGCCGGCATAGGTGTTGAGGTGGAGGAGGGGGGTCTTGAGGAACACCTCGTTGACCCGGCCCGAGACGGCGACCGCGCCCATCGGAATGTAGCCGCTGGTGAGGCCCTTGGCGTAGGTGATGATGTCGCCCTTCACGCCGAAGTGCTCGGCGCCGAACATCTTCCCGGTCCGGCCGAAGCCGCAGACCACCTCGTCGATGATGAGGAGGATGCCGTGCGTGTCGCAGATGCGGCGGAGGCCCTTGAAGTAGTCGGAGTGGGGGACCTTGACCGCGCCGGGGATCGCGACGGGTTCGGCGATCACCGCGGCGACCGTCTCGGGGCCTTCGCGCTCGATGAGCGCCTCGAGCTCGGGGAGGGAGAGCTCGGCCGTGGTCGACGGGTCGCGGTGGCCGAACCCGTCGCGGGTCGGCGGTTCGGTCTGGATGAAGTCCGGGGCCAGCGGCCCGAAGCCCGATTTGAAGGCGGCGACGCCGGTCGCGGCAGAGGCCGCGATCGACGAACCGTGGTACGAGCCGAGGCGGGAGACGATCTTGGTGCGGCCCGGCTCGCCGCGGCGGGCGTGCCAGGTGCGCGCGATCTTGAAGGCGAGCTCGTTCGATTCGCTGCCCGAATTGGTGAAGGAGAACACCGGCTCGTCGCAGGCCACGATCCCGGACAGCCGCTCGGCGAGTTCCGCCACGTAGACATGCGAGATGCCGGCGTCGAGGGCGATGAACTCGAGTTCCTTGACCTGGTCGGCGATCCGCCGCGCCACCTCCGGCCGGCCATGGCCGATCTGGCAGGCGCCGAGATGGCTGCCGGCGTCGAGCAGGCGGTTGCCGTCCTCGTCGAAGACATAGGCGCCTTCGCCGCGGACGATCATCTTCGGGTACCCGTCCGGGTATTGCCGCTCGAGCGCCGCGAAGTCGGCGAGGAAGTGGCGGACATGCCGCTTGGCGCGGTCGCGGTTGGAGAGGCCCGCCCGGGCTGCCGCGGCTTTCGATGTCGTCATTCGTATCCGTCCTGCAATGAGCCTGTCCCGCTCCGTCAGGCCTTCATGATGAAGGGGTCCTGGACGTCTTCGGATAGTTCGCACCACACGCTCTTGGTCTGAAGGTACTGGTCGATGGCCTCGATGCCGTTCTGGCGGCCGATGCCGCTCGA
>JAESFN010001083.1_pt1 | contig 14979 bp, 15 predicted proteins | sample 9269411 | NCBI WGS metagenome assembly JAESFN01 (sample SAMN14505399, study PRJNA617100) | algae metagenome | isolation source: Iphinoe sp. HA4291-MV1 and co-occurring heterotrophs from trail next to... | place: USA: Maunawili Falls, Hawaii | collected 2009-07-25
CGCAGTCACCGGGCTACGCGCCCAATCCTTCGCGCTCGAGAACATCTCGGGCAACATCGCCAACAGCCAGACCACCGGCTTCAAGCGCATCGACACCGACTTCGTCGACATGATCCCGGATGCAGCGCAGAAGCGGCAGACCGCCGGTTCGGTGCTGGCCTATTCGCGCTCGACTAACAACATCCAGGGCGACATCAAGGGCACCTCGACCGAAACCAACATGGCCATCAACGGCAACGGCTTCTTCGTCGTCGAGCCGCCGATCGGCATGTCGGACGGTGACACGCTGTTCGCCGGCGCCAACTACTATACCCGCCGCGGCGATTTCGAGCTCGACAAGAACGGCTATCTGGTCAACGGCTCGGGCTACTATCTCAAGGGTCTGCCGATCGACCCCGCGACGCAGAACATCTCGAGCTCGGTGCCGCAGGTGTTGCAGGTGTCGAGCGCGTTCCTGCCGGCACAGCAGACCACCTCGGTCAACTACGAGTTGAACCTGCCGCAGCTGCCCAAAACGGCCGCCTATCAGGCCTCGAAGACCCCGGGCAGCGAACTGCTGCGGGCGCAGGACTTCCTGAACATCACGCCGGATACGGCTGCCACCACTTCGGGTGCCACGACGACCAGTGGAGCGGCCGCGAACTCTGTTGCCCAGGCCGGTAATTCGCTCACTTTCGTCGTCAATGGCGGCGCGCCGGTCACCCTCAACTTCAACGAGGGCGGCCCCAACAGCGGCCTCGACATCGACGTTACCGCTGCCGGTACGGTCGGTGGCCTCATCACCGCCATCAACAACGCGCTGACGACCGCCTATCCCGTGGCGACCGACCGCCCGGTCGTGAGCCTGAACTCGAGCGGCGCTATCACCGTAACGGCCGCCGACGCTTCAGATGTCGTCCAGCTCACCGACAACACCACGGGCAGCTCGTCGCTGGGCCTCGGGCTTGCCGACGGCACCTACAACCCGACCATCTCCTCGTCGCTCGCCCTGCAACAGCGTGTCAGCACCATCAGCGCCGACAAGGCCGATACCTTTGTCGCGCAGTCGATCTCGGGTGGTGCGGTGACCGTCTATGCCGGCAACGGCGCTCCGGCCAACGTGCAGATGCGCTGGGCCAAGGTGAATTCGACGGCCAATGGCGGCGCCGAGAAATGGAACCTGTTCATCCTCACTAACTCTCAGGCGACCGGCCCTGGCACAGCCTGGTCTCGGTTCGGCGGCGACTACACGTTCGGACCGGATGGCTCGCCCAACCCGCCGGTCGAGTCCACTGAGTTGCAGGGCCTCCAGGTCAATGGCGTCGCCATCGGCGACATCACCCTGCAGCACGGTGCCACGGGCCTGACCCAGTTCGCCGATCCGAACGGCAACGCCGAGGTGACGACGCTCAACCAGAACGGCTATGCCGCGGGTGAGTTCGTCTCGGTGGCAGTCAATGACAATGGCCGCGTCGTCGTCTCCTACACCAACGGCCAGCAGCTCGAAGTGGCCCAGGTCGTCACCGCGAATTTCAGTGCTGTCAATGCGCTGAAGCGCATGGATGGCGGCGTGTTCGCGGCGACGTCGGAATCGGGCGAACCGCTGCTCGACACCGATGGGGTGATCGGTTCGGCCGTTGAGGCCTCGAACACCGACATCTCAGAGGAGTTCACCAAGCTGATCGTCACGCAGCAGGCTTACGCCGCCGGCACCCGCATCGTCTCGGCGGCCGACCAGATGCTGCAGGAATCGCTGAACATGATCCGCTGATGCGGACCTGAACGCCTCCGGCGCGGGCCAGCCCTGCGCCGGAGATTTCTCAACTGGAGCAGGGTGGTATGGGGCTCTCGGTTACCCTCAGCAATGCGCTCTCGGGCATGCGTGTCGGCCAGAACGCGCTCGATACGCTGTCGAACAACGTCGCCAATGCCGGCACCCCCGGCTATCACCGGCGCTCGGTCAGCGTCATCGACTCCTTGGGCGTCAACTCGACCTATGCCCGCGAAGGTCAGCTCAGCCGCACCTTCAACCAGTCGCTGCAGGCGCACTATACGCGGACCACTGCCGAATCCGGCTTCACCAGCGTGCAGGCGAGTTTTCTTGACCGGGTGCAGACGCTGTTCGGCAAGCCCGGCACCGTCGGCTCGATCGACAGCGCCTACAACGCCTTCGAGAGTTCGCTCGCCTCTGCGGCCACCAGCCCCGACAGCTACGCCAACCGCGCCGACCTGGTGCAGAAGGCGCAGACCGTCGCCTCGACGCTGAACCGGCTGAGCTCCGACATCCAGTCGCTGCGCCAGGAGATCGAGGCCAAGCTCTCCAATGGCGTCGACACCATCAACAACCAGCTGCAGTCGCTGGAAAAGGTGAACCTCAGGCTCGCCGACCAGGGGATCGACGCCACCTCGCGCGCCACCCTGATGGATCAGCGCGACCGCCTGGTCGAGGATCTGTCGGGTCAGATGGACCTGCGCGTCAGCTATCGCGGTGACGGCACTGTGTCGCTGATGACCCGTTCGGGCGTCGGCATCCTCGATGTGAAGGCGTCGGTGTTCAATTATGAAAGCGCCGGCGCCCTCTCGGCCGCGTCGCGCTTCAGCCCGAATGACGCGGTGAGCGGCGTCGGCAAGCTGACGATCATGACCCCGGCCGGGCTCGAGATCGACCTGGTCAAGCAGAACGTGCTGCAGTCGGGTGAACTCGCGGGCCTCATCCAGTTGCGCGATCAGCAACTGGTGCAGGCACAGGATCAGCTCGACGAAATTGCCGCCTCGGTGGCACAGGCGATGTCGACCAACGTTACGCAGGGGACGCAGGTCACCTCGGGTCCGTCCAACGGCTACGAGGTCGATCTCTCCAGCGTCAGGAACGGCAACGAGTTCACTTTCAAGTACACGCAGGGCGGAGCCGAAAAGACCGTCCGCGTGCTGCGGGTCGACGATACGACCAAGCTGCCGCTCGACTATGTCGACGCCAATGGCGCCCGGGTCATCGGGCTCGATTTCTCCGGCGGTACGGCAGCGGTGGCGTCGCAGCTGCAGAACAGGCTCGGCGGCGGTCTCAACGTTTCGAACCCCTCGGGTTCGACGCTCAGGATCATGGATGATGGCGTCGCCGGCACGACCGACATGCTGTCGCTCTCGACCCGCACCACCTCGTCAGGGTTGCAGAACGGCACGCTCGGCTTCTCGCTGTTCGTCGACACCAATAATGCCGACTTCACCAACAGCCTTGACGGCGTTGGCCAGAAGCTCGGCTTTGCCAGCCGCATCAGCGTCAACGCCTCGATCGTCGCCGACAACAAGCTCCTGGTGCAATACACCGGCACGACCCCGCTCGGCGATCAGGACCGGCTCAACCAGCTGATCTCCAACCTCGACGATATGCGCTTCTCGGGCGGGCAGGGGGGCGGGCTCAGCAATGCCAGCTCACGCCTCGGCGGCACGGTCGCCGATCTGATCTCGCAGACCCTCAACTACCAGGGCAATGTGGCCGAAGCCGCGATCTCCAACAACGAGACGCAGCAGCAGACGCTCGATGCCCTGACGCAGCGGCTCGACAGCGAGTACGGCGTCGACGTCGACGAAGAAATGGCGCGCCTGATGGAACTGCAGAACGCCTTCGCCGCCAATGCGCGGGTGATGAGCGTGGTGCAGGAACTGATGGACTCCCTGATGCAGCTGTGAAGGAGAGGGCACCATGACCTCTGTCGGCAAGACGATGTTCCCGCTGGCCAACGGCATCAAGAACATCACCGCCATGAAGGCCCGCTACGATCAGTTGCAGACCCAGCTGGCCAGTGGCGAGAAGGCCTCGACCCTCGCCGAAATGGGCTCCGACCGCTATTTCGACCTGGCACTGCGCCAGCGCATGGCGCGGATGGACGGCTATCAGCAATCCATCTCGACGGTGAACCTGCGCCTCGAAGTGCTGGACACGGTGATGAGCCGGCTCGATACCATCGAGTCCGACGCCCGTGCTGCCGCGATCTCGGGCGGTGGCGGCACCTCCGGCATCAACTTCCAGACCACCCCGACTTTGGCCGGTTCGCGCTTCGACGAGGTGCTGACGCTGCTCAACACCGATGCCGCCGGCCGCTATATGTTCGGCGGCAACCGCACCGACAGCCGGCCTGTGGCGAATTCCTCGGAGGTGATGAACGGCGTCGGCGCCCGTGCCGGCTTCAAGCAGGTGGCGGGAGAACGCAAGCTCGCCGATCTCGGCGCCGACCACCTTGGCCGGCTCGACATCACCCGCGCCACCGACACGGTGACCCTGGCCGAAGAAAACACCGTCTTCGGCATGAAGCTCTCCGGTGTCACCACCACTTCGGCCAATATCGCCGTCACCGCCCCGGGCGGTGGTCCGCCGCCGGCGCTGACCGTCAAGTTCGGCACCCCGCTGCCGACCGCCGGCGACAAGGTGCAGGTGAGCTTCACCATGCCCGACGGCACCGAGGAGCAGATCGTCCTCGTCGCGACCACGGGTACGCCGGGCGATGGCGAGTTCCAGATCGGCGCCGACGCCGATGCAACCGCCGCGAGCTTCGAGACCGCGCTCGGCGGTTCGGTGAAGCAACTGGCGGAGACGACGCTGGTCTCTGCCTCGGCCTATGCCGCGGCCGAGAACTTCTTCAACGGCCAGGGCGAGCAGGTGATGCGCGTCGACGGCCCGCCCTTCGATAGCGCCACTGGGCTGATCGCCGGCACTTCGGCCAACACCATGCTCTGGTACACCGGCGAAGACAGCGCCGACCCGCGCAATACCGTGACGGCGCGGGTGGGCGAGGGCACCACGGTGGGCTATGGCGTGCAGGCCAATGAGGCTGGCTTCATCAACCTGATCCAGACGCTTGCCGCGGTCGCCGTGCAGGATTTCCCCGACAGTGATCCGTCCTCGGAGAAGCGTTACTCCTCGATGATGTCGCGCAACGCCGCCCGCCTCGCCGACACCAAGGACAACCAGCCCGGCTCGCTCGCTGCCATCACCGTCGAACTCGGCCTCGCGCAGAGCACCACCGGCGCCATCGCCGAGCGGCATACCGCGCACTCCGCCCAGCTCGGAAACATGCTAGAGCAGATCGAGGCGGCGCCGACCGAGACGATCGCCATGGAAATCCTGGCGCTGAAGACGCGCCTCGAAGCGAGCTATCAGACCACGGCGCTGCTCAGCCAGCTGTCGCTGGTGAACTACATGAGGTAACCGATGCCCCGCGCGATCGTCGTCCATGAACTTGGCGGCCCCGAAAAGCTGACCCTGGAGCAGATCGACGTTCCGGCACCCGGCGCCGGCCAGATCAAGATCAGAAGCCACGCCATCGGGCTCAACTTCATCGACACCTACCAGCGCACCGGGCTCTACAAGGTGGCACTGCCGTTCGTCGCCGGCAATGAAGGCGCGGGCGAGGTCATCGCGGTTGGCCCTGACGTCACCCAGTGGCGGGTTGGCGATCGTGTCGCCTATCAGGGCTCGGTGGGTGCCTATGCCGAGGAGCGTCTGCTGCCGGCCGACCGGGTGGTGCGGATCCCTGAGGGCATCAGCTACGAGGTGGCGGCCGCGGCGATTCTCAAGGGGCTCACGGCCTTTTACCTGCTGCACTGGACCCATCCCCTGAAGGCCGGCGAGACCATCCTCATCCACGCCGCCGCCGGCGGCACCGGGCAGATCCTCACGCAATGGGCCAAGGCCATCGGCGCAACGGTGATCGCCACCGCCGGATCCGACGACAAATGCGCCATCGCTCAAAAGAACGGCGCTGACCTGACGATCAACTACCGCACCGAGAACTTCGTCGAGCGGGTGAAGCAGTTCACCGGCGGCAAGGGTGTCGACGTGGTCTATGACGGCGTCGGTGCTGCAACGTTCGAGCCTTCGCTCGATTGCATCAGGCCGCGCGGCCTGATGGTGAGCTTCGGCAATGCCTCGGGCCCGGTGTCCATTCCCAAGCTGACAATCCTCGCCGAGAAGGGCTCGCTGTTCCTCACCCGCCCCACCACCGGGGGCTACCTGCGGACGGCGGAGGATCTGCGGCTCGCGGCGGAGGCACTGTTCAACGTGATTTCGCTCGGCAAGGTGAAGATCGCCATCGACCAGACCTTCCCGTTGGCCGAGGCAGCGAAAGCTCACATCGCCCTCGAGGCGCGTGAGACCACCGGCTCGACGCTGCTCTTGCCGTAAGGCGCGGCATGATTTCGACGGCTGAGTCCTTCGCCCTCATGCTGGAGACTGCATGTCGCGACTTCGAAGTGCTGGTCGCACTCGTTTCGGGGACCACAGAGATTGTCGCCGCTGAGGGGCCAGCTTACCAAGCACAAGCTGCAGTTACGATGGCACTGGCCAAGTCGTTCGTATTTCACGCCGTTCGCGCCGTTCGTATTTGCGAGCACGGCGCAAGCCAGTTGGCGATAGATCGCCAGCAGCGACGCACCTTCCTCTCGGCGATGAGACGATTGGTTGAGGTCCGAGATGTGAACGAACATGGCTTTGACGCCGCCCACGTGAAGGCGCGCCCAAAGCAGCATTTGCACGAAGATCACAACGGCTCGCTCGATGAGACGTCAATGGTCATCCTGGGCCCCGAGCAGATCCTAATGGGACCGCTGAATCTTTGGGAATTCTATCGGGCGGTTGGCGAGATGCGGGATGTCGCCGGGTATCGGTCGCTGCCGCTTCCCGCGGCACCTATCTCTCTCACATGACTTGCCCCGCACCCGATGTGCCGCTAAACGCGTGATCGTCGGGTAGGTGGCAGAGCGGTTGATTGCTCCGGTCTTGAAAACCGGCGAACGTGAAAGCGTTCCGGGGGTTCGAATCCCTCCCTACCCGCCAAACATCGATTATCTGAGCTTGTCAGCTTTCAGTCGCATCAGGCGTCCCACGGGTGGGGTATGGAACTCAAGGATTTTGTTAGGGAAGCTTTGCTCGACGTAGTCGCTGGGGTTAAGGCCGCCAAGGAGGACAGCAAAGTAGGGTCCTTAGTCGCACCAAGAGCCGCAGGGCACCAGGTTTTCCCTACCACTTCCGGAGTGGTTGGAACGGGCCCTTACTTCACTACCGTCAAGTTCCACGTCGCTCTGACAGTGTCGGAAAAAGGAGTTGGATCGGGCGGAGGCGGCATCAAGCTCGCAGTTTTCAACGCGAACGTAGGCGGATCGACCGAGTCGCTCGACGAGACTGTGTCGTCGATTGAGTTCGCCGTGCCGCTGCAAATGCCGGACTAGGCTACTCTTGAACCACCTTTAGCGAGGTCAGGGGAAATACACCTTCCTCCTTCTTCCAGGGCGATCTGTCCTGAATGAACCAGTCGCACCAAGCATGAAGTGCGTCGCCGTACGGTCTCTTCGCAACTTGGGATACTGTCATCTTCGGTCCGCCAGACTTCAGTACAACCACGTCTCCGGTCTTAATCTGATCGGTCAAAACAGCCCCCGTGAATCGATGACAATGTATGATAGTGCTTGTCGGGTGGCGAAGCGATCTCGATGTGCAGCGCTAACACTTGAGAGGCGTTGTCTGAAATGTGCTCAGCACGTATCCGCTCTCTCGGTCCGGCCGGCCCACCCCCCGACGATGGACGTCAGTTCTTAACGGGTTAGCCCTTCGCGTCCGTCGCACTTGCGCGCTGCCGCTGTGCGACGAGCACGCCGGCGACGATCAGGAGAATGCCACAGAGCGCAGCCGGGGACACCGCCTTGCTGGTCAGCACCCAGTCGAGTGCCACACCGCCGAGCACCTGCCCGGCGATGATCAGCATGGTCGAACGGGTGGCGCCGATCTGGCCGACGATCCAGCTGCTGAGCGCCACGAACACCACGCCGACCGGTCCGCCGAAATAGATGTGCCACGGGCCGGAGAACGCGCCGTCACTTAACAGGCCGCCGATCACGAGGCCGATCGCGGTCAACAGGACGAAGCCGACGAGGTGATTGCAGAACGAGGCGAACAGCGCCGAGGTCGACACCGCGAGCCGTCCGTTCAACTGCCGGCTGACACCAACCAGCCCGCCGGCGACGAAGGCAAGAACCACAGCTTCGATCATAGGCTGCCCCAGATCACGAGAGCGCTGCCGGCGATGATCAGCGCCAGTGCCATGGCGTCGCCGAGCCGCAGCCGCCGTTTGGCGATGCCGAACAGGCCCCATTGGTCGGCCGCCAGGCTGAACACGATCTGTCCGGCGAGCCCCAGCGCGACGGTGCCGGAAAGCGCCAGCGACGAGGTTACGGCGGTCGAGGTCATGATCACCGTCACCGCACCGGCAAAGCCGCCGAGATAGGCCCAGAGCGGTATCGACGCGCGCGGGGTATCGCTGCGCTGGATGGCTTTCCACCACAGCGGAATCACCAGCAGCGCCGCCGCTGTTCCGGTGCCATGTGCCAGCCACGACGAAAACAGCGCACCGCCCTGTCGGGCCGCCTCGCCGTTGAGGTGGACCATGAGCGAGAGCAAGGCGCCTGCCGCCAGCGCGGCAAGGTTGGCGGCGAGTTCGATACGGCGAGATGACATCTAGGATTACGTTCGGGAGGTGGGGCCGTGCAGGTGACGGGTGGCCGGTCGTATCGTCAAGATGCTCTGGACGATTGGCACCGCATTCTCTTGACAGGAGCGTGGGAAAGGCGCGCGGTTTCTGGACCGTCGGCGATCCTCGGCGGCCAGGCTTATCGCCCGTTCGATCCAATGAAGGGGACAATCATGCCAAACCACACCTACAAGAAGATCGACCTCGTCGGCTCATCGTCGACCTCGATTACCGATGCCATCGAAAGCGCCATCGCCCGCGCGCATCGAACCACTCGCAACCTCGAGTGGTTCGAAGTCGCCGAGGTGCGTGGCTCGATCTTCGAGGGAAAGGTCGCCCAGTATCAGGTGGTGATGAAGGTTGGCTTCAGGATCGAGGATCCAAGCTGATCAGGGGCGGACCCACTGGGTCTGCACCACGCCGCGATCGATCAGTTCCATGTCTCGGGCTTCGAGACCGGCGCCCGGCAGCACCAGCCTTGGATGGCCCTTGCTGAAGCACGGGATGCCGTCGGGCAGAGAGAGCGCTCGAACCTCCGACAGCACGAAGCGATCGAGTAGTGGCAGGAACAGGTCGAACGTGCCGGTGCCACCAGTGATGGCAATGGTTCCCGCGGTGATGCCGAGCTGGGTGAGAACGTCGCCGATCTCGATCCCCGAGGGGTTCCAGAGCTGCGTCAGCCCGTCGTTCGGGTCAGCCTCGAGGCCAGCAACCGAGCGGGTCAGCACCAGCCGCTTGCGGCCGGGATTGGGGTGCCGGTCATGGCCGAGCCGACCGAGCACAACCAGCGCCGCTGCATCGAGCGCCGCCTGGAAGATCCGCCAGTCGGCTTCGTTGCGGAGCGCTGGCGGCATGCTGCCGTCGGCGGCTGCGATCATGCCGTCGACCGAGACGATGGCATGGCCTTCGACGATGACACTGGAACTGGGTATCGACATGATCCGGCTCTAGAGCATTTCACCGTTTCGTTGAACCGTTGAAATGCTCTAGGTTTTTGATTTGGTCGCGCTTTCGGACCGGAAAGGTCTGCAACCTTTCCTGAAAACGCTCTAGCGCGACAGGCGGGGCCCGGCAATTGGAGATTGGGGCTTTCGGTCGGCAACCGGCGTGCTAGGTCAGGGCATGCCCGACACGTACCCCATACCGCTGATCCTGCCGCTCGGCGACCGGGGATTGCTGGTGCGGTTCGGCGAGGCGCTGTCGGACGATGCCAACCGAGCCGCCATCGCGCTTGCAGCCCGCGTCGAGGCGGCAACGATCCCAGGTGTGGTCGAGGTGGTGCCGAATCTCGTCTCAGTCCTGGTGCGCTACGAGCCGGCAAAGCTCACGTTTGATCGGCTGGCCGGTGAGATCAGGCTTTTGGTCTCGGTGCTGGACGGCTCGGCCGTAGCCGGCACGCCGCACACCGCCGCGGTCCACTTCGATGGTGATGACATCGAGGAAGTTGCGAACCTCGTCCGTCTGTCGGTGGCGGCATTCGTTCGGGCGCACAATTCTGCGGCCTTGCGCGTGCTGGCGACCGGCTTCGCGCCCGGCTTCATCTATTGCGGCCTGCACGCCGAGGCGCTGGTGGTGCCGCGCCGGAGCGTGGTGCGACGGCAGGTGCCAGCCGGGACGGTGCTGTTCGCAGCCGGGCAGACGGCTATCACCTCGACACCGATCCCCACCGGCTGGCACGTTATCGGCCACACCGCGTTTCGCAACTTCGATCCGGCCGCCGAGCCGCCGACGTCCGTGCGGGCCGGCGATACCGTGCAGTTTGAGGTGGCGATGTGACCGGCATCCGCATCACCCGCGTCGGCCCGCTGGCGACCGTGCAGGATGCCGGACGTCCGGGATTGCTGCGGCACGGCATCAGCGCCTCCGGCCCGATGGATCGTGCTGCCTTCGAGCGGGCCGGCGGTTGGCTCGGTTCGGCCGGCACGACCGGCATCGAGTTCACCACTGCCGGGATCGGCTTTGTCGCTGAGGGCTCGGTATCCGTTGCGGTCGATGGCGGAGCGTTTGAGCTGGCGATCGATGGTGAAGCAAAGCCGTGGCCCACGCGGGCGCTGCTTCGAGCCGGTTCAGTCGTCGACATCCGTCCCGGGCCGGCGGGGAACTATGGCTATCTGCGCTTCGATCGGGAGATCGATCTACCCGAGGTGATGGGCGGCCGGGCGACGAATTCCATTGCCGGGATCGGTGGTATCGAGGGCCGTGCCTTGCAGGTCGGCGATGTCGTGCCGTTGGGCGCGACGCTGCCCCGCGGGCGGGGCCAGCATCCGACTGCAGCGGCAATAAGCGATGGTCCGATCCGCATCATCTGGGGCATTCATGCCGACCGGTTCAGCAATGCCACCCGTCAGCGTTTCGTTACCGGAGGGTTCGCCGTTTCGCCGCAGCTCGATCGGATGGGCGTACGTCTGGTTGACCCCGAGCACGTATTCGCCGAGGCAAAGATCCTGTCGCTGGTGTCGGATGCCGTGGTGCCGGGAGACATCCAGATCCTCGGCGACGGGACGCCGATCGTGCTGATGCGCGATCACCAGCCGACCGGCGGTTACCCGCGCATCGCCACTGTGGTGTCCGTTGACCTCGATCGGTTTGCCCAGTTGCGCCCGGGGACACCCCTACGGTTCGAGCCGGTGACTGTGGCGCATGCGGAAGGACTGAAGCTGTGAATGCACTCGATCTCAATGCCGATCTCGGCGAGGGCATGCCGGGCGATGCGGCACTGCTCGATATCGTCTCGTCGGCATCGATCGCCTGCGGCGGCCACGCCGGCGATGAGACGACGATGCGGCTGACCCTCAGGGCGGCCAAGGCGCGGGGTGTTGCAGTGGGGGCGCATCCGGGCTTCGCCGACCCCGAACATTTCGGCCGCCGCCGGCTGCTGTTGCCGCCCGAGGAGCTGGATGAGCAGGTGCGGGGCCAGGTACGTGCACTCGTCGAGTTCGCCGAGGAAGAGGGCGTACCGGTCCGCTATCTGAAGCTGCATGGTGCTTTGGCCAATATGGCGGCCGAAGAGCCGGCGGTGGCGGCCCTGTGCTTCGCAGCCGTAACCGGCCTCGTTCCCGGCCTGTCGGTGCTGGCGATCGACGACAGCGCCCAGGTCGAGGTGGCCGAGGCGTTCGGCTACCCGGTGGTGCGCGAGGCCTATGCCGACCGGGCCTACCAGCCCAATGGCCTCTTGGTGCCACGCTCCGAGCCCGGGGCGGTGCTGCATGATGCCGTGACGATTGCCGAACGGGCAGTGCGGCTGGCGCGCGCCGGCGAACTGGTCGCCATCGACGGCTCGATCATCCGAACCGAAGCGACCTCGCTCTGTATCCACGGTGATACGGCGGAGGCGGTGGCAATCGCCCGGGCGGTGCGGCAGGCGCTCGAGGCCGAAGGGATCGCCATTCGGGCCCCTTACTGAGGTTGCGCGGCGGAGCGAGTTGCTCCATATCGGCGCTTCCAGCCCGAGGAGTTCCCATGACCGCCAAGATCATCGACGGAAAGACCTATGCCGAGGGGCTGCGCGCACGCATTGCCGGCCATGTCGAGCGGCTGAAGCGCGACCACGGCGTAACGCCCGGCCTCGCGGTGGTGATCGTTGGCTATGATCCGGGCAGCCAGATTTATGTGAGCCAGAAGGCCAAGCAGACCGTCGAGGTCGGCATGCATTCGGAGAAGTACGAGCTGCCCGAGGAGACCTCGGAGGCCGAGGTGCTGGCTTTGGTGCAGAAGCTGAACGCCGATCCGGCCATCCACGGCATCCTGGTGCAGCTGCCGCTGCCCAGGCAGATCGACCCCAACAAGGTGATCGCCACCATTTCCCCGGACAAGGATGTTGATTGCTTCACCCCGGCCAGTGTCGGCAAGCTGCAGATCGGCCTGCCGGGCCCGGTATCCTGCACGCCGCTCGGCTGCCTGATGCTGCTGCGCGATACGCTCGGCTCGCTCGAAGGTCTCAACGCGGTGATCGTCGGTCGCTCCAACCTCGTCGGCAAGCCGATGGCGCAACTGCTGCTGCGAGAAAACTGTACCGTGACGGTGGCGCATTCGAAGACCAGGGAGCTCGCCGAGGTGGTTCGCGGCGCCGATATCGTGGTGGCGGCCGTGGGCCGGCCGCAGATGATCAAGGGCGACTGGATCAAGCCGGGCGCCACAGTGATCGATGTGGGCATCAACCGCATTCCTGCGCCGGAGCGCGGTGAGGGCAAGACCCGGCTGCTCGGCGACGTCGACTATGCGGCCGCGTCACAACTGGCGGGGGCGATTACCCCGGTGCCGGGCGGGGTAGGGCCGATGACCATCGTCTGCCTGCTCGCCAACACGGTGACCACGGCATCACTGATCAATGGTATCACGCCGCCGAAGGATCTGACGCCCTAACCCTTTGCCGCCGCATAGGCGTCGGCCAGGCGCTTGGGCGCCCGGAACCTCCAGGCGTCTTCCAGGCGTAGCGACAGTTCCTCGTCACCGATGACTTCGAGCCGGACCAACAGGCCCGGCCAGCCTTTGAAATGGTCGGTCTGCCAGTAGATGTCGGGAGCCATCTCCATCAGCAGTTCCTTCTGCTCGAGCGGGCAATGCAGCACCATTTCCTGCCTACCACGCACCGAGGCGAAGTTCTTGCCCTTCACCTTGAGCGACGGCGCTCCGTAGCTGGTGGACTCGCTGACCTCGGGCAGTTGCAGTGCTGTGCAGAGGCGCAGCATCCGGTCCATCTCGTGGCCCATCGCCATCTCCTTCTCGGCGAAGCAAAAACAGCGTTTGCAAGTCTGGCGCATCTCGACCTGATTGGCTACACCAGCCGTGAACCCGACGCGCCAGCCTCCCGGGGTCTCCATGACCAATGAATCCGACATTGCGGAAATCGGGGAAACCCGGCCCGATCCGAACGCGCTTCGCGGCCCGGACGATCACCTGAATCAGGATTGGATCGAGCGGCTGCGCGCCCACCTCCTGGCGGGTGAAGTGCACGACGTCGCCGAGATGATGGAGCCACTGCACGCGTCGGATGCCGGCGACGTGCTCGAGGCACTGGAACAGGACGAGCGCGTCGCGCTGGTCCAGATGCTGGGCGACAAGTTCGACTACCTGGCGCTGACTGAGGTCGACGACAACGTCCGTACCGACCTGATCGAGGAACTGCCGGCCGAGGACGTGGCGCGCGGCGTTGCGACGCTCGACAACGACGATGCCGTCTACATCCTCGAGGACATGGATGCCGGCGACCGCGAGGAGATCCTCGCGCAACTGCCGGCTTTCGAGCGGCTCAGCCTCAAGCGGAGCCTCGATTTTCCCGAAGATTCCGCCGGCCGGCGGATGCAGACCGATTTCATCGCCATCCCGCCGTTCTGGACCGTCGGCCAGACCATCGACTACTTGAGGGTGGAAAAGGATCTGCCGGACGAGTTCTTCCAGCTTTATGTGGTCGACCCTGGCTATCGGGTGCTCGGCACCATACCGCTCGATAAGTTCCTGCGCGCCAAACGCCAGGTGCGCATCGAGAACCTGATGAACCACGACGTCCTCACCGTGGAAGCCACCGAGGACCAGGAGGAGGCGGCGCGCGACTTCGAGCGTTACGACCTGGTGGAAGTCGGCGTGGTCGACGAGAACAAGCGACTGGTCGGCGTCTTGACCGTCGACGACATCGTCGACGTCATCCATGAAGAGGCGACCGAGGATATCAAGCTGCTCGGTGGCGTGGCCGGCGACGAAGAACTGTCGGACACCGTGCTGTCGACCGTGCGCAGCCGCGCCCCCTGGCTGGTGGTCAACCTCATTACCGCCATGCTTGCCTCGTTCGTCATCAGCCTGTTCAACGCCACCATCGAGCAGATGGTGGCGCTGGCGGCGCTGATGCCGATTGTCGCCTCGATGGGCGGCAATGCCGGCACCCAGACCATGACCGTCACGGTGCGCGCGCTGGCGACCCGTGACCTCGACCGGGGCAGGGTGCGTCGCCTGGTGCTTCGCGAGGTCACCGGCGGCTTCCTCAACGGCTGCATCTTCGCGGTGCTGATCGGCGCCGTTACCTGGCTTCGCTTCGCCAACCTGGGCCTGGGGATCGTCATCGGCCTTGCCATGATCATCAACATGATCGCCGCCGGCAGCGCTGGAATTTTGATCCCACTGACGCTGAACAAACTCAAGGTCGACCCGGCAATCGCCTCCTCGGTGTTCGTCACCACCGTCACCGATGTCATTGGATTCTTCGCGTTTTTGGGTTTGGCCGGACTCTGGTTCGGACTGTTCTGAACGGCTTTCCACAGGGATACTCGACCTATCCACTGTGGCTTTCCCGCCACTTCCCAACCACGCCCCTGCCGAGTTAACGAATCATTACTGTCGCAATTCCGTCACCATGTGTGGTTGCGACAGCCCGTGAACGGCAAAAAGGAGCTTTGATGCGAGGCCAATCAAAGACCGAATGGTGGCGTTCCGCCTTACCGACCGTGTCCTGGACACTCGTCTGTTTGCTGGCCATGTCACTCGTGTTCACTAT
>JAESFN010001084.1_pt1 | contig 14976 bp, 15 predicted proteins | sample 9269411 | NCBI WGS metagenome assembly JAESFN01 (sample SAMN14505399, study PRJNA617100) | algae metagenome | isolation source: Iphinoe sp. HA4291-MV1 and co-occurring heterotrophs from trail next to... | place: USA: Maunawili Falls, Hawaii | collected 2009-07-25
GAGACTAGCGCGTCGCCCGCAGCTTTTGTGTGGCGAAGCTGAGTCCGCCATCAGGTCCTTGTACGGCGTCGACGGCCTCAGGTCTATCCGGCTTTCGTCGACGCTGGCCGAAAGATAGGTGAGCCCCAGCGGTTTCGCCAGCCCCGCCCGTTCCAAATAGCTAGCATGAAAGCGAAATTTCCTGCCCGGCAGATTCGGTTGGATGGAAAGTACACTCCTGATCCCACCCCACCGGGTCATTCCCGCGAAAGTGGAACCTCTGTTTTCTGGCCTCCGGCACCATCGCAAACAGAGATCCCCGCTTTCGCGGGGATGATACCGTGGATGGTGCAATATCAGTGAAGTTCTAGAGTGTTGCGAGCAACGCGACGCCGCGCGGCGACAGCCGGTAGCCGACTTCGAGGCTGATGGTCAGGCCCAGTGCCTTGAGCTTGCGGATGTTGAGCTTGAAGTCGGCCCGCTCCATGCCGGCGCTCTCGGCGAGCGTCGTCGAGACCACGCCGGGATGCGCGGCAATCAGCTGCAGCGCCTGTTTTGTCCATGCGGCGCCCGCCGCCTTGTCGAGTTTCTGCAGCCTGGCGGCCAACGTCTGCAACTCGGCAGTATCGGGTTCGGCCTCGCTCAGCGCGTCGCGCGGGTCTGGTCCGGCTGGGTGGAGGCGGATGCGGTAGCAAATGCCCTCCTGGGCATCGAACATGGCGATGACACCGGCGCGGTCCTTGTAGCCGGCGGCGCGGGCCTCCGCCTCGGTCACATCTTGCGGTTCGATCGCCTCGACCGAATCGATGCCGACCAGGCCGTGCTGCGTCCGCACCGTGCCGCCCGGCTTGACCGTCGGCCTCTTCCAGCGCCGGAAGGCCAGCGTGCACTGGCCGGCGAAGATCGCTTCGAGGTCTTTGGTGCGAAACAGCATGGCCGAACTCTACCCGGAGTTTCGCCTGGCGAGAACGGTTGCTACCAAAGTATGCCAACCGGATAAGGGCCCAGGGCTTCCAGCCTTGAAATCGATTGCATAACATGTTGAGCTACGCCTGAGCGGATCCTGGGGGAGTTCGCCGCTCACCCAGAATGCCTCGCCAGTAGGCACCATCCGTTCGAGGGAGGACATCGTTGGCCGATACGGAGACGCGCGACAACAAGCGCGCCAAGGCTCGCCAGCCGCGTCGCGCCGCCGGCAAGCCGGGTGGCAAACCGACCCTGCGCACCATTGCGGAAATGACCGGGCTCGCCATCACCACGATTTCGCGGGCCCTCAACAACGCGCCGGAGCTCTCCGAGGAGACGCGCGTCCGGGTGCAGAAGATCGCCGCCGAGGTCGGCTATGTGCCCGACCGTACGGCGCTCAGGCTGAAAACCGGACGCACCCACGTGGTCAGCCTGATCCTCGATCCGCATGACGAAATCCTCGGCTTCGGCCAGTCGATGGTTTCGGGGCTGACCGAGGCTTTGCGCGGCACGCCCTATCATCTGGTCATCACGCCGATGTTCACCGGCGGTGCGCCGATCGATCCGATCCGCTACATCCTCCGCAACAAGGCAGCCGACGGGGTCATCTTCTCGCGCACCCAGCCCGACGACGACAGGGTGAAGCTCTTGATGGAGGAGAACTTCCCTTTCGTCTCGCATGGCCGCACCGCCTTCCCCTCGGCGCACCCTTATGTCGACTACGACAACTACGCCTTTGCCCACCACGCGGTGATGCGCTTGAAGGCCAAGGGGTGCCGCAAGGTGACAATCATCCTGCCGCCCGACCGCTTCAGCTTCGGCCATCACCTACGTGATGGCTTCATGACGGCTATCCGCGAAACCGGGCTCGCCTACGAGATCATTGACGGTGCGACGCTCGACAACACCGCCGACCAGATTCGCCTCGCCACCATGCAGCGCATCGCCGAGCCGGACGCCCCGGATGGCTTCATCTGCACCGGCGATGCCGCGGCCCTGTCGATCATGGCCGGGATCACCGATGCCGGCCGCGAGATCGGCAAGGATGTGCAGATGGTGGTGAAGCAGACCTCCGGCATCTTCAGCCAAGTCCGCCCCAAGGTCGACGCCATCTTCGAAGACACGGCGCTGGCCGGCAAGCAGATGGGCGAACTGCTGCTCCGCCGCATCAATGGCGAGCCGGCGGAAGAGCTGCAGATTTTGCACGAGCCGGAGATCTGGTTCTAGCTCGGGGCGTTCGCCCTTCTCCTGTCGGCCGGTGGCTGGGTCGCCCATAGTGCACCGGCCGGCACCTCCCCCTTGTGGGGGAGGTTGGGAGGGGGGAGGCCACAAACACGGACACTGCAGACTGGCGCGGCGTCCCATGCTCGCATCGCGCTTGTGGCCCACCCCCTCCCAGCCTCCCCCATCAAGGGGGAGGTGTCGAGCCGGTGGGTTTGGCGCGACCGTGCCCGTCGGAGCAGCCTACCGCCCACCCTCGATCTTGCGGTGCCGCTGGTTCACCCCACCCTTGCCATACGGGTAGTCCGCCACCTCCGGCGCACTGGCGTCGGTCAGCTGTTGCGCGCTCTCGGCATCGAGCGTCAGATCGGCGGCGGTGAGGTTGTCGGCCAGCTGTTCGCGGGTGCGGGCCCCGAGGATCACCGAGGTGACGGCCGGGCGGCCAGCGAGCCAGGCCAGTGCCACCTGCGCCATCGACACGCCGCGCGATTTCGCTACCGCCTCGACCGCCGCAATGACGCGCCAGGTGCGCTCCTGTTCGTTGCGCGGGCCATAGGATTCCTGGCCGCGGTTGGGGTTCTCGCCCAGCCGCGTCGTGCCGGTCGGCAACTGGTCGCGCTTGTACTTGCCGGTCAGCCAGCCGCCGCCAAGCGGCGACCACGGCAACAGCCCGATATTGGCGTCGAGCGCTGCCGGCACGATCTCGTGTTCGATATCGCGGACCAAGAGGTTGTAGTGCGGCTGCAGCGTGATCGGCGGCGCGAGGCCGCCCGCCTTGGCGATCCAGGACGCCTTGGTCAGCTGCCAGCCGATGAAATTGGAGAAACCGTAATAGCCGATCTTGCCGTTACGGATCGCGTCATCGAGGAAGCGCAGCGTCTCCTCCAGCGGCGTCAGCGCGTCGAAGGCGTGCATCTGGTAGAGATCGATGTGTTCGACCCCGAGCCGGCTCAGCGAGGCATCGAGCGCCTGGTTGAGGTGGCGGCGCGACAGCCCCAGGTCGTTTGGCCCGTCCCCCATCGGGAAGCGCGCCTTGGTGGTGATCAGCACCTGCTTTGCCGCGTCTGGTCGCGCCTTCAGCCAGCGCCCGACGATCCGTTCCGACGTGCCGGCCGAATAGACGTCGGCGGTATCGAGGAAATTGCCGCCCGCCGCCACATAGTCGTCCATCAACTGGAACGACGTCGCCTCGTCCGCCTCGGCCCCGAACGTCATGGTGCCCAGCGTCTGGGTGGAGATGATGGCGCCGCTATTGCCGAGCTTGCGATACTGCATGATTTCCCTCGATCGATTGAATCGCTTCAACCGAGTTCATAGTCGCAGCGGTTGTCATGGTCCAGTCGAACTATCGGTGGGTACCGGGCGCTGGCATCGCGGCTGTGGCCACCCCCACCCAGCTTCGCTACGGCTTCGCCTAGCTGCGCTACCCTCCCCACAAGGGGGAGGGAGAGCCGGAACCGCAATCTCAGTACGCGTCTCCCTCCCCCTTGTGGGGAGGGATCAAGGGTGGGGGTGGGCAACACACACCGGAGGTTGCTGCACTACCCCTCGATCTCCTCGCGCAGCGCTTCGAGCTCCAGCCACTGGTCCTCGGCCTTGCCGAGGGCCGCCTGGGCCTTTTCCAGCGCCGTGCCGGTATCGGTGAATTTCTTGGGGTCGCGGGCGTAGAGGCTGCCGTCGGCCAGGGTCGCATTGAGCTTGGCGATCTCGGCTTCGAGCTTGGCGATCTCCTTGGGCAGCGTTTCGAGCGCGTGCTTCTGCTTGAAGCTGAGCTTCTGCTTTTGCGCTGGCGGGGCGACCGGGGGTGGCGCCGCGGCGCGCTCGGTTTTCGGCTTGGGCGCACTGGCGGGCGCCGTGACGCCGTAGCCCCGCTGGCTCACCATGTCGGAATAGCCACCCGGATACTCGGTCCATTGCCCGCCGCCATCCGACACCACCACCGAGGTCGCAACGCGGTCGAGGAAGTCGCGGTCGTGGCTGACGACGATCACCGTGCCCGGATAGTCGGCCAGCATTTCCTGCAAGAGGTCGAGCGTTTCGAGGTCGAGGTCGTTGGTCGGCTCGTCCAGCACCAGGACGTTGGACGGTAGCGACAGCACCCGCGCCAGCACCAGCCTTCCGCGCTCGCCGCCCGAAAGCTTGCTGACCGCGGTGCCCGCCTGCTCGGGGCCGAACAGGAAGTCTTTCAGGTAGCCCATGAAGTGTTTGGGCTGACCGTTGATAACAAGCGTATCGGAGCCACCACCGGTCACTGCTTCCTTCAGCGTCATGTCGGCGGTGAGCGTGGCGCGGCGCTGGTCGAGGCTCGCGAGTTCGAGGTTGGCGCCAAGCCGCACCGTGCCGCTGTCCGGCGGCAATTCGCCGGTCAACAGCTTGATCAAGGTGGTCTTGCCGGCGCCATTGGCGCCGATGATTCCCAGTCGGTCGCCGCGGATCACCCGGGTGGTGAAATCCTTGACGATCACCCGTTCGCCATAGGCCTTGGAGATGTCCTTGGCCTCCATGACCATCTTGCCTGAGGTCTCGCCTTCGGCGACCGAGATTTTCACCTCGCCGACGCCCCGCTTCAGGTCGCGCCGCTCCTGGCGCAGCGCGAACAGCCCGTCGAGCCGGCGCACATTGCGCTTGCGCCGGGCAGTGACGCCATAGGTCAGCCAGTGCTCCTCGCGGACGATCTGCCGGTCGAGCTTGTGTCGGGCGGTTTCCTCTTCCTCCAGCACCTGGTCGCGCCATTCCTCGAAGCCGCCAAACCCCTTGTCGAGCCGGCGGGTCACGCCCCGGTCGAGCCAGACGGTCGAGCGGGTGAGATCGGCAAGGAAGCGCCGGTCGTGGCTGATGATCACCAGCGCCGAACGGATGCTCGAAAGTTCGTTCTCCAGCCACTCGATGGCCGGCAGGTCGAGATGGTTGGTCGGCTCGTCGAGCAGGATAATGTCGGGCTCCGGCGCCAGCACCCGCGCCAGTGCAGCGCGGCGAGCCTCGCCGCCGGAGAGCCGCTGCGGCTCCTCGGTGCCGGTGAGGCCGAGCGCGTTGAGCAGGTAGGTCGCCCGGTAGTGATCATCGCCCGCCTGCATGCCGGCTTCGACATAGGCGAGCACGTTCGGATAGGCCGAGAGGTCCGGCTCCTGCGGCAGGTAGCGGATGGTGGCGCCCGGCTGCAGGAAGCGGCGGCCGCCGTCCGGCTCGATCTCGCCGGCGGCGATCTTGAGGAGCGTCGATTTGCCCGAGCCGTTGCGGCCGACCAGTGCCACCTTCTCGCCCGGCAGCAGCGACAGCTCGGCCCCCTCCAGAAGCTCGCTGGAGCCGAGGCGCAGGCGGATCTGCTGCAGGAAGAGGATAGGCGCGGCGGCCATTGGCTAGTCCGGATTTAGTGAGTTCGGGGGCATAGAGCACGCGGGCGCCGCGAGATCAACGCGGGGGGGGGCGCTCAAGCCTCCTCGATGAATGAACCGGGCCTGAAAGTGGGAGTCACAAGCCGTTCAAGCGCGGCTTGGCAAAAGCGCCGGGCCTCGGGCTTCGGGGCAAGTCGGGCAGGTGACCGAGGGCCAGCTTTTGGGGGCCCTTGTCCGCCTGCCGGCAACCCCAGAGAGAGACTGGGTTCCGCCGCACGATCAACGCCCTTCGGGTCGGGCGCGTGTGGCGAAAGGGCGGATGCCGGACGGTTGGAGTCGGTCCGGCATCCGCCGCTCGTTCGATTGGCTCAGTGCGCCGCTTCGCGGATCAGCACCGGCTCCATGTCTTCGAACTTCAGGCCGAGCCGATCCCGCAACGACTTCCGCTTCGAAGCGAGGTCGGCGATGGTGTAGCTCTCGAGCACGTTGAAGAACGCGCCGAGCGCCTCACGCAACGCCGCATTGACGTCGCAGCTGTCGGCCAGCGGGCAGGTCACGTCGCCATCCTCGAAGCACTCGGCCATCGAGAAGCTCTCTTCGGTCAGGCGGACGGTATCGAGCAGCGTGATCTCTTCGGCCGGACGTCCGAGCTTGATGCCGCCGCGGCGGCCGCGCACCGTCTCGAGCAGGCCGTTCTCGACCAGCGGCTTGATCAGCTTGAACAGGAACAGTTCCGAGATCGCGTGGGCTTTGGCGATGTCGGCGACCCGGCTGAGGCCGGGTGCATTGACCGCACAATAGATCAGCGTGCGGATGGCGTAGTTGGACTGGCGAGTCAGTCTCATCGAATCTCCGATTCGGCGCGTTGCGCCGACTTCTGCTGCTTCCCCACGCAAGGCCCGGATTTCCGGGATATCCTTGCGGCTGGATGGGGTCTGGAACCATCTACACTTTATAACGGTTCTAAACTTAGTCAAGAAAACATGACGCCGCAGTTCAGGATTGTGCGGACAGGGGAGATCGGCCTGCCCGCACCATCAGTCACTTGTCGAGGTACGGCCGGTGCAGCGCCAGGTCGGCTTCGCTCAGGCGATCCTGCGCGGTAAAGCTCTGGTGCCAGTACGGGTAAGGCAGGTTCGGCTGGCTGACCGCATCGAGCTTGCCCAGTTCCTCAGCCGTGAGCTTCAGCTCGGCGGCTTTGAGATTATCCTCGAACTGCCCGATATTGCGGCCGCCGATGATCACCGAGGCGACGATCTGCTTGCTCAACAGCCAGGCTAGCGACACCTGCGCGCCTGAAACGCCACGCGCCCCGGCCACCTCGTTGACCACGTCGACGATCTTCCACAGATGCTCCGGATCGTAGATCGGCGGCTCCTTGAAGCCGCGCACCTGGCGGCCGTCGCTCGGCTTGGAATTGCGGGTGTACTTGCCCGAAAGCCACCCGCCCGCCAGCGGCGACCACACCAGCACCGAGACGCCCTGGTCGAGGCCGGCCGGGATCAGCTCGAACTCCGCTTCGCGCGAATGCAGCGTGTAGTGGATCTGCTGCGAAACGAAGCGCTGGTAATTGCGCTCGTTTGAAACGGCGAGCGCCTTCATCAGGTGCCAGGCCGAGTAGTTGGAGCAGCCGATATAGCGGACCTTGCCGGAGCGGACGAGCGTATCGAGCGCTTCCAGCGTCTCATCGAGCGGCGTCTGCCCGTCCCACTCGTGCACCTGGTAGAGATCGATGACGTCGGTTTTCATCCGCTTCAACGAGGCCTCGGCCTCACGGATGATGTGCCAGCGGCTGAGCCCGCGATCGTTCGGCCCCTTGCCCCTGGGGAAGCGCACCTTGGTGGCGATCAGCAGCCGGTCGCGCCGGCCATCGGTCAGCGCCTCGCCGATGATCGTTTCCGACACGCTCCCCGCGTAGACATTGGCGGTGTCGATCAGGTTGACGCCATGGTCGAGGCAGAGGTCGATCTGGCGCTGCGCTTCCTTGACGTTGGTATCGCCCCACAAGCCGTCACCTCCGAACGTCGCCGTGCCGATCGACAACGACGACACCTTGAGGCCGGAACGGCCGAGCAATCGATAGTCCATGCTATCCTCCACGAAATGTCGGCGCGGAACGTAAAGCGCTTTCGGGAAAAGTTGCAGACTTTTCCACCTCGAAAGCGCGACAAAACAGAGACAGCCCAGCGCGATGACAGTGGGGAGTGCCCAACGGCACGACAGCGCCGGGGCGTCCCGACCGGCAGCCGGCATCCGAGTTAACAAACTGCTGCGCACGCCGTCAGGCAACCGTCAGCGCCACCGCCTTACTCTATGGCTCGGAGGTGGTGGAGGTGGTCGCTTACATCGTGCAGTTGCCGCGAGGCGACGTTCGGCGCTTCGGCATGTTCAGCAGCATCGTGGTGCAGTCCGAGGAGATTCCCTGCATCGTCAGCATGCAGCCCGGCTACGCCGTGCGGCTCATGCGAGCCGAGACTCAGATGGCTGCCGTCATGGGACAGATGTTCCCGACCTGGCGGATAGAGCCGTTGTCGGAGACCACGCGCCGCCCGTCCTCAGGCCGGCCAGTGCTGCTGCACCCGGCCGTCCTCGCTCTCTAGGAAAACCCGGTTGTTGCCACCGGTGCGCCGGGCCATATCGACCGCAGCACGGACCGCCCGATCCAGCGTTGAGTGGTTCGCCAGCACCGTGGTGCCGACGCTCAGCGTCCAGCGACCCTGGCTGGGGGAGACGAGAAATCGAAGGGACTGCATCATGTTGCCCGCCAGATCCCGTTGCTGCGAGGACTCGAAGCGTGAGCGATGTAGCGTTATCGGCTCGTTAACCGTTTCGCTCAGGGCCGGCCCGCGCTGATCTCAGGTAACGACGGTGATCTTGTCGCTGGCGCGGGTGACGCCGGTATAGAGCCAGCGTTGCCGATCCTCGCGGAAGACGTAGCTTTCATCGAACAGGTAGACATTGTCCCACTGGCTGCCCTGCGCCTTGTGCACGGTGAGGCAGTAGCCGAAGGTGAATTCGTCATACTGGCGGCGCTCCGGCCAGCTCAACTGGTCTTCCTCGCCCGAAAAGAACGCCGCGTGGGTAACCACCTTGGCCTGCGTCGCCTTGGCGCCGGTGACCTCATCTGGGTCGAGCGTCATCGAGTAACGGGCATTGGAGCGCTTCTTCACCTCTGCCGCGGTCCAGATCTGCCCGTTGAGCAGCTTCTTGATCGGATTGTTGCGCAGGCACACCAGGCGATCGCCCGACACCGGCTCGTGCCTCGGCAGCTCCTTGATCTCGCGGATCCGGTCATTGTAGGCGACGCGCGTCTTGTTGCGGCCGGCCAGCACCTGGTCGGCCTGCATCACCGCGTCGCGGTCGACGTCCGAGCGCGGGATGACGAGGCTCTCGCCATAGCGCCCGTGCTCGAGATAGCCGCCCTCGCGGATCTCCATCGACATGCGGATGATCGGATTGTCCGCCGCCTGCCGGTGGATTTCGGTAAGCATGTAGTCGGGTTCGTCCGCGGTGAAGAAGCCGGCGCCCTGCACCGGCGGCAGCTGGAACGGGTCGCCCAGCACCAGCACCTTGGTGCCGAAGCTCAGCAGGTCGCGGCCGAGCTGCTCGTCGACCATCGACACTTCGTCGATGACGATCAGGTCGGCGGTCAGCGCTTCGCTCTCCGGGTCGAGCGCAAACTTCGGCTCGCCGTCCTTCTCACTGACCAACGCATAGATCAGCGAGTGGATGGTCGAAGCGCCGCGCGCCCCGTACTTGCGCATCACCATCGCCGCCTTGCCGGTGAAGGCGGCGTACTTCACCGACTTCACCCCTTGCGCGAGGTGTCGGGCCAGCGTCGATTTGCCGGTGCCGGCCCAGCCGAACAGCCGGAACACTTGCTTCCCGTCCTTGTCCTTCAGCCAGCGCGATACCGCCTGCAGCGCTTCATCCTGTTGCGGCGACCACTCCATCAGGCGATGCGCACCGTGACGCTGCCGATCCCGGCAATCGAACCTTCGAGCAGGTCGCCCTTCACTACGGCGGAGACCCCGGCCGGCGTGCCGGTGAAGATCAGGTCGCCGGGGCACAGTTCGAAGTACTTGCTGAGCTCGGCGATCACGTGCGGCAGGTCCCAGGTCATGTCGGCAATGTCCGCCGACTGCCGGGTCTCACCGTTGACGCGCAGCTCGATGGCCCCCCTTAGCGGCGTGGCGATGCCGGCGGCCGGGACCAGTGTGCCGATCGGCGCCGAATGATCGAACCCCTTCGCTACTTCCCAAGGCTTGGCGCCCTTCTTGGCCCAGGCCTGCAGGTCGCGGCGGGTCAGATCGATGCCGACCGCATAGCCCCAGACATGGCGCATCGCGTCGGCGACGGCGATATTCTTGCCGCCGCTACCGATAGCGGCGACCAGCTCGATCTCGTGGTGGTGGTTCTGTGTTTCGGACGGATAGGGCGCTGAGGCGCCGCCGGTCACCAGGGCGTCGGCGGGCTTGGCAAAGAAGAACGGCGGCTCGGCATTGGGATCGTGCCCCATCTCGCGTGCATGCTCGGCATAGTTGCGGCCCACGCAGTAGATGCGGCGGACCGGGAACAACCCTCCGCCGGCAACGGGGACGGCGGGCTGCGGCGGCGGCGCGATAACGTAATCGGACATCGTGGTTCCCCTGCTCTGAGGCGCGCCACCCTAATCGAATCGCTCGTGGGACAAAATGAGAACTTTGCCATCAGGCAAGTTCGTTGGGGGTGAGCGATGCACCGTTTGGCGCCCTTGACTTGGCCGTTGGGGTCGGGCTCGGGTTGCTTGAGCTTGAGGGAGCATACCGTGACCACCATCGACCCGTTCGACATTCCCAACCTGGTGCCGGATTTCGAGGCGGTGAAGGACGGCAACCTTGCTGCCAGCGCGCGGACGCGTTCTACGCTGAAGGGCCAATTCGACCTTCGTTACGGCGACGGCCCGCGGCAGCGGCTCGACCTGTTCTTTCCCGAGAACGCCGAGGGCCCGTTGCCCATCCACATGTTCATCCATGGCGGCTACTGGTTTCTGAACGACAAGGAGATGTTCGCCTTTCCGGCAGAGACCATCACCCGCAGCGGCGCGATTGCGGCGATCGTCGAATATACGCTGATCCCCAATGCCCGGATGGCGCAACTGGTCTATGAGGTCCGGCAGGCGGTACGCTGGTTGGTGGCCAATGCGGCGAGTTTCGGCGGCGACCCCACGGCGTTCTCCGCGTCGGGCCACTCCGCCGGTGGCCACCTCGCGAGCTATCTGAGCGCCCGGGCCCCGCACGAGGCCCATGCACCGGGCATCCCGGTCAAATCGCTGCTGCTGGTCTCGGGGCTCTATGACCTGAGGCCCATCACCACCAGCTATCTGCAGCCCAACCTGTCCCTGACCGACGAGGAGGTGGCGAACTTCTCGCCGCTCGGCGCCGAACAGCTCTCAGGTCCTGAGGTGGTGGTGGCAGTCGGCCACAACGAGACCGAGCCGTTCCACCTCCAGGCGCAGGACCTCTGCTTTGCCGCCGAGCAGCGCGGCCTGCACTATGAGCGGATCACGCTACCCGAACTCGACCACATGACCATCGTCCGCGACCTCGGCCGGCCGGAGAGCCGCATGGGCGGGTTGTTGGCGGAGACCATTGCGGCGTCGCGGCGGTAGGACTTACGACGCAGGATAGTTCGGCGCGGGAAGAATACCCCCCACCCTGTCCCTCCCCCGCAAGGGGGGAGGAGACCAAAACACCAGCGCCGGTGAGAGCGTCTCCCTCCCCCTTGCGGGGAGGGACAGGGGAGGGGGCATTCTTCCCGACGAAGCTATCCCCTCGCTAGGCTTCTCTAAACCTCGATATCGAACACCAGCAGCCCTTTGACCCCGCCCTCGAGCGCCGCCACCAGCCGCGCCCCGGCCGCCTTGTGCTTGCCGTCCGCCAGGTACGCATCGCGCGCCGCGGCATCCGGAAAGTCCATGGTGAAACCGTCGACAAAGCCCTGGTGTAGACCTTCGGGCGAGACGTTCGGCCCGTAGCTCATGTGATCGATCTGCAGATGCACGCCGAGCGCCGCCAGTTGCTCGTAGATCGCCTCCTTCTCGCCGGCCGGGACATCGGCGCGGAACTTCAGGAACACGCAGTGCCGGATGGTCATCAGTAGGTGGTCCGACCGCCCGAGAGATCGAACACCGAGGCGGTGGTGAAGCTGTTCTCCTTCGACACCAGCCAGGTCACCATGTTGGCCAGTTCATCCACCTCGAGGAAGCGGCCGCGCGGAATGCGGCTCAGCATGTACTCGATGAACTCCTTGGTGACTTCCTTGAGGATGGCGGTGTTGGCGACCGCCGGGGTGATGGCGTTGACCGCGATGTCGTACTTGGCCACTTCCTTGCCGAGCGCCTTCACCAGCCCGAGCACGCCGGATTTCGAGGCGGCATAGGCGGCGGCGTTGGGATTGCCCTCCTTGCCGGCCACCGACGAGATATTGACGATGCGGCCATAGTTGCGGGCCTTCATCGACGGGATCACCACCCGGTTGACGTAGAACGTGCCGTTGAGGTTGATCTCGATGACGCGCCGCCATTCGTCGAGCCCGTACTCGTCGAGTGGCGCGTTCTTGCCGGCAATGCCGGCCGAGTTGAGCAGGATCGATACCGGCCCGACCGCTTTCTCGACTGCTGCGTGTGCTGCTGCCAGCCCGTCATAGTCGGTGATATCGACGGTCTGGCTCGAGGCGCCGGCGCCGAGCAGCCCGACCGCTACCTTCAGGGCCTCGGCGTCCCGGTCCCACAGGCTCACCTTGGCGCCCGAGGCGATGAAGCGCTTGGCACAGGCAAGCCCGAACCCCGAGGCGCCGCCGGTGATCACCGCCACCTGGCCGTTGAGATCGATCTGATTCACGTTTGTTCCCTCGCTGCCGGTTTTCCCGGCCGTTTCCTCGCAACAACGGCTAACATGTTAGTTTCGGCGAAACCAGTCGCCGCACGTGTCGGCCTTGTGACCATCAAGATGATTGCCGCGCAAGGCGCTGTCGTGTGAGGATTATTTTGCGGCTGGTAGCGCGAGGGCAGGGGGCTGCACTCGGCCGGCCGATGCGAGGCATAACCTGCCATGGCCTATAAACCCTTCGATGCCGATGCACTGATCGATGCTGCGGCGCCGCTGCTGCAGCTGCGCATCGCGCCCGAGCATCGGGCCGGCATCAAGCTCAACCTGAAGACTGCCTCGAAGATGGCGGCGCTGATCGAACAGATCAAGCTCGACGATGACGCCGAGCCGGCGCCGGTCTATCGCGCATGAAGGCGAGTGCCGACGCCGTCGAGATTGTCGAGGCCGTCAAATCCGGCCAGGTGACGGCGCGCGCCGTCACCGAGGCAGCGCTCAAGCGCATCGAACGGCATAACCCGATGCTCGGCGCCTTCACCGACGTCACGGCGGCACGGGCGCTGGAGCAGGCCGAACTGGTCGACAGCAAGATCAAGAATGCCATGGATCCCGGCCCGCTGGCCGGTGTGCCGTTCGCGGCCAAGAACCTCTACGACATCAAGGGCATCGCCACCCGCGCCGGTTCGAAGATCAACCGCGACAACCCGCCGGCGGCACGCGACGCGACGCTGGTCACCCGGCTCGAAACGGCCGGCGCGGTGCTGCTCGGCGGGCTCAACATGGATGAGTACGCCTACGGCTTTACCGGCGAGAACGCCCATGACGGCCCCGCGCGCAACCCGCATGGCCTCGACCACATGACTGGCGGTTCCTCGGCCGGCCCGGCTGCGGCGGTCGCCGGCGGACTGGTGCCGCTGAGCCTCGGCTCGGACACCAACGGCTCGATCCGCGTGCCCGCCTCGTTCTGCGGGCTGTTCGGCTTGAAGCCCACCTATGGCCGGCTCAGCCGGGCGCATAGCTTCCCGTTCGTCTCGAGCCTCGATCATCTCGGCCCCTTCGCCCGCTCGACCCGCGACCTGGCGCTGGCCTATGACGTGATGCAGGGGTTCGACGAGGCTGACCCGGCCCAGACCAAGCGGGTGAACGAGCCGACCGCGGCGCGGCTCAAGCACCCGATCCCCGGGCTTCGCATCGCTGTTGCGGGGGACTATTTCCTCGGCACTCCGGAGGTGCAGGCCCAGGTGCAGAAGGTGGCGAAGGCCCTCGAGGTGAGCAAGACCGTCACCTTGCCCGACGCGCAGGCGGCGCGCGCCGCCGCCTTCATCATCACCATGGCCGAAGGCGCGACGCTGCATCTTGAGCGGCTGCGGGAGCGGCCTGACGATTTCGACCCGGAAGTGCGCGACCGCCTGCTGGCCGGCACCATGCTGCCGGGAATCTGGGTGGAGCGGGCGCAGAAGCTGCGCCGGGTGTTCCGCGATCGGGTGCTGAAACTGTTCGACGGCGTCGACGCCATCCTCGCCCCGGCAACGCCGATGAAGGCACCGCTGCTGGGCCAGAAAACTGCGATGTTCGGTGGCGTCGAGCTGCCAGTGCGCCCCAATCTCGGCATCTTCACCCAGCCGATCTCGTTCATCGGCCTGCCGGTAGTCACCGTGCCGGTCTGGCAATATGGCGAGGAGCTGCCGCTCGGCGTTCAGGTGATCGCCGCGCCCTGGCGCGAGGATGTGTGCCTCAGGATCGCCCACCAGCTGGAGACGGCAGGGGTGTGCAAGGCCCCGGTGGCGCAGGGGTTTGCGGACTGAGGGGCGGGTGCGGGCTGACCCCCAAAACACTGACGTCTCAGTTCTATCGTCTCCCTCCCCCTTGCGGGGAGGGATCAAGGGTGGGGGTCGGCAACCACCGGCGACAATGGTTTGTCCGCTGCCGGCCCGCCTTAAGCCGTCCAGCCGCCGTCGATGATCTGCACCTGACCCGTCGTGTAGGTCGCGCCGGCGAGATAGACGGCGAGGTCGGCGACTTCTTCGGGCTGGCCGATGCGGCCGATCGGCTGGCGGGCGATGAAGGCTTTCTTGGCCGCCTCGAAATCGCCGGTGGCGTGCCAGCGCTCATGCAGCGACGGCGATTCCACCGTGCCCGGGCAGATGGCGTTCACCCGGATGCCCTTGTCGGTGTAATCGGCGGCCATCGACTTGGTGAGCCCGACCACGGCTGCCTTGGAGATGGTGTAGGCAGCGCGGTTCGGCACTGCGGTCACCGACGAGGCAACAGTTGCCATGTTGATGATGCAGCCGTCCTTGCGCTCCAGCATCTGCGGCAGCACAGCCTTGATGGCGCGGATCTGCGCCCAGACGTTGAGGTCGAAGGCGAACTCGAGGTCCTTGTCGGGCATCTCGAGCACGGTGCCCGACTGCACCACGCCGGCGCAGTTGAACAGGATGTCGATGCGGCCGATCTCGGCCACCGCCTTGTTCACTTCCTCGGTGCTGAGCACGTTGAGCACCCGGGTCGTGACTCCTGGGGTGCCGTCGAGCTCCTTGAGCTTTGCAGCATTGACATCGGTGGCGATCACCTTGGCGCCGGCCTTGACGAAGGCATGCACCGAGGCGAGG
>JAESFN010001085.1_pt1 | contig 14960 bp, 10 predicted proteins | sample 9269411 | NCBI WGS metagenome assembly JAESFN01 (sample SAMN14505399, study PRJNA617100) | algae metagenome | isolation source: Iphinoe sp. HA4291-MV1 and co-occurring heterotrophs from trail next to... | place: USA: Maunawili Falls, Hawaii | collected 2009-07-25
GCCCGAGCAGTTCGCGGATTTCAGCGGGAATCGTAATTTGCCCTTTGCGGGTGAGGGTGCTTGTCCCGGCCGCGCGGTGATCGGAAGGTATCTCATCGATTTTTCGAACTGCCATGTGATCCACCAATCTGTTAAACAGACCTAGGTTCGTAGTGTCTGATGCGTTGCGTAGTACGACCAATAGCATGCACTACACCAGTCCGCATTCCTAGTTAAATACGTGCCGCGAGCGCCACGCGATCCCAAGCACCAATCGCGTAAATTTCCGGTTGAGGGGATTATCCCCGTGGAGGAGCGCATGTCATCGCAACCTGAAATCTTTGAGCGCGAGCTGGCGAACGGGCTGACCGTGCTGCTCCGTGAATCGCACGATGCTCCGGTGGCGTCGTTTTGGGTCTTTTATCGGGTCGGCAGTCGCAACGAGCTGCCCGGGCAAACTGGCATCTCGCACTGGGTCGAGCACATGCAGTTCAAGGGCACCCCTGATCTGCCCAAGGGCTCGATCTTCGGCGAAGTGACCCGCAACGGCGGCTCGCTTAATGCCTTCACCTCGTACGACTGGACAACCTACTTCGAAACACTGCCGGTCGATCGTCTCGATCTCTCACTGCGCATCGAAGCCGATCGCATGGCGAACTCGCTCTTCGATCCCGCCGAAACGGAATCGGAGCGCACCGTCATTCTTTCGGAGCGCCAGGGGAGCGAAAACCGGCCCGGCTACTTCCTGAACGAGGAGATGATGGGAACGATCTTCCATCATCACGCCTACGGTCACCCGATCATCGGCTATGAGAGCGATCTGCGCCGCATCTCGCGTGACGAGCTCTACGGTCACTACAAGCACTACTATGCGCCGAGCAATGCGATAGTGGTCGCCAGCGGCGATTTCGATGCCGACGAACTCTTCGGCCGGATCGAAAAGGCGTTTGGCTCGATCCCGTCGCAACCGACTCCGGTCTACACGGCGGCTATCGAGCAGGAGCAGCGCACTGAGCGGCGCGTGGAGCTGCGCCGTCCCGCCCCAACCGCGGTCGTCCGCATGGCCTATCGCACTCCGGAAGCGAAGCACCCCGACACCGCCGCGTTGCTGATCGCCGACGCCATTCTCTCCGGCGCGAAACCGATGGGACTCGGCGGTGGCTCGAACCTCGGGCGCTCCGCGCGGCTCTACCGCGCGCTCGTTTCGACCGGGATCGCACGTTCGGCCGGTTCCGATTTCGATCTCATGATCGATCCCTTTATTCTCTCGATCTCCTCGGCGGCGCTACCCGGCGGTGACGTGAAGCGCATCGAGGATGTGATCAACCAGGAGGTCGATCGCCTCGGTGCGGAAACGCCGGACGAATCTGAGGTTGCACGCGCGATCAAGCAGGTGAAAGCGCAGTACGTCTTCTCCAGCGAAGGCGTGACGAGCCAGGCCTATTGGCTGGGGAGCATGGCGATGGTCGATCACTGGGGCCGGGCATTCACCCTGATCGACGAGTTGGAAGCGGTGACGCCTGATGACGTTCAGCGCGTCGCCCGCACCTACCTCCGCCCCGACCAGCGCACCACCGGCGTGCTGATCCCGAGCAACGGCAACGGCGGTGGTGGGGCCGACATTGAATCGCCAGCCGCCTATCGTCGCGCCTACTGGAACGGCGCCGGAGCGCTACCGGGTGGAGCGCAGTACTCAGGTGAGCCGAACGAGCGCCGGTTTGAGCGCGTAACGCTCGAAAACGGCATCGTCCTCCTCGGACAGCCGCAACCGGACGATCCGGCCGTCAGCGTGCGCATTCGCATCGCTGCCGGTGGCGCGCTCGATCCCGCCGGTAAGGATGGGCTCGCCTATCTCACCGGGCGCAATCTGCTGCGCGGCTCGGCCGGGCGAACCTTTGCCGAAATCAACGACATCACCGATAGCATCGGCGCGTCGCTCGGTATCGCGCCTGGCCGCACCTCGACTGACCTCACGATCAAGAGCCTGGCCGAAGATTTGCCGACCCTGCTCGATCTCGCGGCCGCCGCGTTGCAAAGCCCCGATTTCCCCGCTGACGAGCTGGAGAAAATCCGGCAGGAGACCGTCGGCGCGATTCAGGAGCAGGCGGATAGCACCGGCGCGGTCTCCGAGCGGGCGATGCGGGAGCTGATCCTGCCACTCGATCATCCATCGCGCCATCCGCTCATCGGCGAGAAGGAAACGATCGCGGCGATCACGCGGGACGATCTCGTCGCCTTCCACCGCGATTTCTACGGACCGGGTGTGCTGACGGTTTCAGTGGTCGGCGGGATTGATTCGATGGAGAGCTTCGCGAAGCTGATCCACGATCGCTTCGCCACCTGGATCTCTACGGCCACCCCGCCGGCTGATCTCCCCCCGATCGTCGCTCCGGATACCGCAGCCCGCGACGATCGCGGTATCGTGGGCAAAAGCCAGGCTGATGTGGCGATCGGCTTCCCCAGCCTGAAGCGCAGCGATCCCGACTACTTTTCGCTGGAGCTCGGGAATCTGATCCTCGGTCGGCTCGGGCTGATGGGGCGGCTCGGCGCGAATGTCCGCGATCTGCAGGGGCTCGCCTACTACGCCTACAGCAGTCTCGATGCCGGACGCACTAGCGGAATGTGGATCGCCCGCGCCGGGGTCGATCCCGCGAATGTCGACAAAACGATTGCCAGCATCCGCGAGGAATTGCACAAACTGCGTACTGAATTGGTCACCGAACAGGAACTCGCCGACGCCAAGAGCTACCTCACCGGCTCCGTGCCACTGGCGCTGGAGCGGAATGACGGCATCGCCGATCTGCTGCTCAGCATCGAGTACTACGGTCTCGGGCTCGATTATCTCGAGCGCTACCCTAACTTGATCAACGCCGTCACCGCCGAGCAAATCCTCTCCGCGGCACAGAAGCATCTCGATCAGGACCGGCTCTCGGTCGGTGTCGCCGGACCGCCGAAATCCTGACGCCAAAAAGCCCGCCCGCGATAACTCGCGGGCGGGCTTTTTCTTTGGGGCTCTAGCTCGCGGGGAAGGCGACGTCGCTGAACTCGACGTCCTTGGCGTTTTCCTCGGCATAGCGCAAATCCCACTCGGTGGTGAAGAGAATGACGACGTTACCATCGCGATCCTCCGCGCGCAGGCGGCCACGCCCGTCCCCGATCGCGTTCACCGCTGACGCCTCACCCCGCACCCAGCGTGCAGCAGAGTAATTCAGCGGTTCCATCTCGGTCTGCACGTTGTATTCCGCCTCCAGGCGGTAGCGAACAACGTCGAACTGCAGCCCACCGACCGCGCCGAGAATCGGCTCGCGACGGCCGCTCGAAACCGGGTAGAAGAGCTGAATCGCGCCCTCTTCCTCGATTTGGGTTAGCCCCTTCACAAACTGCTTGTAGCGATCAGTCTGTGGCGAGCGCAGCAGCGCGAAGTGCTCCGGCTGGAAACGCGGCAACGGCGGGAAGAGCCCGATGTCCTTGCCCGCAACGGTGTCACCGATGGTGAAGAGTCCAGGGTTGATCACACCGACCACATCACCCGCGACCGCTTCCTCGATCACCTCGCGATCCTGCCCGAAGAGACGCAGCGGTGGCGCCAACCGCACCTTGCGCTTCATGCGCGGGTGCCAGACCTCCATCTCACGCGTGAACGCACCGCTGCAGATGCGCATGAAGGCGACGCGATCGCGATGACGCGGGTCCATGTTTGCCTGGATTTTGAAAACAAACGCGGAAAAGAGCGGATCTTCCGGGTCGATCTCTTGCCCTGACGTTTCGCGGACTCCAGGCGATGGGGCGATGCGGATGAAATTGCGCAGGAAGAGTTCGACCCCGAAGTTGGTGATTGCCGAGCCGAAGCAGACCGGCGTCATCTCGCCGGCCAGCACCGCTTCGTGGTCGAACTCCGCCGCCGCGATATCGAGCAGCTCGATCTCCTCGCGCAGTTTCGTTGCCGCTGACTCGCCGATCATGGCGTCGAGTTGCGGATCGTCGAGCCCGGCGATCGCCACCGGCGCGCGCTTGGAGCCGTGCTGGGTGCGCTCGTAGCGATGGACGGTGCGGGTGAGTCGATCGAACACGCCCTGAAAATCGACCCCGTCCCCGATCGGCCAGTTGAGCGCGAAGGTGCGCATGCCGAGGGTCGTCTCGATCTCATCGAGCAGGTCGAGCGGATGCTTACCGGGGCGGTCGAGCTTATTGATGAAGGTGAAAATCGGGGTGTGCCGCATCCGGCAGACCTCGAAGAGCTTCAGCGTTTGCGGCTCGATACCGCGCGCGGCGTCCAGCACCATCACCGCGCTGTCGACGGCGGTCAGAGTGCGGTAGGTGTCTTCGGAAAAGTCCTGGTGACCGGGGGTATCGAGCAGATTGAGCTGCCGTCCCTCGTACGGAAACGAGAGCACGGTGCTCGAAATCGAGATGCCACGCTCGCGTTCGATCGCCATCCAGTCGGAGGCGGTCTGGCGCTGATGTTTGCGGGCGGTAACCGACCCGGCCAGATTGACGGCGCCTCCGTAGAGCAGCAGCTTTTCGGTCAGCGTGGTTTTTCCGGCATCCGGATGCGAAATGATCGCGAAGGTGCGGCGGCGCGAGGCAGGCGTGGCGTTCTGGTCGAGGGCCTTCGCCTCGATAACGAGTTCAGTTTCCATGATGGTCCTTCTTAGGTTTGGGTAGTCGAGCGAGTGGACGAGGAAAATGCGCCCACGCGCTAATGGGGCTCACCGCCGCGGCTCGAAACCGATCCCACCCCTGGAAGCGGTTTCAAATAGAGGAGATGCTCGTTCGTCCCGGCCTTGATGACGCGGGTGATCTCATAGCGGGTGCCGGCATTGGAATCGCGGAAGATACCGCCAGCCCGATAGCGCCCCAGGCGCATCTCCCGGCTCGATTTCGCGACGAAATCGTAGGTCGGCACCCCGCATTCCAGGCACATCAGGTATTGATCGGTCTCATCGGTCGGCCCGGTCAACCCACGCTGAACGAAACGCGTGTTGGTACTGCCGCACCAGGCGCATTGTCGTCCGCTCTGTTGTCGAATCGGAGCCACCATCGAACGCAGAAACCCTCGTGGGTCGTACAAAAATCCCAGCCACCATTGTGACGGTGTCGTTATGGCGATGCAACCAAGCGGGAGGAATTCCGCGACGCTCGCGTCAGCGCGCGACGGCGTTGACGCTCCACTGTCCCTCGCATTGTACCCAGAGCAAATTCGGGGCGGCTTGCGAAAAGGTGAGCGTTTTCGGGAGTGAGGGGCGCAGTTGCGCGGGGTCGAGCCAACTACCCGCGCCGCTCCAAATTGTGCCCCGGCGGCGCACGCTATCGATACACGACAGGAGAACGGAGTATCGGCCGGGTTTGACCGTGAGCGTGATGAGCGAATCGCCGGAGCCGCTAATGCGAAAATCGCCGCCAGTTTGCGCAAAATCGGGGAGATTCTCCAACGGAATGCGGCTTTCCGGGCTCGATTCCGCGGCAGCGGGATCGTGTGGATCGGGAATGCGGGCATCCTCGATCTGGAGTCTCGGCGCGGCAGCGATCGGCGAGTGCACGGTACGCCAGGCCATGATCTCGACCACCACCAGCACCGCTATGAATCCGAGTGCGATCCATCGTTTTCGCATCGCTTTGCTCGCCCCAAATCGACCTGCCGGATCACCGTTTCGGGTGGCCCGGCGCGCACCTCAATACTACGAATGGCTCGCCGATCGCGTTACGTAGTCGTGTGTGCCGCGATACCGAATGGCACTGATTGTGTGGGGAAACCGGCGGAATTAATGAGGTCGAACGTCGCCTCGAAGCTGCCGTATAGTACGCAAAGAGGCATAATAGAATCGTACTGCTCCGCCAAGGCTGCCATTTCGCGCAGTGATCGATTTCATTGGCGTACACAATGCCAGCGCCAAAGGCCCGGCAGGAAAGGTTGGAGCGCGCGATGGCCGAGAACCAGCTCAATGCACCCCAGGACGGCTCAATCGACATCGATGCGCTGCTTGAAAATCGCGCGCTGATCGTCGCCTCAAACCGTGGTCCTGTGACCTTTTCCTACTCCGACGACGGCAGTTTCACCTCCCGTAAAGGGAGTGGTGGCGTGGTGACCGCGGTCAGCTCGATCGCGGCGAATCGCCAGCCGATCTGGATCGCCGCCGCGATGACGGAGGGGGATCGCGCCCGCGCCGAGGCCGCCCGCCGCAACGGCGAAACGCTGATCAGTCCGGCGGGGAATAAGTCGGAATTCCGGGTTCGTTTCGTGGTGCCGGAACCTGCTGCCTATCACAAGTACTACAATGTAATCAGCAATCCGCTGCTCTGGTTTCTGCAGCATTATCTCTGGGAGACCTCAAAATCCCCGGATATTACGCAGGAAACTTGGGATGCCTGGACCAACGGCTACGTTCATGTCAATCGCCTATTCGCCGATGAGATTCTCACCGCCGCCGAGCAGTTCGATGACGAACCGATCATCATGCTCCAGGATTACCACCTCTACCTGGCGGCGGGCTTTATTCGCGAGCGGCGGCCGAACGCGCTGATCCAGCACTTCACGCACATCCCGTGGCCCGATCCCGATTACTGGCGGTTGCTGCCGATGGAGTTCCGCCGGCAGATCTGCGAAGGAATGCTGGCGAACGACATCGTCGGCTTCCAAACCCGCGCCAACGCCCGCAGTTTCATGTATACCTGCGAGGCCTATCTGCCCGACGTGAAGATCGACTACGCAGGTCGCGGCATTCTTTGGCGCGGTCGCCGGATCGAGGTGCGCGATTACCCGATCTCGATCGATGTCAATTCGGTGCGGCGCGTCGCCTATAGCAAGGAAGCGCGCACCCACGATCGCTACCTGCCGAATCTCTCGAACGAATTCACGATTCTGCGGGTCGATCGTATCGAGCCGAGCAAGAACATTGTGCGCGGGTTCCGTGCCTTCGATCGTTTTCTGGAAGCACATCCCGAGTATCTCGGGCGCGTGAACTTTGTCGGTGTGCTCGTACCGTCGCGCATGGACGTCGGCGAGTATCAGAGCTATCTCGGCGATGTTAGCGACATCGTCTTCCGGATCAACGCCAAATACGCCAATGTCGAAACGGGCTGGCAGCCGATTCACGTGCTGATGGGCGAAAACTACGCTCGCGCCCTCGCCGCCATGAAGTGGTACGACGTACTGCTCGTCAACTCGACCTTCGACGGCATGAATCTCGTGGCCAAGGAAGGCTGTTTGGTCAACGAGCGCCACGGCGTGTTGATCCTTTCGGAGAGTGCCGGTGCCGCCGCCCAACTCGGCGACCACGCGTTGACCGTTTGCCCGACCGATGTCGAGGGCACGGCTGACGCGATCTTCCAGGCGATCACGATGCCCGCCCACGAGCGCCGTCGCCGCGCCGATGCGCTGCGCCGTGCGGTTGAATCGGACGATGTTGCGATCTGGTTCCGCGAGCAAATCTGGGATATCGCGCGCTACTCCATCAACGGTGAGCGTGATCCGGGAGCGCTCCTCATCGCTGCGCCCGATCCGGAACCGGCGTCGAACGGGCAAACCGTGAAATCGATCGAGCGCGCCACTATTCGATGAACGGAAACGGGGCCGGTCGTTCGACCGGCCCCGTTCGCATCCGCTCGATTAGTCGTCTGATTTGCCGGTGATCCGGTCCTTGACGTTATCGATCCAGCCTTCAACGCGATCCTTGCGCTCGGCGCGATTCTTCTCGCGCAGCACGCGGTTTGCCTCGCGCTGAGCTGCCGCCTGGGCTTCCGCCGCCGCCTCGATCTCGGCTTCCACGTCCGCGGCGGATTGCCGGGTAACGGTGCCGCCGAGTTTTGTCATCACGCCATCAACAACCTCGTCAGCAACCTCCGTGACTTCCGCGACCAATCCCGAGCTTCCCGCCGGGATCTGCGCCGAAAGCTTGGTGAGCATTGCCTGCGATTCGACCGCGTCGCCGACTTCCGAGGCGCTGCCGATTAGCGATCCGGCGCCCCAGCCGAACAACACACCCAGCGGACCACCGAGGATACCGACGAACGCACCGATCAGCCCACCGATACCGGTTTTGTTGCCGATCGTCTGGTTTTCCATGTCCTTGACGGTGAAGGAGCCATCCGCGGCTCGCTCCAGCACAACCGCGTTGTCGAGCCCAACCTTGCCCTGTGCCGCTACCTGCTTCAGCTCGCTGAGCGCCTGATAGGCATTCGCCTCAACAGCAAAGCTAACGACAATGACATTCTTGTCGGCCATCTCCGCGCTCCAATCACTCTGGTCGCCAAACGCTCAGGAATCGATGGCAACGATAGTGGCAGAACAGGGTAGATTCAATAGTACTGCCGAGGCATACCTGTTAAATCGAGGTTAGCCGGGTAGTTGCCGCTTCATCGGCGATAACGAGCGTTTTCTCCGGCACAAGCTGCAACCACGACGCAGGTACGTCGGCACTCGGTGCGTCCTCCAGCGTGCGACGGAGCATCTCCGCCTTCGCACCGCCCGAAACGATGAGCACGATGCGCTCCGCTTCGAGCAGGGTCTGCACACCCATCGTCATCGCCGTTGTTGGGGTCGGCGTGCCAGGCGCCCAATAGGCGGTTGCCTGATCGATTGACTGCTGTGTGAGCTGCAACACCCGCGTGCGGGAATCGGCCGGCGAGCCGGGCTCGTTGTAGGCGATGTGCCCGTTCGGACCGAGTCCGAGAACCGCCAGCTTCAATCCGCCGAGATTGGCCAGCTCAGCTTCATACCCATTGGCGGCGCTCGCCGGATCGGCGGCAGTTGAGGGGATGGTATGAATGTGCTCGCGCGGCACCCGGGCTGGATCCATAAATGAGCGGAACAACCAGCCGGTAAGGCTGTTCGGATCGTCCGGCGTCACCCCAAGATACTCATCCAGGCAGAAAAAGCGCGTCCGCGAGAGATCGAGCGTGCCCGCATGCACTTTTTGGATCAAGGCATTGAAGAGACCGAGCGGGGTGCTGCCCGTCGGCAGCGCCAGCACAATTTCGGGATTCTCGGCGACGGCCGCCGCGACGAGATCGGCCGCAACTGCGCTCATTTCTTCGTAATCAGCTACGCGCTGAACCGGAACCGCGCCCATAACGCTCTCCTACTTTACGCAGATTTCGCCCTGCGCGCCTTTCGAAAAAAGACGGCCGCCAGCGCAATGAGCGACACACACATCGTAACGACATCATCTTAATGCGCGGGAGCGAGCGGGTGCACGCGCGCGGTCGTTCCGATCGTGACGATTAGGCATTGACACCATTCGGGTGCGCGCCTATAGTCCCGGCGGTCTTGCCAGTCACTCGGTTGGTTGACACCTTCATCCGCACGCTCAACCAGACATTGCAGGCTCATTTGTCAACTGATCGGGGTCCGCAGCAGTGCGGGCGTAAAGGAATTTCCATGGCAAGCTCTACGACATCCGAATCATCGGTGCCGCAAACTCCAGCCGCCCAATCCGCCCCCGCCGGGGAAAATAATTATCTCTCGCACGACCAGATCATGGTCGTCGTCGGCGGGCTGATGGCGGGCATGTTCCTGGCGGCGCTCGATCAGAGCATCGTCGGTACCGCCCTCCCCCGGATCGTCAGCGATCTCGGTGGGCTCGACAAACTCTCCTGGGTGGTGACCGCCTACCTGCTCACCTCGACCGCGGCGACTCCGCTCTGGGGCAAGATTTCCGATCTCTACGGGCGGCGGATCATTTTCCAGATTGCCATCGTCACCTTTCTCGCTGGCTCCGCGCTCTGCGGGTTGGCGCAAAACATGCCGCAATTGATCGGCTTTCGTGCGCTGCAGGGAATCGGCGGCGGTGGTCTGCTCGCGATCGCCTTCAGCATCATTGCCGACATCATTCCCCCGCGCGAGCGTGGACGCTATCAGGGCTATTTCGGCGCGGTCTGGGGTGCTTCTGCCGTGGCGGGGCCTCTCCTCGGCGGTTGGTTCACGGATGGACCCGGCTGGCGTTGGATCTTCTACATCAATATCCCGATCGGTATCGCCGCCCTGGTTCTGATCTCGATTGTGCTCAAACTGCCGTTGCAGAAGCGCGAGCACAGCATCGATTACCTCGGCGCGGGCTTGATCGTCGCCGGGGTTTCCTCGCTCCTCCTCTATCTCGATTGGGCTGGCAAGAACTACGGCTGGGCCTCCCCGAGAGCGCTCGGGTTGATCGCGGTGGCAGTTCTGCTCTCCGTGCTGTTCATCGTGGTTGAGTTGCGCGCCAAAGAGCCGATCATCCCCATGCAACTCTTCCGAAATTCGGTGTTCACGGTTTCCAATCTCTTCGGGTTTCTTTTCGGCTTCACTATGTTTGGATCGAGCATTTTCCTGCCGCTGTTCCTGCAGGCGGTGAAAGGAATGTCCCCCACCCGCTCCGGCATGGCGATGTTGCCCACCGTTGTCGGCATGATGACCTTCTCGATCTTTTCGGGGCAACTCATCACTCGCACCGGAAAATACAAGCGCTTCCCCATCATCGGTTCGGTGGTGGTGCTCGCTGCGCTCGTAGTGCTGTCGCGTCTGCCATCTGACGCCGCCTACGTGCAGGTCGCCATCGGCGCCTTCCTTTTCGGCGCCGGTATGGGCCTGACGATGCAAACCGTAGTGGTGGCGGTGCAAAACGCCGTCGATTACCGCGATATCGGAGTCGCCACCAGCTCTGCCACCTTCTTCCGATCGCTCGGCGGCGCGATCGGAACGGCGGTGCTCGGGGCGATTTTGACGACGCGCCTGGAGCATCACCTCGCTGATCGTCTGGAAACGTCCGGTACCGGAATCGACCCGAAATCGATCGATGCCAACAACATCGAGTCGATCCGCGCGCTCACGGAGCCGGCGAAATCGATCGTCGAAAAAGCGTTCACGAACGCCACCAACGACGTCTTCCTTTCCTGCCTGCCGTTCATCCTGGCGGCGTTGATCGTCGTGCTCTTTTTGAAAGAGCTGCCGCTGCGCACCGGTGCCGCGAAAGCGGAATCGAGCGACGTTCCCACCGTCGGTCACTGATCCCGGCACGGTATCTTTCCCCTGAGAGGAGACGAGCCGGGAATGAATCAATTCGAGGATGCAGTCAAGCAGATTGACGATTGGATCGGGCCGAACGGGGTGCCCGGGGCCGCTGCCTGCGTGCAATTTCGCGGCGAGATCGTCGCGGAGCGCGTGGCGGGTGAAGCATCACCGGGAGTTCCGGTTGATGAGCGGACGCTCTTCGGTCTCGCCTCCGTCACCAAGCCGATCACCGCGGCGGCGGTGATGTCCTGCGTCGAGGACGGCCTGCTGGCGCTCGACGAGCCGGTGGCGCGCTTTATCCCGGAATTTGCCGGTAGTGGCGATTCCGACCTGCCCTGGTGCGATCCAGCGTTGGAGGCGCGGCGCCCCGAGATCACGATTCGCCAAATTCTTTCCCATACCTCAGGTCTGCCGGAAGATTTGCCCGCCGGTTATCTCAGCCTGAAATCGCAACCCGATCTCGCCGCCTACACCGACGCCATGCAGCGCATGCCGCTGCAAACCGCGCCAGGCGTGGAATTGCGTTACTCCAACGCCGGGTACGCGTTGGCGGCGCGCGTGGTGGAGCGCGTCACGGGCGGCGAATTCTGGGATGAAGCCGATCGCCGCATCATCGAGCCACTCGGCGCACGCGATATCGTCGCCCGCCCCGGACCGGCGATCGCGGAGCGCATCGCGATCGTGAAGGACGTCGCGCGCGACGGCACCAGCACCGCTGCCTACAACAGCCCGTATTGGCGTAATCTCGCGATCCCCTGGGGAGGTCTCTACGGTTCCGCCCGCGACCTCATCACTTTCGCCAGCGCTTTTCTCCCCGGTCGCGAAACGGTCCTCTCCCCGGCATCCGCGCGAACGATGATTACCGATCAGGCGCAGGGCGTGCCCGGAGGCGTCGGCTCGCTGCGGCTGCGCTGGGATCGCGCTTACTGGGGGCTGGGTTGGGAGGTCCGTGGCGACAAAACGCGTCACTGGACGGGCGATCTCGCTTCACCCCAGACCTACTGCCATTTCGGCGCCGCCGGCACTCTGCTCTGGGCAGATCCGACGCGCGATCTGGCGGTGGCGCTCTTCGCGAATCGCACCACCATCCACCTCTGGCCCTTCTCGCCGCCGCGCTGGGCGCGCCTGAACAACGAGCTGATCAGTATCGCGGACAGCTTGGGCTAATTCGACCGGCAAACAATTTGCGTGCCAGGCTTTTGTTCTTTGCAAAAGCCTGCTACGCTCTGCGCTAGCTACCCCTAAGAAAGCATTGCGTTCCAAGCACGCGTCAAAAGGAGAATTCTCCATGGCCGCTTTCAGACGTGGGTTTCGCGTAACGTCCCTGTTAACATTGTTCGCCCTGGTTTTCGCGCTGATCGCCGGATTATCGGCGCAGCGAGCGAGCGCGGAGGTCTACACCCTCGACATCAATGTCCTGGAGTGTTCGGTCGACGGCACGAACCTGTCGCTCGGGGAGCTGATTCCCAACTGCTCGGTGGAGACCGGTCCCGGGTTTTTCTTCGCGGTGTCGCTGAACAACGGCGGCGGCACGCTTGAGGCGGAAGCGAGTGGCGGTACCGCCAGCTTTGCCGCCGGCTTCGGCCCTGGCGACTGGACGATGTCCGAAACCTTCCCGCCGCAGGGGTATAACGCCAAGCGCGTGTGGTGCTCTTACTTCGATGCCAACGGCGCGACACTGCTGGCAGACAACCCCATGGGTGATAGCGGCTGGACCGCCTATCTCTACATGGCGCCGGATACGTCGTCGGTGGTTTGCAACTGGCTGCACTTCAACACCGGGCCGGTCCAAACCAAAGGTGATGTCACCGTCAATAAAATCACCTGCCCGGGCAGCTTCGACGCCTACAACGCCGATATCTACGATCTGGCGGCGAATTGCCACGAACCCGCGGTGGTCGCCTCGTTCACCCTGACCGACGCGAATGGCGGGCAGACGACTGCGCAAACCCCAGGCTCGGGACTTAATACCGCGTCATTTCCGCAAATAGTGTCAGGCACGCTGTCGATCGCCGAGCAAGCGATGGATGGCTACGGCACCCCGCGCGTCTTCTGCAAAAACTCGAAGCTGACCGGGGAAGAGGATCCCGAAACCGAAGTCGCGGTTAGTGGCACCACCGTCACCACCGAGCTGAAATCGGGCTACGACTTTCTCTACTGCGACTGGTTCAACATCCCCGAAACGCAGGGCGTGACCATTTACATCAACAAGCACGCCTGCCCCGATGGCTACTACTCCACCGATCCCTACGATCTCGCCGCCAATTGCCACGAGTCGTTCGATCCGATTTCGTTCGAGGCGAACGGGCAATTGATCGGTCCGTCGAACCAGAATCCGCAAACCGCGAATCCGAATGGCGGCGCAGCGCAGTTCCAGAATCTGCCCGCCGATACCTGGACGGTGGTTGAAGATCTGCCCGATGGGTACGGCGAGCCGGTGGTGTTCTGCAAATTCATCAACAACACCACCAACGAGGACTCGGCGTACCAGCAGGTGCCGGTGACCAACGGCAACTCGATCCAGCAGGCGATCGATCCGGGCTACACCCTCTTCTGCGATTGGTTCAACATGCGCCAGTCGAACTACGTCGGCGTCTACATCCACAAATACGGCTGCCCGGACAACTGGGACAAAAACTGGAATCTCAGCCAGTGGCAGCAGTACTGCACTACCATCGTCCGCAACGTTTCATTCGTGCTAACGAAACCGGACGGCTCCACCGATGAGCTGCCGGTCAACGGCATCGACGTCAGCTGGGAAAACCTGCCGACCGGTACCTACGGGGTCAAAGAGCAGCGCCCGTCGACCTACCAGGGCAGCGTGGTCTACTGCGCACTCGGCTCCTACACCGCCAGCACCGGCAATTACGACAAATACGACGTTCAGAGCGACGCGATCTCGAAAGCGCTCTCCGATAGCGAGTATCTCGATTGCTACTGGTTCAATCTGCCCAAGCCGCGCCAAACCGGTGGCAACACCCCGCCGCCCAGCGGCCCGGCGACCCTGATCATCGTCAAATACACCTGCCCCGAGAGCTACGATCCGCTGCAGCGCAACGCCAATCCGGCGCGTGATTGCGCGGATACGACCGACGGTGTGCCGTTCTCGGTCACCGGCGCGCAGGGCGCAGGAGCCACGCGTAAAACCGGCGATGACGGCGATGGCACCGCCAAGTTCGGCAATCTCAAAGCTGGCAGCTACCTGATCGCGGAAACCTATCCGCAGAACGTGCATGAAGCGTTCATCTGGTCGTGCGACAGCACCATCCGCACCTTCGATTACCCGTTGACGCCGTTCGCCCACATCGGCGAATCCGGCACGGTCGGAATCGCGCTGGTTGCCGGTGAAACCGTGACCTGCACCTGGTATGACATTCCGTCTCCGCCGGCATCGAATCCGCAAAATGGCAATAGCGGCGGCGCGGTCGATCTCAGCATCACCGTGCTGGAGTGCAGCGGTCAGGCAATCAACCCGAATTCGTGCGATCCCGCCGATCAGGGCGTCGAAATCGATCTCGAAGCCCAGGGCGCGGGCAGCAGCACGACGCTAACGACGAACGCGAATGGTATCGCCCTCGGCTCGGTCGAGAACGGGGAGTACCAGCTGAGCACCGAGGCATCGATCTGCTTCTCGCAGTCAGATCAATTCACCGCCGATGGCACGCTCGATCTCAGCTCCGTCGACGCTTCCGAGGTGACGCTCTACCTCTGCGATCGGTAACAGGGCTGGGCCGGAGGCAATCAGCCTCCGGCCCAGCCATCACCAACCCTGGAAGCTGCGTGGCAGCAGATAGTCGAGTGTGACGATCTCGTGGCCATCCGGGGCATCGAGAATCACCAGCAGATCGCGGTCCTTCGGGTGAAATTCCGCCAGCACCTGCCGGCAACCGCCGCAGGGAGTGCACTTCGGCAGTTTCGGCGCGTGTACCGCCACCGCGTGGATCAGCCGCTCCCCTGCCCCGATCGCCGTGCCGAGCGCATTGCGCTCGGCACAGAC
>JAESFN010001086.1_pt1 | contig 14947 bp, 12 predicted proteins | sample 9269411 | NCBI WGS metagenome assembly JAESFN01 (sample SAMN14505399, study PRJNA617100) | algae metagenome | isolation source: Iphinoe sp. HA4291-MV1 and co-occurring heterotrophs from trail next to... | place: USA: Maunawili Falls, Hawaii | collected 2009-07-25
CATTGATATCAACCGCCGGCAGGTCGTAACTGGCTTGATACCGACTGCCTGTACTACCATGTCGGCCGGGGGCGTCATCGCCGAGGATCAGAATGAGCGAGACTGACAGCGAAGACCGGGGGAACAAGGCGTCCAGGCGGGCGCCGGGCCGGCGCGCCAAGCCCCCGGTCACCATCGATCTCGCCGCCGAACCGGTCGCGACGGAAGCCGGGGCGGCATCCCCGGGGAGCGACCTCCCCGATGCGGGCGGTGATTCGCCCGCCGCTGCGGCCACGGCCGAGGGTGAGGCGTCGCCCGCGGCGGTCGAATCGGCGCCTTCCATCGCTTCTTCATCGGCGACGCCGCCCGAGCCGCCGCGCATCGAACCGTCGCCGGCCGAGGCCGCCGCTCCGCCACCGCCATCCGCAGTGCGGCCGATATCGCCGTTTCCGCCGCGCGTCGAACGGCCGAAGACCGACTGGTCGAGCGCCGGCCGGCTCATCGCCGCGGGCGTCTTCGGCGGCGCCATCGCCACCGTTCTCGGCATCCTCTATCACGCCAGCGGCATCATTCCGACCCGCGCCGATCTCACCGCCGCCGATGCCGTCCGTCAGGCCCAGGCCGTCGCCGAGAAGGTCGCCGCCTTCGATGGCCGGCTCAGCGCGCTTGAATCCTCGACGGCCGGGCTCGCCGCCCTGACCGAGAAGGTCGCCTCGCTCGAGAAGCTCGAGGACGTCAACCGCAGCCGCATCGAGAATCTCGAGAATGCGATGCCGGTTGCGGGCAGCGGCGACGGCGGCGTGGTGGCGCTCGGTCCGCTCGAGGCGCGGATGGCGGCCGCCGAGGCGTCGCTGTCGTCCCTCGGCAACAAGGTCGAGGACCTCACGTCGAAGTTCGAGGAGTTCGCGGCCCGGCCGCCGCCCGCGGTCGAGAGCGAACGCGCGGCCCGTGCCATCGCCATCGGTCTCCTCCGCCAGGGGGCGGATTCGGGCCAGCCCTTCGCGGTCGATCTCGCGATGCTGAAGGCGCTTGGCCTCGATGGCGAGGATGTCGCCGCCCTCGAACCGCTGGCGAAGAAGGGCGCGCCGACCATTCCGGCCCTCCAGGCCGCCTTCCCCTCGGTGGTCGACGCGATCATCGCCGCGACCACCGCGGTCGATCCCGATGCGGGCTTCTTCGACCAGGTCGCGGCGCTCGGCAGCACCCTCGTCACCATCCGTCCCACCGCCCCCATCGAGGGCGACACGCCGGAAGCGATCGTCTCGCGCATGCAGGCTGCCGTGAACCGCGCCGACCTCGCCACCGCGCTCGACGAGCGGGGCAAGTTGCCGGCCGAGGGGCTTGCCGCTTCGGCGAGCTGGGCGGCGGCTGCCGCCGATCGGGTGGCGATCGATGCCATCATCGAGCGGCTGGCGCTCTCCGTGACGCCACCCGCGAACTGAATCATCGCATGATCCGCGTCCTCATCTACCTCGTCATCGTGTTCGCGGTCGCCATCGGCGCGGCCTGGCTCGCCGATCGCCCCGGCGAAGTGGTCCTTCACTGGCAGGGCTACGAGATTCGCACGTCTCTGCTTCTTGCCGCGGCCGGCGTGCTCGTGGTCATGGCGGTCATCGGCATCGTCTGGGCGCTGCTTCGGGCCGTCGTGCGGGCGCCGCGCTCCTTCGGGTCCTACCTGGGCCGCCGCCGGCGCGACCGCGGCTATGGCGCGCTCAGCCGCGGCATCATCGCGGTCGGCGCCGGAGACGCGCGGACGGCCCGGAAGGCGGCCGAGGAGTCGCGCACGCTCCTCGGTTCCGAGCCGCTGGTGCTGCTGCTCGCCGCCCAGGCCGCCCAGCTCGGCGGCGATGGCGCAAAGGCGCGTGAGGCTTTCGAGGCGCTCGCCGCGCGGCCGGATACCAGGCTCCTCGGCCTGCACGGCCTCTTCGTCGAGGCGCAGCGCCAGGACCTGCACGAGGCCGCGCGCCACTTTGCCGACGAGGCGGCCGCGGCGACTCCGCGGGTGGGCTGGGCCGGCACGGCGCTGTTCGAGTATGCGGCCCGCGACGGCGATTGGGCCGTCGCGCTCAAGGCGCTCGACGCCAATGTCCAGGCCGGCCTGGTCGATCCGGCGGAGTTGCCGAAGGTGCGGGCGGCGCTCCTCGCGGCGCGGGCGATGGAGCTCGAATCCGGCGATCCCGACAAGGCGCGGACGCTGGTCCTCGATGCGCTCCGGCTCGATCCCGGCCTCGCGCCCGCGGCGGTGCTTGCCGCCCGCCTTTATGCCCGGAACGCCGACGTCCGCCGCGCCTCGAAGGTGCTCGAGACGGCATGGAAGGTGGAGCCCCAGCCCGACATCGCCGATGCCTATGCCATGGCGCGGCCCGGCGATTCCGTCCTCGACCGGATGAAGCGGGTGCGGCGGCTCGCCGAGATCCGGGCCAACCATCCCGAGGGATCGATGGCCGTCGCCCGCGCCGCCATCGATGCCGGCGATTGGGCCGCGGCCCGCGAGGCCCTCGAAGGCTTCGCCAAGGCGCCGACCGAGCGCGTCTGCCTGCTCATGGCCGAAATCGAGGAGCGGGAGCATGGCGACCAGGGCCGGGTGCGCGCCTGGTTGACCCGGGCGCTCTCCGCGCCCCCCGACCCCACCTGGGTGGCGGATGGCCAGGTGCTCGAGCGCTGGCAGCCGGTTTCGCCCGTCACCGGCCGCGTCGGTGTCACCGAGTGGCGTATCCCGCCGCAGGGCCCCGCGTCGCGCATCCTCGCCGCGATCGAGGCAGGGCCGCTCGACCAGCCGATCGCCACCCTCGATCCGCCGCCGGTTGCGCCGATGCCGTTGCCGCAGATCGAGGCGGCGCGCCGCGAGCCGGCCGAGCCGTCACCCGCCGTCCTCGACGTTGCCGAAGTCGAGCCGCTGCCGCCGGTGATCGAGGAAAGGCCGGTCGAGCCCGCTGTGCCTCCGCGCGCCCCGGCGCCCGAGGCCGCGCCTCCCGCGAGGACGGTCGATCCCCTGCCGCCCGCGCCTGCAGCGCCCGTTCAGGCGGAGCCGCCGGATGCGCCGGCCGCTGCCGCCCCGCCCGTCGCCGCGGCCCCGCCGGCGAAGCCCGCGGCGACCGCCGTCGTCCCGCTCACCACCCCGCGCGTGGTGCCGGCGGAGGTCGAGGGTCTGCCCCCGGCCGTGGAGGAGGTCTATGTACCGCGCCCCCCTGACGATCCCGGCCCGCTGCCGCCCGATCCCGAAGATGAGGTTGCCCGGCGCCGCTTCCGCCTGTTCTGACCGCCGGGCCACGTTATCCTTGAACCGCGGGCGTCTTGACGCTATCAACCCCGCCAGGCCGCATTAGCTCAGTCGGTAGAGCACATCATTCGTAATGATGGGGTCGTTGGTTCGAGTCCGACATGCGGCACCATATTTCTTCTTTGCCACTCTGGCCTTTCGCCGGTCCGAACGCGGGGAGAGCAGATCGAAGTCCGGGAGCGTCCGGTCTTCCGATGCGCCACTTTCTTTCTGAGGCGGCCCGACATCCCGTCCGACCGGCGCTATGTGGTCGCCTGGGTCCGGACGACGTGAGGCTGGCCAAGTAGCCGATCGGTGCCTCGCGGCGAGCGCAAAGATCATTTGGCTCGAATCCAGGCAAAAGACACGCATCTCGCTTGCAATGCCGCGCTATTGCAACTTGCAAATATCGTCTTCCCGTTTCGGAAACCAGATCTGACCCTCGCAAGTATCGATCGATTACCCGCGCTGTTCGGAACGTGACGGCGGACGGCAAGTTTTGTATGCTGACCACGTCAGAAAATGGGGTGTTTGCGTGAAGGGTATCATTCTCTCGGGCGGGCGGGGCAGCCGGCTGTATCCCTCGACCCTCGCCGTCAGCAAGCAACTCCTCCCCGTGTACGACAAGCCCATGATCTTCTATCCGCTGTCGACCTTGATGCTCGCGGGTATCCGCGAAGTCATGGTGATTTCGACGCCGGAGGCGTTGCCGCAATACCAGGGCCTGCTCGGTGACGGTTCGAACTGGGGCATCCGGATCGCCTATGGCGAGCAGCCCCGTCCGGATGGCCTCGCCCAGGCCTTCCTGATCGCGGAAGACTTCATCGCCGGCCATCCCACGGCGCTCGCCCTCGGCGACAACATATTCTACGGCGCCGGCTTCACAGCGATCCTTCAGGACGCCACCCGGACCACGACCGGCGCTACCGTTCTCGCCTATCCGGTGACCAATGCCGATGCCTTTGGCGTCGTCGAAGTCGATACCCGCGGCATGGCGATCTCCATCGAGGAGAAGCCGGCGAGGCCGAGGAGCAATCTCGCGGTCACCGGCCTCTACTTCTACGATGGCGACGTGGCGGAGATCGCACGCGCGGTCACCCCATCGCCGCGGGGCGAGATCGAGATCACGTCGGTCAACGAAGCCTACATGCGGCGCGGTGACCTCCGCGTGATCAAGCTGCAGCGGGGGATTGCCTGGCTCGACACCGGCACGGTGGAGGATCTGTTCGCCGCGGCGAACTTCGTTCAGGCGATCGAGACGCGCCAGGGTTATAAGATCGCATGCCTCGAGGAGGTCGCCTGGCGGCAGGGCTACATCGACTCTGAGCAGGCGCTTCGGCTCGCGGAGGGTTACCCCAATTCCTACGGCGCCTACATCAGGACGATCATCGAACATGGCTGACACGGATGGCGCGACGGCCCGCGAACGGCGCCCTTCCGGGGATGGCGGCGAGCGGCTGGCCTTTCCTGCGCCGGGGCTGGTCGCGTTCGCGCCGGCCCGACATCAGGACGCTCGCGGCTTCCTGTCGGAGACCTACAGCCGGCGGCGGTTCGGCGAGCTCGGAATCGACGTCGACTTCGTCCAGGACAATCACACCTTCTCGACGGCAGAGGGGACGATCCGCGGCCTTCATTTCCAGACACCGCCGCACGCTCAGGGCAAGCTCGTCCGCGTGCTCCGCGGTGCGATCCTTGATGTCGTCGTCGACATCCGGCACGGCTCGCCCGCTTTCGGTCGGCCCATCGCGGTCGAGCTGTCCGCCGACAATTGGCGCCAGCTCTACGTTCCGCCAGGCTTCGCCCACGGCTTCTGCACGCTGGCGCCGGACTCGGAGGTGCTCTACCGGATGACGCAATATTATGCGCCGGAGGCCGACAAGGGACTCGCCTTCGATGATCCCGCCCTCGGCATCGCGTGGCCGGTAGCGGCCTCGGCGGCCATCCTCTCGGACAAGGACAAGCGCCACCCGCGCCTCGAGGACCTGCCAGCTTATTTCCACTTCGGCGAGGCGCAATGAGGATTCTGGTCACCGGCGGCGCCGGTTTCATCGGATCCGCCGTCTGCCGCCATCTCGTCGCGGAGCTTGGGGAAGAGGTCGTCAACCTCGACAAGCTGACCTATGCCGCCTGCCTCGCCTCGCTCGATCCGATCGCCGGCGATGCGCGCTACCGCTTCGAGCGCGCCGATATCTGCGACCGGCCGGCGCTCGACCGCATCCTTGCGGCGACCGAGCCCGACGGGGTGATCCATCTCGCCGCCGAAAGCCACGTCGATCGTTCGATCTCGGGCGCTGCGGATTTCGTCACGACCAACGTCGTCGGCACCTTCCAGCTCCTCGAAGCGTCGCGCGGCTACTGGGAGCGCCTGCCCCCACATCGTCGGGCGGCCTTCCGCTTCCTGCATGTCTCCACCGACGAGGTCTACGGGTCTCTCGGCCCCACCGGCCGGTTCACCGAGGAGACGCGTTACGATCCTTCGTCGCCCTATTCCGCATCGAAGGCCGCCTCCGATCACCTGGCGATCGCCTGGCACCGCACCTATGGCATGCCGGTGGTCGTGTCGAACTGTTCGAACAATTACGGCCCGTGCCAGTTTCCCGAGAAGCTGATTCCGCTGGTCATCATCAACGCGCTGGAGGGGCTGGAGCTGCCGGTCTATGGCGACGGCTCCAACGTTCGCGATTGGCTCCATGTCGAGGATCACGCGCGGGCGCTGGTCCGCATCCTCGCGCGGGGGCGCCCCGGCGAGAAGTACAATGTCGGCGGCCACAACGAGCGCACCAATCTCGAGGTGGTCGGTGGCATCTGCGCCCACCTTGACAGGCTCGCACCCGCCGGCCGCCGGCACGGCGATTTGATCCGCTTCGTCGCCGACCGGCCCGGGCATGATGCCCGCTATGCGATCGACGCCGGCAAGACCGAGTCGGAAATCGGCTGGCGCGCCACCGAAACCTTCGAGAGCGGCCTTGAGAAGACCGTGCGCTGGTATCTCGCCAACGAGGCCTGGTGGCGGCCGCTTCGCGAGCGCCGCTACGGTGGAGAGCGGCTGGGCCTGCTGGCAGGATAGAGACGCGAATTCGGCATTTGATTCCCCCGCCGCTCCGGGGCCAGTCTCAGGTGCCCGCCAAGTTCGACCCGACGTTATCGGGCAGTGTTGCAGGCGAGAGCGCGCATGGCGGTTGTCCCCCACATCCTTGTCACCGGCGGCTCAGGTCAGCTGGGGCGCGAACTGGCGGCTCGCGAATGGCCCGAGGCGGCCGTGGTGCTCGCGCCGCCGCGAGGGGCGCTCGACATCACCGACCGATCCGCCGTCGCCGCCCTGCTCGGCAGCACCGCCTGGACCGCGGTCATCAACACCGCAGCCTACACCGCCGTCGACGCCGCGGAGGAGGCGGTCGCCGAAGCCTTTGCGGTCAATGCTCTCGGGCCGGCGATCCTGGCCGAGGAGACGGGGCGCCGCGGCGTCCCGCTGATCCATGTCTCCACCGACTACGTCTTCGACGGCAGGAAGAACGCCCCCTATGACGAGGATGACCCGGTCCATCCGCTCGGCGTCTATGGCGCGAGCAAGCTCGCCGGCGAAGAGGCCGTCCGCACCGGCAATCCCCGTCATCTCATCGTGCGGACCTCCTGGGTCTTCGGCCGGTTCGGACGGAACTTCGTCAGGACGATGCTCGGCCTCGGAGCCGAAGGTCGGACCGTTCGCGTGGTCGACGACCAGTGGGGCACCCCGACCAGCGCCGCCGACCTCGCCGCGGCCCTCGCCGCCGTCGCCCTCGCGCCCGACCTTGCGGAACGATGGGGCACCTATCACTTCGCCAATGCCGGCCAAGCCACCTGGTACGACCTCGCGCGTCGCGTCTTCGAGCTGAGCGCGGCGCTCGGCGGTGCTTTCCCGCAGCTCCAGCCGATTCCGACTTCCAGCTATCCGACCAAAGCCGTTCGACCCGCGAATTCGCGCCTGTCGACGGCGAGGTTCGAGAGGGCCTTCGGTCTCGCGCCGCAGCCGTGGGAGGCGGCGCTCGCACCGGTGGTCTCCGCCCTTTGCGGGGCGAGCCGGCCGGCCGCGACCGAAGGGTCTTGTCGCGACCGGCCCGATGGGCCTACACAATCGGATCAGTCCCCGATCCCGCCACTGGCGGGCCGCGCCTGAGCACTGCCGCGCCCGCGGGCAGATGGTGCGACCGCTCGCGACGCCAATGCGAAGCAATCGATCATGAACAGCCCCGCGCACACGGCCCTGCAGCCGAAGGTGCATCTCGCCGTCCTCATCGTCCTCGGCCTTACGCATCTCATCAACGACCTGATCCAGTCGCTGATCCCGGCCATCTACCCGGTGATCAAGGAGTCCTTTGCCCTCGACTTCGCCCAGATCGGCCTGATCACGCTCACCTTCCAGATCGCCGGATCGCTGCTCCAGCCGGTCGTCGGGCTCTATACCGATCGCAATCCGCTGCCCTATTCGACTGTCGTCGGCATGCTGTTCACCCTCAGCGGCATCGTCAGCCTCGCCTTTGCCTCGAGCTACGCCCTCATCCTCGTCTCGGTGGCGTGCATCGGCATCGGCTCGTCGATCTTCCACCCGGAGGCGACGCGGATGGCGCGCTATGCCTCCGGTGGCCGGCAGGGGCTTGCCCAGGGCATCTTCCAGGTCGGGGGCCAGTTCGGCGGCGCGCTCGGTCCGTTGCTCGCGGCGTTCATCATCGTCCCGTATGGCCAGGCGAGCCTTACCTGGTTCGCTTCCACCGCGATCGTCGCCCTCGTCCTCATGGTGTGGATCGCGCGCCAGCATTCGACCATCAGCCGCCACTTCCTCGCCGTCGCCGCGTCCATCTCGGCCGCCGCGCGGGTCAGCCGCTCGCACACGCCCGCGGTCGTCCGGCGCGGTCTCCTGGTGCTCATGTTCCTGATGTTCTCGAAGATTGCCTACCAGGAGAGCTTCCGGTCGTTCTACACCTTCTACCTCATCGACCGTTTCGGGGTGTCGATCGCGACCTCGCAGGTCATGCTCTTCGTCATCTTCTTCTCGTCCGCCGTCGGCGTGCTCCTCGGCGGCCTCGTCGGCGACCGCATCGGCCGCTACCGGATCATCTGGATCTCGATCCTCGGGCCGCTGCCGCTGACCCTGATCCTGCCCTATGCCGACCTGTTCTGGACCGGGGTGCTGACGGTGCTGATCAACCTGATCATGGCGAGCGCCTTCGCCTCGATCCTGATCTACGCCATGGAGCTGGTGCCGGCGCGGATCGGCCTCATCGCCGGCGTCTTCTACGGGCTGAACTTCGGGCTCGGCGGCATCGCCGCCGCGATCCTCGGCGTCCTCTCCGACCACATCGGCGTCGAGGCCGTCTACCAGCTGTGCTCGTTCCTGCCGCTGGCCGGGCTCATGGCCTGGTTCCTGCCGCGGATCGACGACGGGCGACGACCCTCGCATTGACAGGCGCGACCGGCAGGAGCTGCAAGTCTTCCTCGGTCGCTACGCGTATGGCGAGGGCGGCTCGAGCCCGAGATCCGGACGCTCGGGTGAGGCGCCGGCCGCGGTCCGGAACAGGCCCGGCCGCGGCTGGCTTTTGCGTTTGCTTGTCTTCGCGTCTCAGGCCGAGGCGGCCGACTTCAGCACCGCCTCGGTCACCGCACTGTCGTCCTCGAGCGAGCGGACCGACGGGATGCCCTTGTCCTTCAGCGCGGCATGGTAGGCGCGGACAGCCTCGAGCGGCAGCATCTTGCCGTCGGCGACCTGGCGCATGAAGTGGACGATGTCGAGCTGGCTTTCGGCGAGGTTGATCTTCCGTCCGAACAGCGCGACGCGCGCACCGTACTTCTCGGCCTGGTAGATCAGCTCGAAGGTGTCGCGGTTGGTGCCGGCGCCGCCGCCGAGCACGCCGACCACCAGCTGCGGATCATAGGTCACCAGCTCCTCGAGCGCCTTGGCGCCGTTGTAGGGGTACTTGAGGAACTGCGGCCGCTTGGCCTTGAGCACGCCGGATAGCGAGCGCGCCAGGTTGTCGTTGACGAAGCTGCCCAGGGCCTCGGCCGGGATGCCGGGGTCGATATTGGGGTTGAACACCTCGAGGAAGTACTTGATGCCGTTGGCGGCTGCGTCCTCGCGGAATGCGGCGAACGCCTCGAGCGACCGGAGGTCCGCCTCGAGGTCGTTGACGAAGGTCACCGAATAGAGGCCGAGGTCGGAGAGGCCGGCGGCGGCGATGTCCTTGAGGTTTGCGGTGCGGAACGGCCGCGACGGGCCGAGCTTGCCGTAGCCGTTCGGCCGCGCGCCCCAGATGTCGGTGGTGTCGTTGGCCCGGAACGAGGGCTTCACCGCGCTGCCCTTGAAGGCGCCCGCCTCGGTCAGCAATTCGAGGTTCGATGCCGACACCAGCATGATGTCGAGCACGTCCTGCTTGATCAGCTGCGTGATCATCTCGAGGAACTCGGCACGCGTCCGGAAACGGGTGACGTTGCCCTGCGCGTCCCGTACCGGGCCTGTCGCCGGGATCGGGTTGGACATGTCGCCGTCCTTGGCGTCGGCGATGATGAAGTCCCCCTTCGCGTAGTTCCCGGCGCGGATCTTCGCGAGCTTGGTGTCCATGCGGTACATGTTCGTGCCTCGTTGTGTGTGGGCCATTGAAATCGTGGGTGCGACGCGGCCCCGGGCCGCCCGCCGTGATGTTCAGGATCTGCTGGCGGCGGCGAGTTCTCGCGCTGCGGTCTGCGGCGTGCCGCCGAGCACAAGCAGCGTGCCGGCCAGAAACGTGTCTCCCAGCCCGATCGTCGCCGCCGGCTTCTCGAGCCAGGGCGCGGGGCAGCACGCGATCGACCAGTCGCCGAGCGTGCCGGTCGCGGGGAGGGGAGGCGGAAGGAACCTTGCCGCGGCGGGGATGCCGTCGGGGATCGCGAAATAGCCGTTCGCGGCCCGGGTCGCGGCGAGCAGGCAACCGGCCTCGAGCGCCTCGAGTTCCCGGGCAGCGTCGCCGCGGGTGACGGCGAAGGCCCATTCGTCGGCGTGGACGCAGACCCGGTCGAGGCCGTAGCGTTCGGCGAGCCGGATCGCGGTCGCCTCGACGGGCTCGCCGTCCCTGGCGAAGTCCGCCAGTTCGGAACGGCTCATGCCCGCCGAGGTCGCCACCGGCAGCAGGCGGCTGATCGTCTCGGCATGAAGATCGTCATTCGGAAAGTCGCCGAGCTCGACATGGATCAGCTTCAGCCCGCCGGCGCGCCAGGCCTCGGCCACCGCGGCGGCATAGCCCAGTTCGTCCGCTGCCCGGTCCGGCGGGATCTCGTTGAAGCCGCAGAGGATGCCGGCGCCGGCGCGGGCTGCCTCCGCCGTCGAGGCGGCCACGAAGGCGGGGTCGCGCTGCAATTCGCTATGGTCGAAGCGCACGATCGTCCGCGACGAGCGGGGCACGGTCGTGTCGCCGATCCTCTCGCCGGCGGTGAACTCGAAGATGTAGTGCGGCGGCCGTCCATGGCCGGCGGGGGCCACCTTCCGGGCGGGAAGCAGCCCCTCGCTGGTGGCGATCAGGGTCCCGGGATGCAGGACGGCGAGCTGGCCCTTGCTCCGGTCCTCGGCGGCGATCAGGGCCGGGGCGCCAAGGGTGGCAAGCATGTAGGCGGCCTGGGCGCTGGTCCCGCCGATGGCGCGCCGCCCGGTGACATGTGCATCGATCCAGGCTGGACCCTCCGGCCAGTCGACGAAGAGTTCGCCGCCGATCCCGCTGGCCGCCCGCTGCGACAGCGCGGCGAGCATGGCGCTTCCCTGGGCGGATGCCGCCGCGGCTACTCCGAGCTGCTCCAGCGCCTGGCCGAGTGAGAAATAGACGTCGACGCAGGTGCTGAAGCCGCCGACGATCAGCCGCGATCGCCGGGCGATCATCGGCAGGCGCGCGATCAGGGCAACGTAGGCGTCGCGCCATGCCGTATCGGAGCTCATCGCCATCCGCCCACCAGGTCACTGCGGCAGGTCCCGACCAACGCGGCTGACCCGGCGTTGCCGAACCGACGGGGTGCGTGGCGTTGCCAGTCTGGCTTGCCTATGAGTCGAGGCACGTCCGCTCCCGCAATATGCGTGTTTTTGCTTGTAAATGCCAGCTGTGGGAAACTAATAGTCGCCAAAATCAGCAAGGTCAAGCTGGCATCTCCGCAAAATTCCTGTACCCTTGAGCCGATACAACGAAGCATCTGGCAACAGCTTCATGGTCGCCCCGGTGAACAACGGCAACTCGCAGCAGGCGGCGCGCGCCGAAGCGGACTTTTCGCTGCCGGCGCGCCGCAGGAGCGAGTTACTGAAGATCGCCAAGAACCGCGGATCGCTTACGGTGACCGAGATCGCCAGCGAGTTCGCGGTCTCGGCCGACACCATCCGGCGCGATCTGGACTACCTCGCGGGGCGGGGACTTCTGACCCGGACGCATGGCGGGGCGGTGCCGGTCGACGGCTTCGTCGATCGCGATACCCCGGTGACGCTCCGGGTCAATGCCCGGGCCGCGGAAAAGGGGCGGATCGCCCGCGCCGCGGCGGCGCTGATCGCCGATGGCGAGGCCCTGATCGTCAATGGCGGTTCGACGACCCGGGCCTTCGTCGGCGAGCTCGGGGCGCTCCGCAACCTTACCATCGTCACCAACAATCTCGGCATTCCCGCCGTCGTTCCGCCCAATACCACCCGCGGCGTCTACCTGCTCGGCGGCCATGTGCGGCAGGAGCTGCAGGTCACCATCGGCGCCGTCGGCTTCGCCGATGCCGGCCCGCTCAGCGCCGATACGGCGGTGGTCGGCGTCGGCGGCGTTTCGGTGCGCGGCCTCTCGACGACGATGCTCGAGGAGGCGACGATGATCGCGGCGATGATGTCGTCCGCCCGCCGGGTGATCGTGCTCGCCGATGCGGCGAAGTTCGGGGCGACGGTGCTCGCCCATATCGCCCCGCTCGCCCGGGTGCATGTGCTGGTCACCGATGCCCAGCCGCCGCCGGCGCTCGCCGCCGCCTTCGACGACGCCCAGGTCGAGGTCATCGTCGCGGCCTGACCTGCCGACGACGAGGCCGACGACGTTCGCCGCACATCAGCAGACAGACGCGACGGACCTGTCGCAGGCGTGGACGAAGCGAGACCGTCGCTGCTGGTTCTTGCTTACTCATCGCCTTGACGATCCCGATATACGCTGATAAAAACGCAAAACACGGCGTTTTCTTGCGTTGAGGCGCATCGACGTCGCGGGCAGGCACCCAACGCAGCGAGGAGGCTGCGCGTGCCGGGGAGGTGCGGACATCTCGGACACACCGCGAACTTGCTGAGACCTCCGCGCCCAAGCGGCGGAGGCGTTTGATCAACCTGGGAGGAAGTGAATGACCATCACCAAGTCGATGCTGCTGCTCAAGACGGCAGCGGTCGCCATCGCCATGAGCGTCGGCGCCGTCCACGCGGAGACCAATCTCGAGTTCATCCAGTGGTGGGAGCCCGAGCTGCCGGCCGGCGCGCTCCGCGGCATCATGGACGAGTTCGAGGCCAAGAACCCCGGCATCAAGGTCACGCTGGTCAGCGGCCCCTACGCCAATACCCGCGACCAGATCGTCGTCGGCGCCGCCTCCGGCACGCTGAGCGACGTCGTCGGCCTCGATGGCGCCTGGGTCAACGATCTCGCCAAGCAGGGCGCGATCGCCGATCTCAATCCGCTGATCGAAGGGTCGGGCTTCGACGTGGGCCAGGTCGCCGCGGTGATCAAGGTCGGCGACGGCAGCTACATGTTCCCCGTCGCGTCCTTCGTCTACCCGGTGTTCATGAATCTCGACCTGCTCCAGGCTGCCGGCATCACCGAGATGCCCTCAACCCGCACCGAGTTCGCCGAAGCCGCGAAGAAGCTCACCGACGCGTCGAAGAACCAGTACGGCTGGGTCCTGCCGCTGTCCCTCCAGTCGCCCAACGGCGTCCAGAACGACGTGATGTCCTGGGTCTGGGCCTCGGGCAAGAGCATGCTCAAGGACGGCCAGCCCGACCTCACCAATGTCGACGTCGTCGGCGCGCTCGAGTTCATCAAGGGGATGTATGACGCGGGCGTCATCTCGCCCGGCACCTTCGCCAAGCAGGAGCAGGACAAGGTCGAGGAGTTCGTCAACGGCCGCGTCGGCATGATGGTCGACTCGCTCGCCCACATCAACCTGATCCGCGAGCGCAACCCGGACCTCAAGTTCGGCATCACGGCGGTGCCCGCCGCGGACGGCTACAGCGGCAAGCGCGGCCTGCCCTACGCCTCGTGGGGCATCGGCGTCAGCGAGAACAGCGAGCACAAGGAAGAGGCCTTCAAGCTCGTCTCCTACCTGATGAGCGAAGAGGTCAACGCCAAGCTCGTCTCGATCGCCAACGCCTTCCCCGGCAACGTCAACGCCAAGCCCGATTTCGTCGCCTCGGACGAGCTCTTCGGCAAGGCCTTCGCCATCTTCCAGGAAGGCTACCTCGCCAACGAGTTCGTCGGCCTGCCGGTGGCCGAGGAGCTGATGCGCCAGTTCGACGTCGAGATCCAGTCGATGCTCGAAGGCAACCAGACCGCGGCCGAAGCTGCCGCCAAGGCGCAGGCGAATTGGGCTAAGGAATTCTAGGACACGCCCTATACTGAAGTGCCGTGGGGGCGGCGCGCGGCGATGCGCGTCGCCCTTTCACGAGGCCGGGACCGCGAGGAGGCGGTCTGCCCGCGCCTCCGTCGCCCGGCCATGCCGGGCCGCTTCGATCCGACGGCATGCGAGGTGAGGTGATGGCGAGTGCGACGGCCGACATGCCGGGCGTCTTCGATCGGGGCGTGCGTTATACCGCGATCCACCGGCGGAACCTCGCGCCGTATCTCTATATCGCGCCGTCGGTCGCGCTCTTCTTCCTGCTGATGCTCTATCCGATGGTCGCGGTCTTCCGCTACTCGTTGTTCGACGGCGCCATCCTCAAGAAGAATCCCGAGTTCGTCTGGCTGGACAATTTCCGGGAGATCTTCGCCGATTCCGTCTTCATCCAGGCGATCGGCAACACCCTCTATTTCTCGGTGATGAGCGTCGTCTTCCACGTCATCATCGGCCTCGCCTTCGCGCTGATGCTCAACTCGGACCGCATCAGCCGCACCGCACGGGCGATCCTCCGCGTGCTCTACATCCTGCCCTGGCTGTTCACGGCGGTGATCATCGCCGTGATCTGGCGGCTGATCCTCGACCCCAACGGGGTGGTGAACAGTGCGCTGATGGCCCTCCACATCGTCGACTTCAAGGTCGAGTGGTTCTCCTCGCCCAAGACGGCGATCCACGCCCTCACCTTCGTCAACATCTGGGCCGGATATCCGCTCTACATGGTGACGCTGCTCGCGGGCCTCCAGGGCATCCCGCGCGACCTCTACGAGGCGGCGAGCATCGACGGCGCGGGCCCCGTCCGGCAGCTCTGGCACGTGACGCTGCCGCAGCTGAAGCCGATCATCGTCTCGATCGCGCTGCTCGATTTCATCTGGACGATGCAGGTCTTCCCGCTGGTCTGGATGACCACCGGCGGCGGTCCGATCCACGCCACCGAGATGCTCTCCATCTACACCTACAAGGCCGCCTTCTCGCGCTTCGAATTCTCGATCGCGTCGGCGAGCGCGGTGGTCCTCTTCATCATCTCGATGAGCATGACCTACTTCTACATCAAGCACCAGAAAGCGGCGAGGTGACGTCCATGGCGGATCCCTTCGCGCGACGCTCCCGGCTCAC
>JAESFN010001087.1_pt1 | contig 14924 bp, 13 predicted proteins | sample 9269411 | NCBI WGS metagenome assembly JAESFN01 (sample SAMN14505399, study PRJNA617100) | algae metagenome | isolation source: Iphinoe sp. HA4291-MV1 and co-occurring heterotrophs from trail next to... | place: USA: Maunawili Falls, Hawaii | collected 2009-07-25
CTTCAAAGTAAGGACGATGAAGGCAGGCCCAAAGCGACTGTGGGAACTCGGACGCTCTGGCTTGCCGTGGACCGAAACTATCTCCCTGTTAAGGCAACTGCTTTTTCGTTTCAGGACTCCGAGACAATCCCACTCGAAGAAGGCGCCCTCGAGAACCTGAAGGAGATCGCGCCGGGCGTGTGGTTCCCGCTGAAAATGGTCTTGAACGTGTACGACGAGACCTTGGCGCGAGACGGCAAGCAACTACAGACCTGGCACAATGCGATCGTGGTCGATGAGGTGTCGGTCGATCCGCATCACCCCGACTCCTTCTTTCAGATCCAATACCCCGACGGAACCAACGTTCGCGAGATCGACCTGGATGGCAAGACCGTGCGGACGTTTGTGCAGGGGGAGAAGCTGAACTGAAAGGGGCAAGCGCGATCTGACCATCGCCGTTTCTGCCCCGTAGGTAGAAATGAAATAGCCCAGTGGGGCACATCGCCCGCACGATCTCGCTGCGTGCCGGCCGGCACGCAAGGAAGCACTGCCGCCTTGTAGCCCGCACTCTCCGAGTGCGGAGTGCTTTGAAGACCGTTGAAAATGCAAATCCACGTAGGCAAGTACGCGCGGGCTTGGCATTCCGCACTCGGAGAGTGCGGGCTACGGCGCGCTACTCCACCCGCGCATCCACCGTCACCAGTTCGTTGAACCGGTCGACGTCGCGCTGTCCGGCCCAGGCGATGCCGCGGAAGATGAGGGTGCGGAAGAGCGGATCGTCGAAGGTCCACATGTAGTGGCCCGGGATCGATACGAACACGCGGCCGCGGCCACGCTCGACCGTCCAGAACTGCGGCCGCGCGGCGCCGTCTTCGACCGCCTCGCCGAGCACGGTCAACTCCGCCGGATTGCCGGTCAGGTCCCAGTAGCTTTCATCCACCCACCGCACCTGCGACAGGTTGCGGGCGATCGGATGGTCCTTCGCCGGGCTGAAGTCGACCTTCAGTTCGCCGTGGCGATAGCGGATTTTGCCTCCGAGGGCCGCCAGGCCGATACGCTGCGCCATTTCGGCCTCTTGCCCTCGGCCGTCGACCGCCCAGTGTAAATACACCAAGCCGCCGCCGCGGGCGAGGAAGGGGTCGATCGCCGCCGCGCGGTCGTCGTTCCACTCGCCGCGTTGATAGAACACGAGCACGTCGGCCGCTTCAATCTGCTTCGGCGTGGGAAACTCCCAGGCGGTGTCGACCTGCGTGTTGGCCGCCTTGGCAAGCAGCCGCGACCAAACCTTTTGCCAGGCGGGGTAGTCGTGTTCGCCGTGGCCATGATCCTTGGGTCCGGCCACGAGCACGATTCGCAGCGGCGTTGCCGGCTCCGCGAGCGGTTTCGCTCCGGCCAATACTGCCGCTACCTCGGCCCGCGATCGCGCCGCAGGCGGCGGATCGGCGGGATACTCCGGCATCCGCAGCGGCTCCTCGGCGCGGGCAAACTGCCCCGCGACGACGGTGGCCAAGAATACCCACGCGCGAAAACGAGAGGCGTGCATGAAAACTCCTTCGCGGCCAAGCTGCCAACGGACTCGAGCGGCAACGCAGCGCCATTAGCGGGTGCAGAGCGAGCGGCGGTCAAGAGCGAGCGGAGCTTTGCGTTTTTTCGCGACTATCTCCGCTGGCGGCCCATGCTCGTGACTTCGCAGCCGCATTGCGAGCAAGTCCAGCCGCCAAACAGCATTTGTCGCATGCTCTGGGGCTTGCGCATCTTGGGGAGCAGAGCCTGGCAGCGCGGACAGGCACGCTGGTGGGTGGCCATGAGGACGAAAACGACGACGAACATGCTGGCGAAGATGGCGGGCATGGCTTAACTGCTTTCTGTTTATTAGAGGTGTTGGGCGGACGCCGCGGGGTGCGGCCTAAAGTCCCCCCTCTCTGCCCAGCGGATTTCCCCGAGATTTGTTACTCACGAAAGTGCGACCACGTGCTCCTGGACCGCGATTCCGCGGGGTTTGCGCGGTCTTGAGGCCGGGTTATGCTGGTCGCTTGCCACCGAAACCGCCGGCTACGTAGTTGCCGGCGGAAATCTTCCCGCGCCGCCCGCTGCCGCCACGGCGTTCCTGCCCTTTTGCCTGCCCTGCGAGGACAGCCCCCAATGAACGTCCGCCGCGCTGACCGCTACCTGTTCGCCGCTGTGGCGATTGCCCTTACGCTGTTGCTCGCTGGCCGCGGGCAGACGGCGGAAAACGACGCCGCGTCGGAAGAGCGGCTGCTCAAAGACGTTTCCGTGCTGGCATCCGATGAACTCGGCGGCCGTGGCCTCGGCACGCCGGAGCTCGAAAAGGCGGCCGACTACCTGGCCGAGCAGTTTCGTTCGCTGGGCCTGAAGACCGAAGTGATCGACGGCAAGCCGTTTCAGCCCTTCTCCGTGAACATTGCCAGCGAACTGGGCGCTGTCGAGCACAACCAGGCCAAGCTGGTCGGTCCCGCAGGCGACGACGGCAAGCCGGCCGAACGCGTGCTCAAGCTAAATAGTGACTTTACCCCACTTGGCATGAGCGGCTCCGGCAAGGTCGACCTGCCGCTCGTGTTCGTCGGCTATGGCATCACCGCCAAGGACGAAGGCTACGACGACTACGCCGGGATCGACGTGCAAGGGAAGGCCGTGGTCGTGCTCCGCCACGAGCCGCAGCAAGACAACCCGCACAGCGCCTTCGCCGGCACGCGCGACAGCACCTATGCCCCGCTGCGGCGCAAAGTGTCAAACGCCTTCGAGCATGGCGCCGCAGCGATTGTCTTCGTCAGCGACGAAGCGGCGCTCCGCAAGCGGCTGAGCGAGCGATGGGCACGGCTGCAAACATCGGTCGACGAGCTGGCGGCCAAGGCCAAGGAGAGCGTGCCGGCAGACGCTCCGCTCGGCGAACTCGAAAAGCGCTGGCGCGGCCTTGAGCAACCGGTGGGCGAGGTCCGCGATCAATGGACCAAGTGGGGCGAAGAGCTCGATCCGCTGCTCGAGTTTGGCCGCACGAGCGAAGACGCAGCCGCGCGCAGCTTCCCGGTGATTCACGTTCGCCGCGAAGCTTTGGCCGGCCTCGGGCTCGACCTGGCCGCGCTCGAGCGCGAGATCGACCAGGGGCCGGCGCCCAAGAGCCGCGAGATCCCCGACTGGCGGTTGCAGGGCGAGGTGAGCGTCAATCGCCGCGAGGCCACGGTCCGCAACGTCGTGGCCGTGCTAGAGGGCGAAGGTCCGCATGCCGATGAGACCGTTGTGGTCGGCGCGCACTACGACCACCTGGGCCGCGGCGGCTCCAACTCGGCCGCGCCCGGCAGCCAAGAGATTCACAACGGGGCCGACGACAACGGCTCCGGCACCGCCGCGCTGCTCGAAGTCGCCCGTCGGCTGGCCGGCAGGAAGCTGCCGCGACGCGTGGTGTTCATTGCCTTCACAGGCGAGGAGCAAGGCCTGCTCGGCAGCGCGGAGTATGTGAAGCATCCGGTGTTTCCACTCGAGAAGACGGTGGCCATGCTCAACATGGACATGGTCGGCCGGCTGCAAGACAACAAGGTGATCATCGAAGGCGTCGACACCGCGAAGGAGTTCGACCCGCTGCTCGACACGCTGAACAAGGGGTATGGCTTCGAACTGGTGCGCAAGCCTGGCGGCTTCGGCCCCAGCGACCACGCCTCGTTCTATCCGAAGCAAATCCCGGTGATGCACTTCTTCACCGGCACCCACGAAGATTATCACCGCCCCAGCGACGACATTGGCAAGCTCAACGTGCCAGGCATGCGGCGAATCGCCGGCCTGGTGGCCGACGCCGCGCTGCAACTGGCCGAAGCGCCGCAGCGAACGACCTATCAGGAGAGCAAACGCCCGGCGATGGGGGGCGGAGGCGGCGACCGGCCGTACTTCGGCAGCATTCCCGATTTCGGGCAGAACGAGCCCGGCTACGGCATCTCCGGCGTCACCAAAGGCAGCCCCGCCGACAAGGGGGGCCTCAAGGGAGGCGACCTGATCATCAAGCTCGGCGAGAGCCGGATCGAGAACTTAGAAGACTTCGACAGCGCACTGCGCAAGTTCAAAGCCGGCGACAAGGTTCCCGTGATCGTAAAGCGCGGCGGACAAGAAGTTAAGCTCGAGGTGACCGTCGACCCGCCACGCTAGACAGGTCCTTCGCGCGAATGGTAGCCGAGTAGCTGGCCGTCGTTTTGCCGTCGTTGCACCTCCGTCGCGCCTTCGGTAGACGCGCGGCAACCGGCCAGAGACGATGGCGTCGTTTCTACCGCTCCGATCGGCGGTGAAGCAAGACAAACTGCAATCGGCCGGCTCATGCCCGGCTGCTTTCCGGCAGCGTCATTAACGCATCCGGCGAGCGGCCAATGTGAGCCGGCCGTTTTTTGTTGCCGAGTGCCAGCGGCCGCTACTGCTTACACCGCTCGATCAACGCCTGCACTGAAGGCCACGTGTAACCGCCGTGGAACTGGCCGTGTTCGTCGTACATTCGATCCGCGCCGAGCTTATCGTAGAACCGGCAATTGGGATTCTGCGCATCGGCGAACAGCACGAGCGAAGTGACGCCCAGATCCAGAAAGCGCTCGGCGACCGCTGCGAGCAGCCGCGTGCCTAGGCCTTGCCGCTAATACTCGACGAGCAGATAGATCTTGTTGAGCTCACCCGGCTCGCCCGCCGACGTTGGCAGCACTCATTTGGCGAAGCCGATCAAGCGGCCGGCGTCTTCCACCAGGAGACAAAACCAGCCTTCAGGCGACTGGAAGATCTCGCGCCACTGCCGCTCGCGGAGCGCAAACGATGGCGGCGCCGCCACGTGCGGATAGGTGGCGCTCCAGGTCTTCACGTGCAACTCGGCCAGCGCAGGAACATCGGCCGCAGTAGCGTCGCGAAAGCTCGGCATGCGCAGATCTCCGAGAAGCGTGCTGGCCGATGCCCCATGGTCCGCCTGCCAACGCCGATTTGGAAAGCCTGGCTCAAACCCTCGATCGTCTCTCTCGCCACAACGATCCTTCTCCCCCGGCGACTCGCCGGGGGCTAATGATGTTGGTCAGCGCATCATTAGCCCCCCGTCAATGACGGGGGGGAAAATCCGCCGCAAGTTTGCCGCACGCGGACCTCGGGGTTGTGTTAGACGCTCTCAGTAGCTGCGCGGCGTCACGCGGCCTTGCACCCGCAGCGGCAGGCCCTGGATTCGCAGGAAGCCTTCGGCGTCGGTCTGGTTGTACGAGCCGCCCCCTTCCATGCTGGCGATGCCGGCGTCGTACAGGCTGTTGGGGCTGCGGCGGCTGTGCGTGAGCAGGTTGCCCTTGTAGAGCCGCAGCGAGGCTTCGCCCGTCACCGGCTTCTGGGCCTGACGGATGAACGACATCAGCGCGTCCATCTTGGCCGTGTACCAGAAGCCGTAGTAAACCATCTCCGCCACTTCGGGCGAGATGCGATCGCGCAGGTGAACGAGGTCGCGGTCGAGCGTGAGTTGCTCGACCAGGCGGTGGGCCTCGTACAGGATCGACATGCCAGGCGACTCATACACGCCGCGGCTCTTCATGCCGACGAAGCGGTTCTCGACCATGTCGATGCGGCCCACGCCGTGGCGACCGCCGATCTTGTTCAGCTCTTCGACCATGGCAAGCGCGCCGAGCTTGCGGCCGTTCAGTGTAGTCGGCACGCCTGACTCGAAGCCCACGGTGATCGTCTCGGCCTCGTCGGGCGCCTGTTGCGGCGACACCGTCATGCCAAAGTCGACCAGCTCGAGTCCGTCGGTCTCGAGCTCTTCGAGCAGTCCGGCCTCGTAGCTGATGTGCAGACAGTTCTCGTCCGAACTATACGGCTTCTTGGCAGTGGCCTTGACCGGAATGTTTTTCGCCTCGCAATAGGCGATCAGCTCGGTGCGGCCGGGGAATTGGTTCCGGAAGGCCTCGATCCGCCAGGGGGCGATGAGCTTCACACCCGGGTCGAGCGCTTCGGCGGCGAGCTGGAACCGGCACTGGTCGTTCCCCTTGCCGGTTGCGCCGTGGGCATAGGCGTCGGCCCCCACTTCGCGGGCGACCTGCAGGCAGACCTTGCTGATCAGCGGTCGGGCGATCGACGTGCCGAGCAGGTAAATGCCTTCGTAGCGGGCCTGCCACTGCAGCACGGGGAAGGCGAAGTCGCGGCAGAGCTCCTCGCGAGCGTCGACAATGCGGGCGCTCTTGGCCCCGCAGCGGCGGGCCTTGGCCAGCGTCGCCTCGCGGTCTTCGCAGGGCTGCCCCAGGTCGACGTACACGCAGTGAACGTCGTAGCCCTGGTCCTGCAGCCAGCCTTGGATGACCGAAGTGTCGAGACCGCCAGAATAAGCCAGCACGCAACTAGGCATCGGAACCGCTTAACCTTAGAGAAACAGAAGCGCGGCGCACCGCGGGAAATGAGCCGATCGGCGGGAAAACTCTGTTTCCGCCGACCTAGCCAGGCATTTTCGTCTGCGGGGGGCGGTTAGACAAGGCGGGCGGAGGCGCGATTGAGGCTGCCACAGAGCCGTGTTCGCCAAGACTCCACTAAGCTTCGGCCTGAAGCAAAGGCGACGAGCATTGCCGACAAAGGCAGCAGCAGTTCGGTCGTCGGCGGTTCGGGGACGAGGACGGCGCGCCAGGCTTCGCTTTCTCCTCGGGGGCTAAGTCCTGTGCCGACGATGACACGACCGTCGGCGGATAGGTCGTCGGCCGAGTAGAGTTGCCAGCCGGCAAGCTGTGCTCCCAACCCATAGTCTTCAATCAGGACTTGCTGCAACGAACGCATCCCTTGTTCCGCGCTCCAAATGAACGGAACCGAGAGCGCTGACACGGAGGTGTTGGTTCCAACAATGATCGCTCCATCGGCGGACACGGCGCTGGCGGCGCTTAGATCGTAGCCGGGGAATACGCCGAGTCCCACCAGGCCTTCCTCTTGGCTCCAGCGAAACGCCTCGCCAAATTCCGCGCGGAATGAACCACCGACGATGACTCGCCCATCGAAGCTCGCTGCCGTCGCCGCACTCGTTGTAAACCCCGGCAGCGTTCCCAGGTCGGTCATCCCTTCCGATTCGGTCCAGCGAAACGCCCATTCTGCGCTGGGATCGCGTCCGCTCGTGCCGACGACAACCTGACCGTCTCCGGAAATGCCCTCGGCCGCACTGATCTTGTCCGTTTCATGGGCATAGCCGAGCCGAACCAAGTCGGTGGCGCTCGACCACACGAAGGCTTCGGTCGCGAGGTCATCGTTGGAAAACTGCACGTAGCCGGCGACAACCGTGCCTTCGGACGACAGTTCCGTGCCAACGATGTACTTGGCGTCGAGGTTGGCTGGGTCCAGAACGATCAGATTGCCGCCATTCTCTTCGACCCAGAACGCAGTCTGGGCATCACCCGACTCTCGCACATCCGTTAGTAGCACGCGGCCGTCGAACGAAGCATCGTACGGCGTTGAAAGGTTGTTCGGCGAAGCGGCGAATCCGCTGTCCGGCTTCCAACGGAATCCCATCCATTGGCTGCCGCCTTGGTAGCAAGATCCAAGTACGGCCTGCCCGTCTCCCGAGACAGCGTACGCGAAGCTCGACACTCCGCATCCAGCCGGCACGCCAATCTCCTGAAATTCGGCCGCCAAGCCCGTCTGGGCAACCGAGAGGATCGACCAGCAAAGAACGGCTATTCTAAGACGCATCAGACTCCTCCGTGAGTTGAGCGGATCGCTGCACGACTAAGACTGGGTTCGCGCTATGCTCAGATTTTCCCTGAAGTGGCCCTTCGTTGCTATGGCAGTGGTGGCCTTGGTAGTCGCCGCGCTGATCAACGCCAATCGCTGGTGGTTGTCGGCATGCTTTACGACGACCTTGATTGCCTTGGTCCTTGCCACGATCTTGGCGCAGCGACCTTTCTGGCGCGGCTATTCGATTGCCGGTTGGACGTACTTTGCCCTAACCCTGACACCCCTGGCTACCGTTTGCGAAGCATGGCTGCCGACGACCAGCGCAATCATGTGGGTTTGCGACAATGGACATTCGCTGGGAATGCTGCCCCCGATGTCCCTGCTGCTCGAAGATCCAGACATGCGCACCAACTGGGATCAGTGGTACAGCAGTCAGCAATCGCACTTGGCGATGATGTTGCTGGTGCGTCAGTTGCAACTACAGTGCATTGCCGTGTTCGCCGTGGGAATAGCCGGCGGCGCGATTGCGACTCGCTTGTTGCGACCAAAGACCGTCGAGGGCAGGAGACTTGGGCCGACGCAATTCTGACGCGCAATACAGCTCCGCCGGAACCATTCAACGAATAGTGCAGAGGTGAACGGCGCCTACAGATCCAGCCAGCCGCCTATGCTTGCGGCGGAGCTTCTGGCAACGGCTTCGATCCGTGGGTTATGGCAACTATCTCGATACGGTCGGTAGCGATCCGGTACACAAAACGGTAGCTGTGTAGGTGCCGCTCACGAAGATCCGGTCGGCGATACTCCGGCACGATCGCCCCCAGCTCAGGGTGTTGTGGATTACTCTCCACGACTCGGATGACGCGAGACGCAAATAGCTGAGCATACCGCTCGGAATCTCGTGCTATGTACTCGCAGATTGTTTCCAGATCGGCCAGCGCGCGGGACGACCAAATTAGCGGAGCCATTTGGCCAGCCGCTCGGTCGCCGCTTCATGAGAGACACTTTCTCCCGAGTCGAGCTGACGCAGGCCTTCATCAACTTGTTGGCGAAAGAAGATCTCGGCGGCAATTTCCTCGAGGCTTACTTCCTTAGGCAATCGCTCGATCATCTCGAGGACCTCGCGCTTCACGTTGTCTGGCATCGATCGCTCGGCCAGTCCAAGATGGCCGGTTCGTTCCAATCGTTTACGCTCTACGCCATTTCAGCCTGAATTCTCACCGTCGCCGCTACACATCCAAATTCTTCACCTCGAGCGCATGGTTCTCGATAAACTCGCGGCGCGGCTCCACCTTGTCGCCCATCAGTACGCGGAACAGGTCGTCGGCGGCCATGCTGTTTTCCATGGTCACCTGCAGGAGCGTGCGGTTCTTGGGGTCGAGCGTGGTGTCGCGAAGCTCCTCCGCGTTCATTTCGCCCAGACCTTTGAAGCGGGTGATCGTGAGCCCGCGTTCGCCGGCCGCCCGCACGGCCGCGAGTAGGCCGCGGAGGTCCTCGATGCCGGTGGCATTTTCTCCGCGGCGGAGCACATAGCGCGGCTCTTCGGTACCGGTGCGCTCTTGGGGAATGAGCGCCTGGATGTCGAACTGCAGCTTCGCGAGTTCTTCGAGCTGGGTGTTGATCGTGCGCACTTCGTGCAGTTCGACGATGTGCAGCCGCTGCGCCGGCTGGCCGTTGCCGTTCTCTTCGGTCGGCTGATCGGTTACTTGCAGTTCGCCGCCCGTAGCCGATTCCTGCTCGGCGAGGAACTTGTCGAGCTCGGCGCGGGTGAAGAACCATTCCTCGCGGGCGCCCAAATAGACATGGAACACCGGCAGCCGGCCGTTTGCCGGGTCCTGGCGGAGCGCATGCCGCTTGAGGCTGATGCCGCGGCGCTCGAGCGCAACCAAAGCCTCTTCGAGCGTGGCCAGCGACTTGCACAGCCGGGTGAGTTCGGCGCCTTCAATACGGCGGCCATCGTTGGGCTCGAACACCCCTTCGCCCAAGCCGAGGTCGAGGAGCTGACCCTTCATCTCCTCTTCGGTTTGCACGTAGTAGGTGTCCTTCTTGTTCTTCACGCGGAACAGCGGCGGCTGAGCAACGTAGATGTGCCCCGCCAGCACGAGCTCGAACATCTGGCGGTAGAAGAAGGTAAGCAGCAGCGTGCGGATATGCGAGCCGTCGACATCGGCATCGGTCATGATCACGATCTTGCTGTACCGGCGCTTGCCCAGGTTCTGCTCCTCGCCAATGCCGGTGCCGATGGCCGAGATGATGCTCCGCACCTCTTCGTTGGCCAGCACCTTGTCTTCACGCGACTTGTAGGCGTTGATGATTTTGCCGCGGAGGGGAAGGATCGCCTGATACTCGCGGAGCCGGCCACCTTCGGCGCTGCCGCCGGCGGAGTCACCCTCCACCAGGTACAGTTCGCACTTGTCGACTTCCTTGCTCGTGCAGTCGCGCAGCTTGCCAGGCAAGCCGTGACCTGAGAGCGCGCCCTTGCGGTCGCGTACTAGCTCGCGGGCCTTACGCGCGCTCTCGCGCGCTTCGGCGGCCAACAAGCCCTTCGAGACGATCGCCTTTGCTGTCTTGGGGTTCTCTTCCAGATACTTGTTCAGGTAGTCGCCAACGGCAGAGTTGACCAGGCCTTCGACTTCGCCGTTGCCCAGCTTGGTCTTGGTTTGGCCTTCGAACTGCGGTTCCGGCACGCGGAGCGACAGAATGCAGGTCAGACCCTCGCGAAAGTCGTCGCCCGAGGGGATGAGGTCCTTGAAAAGGTTCTGCTTCTTGCCGTAGTTATTGAGCGAACGCGTGAGGGCGGCGCGGAACCCCGAAACGTGGGTGCCGCCTTCGGTCGTCGAGATGTTGTTGACGTACGACTGCAGGTTCTCCGAATACTCGCCGGAGTACTGTAGGGCCACCTCGATGCCAACGCCTTCGAACTCGCCCGAGTAGTAGAGGATGTCCGGATGGGCCGGCTCGGTAGCACGGTTCAAGTGCTCCACGAACTGCACGATGCCGCGTTCGTAGTGGAACGTTTCCGATTCGCCGGAACGCTCGTCCTTGAACACGATCTTGATGCCGCGGTTGAGGAACGCCAGTTCCTGCAAGCGGCGGTGCAGTGTGTTGTAAGAGAACTTGAGCTGGCCGAAGATCTCGTGGTCGGGCTTGAAGGTGGTCTTCGTGCCCCGCTTGGTCGTGGCGCCGATGCGGCGAACCTCGCCCGTGGGCACGCCGCGCACATAGCCTTGTTGGTGCAGGTGGCCGTCGCGGCTGACTTCGACATCGGCCCATTCGGAAAGGAAGTTCACCACGGTGACGCCCACGCCATGCAGACCGCCTGAGGTCTGATAGGCGCCCTTGCTGAATTTGCCGCCAAACTTGAGCACCGTCATCACGCCTTCGAGCGTGGAGACGCCCAGGTCGGGATGGACTTCAACCGGGATGCCGCGGCCGTCGTCTTCCACCGTCACCGAGCCATCAGTGTTGATGGTGACGCTGACGCTTTGGGCATAGTCGGCCATCGCCTCGTCGATCGAGTTGTCGACGACTTCATACACCAGGTGGTGCAAGCCACGCACCGTGGTGTCGCCGATGTACATGCTCGGCCGCTCGCGCACATGCTCGAGATCGCTCAGATGCTCGAGATCCTTCGCGCCGTAGTCTTCCGATCCGCGCGCAGACATGGGGCCTGCCGTGCCTTCGCCCGGCAGGTCTTTGGGTTGCGCATCGTCGGCGGGGGGTTCGGTCGTCATCGGCTGTTTGATTCCGGCGGAGAAACAGGTTGTTTGCAAGCCTTAGCTCGCCGCGAAGGTCGCGCGGCAAGCCCCAGGCGAATTCAGTGAATGGGGCCCAGGCGAAACTTCAGGTCGCGGATCTTCTGATCAGGCAAGCGACCCGTGATCGCGGCCAGCAACGACTGCTTTTGAAACGTGAGTTCTTGGAGCAACGTGGAGTTCTCGACGAACACTTCGAGCACGCCGCGCTTGACTAAGCCGGCCCGACTGCTGGCGGCCCACTGCGGCCCCACCGCTTCGCTCCAAGCCTGCGCGAAGTTGACCGCTGTCAGCTCGCGGGCGTAGCCACGGCGAGCCAACAGCTCCGAGAACACATCGTTGATTCGTTGCGGACCGTTGCGGGTCATCGCGGTTTCCAGGGGCCTAACGAACTCTCGAGCGCACGCAGCCGGTCGAACGAGCAGTTATTTCTCTCGTGCCAGCGGCATGATCACATAGGCATAGCCGTCGTCGGTCAGGCAGACCGCCGCGCTCTCGGCGTCCTTCAGTTCGAGCGTGAGCGTCTTGTCGTTGTCGAGCACCTTGAGAAAGTCATTCACATACCGCGGGTCGAGCGTGATGCCAATCTCCGGGCCTTCGTAGGCAATGGGCAACTCGATCCGCGATTGCCCGGCTTCGGCCGCGCGGCCGGTGAGCACCAGGCTGCCGGGACCAAAAGTGAAATCGACGCCGCGGCTCTCTTCGCTGGTCAAAATGGCCGCCTGCCGCACGGCCGCGTAGAACGGGCCGACATTGAGGCCGATCCGCTGTGCATCCGGCCGCACGGGCAGCACATCGCGCCAACGAGGAAAGCGTCCTTCGGCCAGCCGCGAATACACGGTGACGCGTTGGCAACGCACGAGCACGCTGTGCCCCGTCACGGCGATCTGCGCCGCGGCCTCGGCTTCGCTGCCAGCCACCGCGCCCAAAGCACGCTCGATCAACTGCATGGCCCGCGTCGGAACGATCGTGGCGTTGTCCGGCGTTTGATGACCGCCGACCGACTTCGCTGCGCCTTCCATCTTCGCCAAACGACGGCCATCGGTGCCGACGGAAATCGCCTTCTCCGCGCTGAGCTCCCAGAGCACGCCGCCCAACGCATAGCGGCTGCTCTCGTTGTCGGTGGCGAACACCGTGCGGCGAATCATCTCGCGCATCAACCGTGCAGGCAGCTCATGAAACTTCTCTTCGCGAAAGCCGGCGACCGCGGGGAACTCTTCCGGGTTCTCCGCTTGCAACTTGAACTCGCTGCGATCGCCTCGCACGAGCGTCTCGCGGGCATCGGTTTCGATGCGGAGCCGCTCGTCGCTGCTCTCACGCAAGATCGAGCCGAAGCGACCGACGGGCAACACGGCGGTGCCGGGGGTGGTCACTTCCACGCCGGGCACTTCGATCCGCACGCCGACTTCGAGATCGGTGGCCATCAACGTCACGGTCTCCGCCGTGGCCTCGATCTTGACGTTCTGCAAGATCGGCTTGGGGCTGCGCGCCGGCGCGACCGAGGCGGCTGTCTGAAAGGCGGCCAGGAACTTTTCTCGTTCGCAAGTGAGCTTCATGAATCAACCCAGCAAGGCCTTCGTGAGCGGCTCCTTGAGCAACGCTCCTCTGGCGACATTGTTTCTCTTTAGTTTTTAGTAGCAGTAGTAGAGAAGCGGCGTTTGAGCGGCAGCACGCATGTCGACAGCGTTCCAACGCATGACGAGGTCCGTAGTTGCGTTCGCAGTACGACCAAAAAACGCCGTGGAAATCCTGTCGCGCGGCTGTCGATGCGTTGTTGTTCGTTCGGCCATCGCTGTCGACGGCTCATGCTTCCTCTCGGTCGACCAGCGCCCCTGTTCATGGAGTTCAGCAAGCGTCGACAATCCATTGACATCTCTTCCCCAACGAGCGATTCGCGTTCGCAACTCCGCACGAAGGCGATCGTCTTAGCCCATATCCAACGCACCGAGCAGCTCACCTACCGTGCGACGCACGTTGGGATCCGACTCGAGCAACTCCTCGATCCGGCGATACGCGTGCAGCATCGTCGTGTGGTCGCGATCTCCGAAGAACTGACCGATCTGCTCCAAGCTCGAATTGGTCAGCTTGCGCGCGAGATACACCGCGATGCCGCGGGCGACGACCACCGTTTGTCTCCGCGATGCGCCCTTGAGCTCCGCCAGTTTGAGCCCATGATGCCGGCTCGCCAGGTTGGCGATGTCTCGCAGCGTGTGGCCGCCGGCTGAGGCGCGCTCGCGCGTCAGCTTGCGCACCGCCACGAGATCGATCGGCTTGCCGCGCTCGCGCGCCGCCGCATGCAGATCGCCCAAGGCCGACATCAACCGCGGCGCCGTGACGGGCAACCCGGCCGCGAGCGCTCGCGCTGCACGACGCGAGATCTCGATGCGCCGCGCGGCCGCGAGCTGCACGACCAGCTCGAACCGCGCCTCGGGGCCAGGCGCCGCCACCGGCACGACCAAGCCTTCACACAAGCGTCCCCGCAGCGCCGGCACGAGCTTCGCCATGTCGGTCGGGGATTGGCGTGTCGCCACCACCACGCGGCCTGCGCGGTTGCGCAGGGCGTCGAGCGTGTGCAGCAACTCGCCTTGAGCCGACGGCTTGCTGGCCAGCGTATCCATGCCGTCGACGATCAGCAGATCGAGCTGTCGATACTTGGCCCGCAACTCGGCGGTAGTCTTGCGTGCGACCGCATCGTTCACGTCGCGTGCAAACTCAGAGCCGGTGACATAGGCGGCGCGGCGTTCGGGAAAGTAGCGCTGCGAACCGGCGGCTAGCCCCATGGCTAAATGCGTTTTGCCAACGCCAGACGGGCCATAGAACACGAGCGGTGGATCGACCTGCGTCGCGGCCTCGAAGAAACCGGTGACCGCAGTGGCGGCCAGATAGTTTTCGGGGCCCGCCAAAAAGGGGGCCTCGCGATAGGTCGGCGTGTCGTCGCCGCGACCATTGCCCGACGATTGGGCCAAGGGCAGCGGAATACTGACGACTCGATTGTCCACGGACATCCGTCCCGACCGACCTGCCCTCTCGGAGGGCTCTATAGCGCAAAGAAATTCAGGCCCGGATTATAGCGGTTATGGTGACCTGTTGCGAGAGTGGCAGCGTGCTCGACGGTCGCATTTCGCCGTTGAAAACGCGGGCCGCAATCCTTTGCCAAGCTGCAGTTTAGGAAATCAGTGGCCAGGGCTCGTTAGGGGGAATCCGGCCAGGCGAGCTCGACCACCACGGGATCGTGATCCGAGGCGGCCGGCTCCGCGATCTTGCGAGCCGAAACGGGTTGCCAACCATCGCGCTGCCGGACGAGAACGTAGTCGATCGTTTGCTCGTCTTCGAGCGGGTTCCGCCATTCCTTGAGCAGAGTCTGCATGGGCGCAGAGGCTGGGCGAGCATTGAGATCGCCGGCCAGGATCACCCGGCCATCGACGTTGCCAAGGAGTTCAGCGAGCTTCGTCACCTGGGCCAGCCGATTAGTTTCCGACAGGTGGCAAAGGTGCGTTGAAACGAACATCGAAGTTCTCCCATCCGGGGCCTCGAACT
>JAESFN010001088.1_pt1 | contig 14869 bp, 8 predicted proteins | sample 9269411 | NCBI WGS metagenome assembly JAESFN01 (sample SAMN14505399, study PRJNA617100) | algae metagenome | isolation source: Iphinoe sp. HA4291-MV1 and co-occurring heterotrophs from trail next to... | place: USA: Maunawili Falls, Hawaii | collected 2009-07-25
CGAACCACCGCGATGGAACGAGAATTCATCCGGAACAGATCTCGATATCCCACACCTGGCCAGGAAAGGTCACCGCCTCATGGGACGGCACGCACGCGAACCCAAAGGCTTCACGCTGGTCGAACTGCTGGTCGTGATTGCCATCATCGGTATCCTTATCGCCCTGTTGCTGCCCGCGGTGCAGGCGGCGCGCGAAGCGGCCCGCCGCACGCAGTGCGTCAACAATCTCAAACAGTGGGGCTTGGCGATCCTGCTCTACGACCACACCTACAAAGCCCTCTGCCACGGCACGATTCGCGGCCCGCAGGCAGCGAGCTTTCAAGGCACCGGCGTCGCAGGCAAGACGGGCGAGTTCCGCCGGCAGACCTTTGTCGGCAGCCTGTGGCAGTTCTTCGAGGCCCGTCCGCTCGCCGACCTCTACGACTACAACTACTCGTTCTTCGCTCCAAACAACAAGGCGGTGGTCATGGTGCAGATGCCCATGTACTTCTGCCCCGACGATCGCAAGGGGTTTTGGAAGGGGGACATCTATCACCGTTCGCGCGGCAACTACGTGGTCAACTGGGGCAACGGCTCCTATTGGCAGACCGAGCCCACCTTCGCGGGCGCTCCGTTCGGCGCCAATCGCCAGCGGACCATGAGCGAAGTGACCGATGGGCTCTCGAATACGATGTTCATGTCCGAAGTGCTCCAGCCGGTGGAAGACGAGCACTTCGATTTTCGGGCCGACTTCTTCAACGATGACTTGGTCTGTTCTCAGTACATGACCTTTAACACGCCGAACACAGGCGTCGACTCGACGCAGTGTGTGGATCGCGAGCAGCCTGGGCCCTGCTTCGCCAACTTCCGCCCGGCGGTGGCCCCCCGCAGCCGGCACCCGGGAGGCGTCAACTCCGTCTTCGGCGACGGCGCGGTCCGCTTCCTGCCCGACAACATCGACCTCACAGTGTGGCAAGGCCTGGGGTCGAGCGAGGGAGCGGAGCCGATTTCGCCTCCTTAGACGCTCGGCTATGGCAAATGGGGATACGGCAGCAGATGCTGATGGTTGGTAGGAGGGATTGCACGTGACGATGAAGTCCGGCGTTTGGCTCGCCGTAGTCTTGATGAGCTTGTTTTGCGCCGGCTGCGGCGGCAGCGGCGGGTTGGTGGAAGTTCACGGCCGCATTAGCGTCGACGGCAAAGCCGTTGATGAGGGGACGGTCGACTTCCTGCCTGCCGACGGGAAAGGGCCGACCGCGGCCGCGGTGATCGCCGCCGGCGAATACAAGGTCCGGCTCACGCCGGGGGCCAAGAATGTCGAAATCCGCGGCTACAAGAAGGTGGGCGAGAAGCGTTATCAGGCAGGTAACCCCATGAGCCCCATGGTGCCCGTGCTCGAAGACGTGATTCCCAAGAAGTATCAGCAGCGCGGCGCAATTCAATGCGACATTGCTCCGGCGACCGCCGAGCAGAACTTCGAGCTGGCCGCGAAGAAGTGAGCCGAGTTCTCTTGCGACAAGAGCGTGTGACTAGGAGCGTAATGGAATCGACGGTCGATACTCCGATTGCCCGGCATGGTTGGGCATTGGTGCGAACCGCGCTGGCAGCAGGCGTGGTGGTCGCTTGGGCGAGCGTGGCGTTGGCGGACGATTCGTTCTCCGCGGTCCGCGCGATTCTGGAAGCCAAATGTTTGCGGTGCCACCAGGGAGACGAGCCAAAGGGGGGCTTGTCGCTCGAGAGCGGTGATCTGGCATTGGCCGGCGGCGACAGCGGCCCGGCCTTCGAAGTAGGCAATCCCGAAGAGAGCGTGCTCCTCGAACTGATCTCCGGTGACGCGCCACAAATGCCGGCCCAAGCTGATCCACTTACGCCAGCCGAAGTCGCGGCGGTGAAAGCCTGGATTGCCGCCGGCGCGAAATGGCCTGAAGGCGTGCGGCTGACGCCGCGGGAAATGAAAGTCGAAACCTGGTGGTCGCTCGCACCGCTGGGGAGTCATTCCCCGCCGCAAGTTGATTCGCCTTGGGTCCGCACGCCCATCGACGCCTTCGTGCTGGACCGCCTGAACCAGGCAGGCATGAATCCTTCGCCAGAGGCTGACCGCCGCACGTTGATTCGCCGCCTGACCTACAACCTGCATGGCCTGCCGCCAACGCCTGCCGAGGTTGCTGAGTTTCTCGCTGACGCATCGCCCGGCGCCTATGAGCGGCTCGTCGACCGTTTGCTGGCCTCTCCGCGCTACGGCGAGCGGTGGGGGCGTCATTGGCTCGATGTCGTCCACTTTGGCGAGTCGCACGGCTACGACAAAGACAAGCCGCGGCCGCATGCCTGGCCGTACCGAGACTACGTGATCCGCGCGCTCAACGCCGACAAGCCCTACGGCCGCTTCATCGCCGAGCAGCTCGCCGGCGACGTGCTCGAGCCGAAGAATCCAGACGGCGTTGTCGCCACCGGCTTCATCGCCGCGGGGCCGTGGGACTTCGTGGGTCACGTCGAACTGCGGGAAGGGACCAAGGACAAGGAGATCACGCGCTCGAACGATCGCGACGACATGGTGACGACCACCGCGTCAACCTTCTTGAGCCTGACCGTTCATTGTGCCCGCTGCCACGATCACAAGTTCGATCCGATTCCGCAGCAAGACTACTACCGGATGCAGGCGGTCTTCGCCGGCGTCGATCGGGCAGACCGCAACTACGACGCCGATCCGGCGGTGCATGCGCAGCGGTCGGAGCTGACCGAGAAACGCCGTGCCCTCGAGGCGGAGCGGGCCGCGCTGGTCGAAGAGCGCAGCCGCATCGCCGATTCAACAACCGAGGACCTCAAGGCCGTGATCGCGCGGCTCGAGGCCGATCTGGTTGCCAGCGACGCCGACACCGACAAGAGCCCGAGCAACGGCTATCACTCGGCGATCGAAGCGACGCCTGATGTGGCAAAGTGGCTCGAGATCGATTTGGGGCGCGACGTGGCCCTCGAGCAAGTGCGGCTCGTGCCGGCTCGGCCGACGGACTTCCCTGACACGCCAGGCTTCGGCTTTCCCCGCCAGTACCAGGTCGCCGTGCAGGCCGATGGCGGCCCGTGGCGAACCGTGGTTGATCGAACGAACGAAGACCAGCCGAACCCAGGTGATCAGCCGGTCGATGTTTCGCTCGACGGGGCGTCGGTGCGCGTGGTCCGTGTGACGGCGACGCGGTTGTGGGAGCGGACTGCGGACTATGTGTTCGCGCTCGGTGAGCTACAAGCTTTGTCAGGCGACAATCGCGTGGCGCCGGTTGCCGAGGCTCGGTCGCTCGATTCCATCGAAGAAGGACGTTGGGCGAAGCAGTTTGCATTTGACGGGTTCGACAGCCGCAAGCGTTTGCCGACTGCTGTTCCAGTTGCGAAGCGCGATGCGCTTGTCGAGGAGTTGCGTACGCGCAAGCAGGAACTCGAACAGCGGATCGACGCCGCGGTAGGCGAGCCGGCATCAGCCAAGTTGGCGGAGCTGGGGGGCCGGCTCGAGGAGTTGCAGCGTCGCTGGCAGACGCTTCCGACGCCCCAGCAGGTGTATGCCGCGTCGAGCGGTTTCAAACCCGAGGCAAACTTCACCGCGCCTCAGCAGCCGCGGCCAATCCACTTGTTGCTCCGCGGCAGTGTGGAAACGCCGGGACCGCTGGTGGGGCCGGGCGCTTTGCAGTGCGTAAGCGGCGTCGACGTCGAATTTCCCGCGATCGACTCGGCCGATGAAGCGGCGCGCCGCGCGGCGCTCGCGCGGTGGATCACCGATCCACAGAACCCGCTTACCTGGCGCTCGATCGTCAACCGCACTTGGCACTACCACTTCGATCGCGGCCTGGTCGACTCGCCGAACGATTTCGGCCGCATGGGCAGCCGCCCCAGCCACCCCGAGCTGCTCGACTGGTTGTCGCACTGGTTTCTGGAGAACGGCCAGTCGCTCAAGGCGTTGCACCGGCTGATCGTGACGAGCGCCGTGTATCGCCAGTCGTCCGCCGAGAACGCCGACTATGCCAAGCTCGACGGCGAGAATCAGCTTCTCTGGCGGATGAACCGGCGCCGGCTCGAGGCCGAGTGCGTGCGCGATGCGGCGCTCTACGTGTCCGGTAGTCTCGACCTGGCGATGGGCGGCCCCTCGGTTCAGCAGTTCGCCTTTAAGGACGATCATTCGCCGGTCTACGACTACGAGCGATTCAACGTCGACTCGCCGGATAGCCGGCGGCGGAGCGTCTATCGCTTCCTGGTTCGCAGCGTGCCCGACCCGCTGATGGAGCGGCTCGATTGCCCCGACCCGTCGTTCTCGACGCCGAAGCGCAACACGACGCTGACCGCGATTCAGGCGCTGGCCACGCTCAATAACAAGTTCTTCGTCCGGCAGGCCGAGCGGCTAGCCGAATTCGCCGCCGGCCAGGCCGAAGGCATCCGCGAGCAAACGGCCATCGCCTTTGAAGCCGCGCTCTCGCGTCCGCCGGAACCGGCCGAGCTCGACACGCTCACGGCCCATGCCCAACACCACGGCCTGCCGAACACTTGCCGAGTAATTTTGAACTGCAACGAGTTCATGTTTGTGGATTGATAGCGCCCGTTGCTCGTAGGTTATGCTTCAGCATAACGACGCCGCGCGCCGCCCAGTTATGCTGAAGCATAACCTACTTGGTTCATTGCATGCCGCACTCCTGCTCTAGTCGCGAACGTCCGTTCCTGCCTGAAAACCTTCCCGGCGTATCACGCCGCGAGTTCCTTTGGCGGTACGGCGGAGGGTTGGGCGGCATTGCGCTGGCGCATTTGCTCGCCCAACAGGGCGCGCTGGCCGATTCGCCGGCGAAGCCGAACACTGACCTGAATGGCGGCCTGCATCATCGCGCCAAAGCTACCCGCGTGGTGCAGCTCTTCATGTCGGGCGCGGCGAGTCAGTGCGATCTGTTCGACTACAAGCCAGAGTTGATCAAGCGTCACGGCCAGCCCTTTGATCCTGGCGAGAAGGTCGAGCTGTTTCAGAGCGAGCCTGGCGCCTGCATGAAGAGCCCCTGGGGCTGGAAGCAGTACGGCGAGTGCGGCCGCTGGATGAGCGATCTCGTGCCGGAGCTGGCTCAGCATGTCGATCGCATGGCGTTCATCCCGTCGATGGTCGCCAAGTCGAACGTGCATGGCCCGGCCACGTTCATGCAGAACACCGGCTTCATTCTGCCTGGCTTTCCCTGCATGGGCGCTTGGGTGAACTACGCCCTGGGGAGCATGAACGACTCGCTGCCGGCGTTTGTGGTGCTGCCTGATGCACGAGGCTTTGCGCCCAACGGCCCAGCTAACTGGACGGCCGGCTTTCTACCGGCGGCCAACCAGGGAACCATGATTCGGCCCAGCGCGCCGCGGCCGATCGCCGATCTCTTCCCGCCGGAAACGGCCAAGTTCATCACGCCGGCCAGCGAACAGGCAGGGCTTGAAGCGCTCGCGGCCCTCAATCGCCGGCATGGCGAATCCCGCCCGGGAGATTCGCGTCTCGAAGCGCGGATCGCCTCGTTCGAACTGGCCGCGCGGTTGCAGCTCAGCGCGCCGGAAGTGCTCGACATCTCTGGCGAGACCGAGGCCACGCACAAAATGTATGGCCTGGACGATGAGGTTACGGCCGACTTCGGCCGCAACTGCTTGATCGCCCGCCGGCTGCTCGAGCGCGGCGTGCGGTTTGTGCAATTATGGAATGGAGCCGACAACGGCTTTCCCCGCCGCAATTGGGATTCGCACGAAGACCTGCCGCGCGACCATGCCATCTTGGGGCGCAGTCTCGATCGCCCGGCAGCGGCGCTGCTGGCCGATCTCGCCCGCACGGGGCTGCTCGAGGAGACGCTCGTGATTTGGACGACCGAGTTTGGCCGCATGCCCTGCAGCCAAGGAGGCAAGGGTCGCGACCATAACCCGTTCACGTTCACCACCTGGCTCGCCGGCGGCGGCATCCGCGGCGGCACGACGTATGGCGCGAGCGACGAATGGTCGTACAAGGCGGTCGACAAGCCGACCTACTGCTACGATGTCCACGCCACGGCGCTGCATCTACTCGGCATCGACCACACCAAACTCACCTACCGCCACAACGGCATCGACCGCCGCTTGACGGACGTGCATGGGGAGGTGATTCGGGAGATCGTGGTTTAGGAGCGCAGCCCAATGAAGCGTTGGCCGACTTGTGGCATGGCATTGAGTTGGTGCAGGCGTGCCACGGCGGATCGCATTCTTAGCCCCGGAGGGGCGCCGCGAAAATAGCCCAGGGCCAGCGAAGCGCAGCCCTGGGACGTCGGGCAAGAAAAACTCGTGAGCCCCGGAGGGGCGACAGAACGAACCTCCTATTCCCACATATATCGCTCATCCAACTCTATTCCGTGTCGCTCGAGCAGCACGCGGAACTCGTCCTGGAAGGACCGCGCACGATGATGTTCTTCCTGTCGCTCGATGTAGCGGCGCACGTCATCAACGTTTGATTGGCTAACGGAGAAGACGCCGTATCCGCCCTGCCAGGCGAACTGGCTCAGATCTGGATACGTTTGGCGAATCCACTTCGAAGAGTTCGCCTTGAGATCGCGAATCAGCTCCGCCGGCGACAGGTCGCGTGAGAGTCCAATAAGCAAGTGAACGTGATCAGACGTTCCGCCGACGGCCAGAGGCGAACAAGCGCGCGCTCGAGCTATACCGCCAAGATAGGGATGCAGCCGCTCGGCAATTGGACCGACAAGGAGCCGTGCTCGCTCCTTGACACTAAAAACGATATGTAGGTTGATGCTTGCGAAGCTATGAGGCACGGGCATTCTCGCGATAGGTGATGACGTTGCGTGCCATCGATTCTATCGTTCTGCCGCCCCTCTGGGGCTTCCAACCTTACAGTGGCGGTCATTGACCCAGGGCCACGCTGCGCTCGCCCTGGGCTATTTTCGAGTCGCCCCTCCGGGGCTGCAAAACACGATGTCGCGATACCTTCGCCCTGGCGAATCCGACTGGCGCCGGAAACAGATTCGGACGGAAATCGCTGGAGCGACCCTTCGAATTCGCTCGCCTACTTCTGCTTCGTCGGCCGGGCCGCCAACTTGCCGCCTTCCAACTCCTTCTGCCAACGCAGTGTCGCTTGGCGGCGCTTCGCGGCGGTCAGTTCCGGTTGGTAGCCGTAGGTAGCGCGGGTGTGCTTGCGCACGTTCCAGAATGCGACCACACGCACCGCGAGGTCAGCGTGATCAAGGTCGGCCGCGAGTTGCCGGTTCAACCCGCTGGCGAGTTCCTTCTGCGTTGTTCCGCAAAGCAGCCGGTGCAACTCGTCGGCGGTCGACATCGAGTATTTCTGGCGAAGGGCGACTCGCACCTGATCGCTCCCTTCCTGGCCGCTAGCGATGCCGGCCTGGAGCAGTTCGATGGCGGTGCTCCAGAAGGGTCGCTCGGACGGATTGTTGAGCACCGCGGCGGCGGGCGCGAACTCGTCGATCGCGGCTAGGGCTTCGATCGCCGCGTAGCGCGTCTCTCGCTGCTTGCTCGTCGCGAGCGCTCGCAGGCCGGCCGACGAGGTCTCTCCGGCCACGAGCTTCTTCTTGAGCTCGGCCGCGGCGCGGGTTTCGGCCGCGCCGGGAGGCGAAGCCAACACCCAGGCAGGCGTCGCGGAGTTGTTGGCGACCGTCATGTGTCCGTCAGGCAGCACGCGCACCAAGGCGGGTGCAGTCACCGTCTGCGTCGCCCCGTGTGAGGCAACCGACAGGCTGCCTTCAGCCAGGTGGAACTCCGCTCCATGGACCAACTCCGCCGGCGACTCGCGATTCTCATCCGCCAAGCAGGCCGGATCGATCGCCAGCGTCGCCTTGCCGGGCGAAGACAGCGAAACATCGAGTTGGCCAATCTGCACGAGCACTGGCTGCGTGGTCGCTTCGGAGAACTGCAGCACGGCGCGGCCTTGCTCGAGCTTCAGGGCCGGAGGGCCCATGGCAGGAGGGGCCGAGAGCGAAGCTCGCGCGCCGCCAATGAGTTCGATGCGCAGTCCGCGGCCAAATTCGAGCTGGGGCCGTTCGAGCGGCCAGCTTGCCAGGCGATTGCCGGCGGCCAGCGTCTCGCCCGACGAAAGGGCATGCCAGAGACCGTCGGCCGGATCGAGCCGCCACAGCGAGGCGGAGGCGCTAGCCAAGGTCGCAGGCGAGAACGATGCCTGCACAACTCCTGTCGAGGGCATGGCGGCGGCGTCGGCATTGGCCGGCGACGAGGGACCGGCGAGAGTCGAACCGCTCGCTTGCGAGGCGGAACCGTGGTGAGCCGCGGCCGCGATTTCTGCAGGCGCAGCAGCACCGGGCGAGGTTGCTAGGTCGGTTTCGGGATCGGGCGCACGCGGCGCCGTGTCGCTGGCGAGGGAGGGCGAGGCCGAGCCTGGCCACGCGAGCGACGGCGCTGTTTCGATCGGGGCAGGTTCGAGCGGCGCTGGCTCGGTCGGCATTTCCGTAGCAGCAGGCGCGGCGGAGGCTGCGATGGTTTCAGCCGAGCCGACCGTCGGCGCCGGCGACCAACCGTTGTCCGCTGACTCAGGCGACCAGCTATTGCTTTCGGTCCCCGCAACCGCTGGCATGGGCTCGGCAGCCGGAGTTGGTTCAGTGCCGGTCGCCGGTTCGGCGACCGCAGGTGCAGCCGCAACGGTGGGCGTCTCTGAACTGCTTGCCTCGCTTGCGGTCGCAGCGGGCTCCGCTGCAAAGGGATCGACGGCAGTTTGCGGGGTCGGCGTTGTTGCGACTTCTACCAGAGGTTGCGCAAGCGTCGGCGTGCCTTCGATCCGAGGCGTAGTAGGTTCAGTCGTCGAAGCATCGACGGGCGCTTGCGCCATGGTCGGCTCCGTTGCCGGAAGTTCGGCCGGCGTGGGCTCTTCGATCGCCGGCGGTTGTTCCGCCGGGGCGGTTCCGGCAATGTCTTGAGAGAGCGGCCACGGATTGGAATACTCACCCGCTTGCGCAGGAGCGGCCCCAACGGGCGATTGAACTTCGTTCGCCGCGACCGTCGGCTCTTCAGCCGGCAAGGGCGATGCCGTTTCGTCTGCAGGCGGCGCTACCGTGTCACGCTGAGCAATGAACTGTCGTTCGGCCCATGTTTTCGCGAGCTTGATCGACTCCGGCGACCACCACCATAGGCCTGCGCCAACGGCGGAAATTCCGGCCAGCACCAACCAGCCGGGCATGCGGCGCTTGGTGCGCAGATACTCCGGCAGATCGCCGGTCGACACCCGACCGACTTCGAAGTCGTGCGCCTCGGCCTTCGTCTCGCGCGACTTGCGGGGCAGATTGGGCAGCGTCGCGCCGCCGAGTTCGTAAATTCGTCGTCGGCACGACGGCTCGACCTCGGCCGGCGAGCCGAGCACGAGCGTCAGCACCTGATGGCAGGCCGACACCTCGGCGAGGTGGACATCAGACTCTAGGCACACGCGCTCGACATCGGCCACGTGCTCAGGCGAGAGTGTGTTGTCGAGATACTCGGCCACCGTATTCGGATCGAGGCCGCCGCCTCCGCCGAGCGTCTCGGGCGCGCTGAGCCGCAGCTTGCGCAACACCTCGCGCCGCCGCTCGAGCAATTCTCCGGCGAACTCACTGCTCTCCAGCTTGCGGGCAAGGTCGGCCGCATCCTCCGGATCGAGAATGTCGTCGACGTAGGCGAGCAGGGTCCGCAGAGTGAGCCGCATGGAAGTCGTCCGTGACTTGAAGATCCGAGAACAAATGCGCGACCCACGAGCAGGATCGGCCGTCGCAGGAATAGTGACGCTGCGCAGCGAGTTTCGTGCAGCGTGCGCGAAGTTTTTTTCCGCTGCCGGATTCGCGGTTTCGCAAAGCCCGCAGAGCGCGCGGCTTACTCGGTGGTGGCGCTCTCGGCCGCTTTGGCAGGCTCGGCGAACGCGGTTAATGCCAGGAGCGACGCAAGCAAGCAGAACGAGGCAACCAGCCCCGGGTGCAGCAGGTCACCGCGGCGGAATGCCTCGGGCGACCACTCGCCGGCGTTTTCCCAGCCTGTGGCCGTGCGGCGCCAGGAGACCTCGACCGGCGTTGTCGGCGGCTGCGCAATCGGTGCCCCAACCCGAACGGACATCCATCCGGCCAGGGCAAGCAAGACGACAAGCAGCCAAACGGTCTTCAAGACGGCGAGCCCAATGAGAAGGCCTGGCCCCGGATGGGGGCACGCAGGCGGTTAGCAGGCGGCGTTTGCCAACCCTCTCGCAAATCGCGGAGCTTGCCGTTTAGGGAGATCCCGGAAGGCAGGGCAACTCGTTGCCGTTCAACCAGTTCCGGTGCGTCGCCCGCGACTGCCCGCCGGGAAATGTGGCAAAACGGCCACGCGGTGGCGCCAGACGTGTCGCCAGTTCGCAACATTGCGGCGAGAGGCCGACAGTCGGCCGCTTCTGATTTTGCCCGGCACCCGGTTGTGGCCTAGGTTTGTCTGCGGGGCCAAGCGTCTGTCGCTTTATTTGCACAGACCTCGCCAGCGGCCGTGGCGCTGCCGACGACGCCTGTTCGAGCCCCTCTGGCAAACGGTCTTCACCGCCCGACTCTAAGGATTCCTGCCGTGCCGACGACCACCCCCGAGACGGACCTGAAACGCATCCTGGCCGGGGCGCAGTTGCCGGCGCTGCCGCAAAGCGCCATTCGGCTGCTCGAGCTTTCGCAGGACCCCAACAATGGTCCGGCAGAATTCGCGCTGCCGATCGAGTCGGATCCAGGTCTTACGGGGCAGGTGCTGCGGTTCGTCAACTCGTCGTACTTCGGCTTCTCACGCGAGATCTCGAGCGTGAAGCTGGCGATCACGCTCGTGGGCATTCGCACGATCAAGAACTTCGCGCTTTGGAGCGCGGTGTTCAGCTTGATGCCGAACCCCCAGTGCGGTCCGTTTGACCTCAAGAAGCTCTGGCAAGACTCGCTGCGTCGCGGCCTGTTCGCCCGCGCGTTCGGCAAGCTGCTTGGGCTCAAGGACGCGGAAGAGGCTTTCGCCGCGGCCTTGTTGCAAGACATGGCCGTGCCGCTGCTCGCCAAGGAGTTGGCCAAGGACTATCTGGCTCTGCTCGACCAGCGCGACAACGGCCGCGTGCGGCTCTCGACGCTCGAGCGCGATCGCTTCGGTTGGACGCACGCTCAGGCGGCCGCCGAGATCGCGCGGAGCTGGAATCTGCCGGCCGAGTTCGCCGACCTGGTCGAGCAGCACTGCTCGATCGACGAGCTGATGGCCAATCCCGATCCTCGCCCCGAGGTGGTGGCGATCGCGATGTCGGCCCTGCTGCCGGCCGCCAGCGACGACACGTGGGTTGAATGCCCACTGTTTGAGCAGGCCTATCAACACTTCCGTCGCCCCGACAGCCCGTCGATTCCCGAGTTCTTGGCTCGCATCGATCAGGAGTTCGTTGAGTTCGCTCCGGTGCTCAAGTTGAGCGCCCCGGCGAAGTCGCTGGTCGAGTCGTACAACGAAGTGGCCGTGGCCGCCAGCTAAGTCGTTTCGCGACGCCGAGCCAGTACCTGTTCCGGCGTGGCAGTCCCGGTCGTGCCGAGTTGCTGCACGGTGATCGAGGCCACCAAGTTGGCCACATCGGCCGCTTCGACTTCGCTTGCGCCGGCCAAGAGGGCCGAGAGAAAGCCGCTCGAGGCTGCGTCGCCTGCGCCCACGATGTCGATCGGGCCCGACACCGGGTAGCCCGCCGCGAGCTCGGGCTCTTTGCCGGGCAGCGCGACGAGCATGCCGCGTTCGCCCAGCGTACAGACGACGGTGAGGCCGGTGGCTGAGGCTCGCTCTGCGGCCACTCGGCGAATGGTGTCTAAGGCGTCGGTCGCCGCCACGCCGGCCGTGGCCAGGCACTCGCTCTGGTTCGTTTTCACGATGCCGCAGGTGAAGCGGGCGATATGCGCCCTGCTGTCGATGAACAGCGGCTTGGGCGAGTTGCGCCAAAGCTTGGCCAGCAACTCGCGCGTCTCCGTGCCGACGACGCCGCATTCGTCGACCAACTGGTCGACTACGATCAGGCCATCGACTTCTTCCCAAACGCGGCGCAGGCATTCGGCGACGCGCCAGCGCGTGTCGGCGGAAAGGGGCGTGCGAGTGCGCACGTCGAGCCGACTGAGTTCCGTCGCGGGGCCGGTGGCCGAGCTGCGCATCGGCTTGGTGTAGGTCGGCGTCAGACGCTCGGGGTCCTTGAGCACATACTGCGTGTCGACGCCCAGTCGTTCGAGCGCCCGGCGGAGATCGTAGGCATGCCCGTCGTCGCCCACCACGGACAAAGGCACGAGACGCCCGACGCCGAGCGCGGTGAGGTTGTTGGCCACGGTGCCCAGTGCGCCGGGGCTATTGCGGACGCCGGTGACCTGATAGGCGGTGAGCCCTGTTTCCACCGACGGCTCGTCGCGCTCCGCATCGATCTCGAGATAGCGATCCAAGAACAGGTCGCCGAGCAGCCCGATCTTCAAGCGCGGATAGGCGGATAGCAGCGACGCAAGCTTGTCGGACGAGATCATGAGTTGGGCGACGGTGGGAACGCGGAAAGTGCTAGCCGTGACGGCCGGAAACCCACCATCGTAACTCGCAGCCGCAACAAGGAAACCCGAGCGAAGCGAGGAGCAGTTTTTGGCGAGCGGGGGACGACAGTCCCCCGAGTCCCACGCGACAGACTTCGTGACCAAGCTCGTTATTCTGTGTAGTTTCCCCAGTTGTTCGGCTGACAAATCCCGGCAGAATTTTTTCCGTCCCCTGATTGAAATCTGCTTTGGGCGGCGATATGGTGAGGCTGGCTGCACGACTGCGGATATCCTGCCCCGATCCGTGTGCAGTTCACATCTTGGCCGCTTCGGCTCCTGCCCCGCCGAAGCGGCCTTTTTCTTTGGTCCTGCCGAGTCGCGGCCCTATCGCAGGAAAAGCTGGTAGACCGGGTTCTCGGTTTCGTCTACCAGCGGATAGGCCAGCGTTTCCAAAAATTCTTGAAACGCCTGCCGGTCGGCGCTTGGCACCTGCATCCCCACGAGGATTCGGCCATAGTCGGCGCCTTGGTTGCGATAGTGGAACAAGCTGATGTTCCAGTTGGGGTGCATGCTCGAGAGAAACCGCATGAGCGCCCCTGGCCGCTCCGGAAACTCGAAGCGGAACAGCCGCTCGTCGGCCGCGCACGGACTGCGGCCCCCCACCATGTAGCGCACGTGCTCTTTTGAAAGCTCATCGGCCACGAGATTGATCGCCGCGAAGCCGTGGTCGGCAAAGGTCTCGAGCAGCGTATCGGCTTCCGCGCGGTCGTGGATCGCCAGTCCCACGAAGACATGTGCCTGTGCGGTGTCCGACATTCGGTAGCTGAACTCGGTGACGTTGCGCCGCCCCATCACTTCGCAGAGCCGCCGGAAGCTGCCGCGCTCTTCGGGAATTGTGATCGCGAATAGTGCCTCGCGTTCGTCGCCCACCTCGGCCCGTTCGGCCACGAAGCGCAGGCGGTCGAAGTTCATGTTCGCGCCGCTGGCGATCGCCACCAGTGAGGCGCCGTGCAGGCCATGCGTCGCTGCGTAAGCCTTGAGCCCGGCCACGCTCATCGCGCCCGCCGGTTCGAGAATGCTGCGGGTATCCTCGAAGACGTCCTTGATCGCGGCGCTCACGGCGTCTGCGTCGACCAGCACGAAATCATCGACCAGTTGCCGCACCAGTTCGAACGTGCGCTCGCCGACCAACTTCACGGCCGTGCCGTCGGAGAAGAGCCCCACGTCGTGGAGCGTGACTCGTGCCCCCGCTTGCACCGAGCGCAGCATGGCGTCGGAGTCGCTCATCTGCACGCCGATAATCTTGATTTCGGGCCGCACTGCCTTCAGGTAGGCCGCCACGCCCGCAATCAATCCGCCGCCGCCGATGGGAGCGAACACGGCTTCGAGCGGCTGGCCGTGCTGCCGCAAGATCTCCATGCCGACCGTTCCTTGCCCCGCGATCACGTCGGGATCGTCGAACGGATGGACAAAGGTGTGGCCACGCTGCTTACCCAACTCATGGGCATGGCCAAAAGCATCGGAGTAGCTGTCGCCGTGGAGCACGACTTCGCCGCCCAATGCCCGCACGGCGTCGCTCTTGAGCGTCGGCGTAGTAACCGGCATTACAACGACGGCGCGGCAGCCGAGTTTCTTGGCCGCGAGCGCCACGCCTTGGGCATGGTTGCCGGCCGAGGCACAGATCACGCCGCGCACAAGCTGATCGGCCGAGAGCCGAGCCATCTTGTTGTAGGCGCCGCGGAGCTTGAAGCTGAAGACCGGTTGCTCGTCCTCGCGCTTCAGCCAGACCTGATTGCCAAGACGAGACGAAAGCTTGGGCGCCAACTCGAGCGGCGACTCGATCGCCACGTCGTAAACGCGTGCGGTAAGAATTCGCTGCAGATAGTCCATTAGAAGCGGTTGCATGGAATAGTTTAGCACCGAACACGAGCGGCCGCTGGCGCGGGGAGCGCAGGAGAACTCGGGGGACTCTCTTCCCCCGCTCACCCAAGAGCGAATTCGGTGAGCGGGGGACGAGAGTCCCCCGAGCTTCCTCAGCCCCACCGACTACCAACTACGGCGTCGGAGCGTTCGGAAACGGTTCCACATGGACTTCGCCGAGTCGGCCGAAGTAGAGCGCTCGGCGGCCGGCGATCTGCACGAAGTAGCCCACGCAGCCGGCCGCGAACGTACGTCGAAGAAACTCCGGGTAGTTGATCTCGCCGCGCTGGCTCGCGTCGATCGCCGCTTCCACGCCGGCCGCAGAGAACCCATCGGCAATCGGCTCCGGCGAGTGCCCCGCTGGAACGACGTGCGACCGGCCGTCAGGCGTGTAGTAAGTCGTCTCCTGACGCACGTAGTCAGCGTGATAGCGCTCGACCCCCGCTGCGGAAAGCCGGGCAACGACCTCGGGAAAGATCATTGTGCCCGCGAGGGAA